>VOFG01003627.1_pt1 | contig 40857 bp, 57 predicted proteins | sample 5384171 | NCBI WGS metagenome assembly VOFG01 (sample SAMN12384726, study PRJNA508395) | human gut metagenome | isolation source: healthy gut F | host: Homo sapiens
GTAGGGTGGGGAATAGGTTTCTACCCGGATATTGGGATATAACCGGACAGCTTTTACCTTTATTTTCCTCAAGGTGTCTTCGCTACTTCCCAGAAAGAAGCAGGTTCCTCCTTTCCGGTTCAGCTTATCCATTTCGTACAGAAACAAGTCCCATCCCGCTGTGCGCTCTATCTTCTCATGTCTCAGGAGTTTGAATGCCAGTACAATGCTTGCTCCGTCCGGAATCAATGCGTCTCCCCTCAGCAAAGCTTCTGCAAAGGCAGGATCTTTCAATGCTGTGTTATACGAGTGCGCATTGATGGTGTTAATCAGCAGTTTGCCTTCGGGCAATGCGTCAAGCTCACTTCTGTGTTCCAGAAGCGAAATCGTCTTTAACTTCAACATGTAAAAAGGAATATAATTTTCCGCAGAGTACGCTACGCTATCGCCTGTCACATGGAAAGGTATTTTGAACAGAACGATGTAATCATGTATGAAAACTGCGCAAATGTAAAGATTATGTGTGTAATATACAAGAGGAATGTGAAAAATGTAATTTAGTTGGTCTGATGATTGATGCAGATACCTTTCAGATACCATTCGTACAAACGGTGTATTCCTTCGTCTATTTCTATTTTATGAGAATTATCATAACACATTGGAGCGCCTAACAGCTTTCGGTATATACGTCAAGTATTCGCATTGCAGCAATGTTCCACGCCAATTCCCTGCCGTGCAGAGTAAAAAGCTCCCGCCGAGGATGATCTCAGCGGGAGCTTTTTATTGATTGCCGATTCGCCTTACTTCCCCTGATAGGCTCTGAAAAGGAACGTAACGATTTGTGCGCGGGTGCAGCTATTGTCTGGCCCGAATAGGCCATCACCAATGCCGTTGGTCACGCCGTTCTCCACCGCCCATGCCACAGCGTTTGCATAGTAGCTATCGGTAAGAACATCGCTGAACTCAGCCTTGCTATCGACCAGCTTACCAATGGCACGGAAGAGGAAAGTCACGCTCTGGGCACGGGTGCAGGTGGCGTCAGGGCTGAATTTGCCATCGCCTGTGCCGGTGGTGATACCGTTCTCCACCGCCCACGCAACTGCCTTAGCATAATAGCTGTCCGCAGAAACATCAGAGAAACCGTCCGCGAAGTCCAGCGTCTCGATCTCAGCGAATTCCGCGGAAACCGTCACCTTGGAGGCAGGCATGGTAAAGGTAAACTTGCCGTCGCCCTTATCCTTCACCTTGATCTTGCTGCCGCTGGCGTCCTTCACGGTCAGGGTGTCCAGCTCATAGCCGCTGTCGGGCTTGACGGTGATGGTCACGGTATCGCCCTTGGAGGCGCTCTTGGGGCTGACGGTCACATCGCCGTGCTTGACAGAGGGCGCGGAGACGTCATAGCGTCGGAGTTTCCTGATTTGATTTTCGGAAACATAACCACTTCTCGGGTTGGTATCACTAAAATTGTAGTATCCATTGGCGATAAGGCTGGAAAGCTGCCGCATCAAAGGTCACAGAAGCGTTGATCGTGGCAACATGATTTTCTGAATCGTCATTCTGTGCCATGGTTGAGGATATTATACGTACCGCCGTTGATTGTTGCCGTTTGCATCCTTAATAGATGTATCCATTGGCTTAAGGCTGCACTGCCGCGCGGGTCACAGAAGCGTTCTTTCAATCGTCATCGTGCCGCCGTTGAGGATAGTAGCTGTTGCCGTTGCATCCTTAATAGAATAGCGGGTATAGGCCGTTCAGGATGCCGTTGTTATAAATAGCGGCCTTGCCGTGCGTCACATTGTCCACGGTACCACTGCCGGTAACAGTCAGCGATGCCCCCAATGCGACTGTAATGGTGTCTTGCCCGTCAGCGTTGGTCAGCTTCTTACCGTTCAGGTCGAGCGTGATGGTCTTGGCCGCGGGGATGGTGACATTTTCGGTCACGTTGTTCACCAACTTGACGGTATCGCCGGTGTTGGCTTCGTTGATGGCGGCGGTGAGGGTGGGGTACTCCTTTGCCCCGATCATAGCGACCGTATCCTCTTTCGGCTTCACCCAATGACCCTTCGAAACCTCCACAAGCACTTCGTTGGCGTTCTTGTTAACAATATCGCCGTAAGCAGTACCGGCGGCAACGACCTTGTTGTCAATGATCATAAGACCGTCTGTGCCGACCTCTTTACGGCCGAAGATGCTGTCTTCGGGCTTTTGGGGTCTGCATTTCCCTGCGTCAAGATATTCTGGCTTGCGGAAGTAGCAGCGTCAACGGTGACCTGACCGACATTCGCCGTGCCGACTAGATCGCCGACGCGCCAGCTCTTTCCCGTCTCAGTGCACTTCAGAGTGCTGTCCTTTACAGTGCAGCCCGTGATGGTGTGGTAGGTGGCGGGATTCGCACCGGCGTGACCGATCAGGCCGCCGACAGAGCCCTTCGCCTCAATCGTCACATCCTCGACGGAGCAGTTTGTAAGCGTGACCTTGGTATCGACCGGGCCGTCGTTCGGTTTGTTATAGCCGGATGTCCAGCCGATCAGACCGCCGACGCGCGCGCCGCCGGTGCTGACAATTTTGCTGTTCTTCAGATGGCAGTTATCCAGTTCGATTCGAGTCATGGAATCCACGCAGTTGATAAATGCGCCGATTCCCAGATCATTCGTTGTGCCGTCGATATCCGCATCAGCAATGGTCAGATCCTTGATCACAATGCCGGATTTGCCCGCAAAGCCGCCCGCAAACAAGGGGGCGCTCAGGCCGGTGATGGTCTTGCCGTTGCCGTTCAGGGTGATGACGCCCTGACCATGGTTTCCATCCACACTCACCGGCGTCCAGTTCTTACCGGTCATATTGATGTCGTCCAGCAGCTCGATCACGGTGTCGCCGGTTTTGTTTGCGGCCGCAAAGGCGTCGGCGAGGGTGGCGTAATACGCATTGCCAATCTTTGCTTCACATTCGTTTTTCAGCGTAAGACCATCGTCCTTTGTGCCCTTCCACTTGAGCGCGTCGGTCAGCTCAATATCCTTGCCAGCGGTGTCCTTCACCGTCGAGCCGGCGGGCAGAGACGTTTTGCCCTTTGGGAATGGTGTAGAGCGCGGCGGTCTTGTCGCTCTTGGTGTTGTTGTCCACCACCAGATCAAACGCGTTTGCATCCGTGTGAGCGCCGAGATACAAGCCAACATTCTTGATCTCCGTCGGTTCATCCGTTTTCTGCGCGCTGATGTCGAAGTAATTGCCGGTTGCGGTGACCTTACTTCTGATGTCCCATTGGGAGATGTACTCAAACTTCACGGGGCGGGTGCTGGTGACCTTGTTGCCGGTGAAGTTGATGGTGGTGAGGAGCGGAAATCGTCACCCTGACCCTCGTTGTCGTCCTTCTTCCAGTTGCCGTAGGCGGGTCGGATCCAAGTGGGGTTGGAGTTGTTTGCAGACTTTTCGTTGGTGTAGTTCTTGAACTCGCAGCCGTTGAAGGTCAGCGTCTGCGCGGCGATCGCGCCGACGATGATGCCGTTGAAGGTGCAGCCGTCGAACTTCAGCTCGCCCAGCTGGCTCCACGGGCCGGTGTAGAGCTGGTAGTCGAAGCTCATGACGTTGTTGAACGTGATGCCCTCAAAGGTCACGTTGGTGTAGGCGGGGACAGCCAGCAGCAGGGACGTGCCGATGTTGTCGATGCTGGTGTAGCCGTTCGCGCCGCTGGTGATGGAGCCGCCGACAAAGACGATGTTCTTGCCGTTCGCGCCGTCGTTCTTCTCGCCCAGATAGCCGTTGGAGTTGTAGCCGTTCAGGACGTTGCGATCCTCGGTCTGACCCGGCTTGTCGTTTCTGACGCCGTTGCCGAGTGTACCGTTGGTGTCGTAGCTGTAGTCGCCGACGGTGACGTACATCGTGCCGCCGAGACGGGTTTGCGCTTCGATGTACGCATCGCGGGTCATTTTGCTCAGCTGTTCGAGGGTGTAGGGATTGGTTTCGGTACCGTCGCCAACAGCCGTTGCCGCGTTCGTGCCCGTCACGGTCGTGCTGCCGTCGAGCGTTTCGGTCGTGGCGGTCGTCTCGCCGTCCTTGGCGACGACTTTTTTCGGTCGAGGTACTACCCTCGGTCGTGCCCTCTGTCCCCTCTGCATACGCCGCGGGATTATGCTCAGGAGCATGGCCAGCGTCAGCAGCAGAGACAAGAGCTTGCTTGTTATGTGTTTCATAGCTTTCCTCCTATAAGATTTTTGGGGTAATTATGTGAACCGGAATCATTCGAAAACGTTTCCGGTTGGCACGGGGAATATACGTCGCTCCGCATGGCAAGGGAATTAGCTTTACTGTCCCCAGCCTGCGGCGCACAACGTCCATGGCCGCGCCGAGATTCGGCGGTCTGGCCGATTGTTCAGTTAGAATCGCCGTACATTGGCTCAGCGGCCTGCCTGCGCAGACGGGGCAGCCGCAGCGCTGCTTTCCTGTACGGCTGCTGATGACCGATTTCCACGCGTGGCCGTTTTCACACAGCCACCAGGCCCTCCGGCTGCTGCCGGGCGTCACCTGCTGTGGCGTGAAACTGCCGTTAAGGGTCGGATGCCACTGCGATGCGATCACCGGCTCCTTGGTCTCCAGATCATTAAATCCCGGCAGGACCTTGCGGTTGGTGCAATATGGACAATCGCTCTCCCTGTTCACACGGTGGGCGATGACCGCACAGAAAGAATGTCCTCTGTCACAGAGCCACCACACGCGGCGATTGGAATATGCGCTCACCGTCTCCGGCGTCAGCGCACCGTTCTTTTTCCAATCCCACTGTTCAGCAAGCTGCGGATGCAGCGAAGCGAGATCATTGAATCCGGGCAGGACCTTTTGTCCCGCGCAGAACGGACAGCCTGCGTTTGATGTAACGCGGCTGGCAACGCTCGCCTGCCAGCTATGTCCTTTCGGACACCTCCACCAGACCTTCCGATGTGCTCCCGGCATGACCTGCGTCGGCAGCAGCGGAGAATTCTTTTCCGTGTCCCACTCCGAAAGCAGATCAGGAAATTTTGCCGCCAGAGAGTTTTCCTCCGGCAGAACAGTGCGGCCCGCGCAGACGGGACATCCCGTTCCCCGCGCGCGGATTCTGACTTCGGAACGATAGGAATGGCCTTGGGGGCATCGCCACCATACCTTTTGATGGCTTCCGTAGGTCACATCCTTCGGCGTGAGCGGCGCATTGCGTTCATCGTCCCATTGTGCCAGCAGGAGAGCTTGTTCATGCCCGGCGCAGAAATCGTACAGAGACGGATGGATCGCTGCTCACCTCCCGCAGAATACTTGTCCGCCTGCAATACAGGCGGAAGGGTCTTTATCGCGCATTGTGTATCTGGCACAGTGGATAAAAAAGTACAGGTTGCCGACCACAGCGATATACATAAAATCTACACCTTAATCATAGCACTCCTCTAATAGAATTTCAATAAGATAACAGCTTAAAACCGACTAAAAAGCGTACTTTTTTATCCAGCCCTTTTTACTTTCTACGTTTTCCTAACAATTTCTTTACACACGTCATCCTGAGCCCAGAGCAAAAAGCTCCGGTGGGTGACGCCCAATAGTTTTCCTGCCGCACGTGCGGACAGCTCGCCACGCTCCCAACGCGCTTTGACTTCGCCGAGCCCTTCCGGCAACGCCTTGCGGGGCCTGCCGAATTTCACGCCGCGCGCCTTCGCTGCGGCGATCCCTTCCGCCTGCCGCTGGTGAATGAACTCGCGCTCTGTCTGCTCCACATAGGATAGCAGCTGCAGCACGATGTCCGCGATCAGCGTTCCGGTGAGGTCGCGATTCCGCCGCGTGTCAAGCAGAGGCATATCCAGCACAACGATTGCCGCACCCTTTTCCTTTGTGATGACGCGCCATTGCTCCAAAATTTCCTCATAGTTTCTGCCGAGACGGTCGATGCTCTTGATCACAAGCGTGTCGCCGTCTTTCAGTTTGCGCAGCAGCCGTTGGTAGCCGCGGCGGTCAAAATCCTTGCCGGACTGCTTGTCCACGAAAATCGCCCGGTCCGTTAACCCGAATTCCCGCAGGGCGATGAGCTGACGCAGCTCATTCTGTTCCTTGGTCGAAACCCTTGCATAACCGTATTCCATGTGCTGACCTCCCAATTTATCGGTGGATAAATTATAAGCCAGGTGCCGACCACATGGGGGATATAGTGTTATATCACTATTATAGCACATATTTTTCTGTTAGTGAAGTATCACTAATAACCTTTTCTCAAATAATTTACCATAGTGGTAAATCGTCATGGAGGTTTACACTATGGATACTCGGGAAACTGTTGCACTTCGCATCCGCCAACTTTGCGCAGAACGAAAAATTACGCCGAACGGGTTAGCAAATCTATCTGCTGTTCCTCAGGCAACCATCAAGAGTATCCTTAATGATGAAAGCAAAAATCCGGGCGTCGTGACGATTAAAGCTTTGTGATGGTCTTGAGATCACCCTCGGTGAGTTCTTCTCCACACCTGAATTCGATATGCTGGAACAGGAAATCAAATGAAGCCTCTTTCTCAGCCTCTACCATTTGAATGGAGTACTGCTACATGAAAAATGAATCCCAATATGGTCTGCTGCTATTACAGCAGTATCTGTATGAGCATACGGATGACCGGCATCCGGTCTCTGTGGCGGATATTCTTGCTTTCTGGCAGGAGTATGGCATTCAGGCAGGGCGCAAGAGCGTATATTCCGCTATTGAAGTCTTGCAAAGTAGCGGTATGGACATCGTCTGTGTCAAAAGCACCCAGAATCAATACTTCGTGGGTGAGAGGCTGTTCGAACTGCCGGAGTTAAAATTGCTGGTGGACGCGGTGGAATCCTCCCGCTTCATTACGGCCAAGAAAAGCGAACGGCTTATTGAAAAGCTGGGTAAGCTCACCAGTGAATCTCATGCCCGCCAGTTGGATCGGCATATCTATATGGAAGGTACCGCCAAACCGGAGAATGAGTGTATTTATTACAGCGTGGATGAGATCCATAACGCCATTCAGGATAAACGGCAGATCACCTTTCAGTATTACGAATACACCCCGCAGAAAGAAAAGATACTCAAGCATAACGGTTACCGCTATCAGTTCAGCCCGTATGCCCTTATCTGGAGCCGAGATTGCTATTATGCTGTGGGCTGGTCGGAAAAGCACGGAAAGATTGCACAATTTCGGGTGGATCGCATGACGGCAGTCGAACCGCTGGAACATACGGCAGTCCAGATACCGGACTTTGATCCGGCGGAGTATGTCCGTAAGGTGTTTGGGATGTACCCGGACAACCTCTGTACCGTAGAGCTGCTGTGCGATAATGAGGCCATGCGCAGCGTGATCGACCGCTTCGGTGAAAATGTGCAGACGGAAACTGTAGATGAACAGCATTTCCGTGCCACAGTCGAGGTCGCGCCAAGTCCCCTCCGTTCTTCAGTTGGGTCTTTACCTTTAGCGGTAAGATTCGCATCGTCAGCCCAGCAGCAGTGCTGGAGGAAATGCGGGATATGGCAGCGTGGCTGAAATAATTTCAGGATGGTGTTCCCTGCGGGGAACACCATCTTTTCACGGCTTGCCAATCGAACGAATGTTTGCTATACTGGGGCTACAGTGTTTCCAGAGAAGAGAACACGGATAGGAGGTGAGTTACTTGGAACAGACATTCGGCAGCTTCGTTCGAGAGAAACGGCAATCTATCGGATTGTCCCTGCGCACACTGGCGGCAAAGCTGGACTTGTCGCCAGTCTATCTGAGCAACATTGAGAACGACCGCAGACCGGCGCCGACGCGCGCATATTTGGAACGGTTGGAGCAGGAACTGCATCTGAGCAAGGTGGAAACCGAGCAGATGCTGGATCTTGCCGCCAAGTCCCAGAATAACCGGGTATCCGCAGACCTGCCGGACTACATCATGAATCGGGAGATCGTCCGGGCCGCGCTCCGCACGGCAAAGGAGGCAGACGCCACAGACCAGGAGTGGCAGGAATTTATCGACCGGATTACCCAGCGCGCAAAGAAATCCAAAGAGGGCGGTGAAATAGACGCATGAAAAAAGCATATTACCGCGAACAGGCGTTGGAGCGGATCGCCCGCGATGTGATCACCGCCTATGACCCCAACTCTATTATGGCGGTTCCCCGCAGCCATTCCCATTGAGGACATCATCGAGGCACAGGGGCTGGTGCTGGAATATCAATATCTGCGGAATAATGGGCGGGTTTTGGGCGAGACAATTTTTTGACGACGGTCTCACAGCGATCTATGACCGGGATAAACCACCGCTATGACCTTCTTCCCGTCAAGGGCGGCACCATCCTCATCGACTGTTCTCTCTGCGAAGAGGAAGCATCTACCGGGCGGCTGCGATTTACCTGTGCCCATGAGCTGGGGCACTGGCTACTCCATAAGAAACAGTTCAGCGGGACCGGCGAAAATGCGGCGCTCCGTTCCGGCGATGAGAACGACAACACATTGGAAGTGCAGGCGAACCTGCTGGGCTCTATCCTTCTGCTGCCGCTGCCGCAGGTAAAACGATGTTTTATCAGCTGCGCTCCGGACGGACGAATCAACAGCTGGTGACGGATATGGCAGGTATCTTTCAGGTATCCAAGCAGGCCATGCGCATTCGGTTGGAGAACCACAACCTGCTGTGAAAAAATTTTCATGTGCTGTTCTCAAAAAAGAGAACAGAGAAAGCGAGGCGCTATGTCAAAAAACCAAGATCCTGCGCTGTCCGCTGTGCGGAAGGGCCGTATCGCGGATATCCCCAGCGGTGCGGAGCAGTCTCAGTACAGGCTGTTTGCGCTGCACAGAGCGGAACACCCTGACCTGATCGCCAAATGCCCCAAGTGCGGCGAACAGATTGGCATCACGGTGCTGACACCGGATGCTCACCGATGATCCACACGCCCATCCCCTTTATGGGATATGTTCATGGGCATAAATTAAAAATCAATTGATATGACTTCGTCAAGCGCACCAACCACCCATCATCGAATAAGCGGGAACATTGAGTTAGGAGCCTTACAAGTAGCTTTTCAGCTATGCGTAAGGCTCTTTTTTGCGCCCTTTTCGCATTGTTGAATGGCGGAAAGGACACAATGCTCCAGACGTTGGCAGCCCTATGTCGCTAAATATCCGTGACCCGATCTCAGAACATTTCAAAAAATCTGAGATTGGAGTCATGAAAATGAAAAAATGGCAGGAAGAACGCAATTATAGACGCATTTCGAAACGAAGCCGGTGAAGTGATCGCCAATATCATCACCGTGGATGGTATGGATGTGAGAGGTGCCGGAGGATGTCTATCTGGCCTATGCCCAGGCAGACCGCCGGGGAGCGGTATCATGGGGGAACAGTTTTCCGGGAAACTCCTCTCGCTGGAACAGATGGCGGAGGATGACCTGCTTCCGGACTATGTCGGCGCGGAAGCAGCCCCAAGCGCAGAGGAAGAAGCACTGGAACGGGAGCAGGCACAGAGCCTTGCGGAACGAAAAGAGATGTTGCTGTTGGCCATGCTGTCTCTGAATGACGCGGATCGGAAATTGATCAACGCACTGTTCTTCGACGGCGCGTCCACCAGAGACTACGCGGCGCGGATCGGAATTACCCAGAGGGCGGTCATCAAACGCCGGGACCGCATTCTGCGGGATCTGAAAAAATATTTTGAGAATTTTTCAAATTAAGGGTATTCACCCGCAGCCTTTTTCGGGAGGACAGTGAGGGACCCCAAAGGAGATCCCTCGCTGTTCCTTGAAAAGTGCATATCAGCAGTACGGGCAACCGCCCGGACAGACGAGCGTTCGCACAGTGTGCGCCATGACCCGGAGGAGATCTCTCCGGCGAGCGATAAAACCTGTGACGGGCCGACTTTGGCAAAGTCGGCTGGCATTGACTCTGTTCGGCTGATAATGAGACACAAAGCACTGGCCAGCATGATGAGGCTGGGCTGCCCTGGGGTTGAAAGCAGTAGAGACCCCAGGAATACGCCCGTGAGAAGGTAGACGCCTTCTGTCCGTACTGTTCCTTTATCCACCGGGGGCGCGAGCTGCAAATACGGTGAAACGAATGACAAAAAATACTTTTTATCATGATAGGGGAAATCCACGGATGAATACAAATGATACAAACAGGCAGAAAGCCCACGCCATGATCGACCATATTTTCAAAGACCTGTTCCCTGCCCAGGGCATGGCGGAGCGTTCCGAGCAGATCAAGCTCAGCCACCGGATGCTGGATACCATGCTGAACGGCGGCATCGCCCTGTGCGACGCAGGTACCGGCATCGGCAAGACCTACGCTTATCTGGTAGCTGCCGCAGCGGCCAACCGATCCGACACGGAGGCACTGCGCAAGCCCGTCATTATCTCAACCTCCAGCATCGCCTTGCAGAACGCCGTGCAGACGGAATACCTTCCGCTGCTGTCCTGCATCCTGCTGGCAGACGGACAGATCGACCGCCCGCTGCTCTCTGTGATCCGCAAAGGAAAAGGTCATTATGTTTGCGACGAACGCCTGCAAAGGCGGCTTCGTCAGGTGAACTTTCAAAAGAAAGATCCGGCAGCCGCCGACGCCCTTCGCGCGCTGAAGGGAACGCTGGACATGGACAATGTCCCCCATCTCAGCGGGTATGACCGGGAACGTGTCTGCGTTCCACAGTTCTGTGACTGCGATCATCAGGATTGCAGGTATAAGCGCTTTCTGAAGCGCTGCGACGCGGATCGATATGTGTTTCAGATCTGCAACCATAATCTTTTGCTGGCGGACGCCATCCACCGCAGTCAGGGCAGACGCCCCATTTTCCCGGAGCATAGCGTCATCATCGTAGATGAAGCCCATAAGCTGCCGGAAGCGGCACGGGAGATGTTCGGCATGACGCTGACTGCCGGTGACATCCAAAGCATGATCCACCAGCTCCGCGCGGAACGATATCTGCTGGCAGCGGATGTACTGACAGACACGATGGGGTCGCTGCTCCGCAAGCTCACGCAGCCCAGAGAGGAAACCGAACCCCTGGATGCGTACCTTCGCTTACTGACGATCCCCAGCCGATCTCTTCTTGTTATTGAGAAACAGGTCGGCAGGCTGCTGTCGGCGCAGGGGCGCAGGCAGTTGGAAAAGCTGCGTGGCACGGTGTCCCTCTTGAGTAGTCCGAGAACGAATATGATCCTCTACACAGCGGATGACGGCGATGGCGGAACCATGCTGTGCGCCACCGTTTCAGATTTGACGGAACAGATGCGCCAAGTCCTGTGGAGGCCGGAACACGCTTTTGTGCTGGCCTCTGGGACTTTGGCTGTAGGGGATGACTTTCATCGTTTTCGTTCGCAGACTGGACTGATGGACGGGCGGCGCGTAACGGAGTCAGTTTCTCTTTCTCCCTTTGACTATAAGCGGAATTGCCTGCTGTACTTGCCGCAGCTTCCACCGAGCCAAAGTTCGGAAGCGTACTATGATGGATTGACAGATGAAATTGCGGAACTCATCCGTGCGGCCTGGGGCCATGCGCTGGTGCTGTTCACCTCCTACGCCGCCATGTCGGCGGTAAAGGATAGGCTGCGGGAGCAGGAACTCAACTTCCCGTTATTTACCTTGGGCAGAAACGCCATGCACATGACGGAGCGGTTTCGGCAAACACCGGGGGCTGTACTGCTGGCCACAGGCGCGGCATGGGAAGGCTTTGATTTCCCCGGCGACTGCGTATCCCTGCTGGTGATTCCCCGCCTGCCCTTCGCCTATCCTGACGCATTGAAGGAAAAAGAGCGGGAGGAATACGCTTCCCTTCGCCAATTTATTCAGAATGTGGCCGTTCCGGAAATGCAGATCAAGCTGCGTCAGGGCTTTGGGCGGGCTATCCGAACGGAGTCCGATACCTGCGTCATTTCCATTCTGGATGAGCGCGCAAGCCATGGCCGCCGCTACTACGCAGCCATGCGGGAGGCTCTGCCGGACATGCGCACCACGAGCAGCCTGCGGGCTGTAACGAAGTTCCTGCGGGAGCTGAAGCCGGAAAGCTATTTTGAGGTGTGCGCATGATCGACGCCAAGAAGGAATTGCAGTACCGGCTGGCCATCCGGATGCTGGAACATTTATCCGAAAAGGGCCTTCTGACAGCAAAGGAACTGGCTTATGCCAAGGGACTCGCCAGAGAAAAATACGCCCCGCAGACTGTTCGGGAATAGTGCTGGCTATTCCGCGGATAGTGTGGTAGCTTGTGTGTTGCCCAAAAAGATACAGGAAGTGAATGAAATGGCAAATGTAAAAATGATCGCGCCCCAGACATTCCAACCGGAACACATGCGGGTGGCGGCCTACTGCCGGGTCAGTTCGGACTCCAAGGATCAGCTGCATTCCTACGCCGCCCAGATCCGCAGCTACACGGAGGTGATCGCCCAGCATGACGGCTGGGAGCTGGTAGACGTATACGCGGACGAGGGACTCACCGGTACCCGGATGGACAAACGGGAGGACTTCAACCGTATGATGCGGGATTGCCGGAAGGGTAAGATCGACCGAATTCTGGTAAAGTCCGTATCCCGCTTCGCCCGAAATACCAAGGATTGCCTCTCCGCTCTGCGTGAACTGTCCACTCTGGGTGTCTCTGTCCAATTTGAAAAAGAAAATATCGACACGAAAACGCTCACCACCGAACTGATGGTGAGCGTTTCCGGTTCTCTGGCCCAGCAGGAATCCATTTCCATCTCGGCTAATCAGAAAATAAGTTATCAGCGAAGAATGGAAAGAGGGGAATTTATCACCTGCTCGGCACCTTACGGCTATCGGATCATAGACAAGAAAAACCTTGAAATCATCCCAGAGGAAGCGACCACGGTACAATGGATATTCGATGCCTATTTGAATGGCCGCAGTGCGGAATGGATTGCAGACCAACTCACAAGAAGGGGCATTGAAAATACCAACACACGCAAACCGTGGACTGCTTATGGAATCCGGTACATTTTACGCAATGAAAAATATATTGGGGACGCACTGGGGCAAAAGAAATTCACAAAAGGTTTTCCCTTTTTTAGAAAAAACGCAACCACGGAGAGCAAGAGCAGTATTACGTAGAAAATACACATTTGCCCATCATCGAGCGTGAGCGGTTTGAAAAAGTACAGAATCTTCTGCAGCAGAAAGCGAAAAGGAAGAAACCAACGAGAAGCCAATATTCACTTACCAGAAAAATAATTTGTGAGAAATGCGGGACGCCATTTATCCGGCGAGAAACTGCGAAAGGCTTGGTGACATGGGTCTGCCGAACCCATGATCGGAATGCTGCGGACTGCCCCGTGGGGCGTATCCCAGAAACGGAGATCCATGCGGCATTTATCCGGATGTATCGGAAACTCAAAGAGAACGCGGATATGATCCTGAATCCAGCTATGGATCAGCTGAACGCCTTGGAAACCATCCTGCGGCAGAATAATCCCAAAATGCTGATGATTAACAAGGCGATTGCGGAAGCAACGGAAGAAAGCCATAAAATCAGCACCCTGCGGGCTAACGGCTTGCTGGATGCCGATGCCTGCGCCGTCCGCATGAATGCCATCAGCGCCAAACTGACTCAGCTCCGGGGAGAACGCCGCCGGTTGTCGGAAAACGAGGCTTTGGATGAAACCATGGATGCCATTCGCAAGATGACAGATGTCATAAAGAATGGGCCGGAACAGATGAACATCTTCGATGAGGACTTGTTCGACAGCTTAGTGGAAAAGGTCATCGCAGAATCCCAGACACGCATCCGCTTCCGGCTTTATGGCGGTTTAGAACTGGCAGAACAATTGGAGGTGGCGGCAAGATGATAAACCGAAAGATTTTATATGGGTATCAGATTCGTGACGGCGCATTGGTGATTGTGCCGGAGGAACAGCAGACCATCCGCATGGCCTTTACACTCTACATCGCCGGCACTTCCTATCAAGCTGTTCGGATGCTTTGAATCACCAGAATATCCCGTATTGCCCGGAAGCGCCGCTTTGGGACAAGCACAAGGTAAAACGCCTTTTGGAAAATCCCCGCTACACTGGCAAGGATGGCTTTCCTGCGGCGGTAGATGCGGATACTTTCCAAGCGGCGCGGAAAAAGCGGAAGAAAAGAACGCCCTACGGCAGCCTCGCGGGGAAAATCCCCCATTGCGCGGCTGACTCCCTATTTCCGCTGCACCTGCGGTGGAAAGCTCATCCGCATTGGCGGTAAATGGTTGGATAGCAGCGAGCTGCACCTCAAATGTGGGTCCTGCGGCAGTACCATCACCACAGATACGGATACAGTGCTGACAGAGGCAAATCGACAGATTTATGCATACGAACACCCCAAACAGCCTGCTTATGCCCCATCTGCGGAAGTCATTCGACTGAGCAATGCCATCAACCGTGGCTTAGAGCAGCCGGACTCCCCGGAAGCGGTGATGGCGCTGATTCTACAAGGGGTAGCTGCACGATACGATTGCTGTCCGGAGCCAATTTCTGAATATGAAAATTTTGACCACCTACCGAAAGCAGATTGGAATCACTTTCGGCGGGTGGTTTCTTATATCACGATCACACAGGAGCATATCATAACAGTTCAGTTTACAGATCAGGCAGGAAAGGACGAATGATACATGGAAGCGACAACGACTTTAGATAGGCGGGTGCGGGTGATTCCCGCTACAAAAACGCAGGGAGCCATTCACAGCATCCATGATGGGAAAAAGCGGGTGGCGGCCTACTGCCGGGTATCTACCGACAGTGAAGAACAGCTCAACAGCTATGAAGCCCAAAAGTCCTACTACACACAGAAAATCGAGGACAGTCCGGATTGGGAAATGGCGGGGATCTATGCCGACGAGGGCATCACGGGTACCAGTCTCAAAAAGCGAACAGAGTTCAAAAAGATGATCACTGCCTGCAAACGAGGCCATATCGACCTCATCATCACAAAATCTCTCTCCCACTTCGCCAGAAACACCGTGGACTGCTTGGAAACAGTGCGCCTGCTGAAAGCCAACGGCATCGGCGTGTACTTCGAAAAAGAGAACATCAATACGCTGACGGAATCCAGCGAGTTCCTGATCACCCTGTTCAGCGGTTTCGCCCAGGCGGAATCCGAATCTCTGAGCAAGAATGTCGCTTGGGGCAAAGCAAAAAGTGCGGAAGCCGGAAAAGTGACCTTCCAATACAAAAAGATGCTGGGATACCGCAGGGGCGCAGATGGACAGCCGGAGATCGTCCCGGAGGAAGCCGAGGTCATCAAGCGGATTTACCACCGGTATCTGGATGGCTGTACGCTGGGGCAGATCAAGCGAGAATTAGACGAGGATAAGGTCCCGACCGCACAGGGGTAGACTCCTGGTCGCCTGCCATCATCCACAACATCCTGACGAATGAAAATACATCGGAGACGCCTTGCTGCAAAAAGACCTATATCACGGACTGCATCTCCAAGAAGGTGAAAAAAACCAGGGCGAGCGCGCCATGTACTATGTGGAGAACAACCATCCTGCCATCATCTCCAGAGAGGTGTTCGATCAGGTGAGAAACGAGATGACGCGCCGGTCCAGCAAAGCGCAAGGTGCTGCAAAAAGAGTGGCAAAACAGAACTGGGGAAATACTCCGGCAAATATGCCCTGACGGAGCTGCTGGTTTGCGGTGAGTGTGGCTCCCCATACAAGCGAGTGACCTGGGCCAGAGATGGGAAAAAGCGCATCGTCTGGCGGTGTGTCTCCCGGCTGGAGTTCGGTACAAAATACTGCCAGCAACTCGCCTACGCTGGATGAAGGCAAGCTCCACAGTGCCATTCTCAACGCCATGAACGAGTACGCGGCCATCCGGCAGGAGGTCTGCCCCGATGTGCTGGGCGTATGGATGCGGTGAGCCGGGAGCAAAGCGATGTGCTGGATCGGCTGCTCGTCAACATGGCCGATACCGAGCTGAATGCCAGGATGAAAGCGCTGACGGAGGAGAAGGAATCCCTTTAAGGCGCAGATCGCAGACGCGCAGCAGGCAGAGGGCGATCTGGGGGAACAGGCTGCCAGACGCCGGCAGATGTGGGACAGTATCATGGAATGCGCCGCGGGCTATACGGAATTTGACAATGAGCTCGTCCGGCAGGTCATCCAAAAGATCACGGTGGAGGACGCGGAAACCATCCGCATCCACTTCCGTTTGCCTTCGCTTACCTCGATTACCAGAGCTGAAAAAGTCCTGAATCATTGCCCGGTTCAAGTCCTGTATCTCGACATTCTTGAAAGCGATAATCAGGCTTTTGCATATCCGCGATATGCCCGCACGGTTGTCCTTCTACGTCCTTGCTCTTTTTTGCGTCAGAGCTTATTCATGTAGTATTCAACTGTTACATCAGACTTGGGTTGCCTGAAACGCCACTTTCCCAATAGTTCATCTTTCAGCGCGATTTTGACATGATTCGCTATTAGCACGGCTCTGACGCACTGCACCGCGGACTATGCTGCTTTTTACGCCTGTACTGCGTGATAACTGACTAACTTTTCCATCTGGCGGCAATGGTATCCTTGCCGAAACATACCAATAGCCGCGCTTTACAATAAGAGTTCCTTTGACATGATAATCACCCACCATAAAAATCTTCGCTCCCTTTCTTCTGGTGGGCGGGTACACTAGCTTTCTTTATGATAACAGGCTCTGGCGGTATTGCAACAGTTTCTGATTTACTATGCGTTTCTTTTCTAATAGCATGTCTAATTTTTGTTCTTCTGTCATTTTAATCAAAAAGTTCCTTCGTAATTATGTTAATGCCGCTGTGAGGCTCTGGAAGTCCCTACACGCGGCGTTTATGTTTTCTAAATATAAATTCGTGCCTTATAATTCAAATCATCGTGTTGCTTCTTTCTGCGCCTCTGGAATGTATTTGCTGCTTCGGGATGCGTTCTTACGGCACTAGTGCCCTGTAGCGCGGCGTTCACTCTCGCCGCGTCTATTTGCCTGCACAAAAGATAAAAACGGCTCTAAGGCCGTCTGAGGGGCCGCTAGAAGCCTGTGCGCAAAAGCTCCGTTTGAACTTAAGCCAGAGGCACCGCATAAAAACATAAGGTGCGGCAAATACGCAATCCCGCTGCGCCTATTCTCTTCTCTAGTATCTATATATATTTACCCTTTAGGGGACGCGGTGAGTGGCCGTATTTTGCTTACTTTCCGTTTTCTGAAATATTCGCCGGAATTCCCGCGCTGCATGTGCTGTGCAAAACTGCTTTCATGTATGACAATCTATCATAGTCACCCGGAGATAAGAAAGCGCTTAACGCCGCTGCTGCTGTGGGCGTAGCCCTGTAACATTGCGCCGTGAAATATTCGCTGCTCAGTTTCCGTTCTCCGCATTGTGCATATCTGTACATACGGTAGTCTTGCCCCATATCCAGCGCTGCGCCGATTTCAGTTGCCTGTGCAGATGTGAATATACGGTCGCGCTCTCCCAAAACAGTCGCTTTTTCTCGATTGGAAGTCCGTTTGCCGCTGCCTCTGCCGCTTTCATGTGAATGTCGTTCAGAACGTACGGTGTTGCCGCCTCTGGAATCTGGCTGAAATGCTCCGCACATGCTGCAATTCTGCGTGCCCATTCATGACCAATTACAGCCAGTCCGTTCAGGTCGTGCAATGCTTCATCCAGCTTTAGCCGAATCTCATAGCGCATTTTGTTGGAGCTGTGTTGCCTGCGCGACCGACCGGTCATAACAACAAAACGAGCTGCCCGCTCTTCCGCTGCGTTCAAATGTTTCCACCGTCGTTCCAATCATGTCCCAACGATGCACAGCCCCCCGGCCAGCCGCAGTGCGCCCGCATTGCGTACATAAGCGCATTGTTCCATTTCAGCATTTCCCGCCAGCCGTTCGCGTAAAGGGAATCAATTCTGAAATCGGCTCTGTGAATGCTGTAGCTGGAAGCGCCTGTTTCCTGCATCAGTTCTGTAAAAAATGGTGGTAAATTCGGAAAACGCCGATATGTAATGTTCCGCATATCTGCCCGTTTCGCGCGAATTGTTCGGGTTAATATGCACCCTGTTATTCGCATAGCTGAAATTCCCCAACGCCGGGAACTTCCGCCGCCCGGTCAGCTTCCACGCCGTTCAAAGTGCATTCCATCGTGTGAATGCCTGCGCAAAGCTGAATGTCTTCAAAATTTGTCGTTTAAGTCAATCCTTTCATTTGTAATTTCTGCCGCTTGCGTGACGTTGGCTCGTCCGCTTCGCGCGCTGTTCAGTTGTCAAGGCGGGTACACGCCTTTTACAGGCCGCTAGAAATACGAAACAACCTAATCAATGCAGTGGTTGGTATCATCTGAAAAAAATGGAATCGTCCCCCCGGCTCTTTGTCTGGCAGCTCATTAGCCTCTGCGATATAGAAGCGCTCGATGCTCAGGAAGTGTTCGAGCACTTTTTTACGCTCTGCCGATCTGCTTCGTCTGTCCCCGGAATCTTTACGAATCCTTCGGCGTAGTACGTCAAATTTGCCCTCAGTGCAATTGCCTTGGAAATGTAGCTGTTCACGCTTTCACCCAAGTTGTCCGCACAGGATTTGACTTTTAGCTTTTGCCCTTTTGGGATTGCTACGTTAATCCGGTCATACGCTTTCGCATTATACCGATTGTTTGCTGCGATTCGCGCGGCGCTGTTTTTATTCTCAGCCAAGATATCACCTCCTACAATAGTAGTTTAACGCCAAAGCATACAATTAACAAGTGTTAAATGTGTACAAAAAGAACACTTAACTATTGTATAGTTTGTTCATTGACAAAGGTACTTATGTCTTGTATCGTTATAATTATCATGCATACTTATTTAGTGTATATAAAGCATGAGCAATATTTAAAGTGAAAGGAATAGCACATTATGAAGTTTCGGTGGTCGAATAAAGAATTTTTGTTGAACCGGCAGAACACAGTGTTGGATGACGATACGCTCTATGTGCATCATGCGGGTAGTGCTGGATATTCTGCGGATCGTGTGGTAGCTTGTGTGTTGACAAAAAGATACAGGGAAGTGAAAAACATGGCACAGGTAAAAATCATCGCGCCGCAGACGCGGGAAGCGGAACATCTGCGGGTGGCAGCCTATCGTGCCTGTCGCTGGCCGTCAGCGCGTCGGCCGCAGGCACGACTGCCCACAAAGCAACAGATTTCAAGGACTATGACCGTACCGCATGGTATGCCGAAGCCGTGAGCGCAGCCGTGGATAATGGCCTTTTTACGGCAAATCCAGCACGATCATCGATCCGAACGGCGATATGACCCCGCGCAGAAATGGCGGCGATCATCAACCGCTCGTTTGGCTGCTACGCGAAAGCTGACATTTCCAAGTACAAGGATGTTTCCAAAGACAAATGGTATTTTGAAGATGTGGCCATGGCGGTGCAAATGGGAACGTACAAAGGTCGAAGCAATTCGATCATGGCCCCGGACGCGCCAATCTCGCGTCAGGAGGCTACTGGAGGACGGTCTGATCCACGTCAGTTGGCACGAAAAACCGCTCTGCTCGGTTGACAGAGACGGTATCGTCCGGTTTAGACCGGCAGATATCACAGGACCGGAAGTAGACCGGCAGCTTCGAACGGTGATACTGACTGCCGGGCATGTCAAAGAGTATATGCGGATCTTTGAACGTGCGCCTGCGCTGAAAGCAATCGGTCTGGATGATACCTACAAGGTACTTGCGGATTTTGGTGATGCGGTGCTGGCTGGGCAGCTCGGCAAAAAAGGGCGCTAAATTCGTGACGTGGGAATGGAATTTTGACCGGCAGGGCGTCCACGCCGGTCACTACTTCATGGAAAATTACGAAGCCGCGAAGCTGGATTTTGCTGCCCGTGCAGGCTTGATAAACGAACAGCGCCTCTTTTCAGACGAGCAGCTTGCCGTGATCAAAAATGCTTGCGAGTTTGCGCTGGAGGACAACGCGACGCTCTCGTAACAGCAACTCAGAGGAAGAACGGAAGATATTGGCGGAGCAACTACGCGCCATTGAAAAAGGAGCGTATTCATATTCCACACGCAGATCCTTTCGATGAGGGCTTCAAGCGCATCCAGTATGTTCGGTACGCAGACGATTTTCTGGTTGGTGTCATCGGGGAGCAAGGACGATGCTAAAGAAATCAAGGAACGTATTCACGCATTCCTTGCGGACACGCTGAAGCTGGAGCTTTCCGACGAAAAGACCTTGATTACGCATTCTGTAAAACGAGCACACTTTCTGGGATACAACATCTATGTAAAAGGCGCTCCAAGGCTACAAAGCGGAATTGTAAAGGATATCTTCGCCGGAATCTGAGCGGAACGGTCTGCCTGGAACTTCCAAGCGAGGTAATGCGGAAAAAGCTGATGGAATATAGAGCGATGGATATTAAAACAACCGTATATAGAAAAGAGAACTGGGTGGCAAAAGCCAGATATGCGCTGGTAGACAACGACGATTTGGAGATTCTGAGTCAGTATAATAGCGAAATCCGCGGGTTCAGAAACTATTATCGCATTGCAAACAACGCATCACACGCCAGCGCCTTTGGCTACATCATGCAGTACAGTATGTTCAAAACATTTGCCGCAAAATATCGCATCAGCATGAAAGATGCGATTCGAAAGCTGCGCATCGGCAAAAACTTTGGTGTGCACTATCTGGATAAGAACGGAAAAACAAAGACCAGAATGTTCTACGCCGATGGATTTGCGCGGAAAAGTATGCAGAAAACAGCAGGCGTGGACACGCTGCCGAATACGGTGATTTATTCCGGAAGAACAAAATTGATGGACAGGTTGGCTGCACGGAAATGCGAACTGTGCGGCAAATGTGGCTGCGACTTGGAAATGCACCACGTTAGAAAACTCAAGGACTTGAAAGGCAAAAGTCAATGGGAGCGGCTGATGATTACGAAAAATCGTAAAACCATTGCGCTCTGCGTGGACTGTCATCAAAAACTACATGGAGGCAAACTGAACTAACAAGTGGGGAGCCGTGTGCGCTGAGAGGTGCAAGCACGGTTCCGGGGCGAGTGTTTGGAAACCTGTTGCAGCAATGCAAAAAGGCGCCGGGCACTTAGCCTACATCGAAAGTCCGGGCAGTTCGAGTGGACCGCTCCCGCCATCCTCTTTGCTTGTTTGGCCTTTACGCTGACCTCAGAAAGAAAAAGGCAGGTGACGCGGCTTGTTTATCTGGGATTTCGTAGCCGACACGATTTTAGAACAGATCATGGATGGGTCTAAACAGATCATCGGCTTCCTGCAAACTTCTTTGCAGAGATGGGAAACATGGGAGCCGAGATGTTTTGAAAATGAGCTGGGTGCAGAGCATCGTCCTGTTTTTTCGTATCTTGCTTGGATTTTGTATGCGTCGGCTTCGTGGTCGCCTGCGCGGAATGCGGGCTGGAATATGCTCATTATAAGCATCATACAGACGGAAAATCAACGCATCGCCGCTTTCGGATTTCTTGACAGTTTCAAAATTACATTCGCCTCGGAAACCTGTGCCGAAGATATCGGAACCTGTCTGGCGTGGAGCTGGACGCGAAAAAAGTATGAGAACCTGGCGACCTGCATTGGCTTACAAAGCCATCAGTAATCTGAAAGGCGTTCCTGCCGGCACGTATCACGGCCGCTGCAAAGCTTCATTCAACGGGCGCTTCAATCGCCGAAAAAATCAGACGCCTGGCAAGAGCCGTCGCTGCATCTTTGCGCCCAGCTGCATTAAGCCGATGCATTTTGAATTTACAAACGCTACAGGTACAAAAACCGGCGTGGTAGTCGAAATATCTGGACGGCCGCCCGCCCCTACAAAAGGGCGTTCCAAATATTCAACGGGCGCGAATGAACGCACGATCAGTGCGGAACGCACGAATGGCACGCAGAAGCAAAATGCTTTTTTTCTTTTCAGGCGCGTCAGCGCCATTCCGGCGCGTCCCCGGCGCCTCCCCATTCTTTTCTGCAAAAAACGGGCCCCTCCCAAGATGCCGAGGGATTTTTATGGATCTGGCGGACGGCGATGACGCCGTGGTGCAGCGGCGGCTGTGGGCGGCAGCTTATCCGTTGGCGGACGGATGCGGGCGGCGCGCTGTATCGGTCACAACGCGATGCTCTACGTTGCCTATCTGGCCGATGGTCAACCCGGATGGGATCGCGCCTGGTGACGGGAGAGCTTTTCACCCGACAGCGCGGAATACCGCGCGGCACAGGAGATCGCCGCCGCGTACCCGGATATTCCGTTCCCGGATGGCTGGAAGGCCAATTTGCAGGGCGCAGACCTGAATCTCAACTACCCGGCAGGGTGGGAAAAGGCGCGGACGATCAAGGCAGCGCTGGGCTTTTTCCGGGCCTGCGCCGCGGGACTATCCCGGCGCGTCCGCTCGATCAGCCGGAGACGGCGGCGCTGGCGGCATATACCTGCTGCGTCAGGCCGGAGCTGGTGCTGGCCTATCACACGCAGGGCAGCGTGATCTATCACACCTACGGCGGGCTTCAGCTGCCGGAGGCGGACGTGCTGGCGGAGGAATTCGCGGCGGCGTCCGGCTATGCGGTTGAGGACGTCCCGGCGGAGTCGGCCAACGCGGGCTTCAAGGACTGGTTTCTCCAGCGCTTCCGCCGTCCCGGCTTCACGATCGAGGCGGGCCTTGAGAAAATCCGCTTCCGCTCACGCAGCTGGAGGAGATGGTGCGGCGAAACGCGCCGCTGCTGGCGGCCGCGCTTGCCAAATAGAAAAGAGTGCTGCAAGGATGCTTGCAGCACTCTTTTTTGCGCCTGATGCGGAAGCTCAGCTGATAAACTCGATCTTCTCCGAGCAGATGAAATAGAAGCGGCCGTCGGCGTCGTTGCTGAGGACGAGCGTATTGCCGATGGAGCCGAGCAGGCTTGCACCGACGAGCAGGAGATTGCCCGCCGTGAGCGAGACGGTATGCGCCATGCCGCAGCGATCCATCGAGGAAAGAATGCCATTGTTCCGGCAGTTCGGCGGGACAACGCAGGGCTTCGGCTTCGGCGGCTGGCACGGATGGCAGGGGAGGCGGACACTTCGGACGCAGGATCTGAAGCAGCGTCTGCTTGGCGGCCTGATAGCTGGCGGCCTGCTGCTCCGGGGTAGCGCCCGCCGCGTCGAAGGCAATGGCGTCCAGCGCACACAGCGAGACCTCGCTGATGCTGACGTTCGGGCAGGAGCATGCGCCGAGCAGCGGCTGGAAGGCTTCCAGCAGGTCGGGGCGGAAGTCGGCGCTGTCGGGATCGATGCGCGCGGCCAGCGCGGCCAGCGCGTTGATCGTGCCCTGTGCATCCTCCACGCCGTCGAGATTTTCGCTCATGACCGTGAACAGATTTGCGACCGTCTGCGGGCGGTAGTATGGAATGGCGTCGTAGACCTGACCGGATACGTCGATCAGCTCACACGAGCAGGGCGTAAAGCGGTTGAACGAGCCGGTGAGCGTGTCAGCGAGGTTGTCATAGGTGCCGGTCTGGCCGCAGGGGCAGACCAGATAAGAGCCGATGAGATAGCTGCTTGCCAGGAAGGCAAAGCGGTTGAAATCGATCAGCGCGGGCAGGTCTCCGCTGCAAAGCAGCTGGAGCGCGGCGGCGAGGCTGTCGCGGCAGGCGCAGGTCTCCGTGCTTTCGTTTTCGGCCTCAAGCTCCGGCGGCTCCGCCGGGGTGCAGCAGACCGGCGCAGGATTACAGACGGAAGGACCGGCTGCGCCGGTGGTGGTATAGTTGCCAAAACAATTGTTACTCATGCGATCACTCCTTGAAAAAGGCTTCCGATTCGGATAACGGTATGGAGATTCATTCCGCTACACCTACTATATGCAGGCATTCCCGCCGGTGTGCGTGCCTCCGCTTGACCTTTTTCGACAGGTGCGTTATAATTTTTCATCTGGTTTTGGAGGCGATGGCTTTGCACATCAGAAAACGGCGCGGCGGAGCGCTGCTCCTGCTGGCGTCGATGCTGCTGGCCCTGACGGCAGGCGTTTCGGCGGCAGACGCGGAACCGGCGGAGGATACGCTGGAGGCGCGCGTGGCGCAGTTTATGGAGGAGAACTATCTCAACGAACAGAATTTCTCCATGTCCTACTACAATACGGTGACCGGCGAGAGCTACGCCTTTGAGGATACGCATATGATGGTCGCGGCCAGTACCTACAAGCTGCCGCTCAACCTCTATTACTACCAGCAGGAGCTTGCGGGCGAGATTGCGTCGGACGCGCTGATTGCTGGCGTTTACAGTCTTTCTGACTGCCATTATCAGTCCTTGGTCTGGTCGAACAACGAGATCTCCGAAGCTATGCTCTACCAGATCGGCAGCTTTCAGGAGTACAAGCAGACAATGCGCACATTTACGGACATGACCGACGACGAGATCGATCCGCGCTACTATTCCGGCAATCTCTACTGCACACGCATGATGATGGATGCGCTCAAGTACCTTTATGACCATGCAGCGGATTATGAGGAGATGCTCAGCTATATGAAGGAGGCTAGTCCGCAGAACGGCTACTTCCGGAAATATGTGACCGAGTGCGAGGTCGCGCACAAATACGGCAGCTTTGAGGGCGCGGAAAACGACACCGGCATTATCTACGCCGGGCAGCCGTTCCTGCTGGCGGTTTTTACACAGGATGTGGCCGGAGAAGAAATCTGCGCAAAGGCCGCGCGGCTGATGAAGGACTACACCGACGAGCAGTATGCGATCCAACTGGAACAGGAGAGGCTTGAAACGGGCGGTGCGAACGCGCGGAGCGTCTGGAGGCGTACAGGGCCGCGCAGGAGGAATCACAGGAGGGTGCCGAAGAACGCGAGGCCCTGCGTACGGAGCAGAGAGAGGCTGTGAAGGCCCGGCTCCTTGCCGCGGAGGCGGAGCGTCTGGCGGCTGAGAAGGCCCCGGAGGAAAGCGGAGGCTTCCGCCTGCATACAAGGGACTATCTGCTGGTGGCAGGCGGCGCAGTGCTCATTGCGCTGCTCGGGTATCTGGGCGTGCACGGCCTCACACGTCATGTGGGCCGCTACGAAAAGCGCTGGAAGGACAAATACGACGGCATGATGAAAATAATGCCGGAAGCATGAAAAAAGTGTCCGGCGGCAGGAAATGCATCCTGCCGCCGGATCTTGGTTTCCTGATGCCAGGAGGCTGCGCCGCAGCAGGAGACTGACAGCGAAGCCGCAGCTTGCGGAGCCTGTGCCGCGCTTATTCTGAGGCTGCCTGCCAGTCCTTGCAGACGTCCACCCATTCGTCACAGCCGGAGTACTGCTCCAGCTCCGGGATGGTCAGCTCGATGGCGCTGTTGGCGCTGCCGCAGGCCGGGAAAACGGTCCGGAAGCGTTTGAGCGATTCGTCGAGGTAGACGCTCACGCCCTCCTTGCAGGCAAACGGACAGACGCCGCCGACGGCGTGGCCGGTGTATTCCGGAACCTCGTCGTGCGCGGGCATTTTGGCCTTCACGCCAAAGCGGGCCTTGTATTTGTGGTTGTCGATGCGCGCGTCTCCCGCCGTGACGATCAGAATGCAGCGGTCACCGACCAGAAAGGAGAGCGTTTTGGCAATCCTTGCGCCGTCCACGCCCAGCGCGAGCGCGGCCAGCTCCACCGTTGCGCTGGAGGCCTCCAGCTCCCGAATGCGTTCCTCCAGCCCGAGCGGGCGGAAATAGGCTCTGACTTTTTCAATGGACATGGTTTTGCCTCCTGCGTTTTTCGGATATTCTATCAGAAGAAAACCAAACTTGCAACCCTTGCGAAAATGCGTTATAATGCCTGCGGAGGGAGGCGGTCCTATGACCAAGACCAACGTGATGCGCCTTCTGGACAGCGCAAAAATCCCATACCGCACGGCGGAATATGCCTACGACGAAAACGATCTCGGCGGAATGCACGCGGCTGCGGGCATCGGTATGCCGCCGGAGCAGATCTTCAAAACGCTGGTCGCGCGCGGAGAAAAGCGCGGCTATCTCGTGTTCTGCATTCCCGTCTGCTGTGAGCTGGATCTGAAAAAAGGCGGCGAAGGCTGCGGGCGATAAGAAGGTTGAGCTGATCCATGTCAAGGAGCTTCTGCCGCTCACCGGCTATATCCGGGGCGGGTGCAGCCCCATCGGCATGAAGAAGCCGTTTCCGACCTTTCTGGACGAAACGGCACAGCTCTATGACGAGATCGGCGTATCCGCAGGCTGCCGGGGTGCCAGATTTTGCTTGCGCCCGATGCGCTGATCGATTATGTAAACATGTCGCTCTGCGACCTGACGGAATAAGGAAGGAGAAACCACATGAGATTTGAGTACAAAACGAGGGGCACATGCTCCAGCAAGATCCTTTTTGACGTGGACGACGGGATCGTTCACAATCTGGAATACATCGGCGGCTGCAACGGCAATCTTCAGGGCATGAGCCGCCTTGTCGAGGGATGAACATTGACGACGTGATCGCGCGCGTGCAGGGCATCCATTGCGGCATGAAGCCGACCTCCTGCCCGGATCAGCTGGCGCAGGCGCTTTTGATCGCAAAGGAAAATCTTGCGAAGGAAGCGCAGCCGGAGGCGTAAGCGCGGAGCTGTTTCTCAAGACATAGAAAGTGCGGACTGCGATGCAGTCCGCACTTTTCCATAGTAAATGCTCAGAAAGCCCTGCACGTTACCAGTTCCGGTATTTGCAGTTGCCGATGAAAAAGACGATGCTTTCCACGCCGAGCAGGATCAGATCCGAGCCGATCAGCGCGCCCATCGACACGAAGGAGAGCATCGGGTCGAAGAGCATCAGCACGCCCAGCACGATGCCGAGCACGTTGGCGATCAGTGTCAGATAATAGCTGCCCTTCCCGGCGACCAGACGCACGATGTTCAGGTGCGTCAGCCGGGGAGATGCAGTGCGTCAAAAACCAGATCGGGAAGATAATCAGAAGCAGATTTAGCCCGATCTCCGGGTGCGCGATCAGCGCACAGCCTGCCAGCACGCTCAGAATGCCCGTGACCAGCGAGATCGTCGGGCCGAAGCCGGTGTGGCGCTCCATCACGATGTAAAACGCAATGTCCACAAGCCCTGTGAGCAGCGCGATGATCCCGTAGACCGCCACAAAGCTCCGCAGAGCTTCGCGCGGCTGGAAAAGCGTGATGATACCAGGATCAGCAGCAAAATGCCCTCGATCAGTTCCAACCATCCAAGGCGCTTGCGTGTATTCATGCTTTTGCCTCCTTATTTTCGTTCACGATCTGCATAAACTCGTCGCCCGTAATGGTCTCCTTCTCATACAGGAACGCGGACAGCTTATCGAGCAGCGTCCGGTTCTCCTCCAGAAGTTTTCTGGCCTTTTCATGCTCTGCCTTGACCAGCGCGACGACGCGCGTCGATCTCATTCTGTGTCTGTGCCGAGCAGGCCAGCGACGTGTCGCCGCCGAGATACTGATTGCTGACCGTTTCGAGCGCCACCATATCGAAGGCCTCGCTCATGCCGTAGCGCGTTATCATCGCGCGGGCGAGCTTTGTCGCCTGCTCAATGTCGTTGGAAGCGCCGGTCGTGATCTGTCCGAAGACAAGCTTCTCCGCCGCGCGGCCGCCGGTCAGCGTGGCGATCTTGTTTTCCAGCTCCTCCTTGGTCATCAGGAACCTTGTCGGTCTGCTCGACCTGCATCGTGTAGCCCAGCGCGCCGGAGGTGCGCGGGATAATGGTGATCTTCTGCACGGGTGCGGAGTGCGACTGGAGCGCCGCGACCAGCGCGTGGCCGATCTCATGGTAGGCCACGACGTGCTTTTCGTGGTCGGTCATGACGGCGTTCTTCTTCTGATAGCCCGCGATGACGACCTCAATGGATTCCTCAAGGTCCGCCTGCTCCACGACGCTTCTGCCGCTGCGGACGGCGCGCAGAGCCGCTTCATTGATGATGTTGGCCAGCTCCGCGCCGGACGCGCCGGAGGCCATCCGCGCGATGACGTGGTAGTCCACGTTGTCGGCGGCTTTGATCTTCTTCGCATGGACCTTCAGGATCGCTTCACGGCCCTTGAGGTCGGGCAGCTCGACCTCGCGGTCGCCGACGACGAGCATATAAGGGATCTTCTCCATCTGCGCGTCGCGGATCTTCTTGCCGATCTTCTCGCTGCGGGTGTCGACCGTCACGCGGTAGCCCTGCGCGGTGAGCTTTGCGGCCTGCTCCTTGCAGTAGTCAACAGCGCGGTCCGTGACCGGCAGGAAGCGGACCTGCTCCGGCGCCATCCACGTGGGCAGCGCGCCGGCATACGTCTCGATCAGGTAGGCCAGCGTGCGCTCGTAGCAGCCAAGGCTCGTTCTGTGGATGATATACGGCAGCTTCTTCTCGCCGTTTTCATCGGTGTAGTACATGCCGAAGCGCTCAGCCAGCAGCATGTCGATCTGGATGGTGACGAGGGTGTCCTCCTTGCCGTAGACGTTTTTGTACTGGATATCGAGCTTCGGGCCGTAGAACGCGGCTTCGTCGATGCCGATATCGTACTTGACGTCGAGATCGTCGAGGATCTTTGCCATGACGCTCTGCGCGTGATCCCACTGCTCTTTGGTGCCCTCGTACTTGTTCTTGGGGTTCGCGGGATCCCACTGGGAGAAGCGGAACGTGCACTTATCAAGCAGGCCGACTGTGCTGAGGCAATACTTGGCAAGATCAAGGCAGTCGCGGAATTCATCCTCCAGCTGATCCGGGCGGAGCACCAGATGACCCTCGGAGATCGTGAACTGACGCACGCGGATGAGGCCGTGCATTTCGCCGGAGTCCTCGTTGCGGAAGAGCGTGGACGTTTCGCCGAGGCGCATCGGCAGATCGCGGTAGGAGCGGCCGCGGTTCAGGTAGACCTGATACTGGAACGGGCAGGTCATCGGACGGAGGGCGAAGCACTCCTTCGTTTCGTCCTGCGGGTCGCCGAGAACGAACATGCCGTCGAGATAATGATCCCAGTGGCCGGAGATCTTATAAAGGTCGCGCTTGGCCATCAGCGGGGTCTTGGTCAGCAGATAGCCATGCGCCTGTTCGACGTCCTCGACCCAGCGCTGCAGAAGCTGAATGACGCGCGCGCCCTTCGGCAGGAGAATGGGGAGACCCTGACCGATGCAGTCCACCGTGGTGAAGTACTCGAGCTCGCGGCCCAGCTTGTTGTGGTCACGCTTAAGCGCTTCTTCCTGCTCGGCGAGATAGGCGTCAAGATCTTCCTTCTTCGGGAATGCGACAGCGTAAATTCTCTGCAGCATCTTCCGCTTCGAGTCGCCGCGCCAGTATGCGCCGCAGCACTGCGTCAGCTTGATGGCGTTGCCCTTGATGCGGCCGGTGGAGTCCAGATGCGGGCCTGCGCAGAGGTCGGTGAACTCGCCCTGCGTGTAGAACGAGATGTGCGCGTCTTCGGGCAGATCGTTGATCAGCTCGACCTTATACGGCTCGTCCTTTTCCTGCATATATTTGATGGCCTCTTCCCGCGGCAGCTCGAAGCGCTCCAGCTTCAGCTTTTCCTTGCAGATCTTGCGCATCTCGGCCTCAATGGCGTCAAGATTTTCCTGCGTGAAGTTGAACGGCGCGTCAAAGTCGTAATAGAAGCCGTTGTCGATCGACGGGCCGATGGCGAGCTTGACTTCGGGCCACAGACGCTTGACGGCCTGCGCCATCACGTGGGAACAGGTGTGCCAGTACGGTTTGCGGTACTGCGGGTTTTCGAATGTGAATTCATTGTTTTCAGACATTTTCATTGCCTCCCTGTAGTTTTTGGGGCAAAACAAAAACTGCTTCACCCCTGATACAATTTCAGGGGTGAAGCAGATACGCTCCACGGTTCCACCCTGCTTACGGATCGCTCCGTCGCTCGTGATCTCTGTAACGGGAGAACCCGGTTTTCCGTACTCACGGTGCTTTCAGGAAAACGGCTCGGAAGGGGTGATCCTGCCGCGGCTGCCAGGACTCTCGCACCATACAAGTCCCTCTCTGAGGCGCCCTTCGGCAAAACCTTGACTTCGTCTACGCTTTTTCGCCTCGATTATAGCACTCTGTTTTCCGTCTGTCAAATGGAAAAATATCTGTAAAAATTTCTCTGATTTGTAACGATTTGAAGTGCAAATATTCGCCTCCTTTCTACAAATATATATTTTTATGTAAACGACGCATCATTTCCCGAAAGTGAACGGGCGTGAAAAATTGTCGATTTTATGCATACAAATATATTATGCTTGACTTTTCACGAAAAAATAATATAATTCATAATATAACAATCGCGTCATATATTTGTAACGACTTTGTAACCGCTGGAGCACCGGCGGAAAAGGAGGCATTCAATATGAAACGCACCTTCAAGATCGGCCCATTTTTACCGGCGGCGCTGGCGGCGGCAGCGCTCTGCGTCTGTCTGATCGCGGCAAGTCTGCCTGCCATGGCCGAGACCTCTGAGGAAGCGCAGCCTGCGCAGACGGCGGCCGCGCAGTCCCCGCGGCAGATCCTTTCCGGACGCGCGGAGCGCCCAATCGAGGTCAGCTATACGTCGGCCGTTCCGGCGTCTGCGTCGGTAAAAAGCACCGCCTCAACGCAGCCTGCCGCAGAGGAGCCCCACGCGGAGCCGGAAGCTTCCGGGGCGCTGACCGTGAAAAAGCCGCATTCCGAAACGCAGGAGGACGACCGCCCGGCAGACCTGACCCCGGTGCGGGAGGTTGCGCCAGACACCGAAACGGCGGAGCCTCTGCCGGACGCCGAAGCACAGACGGCGGCGGAGACGCCGGATGATCTTGTTCTGCTCGACACCTTCATCGCCACGGCCTACTGTGTGACCGGCACGACCTCGACGGGTACATACACCACGGTCAACCGCACGCTGGCCGTCAACCCGGAGGTGATCCCCTACGGGACGCACGTCTGGCTGTATCTGGACGACGGAACGCTCGTCGGAGACTATTATGCCGAGGATACTGGCTCGAACATGATGGAAAATCCGTATGTGATCGACATTTACATGGGCGAGGACTCCTACAACGAATGCATTTTGTGGGGCGCGCAGCATGTGAGCGTCTATGTGGAAGCGGACGCATCCTGAGAGTTGAAAAACTGCCCTCCGTTTGGTACAATGACGGTACCAGACGAAGGGCGGATTTTTATGGATCTTTGTAATATCAACGACATCAAGGCGCTTCTGGCGCGCCACGGCTTCCATTTTTCCAAGGCGAAGGGACAGAATTTCCTGACGCAGAGCTGGGTCCCGCGTGAGATCGTCGAGGCCTCCGGCATCGATGAGCGCTGCGGCGTTCTGGGAGGTCGGCCCTGGCATCGGGCCGCTTACGAACGAGCTTTGCAGGGCCGCAAAGAAGGTCCTTGCGGTCGAGGTCGATACCTCGCTCCAGCCCATCCTTGCCGAGACGATGGCCGGAAACGAGAATCTGGAGATCCTCTTCCGCGACATCCTGAAAACCGATATTCCCGCGCTGGTGCGCGAGGAATTTCGGGACTGCGGCCGATGGCCTGCGCGAATCTGCCATATTATATCACCTCGCCCGTGCTGGCGGCGCTTTTGGAGAGCCGCAGCTTTGACGCCGTGACGGTCATGGTGCAGAAGGAGGTCGCGCGCCGCATCTGCGCGCGGGCCGGAACGGCGGATTACAGCGCGTTTACCGTGTTCTGCCAGTATTACGCCGTACCGGAGCTGCTGTTCGACGTACCGCCGTCCTGCTTCATCCCGCAGCCGAAGGTCACCTCGGCGGTGCTCCGGCTGAACGTGCGGACGGAGCCGGTCTGCGAGATCACCAGCGAAAAAATGTTCTTCCGCGTTGTGAAGGCCGCCTTTGCCCAGCGTCGGAAAACGCTTCTCAACGCGCTTTCCTCCGGCGGGGGAGCTTTCCAAGGAAGCGCTTTCCGAGCTTCTGACCGGCTGCGGCCTTGCGCCGTCCGTCCGCGGCGAGACGCTGGATATTCCCGCGTTCGCGCGCATCGCCAATGCGCTTTCCACGCGGGCGGAGGCTTAAATGTATTTCGTCTATATCGTGCGCTGCCGGGATGGACGCCTCTATACCGGGACGGCTGCGGATCTCCGCCGCCGGATGCATGCGCACACACAGCAGACGGCGGCCTGTGCGCGCACACGCAGCCACCCCGTCGCCGCGCTCGAGGCGGCGTGGCGGACGCAGACGCGGCCGGAGGCACTGCGTCTGGAGGCGCTCATCAAGCGCCTGACGCGCGAGGAAAAGCTTCGCCTCATTGCCGCGCCGGAGACGGTCGCCGCCGTGTTCGGCGAAAAGCTCCGGGGCGCACAGTATGCGCCGCTCCCGCCGGAGGAACTGCATTTGTAAGAGTGCTGCCGCGCTCCGGCTGTTCGGATATCTGCGCCGCAGGGCGTCTGGATATAATTTTTCTACAGAAAGGGTGGTTTTTATGACGATGCATCGTGTAGGGAGGGCGCACGCTTTCTGACCCTCCAAATTTAATTGGAGGAATGTAAATGGAAAACAAAATTCAAATTATGATCCGCGAGGCGGTCACGGACAGCGATACCGCCGCCTTCTGGGAACAGCTCTATGCCTATTTCAAGCGGGACATTTTCCCGGAACCGGAGGATCCGGACAGGGAATACTTCCTCGGCGGAGAATACCGGGAGCAGATCCAGAGAATCCACGATCGGGCGGAGAATCGCTGCAGCTGGCTGTTTTTCAGCCGGGACGGGCAGGATATCGGGCTGGCGATGCCCGTGATCTTCCCTGCGGAGGATGGCAAGTGCTTCCTCATGGAATTCTGCGTATTCCCGGAATTCCGGGGCGGCACCGGCAGACAGTGCGCCGCTGCGCTTCTGGACTGGGCAAAGGAAAACGGTGCGCGGTATGCCGAGCTGAATTGCGGCAACGCGCGGCGAAGCCGCTTCTGGGAAAGCGTCGGCTTTCGGAAAAACGGCGCAGACGAGTGGGGCGAGCCGCTGATGCTCCTGCCGCCGGAGGATGATGTGCCTGTGACCGTCCGGCATCTTACGGAGCCGGAGGACTGGCAGCTCAAAAAGCTGGAGAACGGCTTTTTGACGGAGGCCGGCGAGGAAGCACTGACCGAAGAAAAGCAGAAGCGCCTTGCCGAAGCGATCCGTGCGGAAAAAATCTCGTTTTTCCTTGCCATGCGCGGCACACGCGCCGTTGGAATGTGCAGCGTCGCGCGCTGCTTCTCGACCTTTTCCTGCGGGGATATCGGCGTATTTGAGGACTTTTTCATCGAGCCGGTCTTTCGGAGGAAGGGAATCGCGCGAAAGCTCGCGCAGGCCGTTCAGGCATGGTGCCGTGAAAACGGTATGGCCAGCCTCACCGTCAGCTGCGCGCCCTGCGACGAGGGCATGTACCGTGCACTGGGCTTTGCGCTGCCGCTCGGACAGAGCTTCGCCTGCCTGCCGCAGGAGCAGTAGGCAAAAATAGAAAACACGCGCCGGAAGGCGCGCAAAATACACATAAAAATGTGCGTACAGGAAACGGTACGCACATTTTGCTATTCACCGAGCTGCGCATTTTTTTCGCAGTCCCTGCATAGGATCGTCCAGCTTTCGTCCACATTGGAGCTGTCGCTGACGCGAAGCTCCTGCCGCAGCCGTCGCAGTGGACGATCCTCCCGCCGCAGCCTGCCAGCAGCAGACTCAGCAGCAGCGCCGCCAGCAGCGCACAGAGGCGTCTGGATCTTCGCATATTGCCACACTCCTTCGACCGTTTTTTACAGTATAGCATAAGAAAACGCATAGCGCAAGCCTGCTTTTCGGCGGTTTGCACAACTTTGCGGGAACGCGGGCATTTTATCCGTGCTTTGACACCTCTGGCGCGTCAGGACCCCACTGCGGCAGCGGCAGACGCTGCATCGCGCCGAAGATCTTTGATTTGAGATCCGGATACTGTGTCTGGAGCTGCGCGATCAGCTCTTTGACCTCCTGACGCTTGGTATGCTTGTCCGCAGGACAGACATTGTGTACAACCGGGAGCTGCCGGCTCTGTGCAAAGTGCTCAATGGCCTTCTCGCCGATATAGAGCATCGGCCGGATCTGCGTCACACCGCTCCGGGAAAGATAGGTGACCGGCTCAAAGCAGCCGATGCGGCCCTCGTACAGAAGGCTCATGAGAAGGTCTCCGCCGCGTCGTCAAAATGGTGCCCCAGCGCGACCTTGTTGAAGCTGTGCTCTGCGATCAGGTCGTTCAGCGCGCCGCGGCGCATTTTGGCGCACATGGAGCAGGGATTTTTCTCCTTACGGTAATCGAAAATGATCGGGCCGATCTGCGTGTGCTTGCAGGTGTACGGCACATCGAGCTGCGCGCAAAGCGCCGCGACGGGCGAAAAAGTCCATGCCGTCGAGGCCCATGTCCACCGTGAGCGCCTCCAGCTCGAAGCGCTTCGGGTAGTATTTCCGCAGCTCCGCCAGCAGGACGAGCAGCGTCAGCGAGTCCTTTCCGCCGGAGACGCCGACCGCGATGCGGTCGCCCTCCGAGATCATATGATAGTCCTCCACGCAGCGGCGGAGCTGGCCGAGCAGCTTCTGCATGGCGCATCGCCTCCAAAAAGTAATTTGCGTTTCGAGAATACGTGAGCATTTAAGAGAATTCAAGAGAATTTGAAAGTTCTTTCAGGGAATTCTTAAAAGACGAAAATTCCGGTTGACACCGGTTTTTCCATGTGATATAAAATATAGGCGCGTTTACGAGGCTATTGTATGCGCGCCCCGAACTTTTGTCAAATTTTTTGAATGCAAATCGGAGCAGCCCCGCACGATCCCAGCGCGGCTGCGGCGGAGACCAGAAACGCCCGGCGCGCCGGAATGGTGCGGTGTTGCTCCAAACAAACGGAGGAAACAGACATGACCACTATGGTGAAAAAAGAGAATGTCCAGAGAAAATGGTACGTTCTCGACGCAGCCGGCAAGCCTCTGGGCCGTACCGCTGTGACCGCCGCCAGACTTCTGCGCGGCAAGCATAAGGTTGACTTCACGCCCAATGTTGACTGCGGCGATTTCGTCATCATCGTCAACGTGGACAAGGCGATTCTGACCGGCCGTAAGCTCGATCAGAAAACCTACTACCATCACACCGGATGGATCGGCAACCTGAAGGAAGTCAAGTACAACAAGCTGATGGCTGAGCGCCCCGAGTTCGCAATGGAGCTGGCCGTCAAGGGTATGCTTCCCAAGAACGTTATCGGCAGAACCGCTCTGCCCCGTCTGCACCTGTACAAGGGCGAAGAGCACAAGCACGCCGCACAGAAGCCCGAAGCCTGGACTTTGGACTAATCAGGAGGTAACAGACTATGTACGAGAGCAAAGACAGTATCAGTACGGCACTGGCCGTCGTAAGTCCTCCATTGCCCGTGTCCGCCTGTATCAGGAAGGCACCGGCTCCATCACCATCAATGGCCGCGATATCGACGATTACTTCGGTCTCGATACCCTGAAGATGGTCGTCCGTCAGCCTCTGGCTGCTCTGGATCTGGTCGGCAAGGTCGATCTGGTCTGCACCGTTGAAGGCGGCGGCGTTTCCGGCCAGGCCGGCGCGATCCGCCACGGCGTCGCCCGCGCTCTGCTGGGCGTCAACCCCGAATTCCGTACCGCTCTCAAGGCAGCCGGTTTCCTGACCCGTGACCCGAGAATGAAGGAAAGAAAAGAAGTACGGTCTCAAAGCCGCTCGTCGCGCACCTCAGTTCAGCAAGCGCTGAGTTCCTATCGAGCATATTTTCAAAGGCTCCTGCTTCGGCAGGAGCCTTTGTTCGTTTCTGTGTCATAAAATTTTATCCCGCAGCGGAGTGAAAACGGCAGAGTAGGGCGGTGCCGCCGCGCGGCTGTGCGTCCGCGATCTGGCTTATGGCGCGTTCTCGGCAAGATACAGCTCCACGCGGCGCTGGATCTGCGCGGCGGTCTCTTCCGGCGTTTTTGCGCCCGCCCAGAGCGCGGCGCACTCGGCTTCCAGAATGGCCTCGACCTGCTGCGAGGAATAAACCTGTGCGGAGATACGCTCGAAGAACGCCTCATACCGCGCGGCATCCTCCGCAGAGAGCGGAACGATCGGATAGACCGTGCCGTCTACCGTGAACTCCGTCGCAATATCTGAGTCGTTTGTATTTCGCGGTTCCATCGCTGCGGTGATTTCGCTTTCCAGTGCGGATACCGTCATTGGAAACGCAAACCGGCTGAACGCCGTCTGGCAAGGCTCGGAGAGCAGAAATTGCAGAAATTCCAATACGCCGTCCGGGTGCGCCGTATCTTTGAATGCGGCCAGCTCGGCGGCGGGGCGGAGCTTTGTGCCGTTTTCTCCGGGCCAGCCGATCCACGCGACCGGCTGGCCCCCCGACGGTATAGGCCTCGATCCGGTGCAGCTGCGACACGCTGCGCAGGGTGACCGGCTCCGCCAGCGCCAGATCCCGCCGGATCAGGAGCATGGTATCCTCCAGATCATAGCTCAGCTCCTCCGGCGCGGTCAGCGTATTGGCATAGTCCAGCAGCGCCTGAAATTCCTCCGAATCGAAGCGGCACGTTCCCGCCTCCTCGTCCCAGAATGCGTCGAGAAGGTACTGCTCCATATAGGAAAGGAACAGCTCGCGGCTCATGCCGGAAAACATGGGAATATCGGACGATTCAGCCAGCTCGAGAAATTCTGCGACGCTCCAGCTCGATTTATTTCCAAGCCGCGACTGCTTCCCGACCAGCGTTTTGACCGTGAAGCAGCCCGGAAAGGTGAAATTACCTCCATGGTAGGAGAGCGCGTCCCAGAGCCACGGCAGAAGCGCCTCCTGCGGCAAAAAAAGCGTATTGAGATCGAGCAGCAGCCCGCGGTCGGCAAAAGCTGTGCCACGGGAGGTTCGAGAGATCGATCATATCCGGCGTATCGCCCGCCATGATGGCCGTGTTCCATACGGTGAACACATCCGCATAGCTGCCGGAGTCGAGAAGCGAGGAAAAGTCCAGCAGTTCCACATGATAGTCGGCGCTGCTTCGGTTGAAGCCCTTACCTGCGCGAGGATCTCCGAATCGGGGTCACAGTCGCCAGCGTCAAAACGGTTTTCTGCCTGCTGCCGGACGAGCTGGGGCAGAGCGCGGCAAGAACGGGAATGTCGGTGGAGGTGTCCGTAAAGACAAAGCAGCCGTTTGCCGTGCGGCTGAAGCGCTGACCGCCCCGGACGCCGAGGGCGGAGAGGTCGGCAAGCTTTTCCGTAGCTCCGTTCTCTAACGATACGCGGTAAAGCGCCGTAGAATCCGCTGCGTAAAGCACGCCCGGCGCGTCCGTGCCGTAGCAGAGCGTGGGAAGGCCGTTCGTGACGCCGGAGATGGGAATCTGTTTTTCACTTCCCACGGCTTGCAGCGCCGCTCTGTCCTCCGTGTCCGTGCAGAGCCACGCCTGACCGTCCGCGTCGGCTGCGATGGGGTCTGTCAGCAGCTCCACAGACTGCTGCGCAGTTTGCTGCCCGGAAGCGTCGTAGACGGTGAGAATCCCGTCCTCCGGCGTATGGAGCAGGAAGCTTCCGTCGCTGTTCACAAAAAGCTCCGGGTCAGAGCGCACCTCCGGGCAGTCCAGCGGGATCGACTCGGAGACCGTCCCGTCCGCGTCCACGCTTTCCAGCGTGAAGTCTTTTGACAAGCGTTTCCCCATCCCGCCAGAAGCGGCAGGCAAGGCACCAGAGGCTGCCGTCTGCGCCAAGCGCCGCGGCGGAAATTGCGGCGTCCCGCGCACCATCAAGCGCGGGCTGATAACAAAAATCGGTTTTCTGCTGTGCTTCCAGATCATATTGACGATTTGCGTCGGAATGACGCCGTCCTCGCCGATCAGGAACAGCCCGTTTGCGTCGCATCGGGTCGCTATCGCATAGACGAGATCTCCGTCTGCGGGCAGAACAGCGTGCACCCGGTATCCCGCAAGCGGCAGCTGTGCATAGACATAGGCGCCTGCGTCCTCCGCGCTTATGAAATCGGTGCTGGGTGCAAAGACGGTGCTTGCCTGTCCAGGAACGAGATCGGCCTGTGCCGGCGGTACATCTGCGGCGCTTTTTCTTCTGCGCTTCCCGGCCGCAAGCGCAGAGCGTCAGCATAAGTGATATCGCCAGCAGCGCGCACAGGAATCTTGGTGTGCTTTTCATTTTGGATGCTCCCTTCCTCGGCTTCTGTACGCATCCTAGCACGGCTGTGCCGCCGATGTCCGGCAGTTGCGGCGGAGTTGTCAAATCTGTGTGTCCAGACAGAAAAAGTGCCGCGTCTTACGACGCGGCACTTTTTGTGCTTCCGGTATGATCAGCGACGCGCAAGCTCGCCGTTTTCCACATCCACGGTGATCTTCGCGCCGGGCTGGATATTGCCCTCGACGATCTTCTTGGCAAGAAGTGTCTCGACCGTGTGCTGCAAATAGCGGCGGAGCGGGCGCGCGCCGTACAGCGGATCGTAGGCAGCGTCGATGACATACTGCTTTGCGGCGGGCGTCAGCTCGCAGCGGAGCTGCTTGTCGGCCAGACGCTTGTTCAGCGCCGCAAGCTGGAGATCGATGATACCGGTGATATTTTCCTTGGTCAGCGGCTTGTAGAACACGATCTCATCCAGACGGTTGAGAAACTCCGGACGGAAGGTGTGATGCAGGAGCGCTTCCACGGCGTCCTTCGCACTCTGGGTGATCTCGCCGTCCGGGCCGATGCCGTCGAGCAGGTACTGGCTGCCGAGGTTCGACGTGAGGATGATGATCGTGTTCTTGAAGTCCACCGTGCGGCCCTGCGAGTCGGTGATGCGGCCGTCGTCCAGCACCTGAAGCAGAACGTTGAACACATCCGGGTGCGCCTTTTCGATCTCGTCAAAGAGAACGACGCTGTACGGACGGCGGCGTACCGCCTCGGTCAGCTGGCCGCCCTCCTCATAGCCGACGTATCCGGGAGGCGCTCCGATCAGACGGGACACGCTGAACTTCTCCATGTACTCCGACATATCGATGCGGATCAGATTCTTTTCGTCGTCAAACAGCGCTTCGGCCAGCGTCTTGGCAAGCTCCGTCTTGCCGACGCCCGTCGGGCCAAGGAACAGGAACGAGCCGAGCGGACGGTTCGGATCCTGAATGCCGGCGCGGCTTCTGAGGATCGCGTCGGAGACGCACTGGACAGCCTCGTCCTGCCCGATCACGCGCTTGTGCAGAATTTCCGGCAGGCGCAGCAGCTTTTCACGCTCACCCTCCATCAGACGGCTGGTGGGAATACCCGTCCAGCGCTCGATGATCTTGGCGATCTCTTCTTCGGTGACCTTGTTGCGGAGCAGGCTCGATTCCTTGCTGCCCTGTGCAAGCTTTTTCCTCATGCTCCAGCTGCTTTTTTCGCCTCGGGAAGGTCGCCGTACATCAGCTTTGCAGCCTTTTCCAGGTCGTAATTCTGCTGCGCGGCTTCGATCTCGCGGTTGAGGCTCTCAATGCGCTCCCGCAGCTGCTGCACGCGACCGATGGCATTCTTTTCGTTCTGCCACTGGGCCTTCATGGTGTTGAATTTGTCGCGCTGCTCAGCCAGCTCCTTCTGAAGCTCGGCCAGACGGCCCTTCGACAGCTCGTCGTCCTCGTTCTTGAGGGCGGCCTCCTCGATCTCCATCTGGATGATCTTACGGTTGATGACATCCAGCTCCGTCGGCATGGAATCCATCTCCGTGCGGATCATGGCGCAGGCCTCGTCGATGAGGTCGATGGCCTTGTCGGGCAGGAACCGGTCGGTGATATAGCGGTTACTGATGCGTGGCGGCGGCGATGATGGCGTTGTCGGTGATCTTGACGCCGTGGAAGACCTCATACCGCGATTCCAGACCACGCAGAATGGCGATGGTGTCCTCGACGGTCGGCTCCTGCACCAGAACGGTCTGGAACCGGCGCTCGAGCGCGGGATCCTTTTCGATATACTGGCGGTATTCGTCGAGCGTGGTCGCGCCGATGCAGTGCAGCTCGCCGCGCGCGAGCATCGGCTTCAAGAGGTTGCCTGCGTCCATCGAGCCTTCGGTCTTGCCCGCGCCGACGATGGTATGGATCTCATCGATAAACAGGATGATCCTACCTTCGGACTTCTTGACCTCGTTCAGGACGGCCTTGAGACGCTCCTCAAATTCACCGCGGTACTTTGCGCCCGCGATCAGCGCGCCCATATCCAGCGAGAAAATGGTCTTGTCCTGCAAGGACTTCGGCACCTCATTCGCAACGATCCGCTGCGCGAGGCCCTCGACGATGGCAGTCTTGCCGACGCCCGGCTCACCGATCAGGACTGGGTTGTTTTTCGTTTTTCTGGACAGGATGCGGATGACGTTTCGGATCTCGTCGTCACGGCCGATGACGGGATCCATCTTCTGTTCCTTTGCGCGCTTGACAAGATCGGTGCCGTATTTGGAGAGCGCCTCATAGGTGTCCTCCGGCGAATCGGTCGTGACGCGCTGATTGCCGCGCACCGCCTGAAGCGCCTGCAAGCAGGACTCCTTGGTGATGTTGTAGGTGCGGAAAGCTCCTTGAGGGGTGCTGTCCGGCGCTTCGATCAGCGCGAGCAGCAGATGTTCGACGGAAACGTAGTCGTCCTTCATGTCGGCGGCGATCTTTTCGGCCTGATTCAACGCCGTATCGACCGCGCGCGATACATAGAACTTATCGGCCTCGCGGCCCGAACCGGTCACGCGCGGAAGCTTCTCCAGCTCTTTGCCGACGGCAGCGTCCAGACTTTCGACCGTAACGCCCATTTTTTTTCAGCAGCTGCGGCACAAGACCGCCGTCCTGCCGCAGAAGCGCGGCCAGCAGGTGGGCCTGCTCGATCTGCTGATTCTGATTCTGTATGGTCAGCTCCTGGGCGGCCTTGACCGCCTCCAGAGATTTCTGTGTATATTTCTCAGCATTCATGCTTCATGCCTCCTTTTAGCACTCTGCACGCGAGAGTGCTAACTTCATTTGTCCACATGATAAGCCTATCCCCGTTTTTTGTCAATAGGGAATTGCGTCAGAACGGTAACATTTTTGTGAACAATTTATGTTTACATAATCC
>VOFG01000050.1_pt1 | contig 40798 bp, 62 predicted proteins | sample 5384171 | NCBI WGS metagenome assembly VOFG01 (sample SAMN12384726, study PRJNA508395) | human gut metagenome | isolation source: healthy gut F | host: Homo sapiens
TGAACATCAACAATAATGCTGGTTCTACCCATATCGAGGGCTTGCAGAAGTTCGTGGTAGAGAACGGTCTGGACGTTGGCTTTGCCTTTGATGGTGATGCTGACCGCTGCCTGTGCGTGGACGAGAAGGGCAACGTCATTACCGGCGACCACATCCTGTACATCTACGGCTGCTACATGAAGGAGCACGGCGAGCTGATGAACAACACCGTGGTCACCACGGTCATGTCCAACTTTGGCCTGTACAAGGCCTTTGACGAGCAGGGCATCGGCTACGCAAAGACCGCCGTGGGCGACAAGTACGTCTACGAATACATGGCTAAGAACAGCTGCCGGATCGGCGGCGAGCAGAGCGGCCACATCATCTTCAGCAAGTACGCCAGCACCGGTGACGGCATCCTGACCAGTCTGAAGATGATGGAAGTTATGCTGGCGAAGAAGATGCCCATGAGCAAGCTGGCTGAGCCGCTGAAGATCTACCCGCAGGTGCTGGAAAATGTCCGCGTGACCGATAAAAAGGCCGCGCAGAACGACCCGGCAGTGCAGGAGGCCGTCAAAGCCGTAGCCGAGGCATTGGGCGATACCGGTCGTATTCTGGTGCGTGAGTCCGGCACGGAGCCTGTTGTGCGCGTGATGGTAGAAGCCCCCGAACACTGAAAATTGTGTCAAATTGGCTGAGAAGAGAAGAGTACGCATCGTCTGCGCCTGACAGAAAGCCCGAAGGATGGAACCGGGCAGGCCGCGCGGTGCCGAAGATGGTCTTGGAGCCGCGCAGGTGAACAATGAGCCTGCGACGGGGTGCGCCGTTACCGCGCAAAGGCCGGTTTTTGCCGGCTAAAGGCTGCGTCCGCAAGGGCGCAGCGAAGCAAGGTGGTACCACGAAGGTTCAGCGCTCTCGTCCTTGTCCGGTTATAACCCGGCAGGGCGGGAGCGCTTTTTGTTTGCAGAACCAAAAGAAAGGAAGACAGACCCCCATGAGCGAACACAAAACATTTTATATCACCACCCCCATCTATTATCCCAGCGATAAGCTGCACATCGGGCACAGCTACTGCACCGTGGCCACCGATGCACTGGCCCGCTATAAGCGCCTGCAGGGCTACGATGTGATGTTCCTCACCGGGGCCGATGAGCACGGCCAGAAGATAGAGGATAAGGCTGCCGATGCCGGTGTCACCCCCAAGGAGTACGTGGACAAGATCGTGGCCACCGTCAAGGATCTGTGGAAGCTGATGAACATCAGCTATGACCGCTTTATCCGCACCACCGATGACTACCACATGGAAAGCTGCCAGAAGATCTTCACCAAGCTGTACGAGCAGGGCGATATCTACAAGGGCGAGTACATCGGCCACTACTGCAAGCCCTGCGAGAGCTTTTGGACCGACAGCCAGCTGGTGGACGGCAAGTGCCCGGACTGCGGCCGCGAGGTCTACGATGCCCACGAGGAGGCCTACTTCTTCAAGACCAGCAAGTACGCCGACCGCCTGCTGAAGCTCTATGAGGAGAACCCCCAGTTCATCCAGCCCGAGAGCCGCAAGAACGAGATGATCGCCTTCATCAAGCAGGGCCTGCAGGACACCTGCGTTTCCCGTACCTCGGTCAAGTGGGGCATCCCCGTGCCCTTTGACCCCAAGCACACCATGTATGTGTGGGTGGACGCCCTGAGCAACTATATCTCCGCCCTGGGCTACGGCAACGAAACTTACCACGACTACGATAAATTCTGGCCGGCAGACCTGCACATGGTAGGCAAGGAGATCCTGCGCTTCCACACCATCCTGTGGCCTGCCATGTTGATGGCACTGGATCTGCCTCTGCCCAAGCGGGTGTTCGGCCACGGCTGGCTGCTGATGAACGGCGGCAAGATGTCCAAGTCTGTGGGCAACGTGGTGGACCCCGTCATCCTGTGCGACCGCTACGGCGTGGACGCCATCCGCTACTTCCTGCTGCGCGAGATCCCCTTCGGCAACGATGGTATGTTCACCAACGAAGCACTGATCAACCGCATCAACAGCGATCTGGCAAACGACTTGGGCAACCTGCTCAGCCGCACCGTGGCCATGTGCGAAAAGTACTTCGGCGGTACTGTGCATAATGTGGCGGGTACTGAGGCCATCGACACCGAGCTGGAGACCATGGTCAGCGCGCTGACCGCCAAGGTCACCGCCGACATGGATGATCTGACCATCCCGCAGGCACTGATGGAGATCTTTGCGGTCATCCAGCGCGCCAACAAGTATATCGACGAGACCGCACCTTGGGCACTGGCAAAGGACGAAGCCAACAAGCAGCGTCTGGAGAGCGTGCTGTACCACCTGTGCGAGGCACTGCGCGTGTGCGGCATCCTGCTGAACGCCTACCTGCCTACCACTGCCCCCAAGATGATGGAGCAGCTGGGTCTGGACGCTTCCGCACTGGATCTGACCAAGACCACCTACGGCGCACAGCAGACCTACACCGTGCACAAGGGCGAAGCTCTGTTCCCCCGCATTGACGTGGCAAGGAGATCGCCCACCTGAAGGAAGAGGACGAGAAGCGCAAGGCCGCTGCCGCTGCTGCCAACAAGGCCAAGGAGGAAGCCGAGAAGAAGGCTGCCGCCCCCGCAGAGGAGAGCACCGTGGACTTTACCCACGAGGAAGAGATCGACTTTGACACCTTCTGCAAGGTGGAGCTGCGCGTGGCTGAGGTGCGTGCCTGCGAGAACCTGAAGGAGAGCAAGAAGCTGCTGCACCTCACCGTCTTTGACGGTGAGCGGGAGCGCTGCATCCTGTCCGGCATTGCCAAGTGGTTCAAGCCGGAGGATCTCATCGGCAAAAAGTTGGGCATCGTGTGCAATCTGGCACCCCGTCCCATGCTCAAGGGCAAGTACGTCAGCGAGGGTATGATCTTCGCTGCCGACACCGCCGACGGCGGCTGCTCCATTGCTTTCTACGGTGACGATACCCCCGTGGGCAGCCGCATCCATTAAGTGAGGAGCATTATGTCTGATAATACAGCCGTCCGTGCGGCAAAGCTGGATAAGATCTTTGGCACACCGGTGTGCGCCGTGCTGCTGGCCATTTTCTGCAATGTCCTGTGGGGCTCGGCCTTTCCGTTCATCAAGCTGGGCTACCGTCTGTTCTCCATCGACTCCGGCAACACGGCCTCCATCTTCTGCTTTGCAGGGGTGCGGTTCATGCTGGGCAGCGTGCTGGTGCTGCTGGGCAGCATTCTGCTGCAGGGAAAGGCACCCCGCCTGCCCCGGGGCAAGGTGGCAGCCGAGTGCTGCGCGCTGGGTCTGTGGCAGACCACGGCGCAGTATGCGTTCTACTATATCGCCGTGGCGATGCTCACCGGCGCGTTTGGCGGCATTCTGAACAGCACCCAGAGCTTTCTGGGCGTCATCTTTGCCCACTTTATTTATGGCAATGCGGACCGCATGACCCCGGCAAAAACGCTGGGCTGTGCTGTGGGCTTTGCGGGCGTGCTCATCGGTACCCTTGGCAACCACGGCAGCGGCAGCGGCTGGGGCGTGTTCTGCATGATGACGGCGACCGTCATTTTCACCCTGTCCGGCCCGTGGAACAAGTCCGTCACCAAAAAGCCGACAGCTTTGCCGTCTGCTTTCTGAACCTGTTTGTGGGCGGGTTGGCGCTGTTTGTACTGGGTACCGTTATGGGCGGCCGTCTCCATGTGCAAAGCGCACTGGCTGCGGTGGTCATGCTGTATCTGGCCTTCATCTGCGGCGCAGGCTATATCCTGTGGGCACTGCTGATGAAAAACAACCTGGTCAGCCGCATCGCCATCTTTGGCTTTGTCAACCCGGTGGTCAACGTGCTGCTGAGCGCCGTGCTCAACGGCGAACCGCTGTTCCGCTGGCAGTATCTGGCGGCGCTGGTGTTCGTATGCGTGGGCATCTGGCTGGTGAATAAAGCCCCTGCCCAAAAGGAGAAGGTATGACCGGACCTATTTTTGACACCCACGCCCATTACAGTTCCCGCGCCTTTGACGCCGACCGCTTTGCTCTGCTGGACAGCCTGCCCGGCAAAGGGCGTGGTAGGCGTGTGCGAGCAGGCCACCCACTCCGGGGATGCGCCCCGGGTGCTGGAACTGGCGCACCGCTACCCGTGGGTGGTGGCAGCGATTGGCATCCACCCGGAAAGCCTGCTGCCCGCTGCCGATTGCGGCGAGGACGGCCCCGCACCCACGGTGTCGGTGTACGGCGGCGACTGGGCCGCCTGAGATGCAGGCGCTGATGCCCTACTACGACGACCCCAAGGTGGTGGCAGTAGGGGGAGTGCGGGCTGGACTATCACTGGCCAGTGCCCAAGGACGCCCAGCTGGCGCTGTTTGAAGCCGAGATCCGGCTGGCGCTGGAACTGGACAAGCCCATCATCGTGCACGACCGGCAGGCGCACGCAGACGTCTACGCCCTGCTTAAAAAATACCGCCCCAAGGGCATCGTCCACTGCTATTCCGGCAGCGCCGAGGATGCCGTGCAGCTGGCGGTGCAGGGGTTGTCATTGGCTTTGGCGGTGCCTGCACCTTCAACGGTGCCAAGCGCGCAGCCAAGGCCATCGACGCCCTGCCGCTGGACGCCATCGTGCTGGAGACCGACTGCCCCTACATGGCACCGGAGCCGGTGCGCGGCACCCGCTGCGACAGCTCCCTCATCCGCTATGTGGGTGCATACATCGCCCAGCGCAAGGCACTGGAGCCGGAAGAGGTGTTCCGCACCACGCCGCAAACGCCCGCCGGGTGTTCGGGCTGTAACTGTTTTTCCGCAGGTCGCGGGTTTTGCCTGCTCCGCTTCTGAATAAAAAGCTGATTTATTGAAAACGATAAGAATAAGGAGATCACTATTATGAAGGCACGTATTCCCAAACACCGCGAGTTCATCATCAACTTCCCTGACAGCATCGACCAGAACAAGGCCAACGAGGGCTGGGCAAAGCTGCAGCAGATCGTGGAGGACTACAAGAAGGCACACAACGGCGCTTCCTGTTTACGCCCCCACCTTCATCGAGGACTGCGAGCCCGAGGTCAAGAAGCTGCAGGAAGAGTACGGGGGCTGTGCTGTTCGGGTCACTTTTCCACTTTACTCAGCAGGATGCGGTCGTTGTCAGATTCTTGCCGGCGTTCTCGCGGAACTTTTCAAGCAGGTCGTCCACGGTCATCCGGCTGCGTTCCTCGCCCTTCACGTCAAAGACGATGCGGCCGGAATCCATCATCAGGGTGCGGTTGCCCAGCTCCAATGCCTGATGCATGTTGTGGGTGACCATCAGGCAGGTGATCTTCTTTTCGGCCACGATGCTCTTGGTCAGCTCCAGCACCTTTTCGGCGGTGGCGGGGTCCAGTGCGGCGGTGTGCTCGTCCAGCAGCAGCAGCTTGGGGGTGACCAACGTTGCCATGAGCAGGGTCAGCGCCTGCCGCTGACCGCCGGAAAGCAGTCCCACCGGCTGTTTCATGCGGTCCTCCAGGCCCATGTCCAGCAGAGAGAGCTTCTCGCGGAACAGTTCTTTATCCTTGCGGGAGATGCGGGAGAAAATGGCGTGAGGCGCGGTGCCTGCACGCAGATAGGCCAGCGCAAGGTTTTCCTCAATGGTCATGTTGGGTGCGGTGCCCTTGAGCGGGTCCTGAAACAGGTGGCCGATGACCTTGCTGCGCTGGTGCTCCGGCTCAAAGGTGATGTCCTGCCCGCCCAGCACGATGCTGCCCTCGTCGGCGATGAACCCGCCGGTGATGGCATTGAACAGGGTGGACTTTCCCGCGCCGTTGGAACCCACGATGGTGGCAAAGTCCCCGGCTTCCATGTGCAGGCTGACGCCGTTCAGGGCCACTTTTTCATTGACCGTGCCGGGGTTGAAGGTCTTGTGCAGATCGTTCAGCTGAAGCATTTCCATCTTACTTTCCCTCCTTGCCGGTGGTCACGCGGCGGCGGCAGGCCCCATGCTTGCGCTGCTCAAAGGCGATTTTTTCCTTGATGGCCGGCATCGAAATGGCGATGGCCACGATGATGGCGGACACCAGCTTCATGGCGGCGGCAGGCACATTGAAGCGCAGGGCCACAGCCACGATAAAGCGGTACAGGCAGCTGCCGAACACCACGCCGATGATGCGGCGCGGCATGGTGCGCTTGCCGAGCAGAGTCTCGCCGATGATGAGGGAAGCCAGTGCGATGGTCACCATGCCGGTGCCCACATTGATATCGCAGCTCTTCTGATACTGTGCCAGCAGGCCGCCGGAGAGGGCGCACAATGCGCCGGAAATGCACAGGCCCACCGTAATGGTGAAAGCCGGGTTAATGCTGGAAGCACGCACCATGGCAGCGTTGTCACCGGTGGCGCGGATGGACAGGCCCAGCCGGGTGCCGAGAAAAGCCCAGCATCGCCGCACCGGCAAGCAGGATCATGGCCAGCGCGATGGCCAGCTTATACCAGCCGCCAAGGAAGCTCAGTGAGCCCTTTGCCAGCGAGAAAACACGGTGTCGGTCTTGACCAGCGACATGGTGGAGGAAAAGCCCATCACGGCCAGATTGATGGTGTAAAGGCCGGTGTTGACGATGATGCCTGCCATGATGCTCTCCACGCCAAGGCGGGTCTGCAAAAAGCCGTAACAAAGCCGGAGCATACACCTGCCGCCATGGCTGCGAACAGGGCCAGAATGGGGTGGCCGGTCAAAGCCACCTGACAGGCTACCGCGCAGCCCAATGTGAAGCACCCGTCGGTGGAAAGATCGGCGATGTTCAGGATCGAATAGCTCAGGAACAGTGCCAGCGCCACCAGGGCATAGATACAGCCCAGTTCCAGCGCCGTCTGTAGGACGTTGAGCGAAAAGATACTCGCCAGCATGTCCTTTTGTGTTTCCTTTTGTGACGATTTAAAATGGCCTTTTTTGAGTGGACGATTTGAAATTGGCGTCTGCGGACGCTCCGGTATGCCATTTTCACGGGGAGGGTTTTATAAACAGAACCTTTCCTCAGAACCGCCAAAAGCTCCTCCTTTCGGAGGAGCTGGCAAAACCGTCAGGTTTTGACTGAGAGGGTTCTTTTTAAGAGAAGTTCTCTGCCGTGGTCACTTCCACGATCTCGGTGCAGTAGGGCTTGAAGGCCTCCTTCACGGTGTCGAGGTCCAGACCCAATGCTTCGCAGGTCTCGGTGTTGATGGTGACGATGCCGTTATCAAAGGTCTGGTAGGGCAGGTCTGCGGTGGTCTTGCCCTCGCACAGCAGCTCTGCCACCATATCGGCAGTGGCTTCGCCCAGCTGGACGTAATCCACGCCGTAGCCCACGAACGCACCGTTCAGTGCAAAGCTGTCGGCACCGGTGTAGTGCTGGATGCCTGCCTCGATAAAGGTCTCGTAGATGGACAGCTCTGCGGTCATCACGGTGTTGTCGGTGGGGGTAAATACGGCCTTGACACCGGCGGCGATCAGAGCCTCAGCCGCCATCTGCACCTCGGCGGTGGTGGTGCCGTTCTTCTCAATGTACTTGATGCCGTTGGCATCACAGAAAGCCTTTGGCATCGGCAATGGCCTGGGTGGAGGCATCCTGACTCAGGTCGTACAGCAGGCCGATGGTGTCAATATCCGGGTTGACGGCGGTGATCAGGTTCATGATGGCCTCGGTGTTCAGTGCGTCGGAGGTGCCGGTGATGTTCTCCTCGCCGTCAAAGCCTGCAGCGGCGGGGTCGGTGACAGCAGAGTAGACAACGGGGATATCGGTATCCTCCACAGCGGCCAGCATGGTTGCGGCGGTGGGGGTAGCCACAGCCACGATCACATCCACGCCGTCCCTACGAGGTCGGCACCGATCTGGTTCAGGTTGGACTGGTCAGCCTGTGCATTTGCGTAGTAGTCGGCGTAGTCGAAGGTAACGCCCTTCTCTGCGCCCAGCTCATCCAGACGGCTCTCCACAGATTCCACGATCTGGTTGAGGGAAGCATGATCCACATAGTTGACGATGCCCACCTTGAAGGTCTGGCCGCCCTCCGCTGCGGCAGCGGAAGAAGCGGTGGAAGATGCAGTCACGGTGCTGGAAGCAGCGCCGCCGCAGCCGGTCAGCGCCAGTGCGGAAACGGCGGAAGCAGCCATAGCGGCCTTGAGGAAGCTGCGGCGGGAGATCATGGTAACGTTTTTCATAATAGTAAACTCCTTTCCCGGAGCGGGCGGCAAAATAAAAAGACCCGCTCCCCTTTGCGGGACGGGTCTTCCAACGAAAAACGACCCTGTCCCTGTGTGTTTATCCACAAGGACAGGATCGGTAAAATTCGATTCTGCGGTGCCACCTTGCTTGCCCTGCTTTCCAGACGCAGAGCCTCTCACGGAGAGCCAACACTCCCCTGTCCTGTAACGGAGACTTCCGTCCAAAGCTACTAAGGCTTGCTGCCCGTTTGCCCGGCCCTCGGCGGCCCACGAAGCTCTGCCCCGCTCTCGCCCGTTTTCACTATCCGGGCTCACTGAAGATGCGCTGTGCAGGTTCTCTTCCACCTCATCGGTTTGATTGCATTATACACTTTATCGGCATAAAGTCAAGAGGAAATTTCAAAAATTCTTTTTTCTGCGGCACAAAGTCATTCTTCCCTGTGTCAGCTCCGCTTTGTGCGGCGCTTGCGCCAGACAAAGCAGGCCGTGTACGCCAGCCACACCGCGATGCCGCCCAAGGTCAGCGGGCGGCTCAGCCGGATGCCGTCGGGCTGATAGACAAAATCGATGCTGTTTTCACCTGCCGGGCACAGCACAGCCATCAATCCCTCGTCCACCTCCACAATGTCGGCCTCCTGCCCGTTGACATAGGCCGTAAAGCCGTCATCGTAGGGCACCGAGAAGAACACGAGGTTCTCTTTTTCCAGCGTGATCTCGGCGTGGAAGCCCGAATTGTTCATCTGGAACACACTGGCAGCCGTGGCGCGGCGCTCGCGGCAGTCCTGCACGTAGGACTCATAGTACAGCTCCTCCCGTCTGCCCTCCGGCAGATGGGTGAGGTTTGCCATAGACCGCAGCATCCTCATCGGTAAGCACCAGTGCGCGCATCAGGAGGTTTGCGCGGGTGGCCTTGGCGGTTTCCTCGTACTCGGTCTCGGTGAGGTAGCAGTCGTAGGTAAAGCCCATGGGCACGTAGTTCGTGTTGCGGTACACCGCGTAGCCGTCCTTTGCAAAGGCATATTCCCAGCCCGTCGTCGGCTTCGTTCTCAAAGTCGTTCTGCTTTTCCGGCGTGGTGATGAGGTATTCCACGCTCAGCAAAAGACCCCGCAGTGCATAGTTGGAAAGCTCCGGTTCGCTGCGCACATCCCGCTTGACCCCCAGCGCCGGGTAGAAGCTGAGGATGCTGGGCGCGGCGGTGCTGCCAAAATACTGCAGACAGCTCTTATCCAGCCACATGCCGATGTTATCGTGGATCTTGTAGGTGTCGATGCGGTAGTCGCCCTCGGGCAGGTCGTTTTTCAGCAGCAGGGCATTCATGTCCTGCTCCACAAGATCACTGTCGGTATACCACTGGCCGAACTTGCCAATGCCGATGTGCACCACGCTGAACAGGAAGGCAAATGCCAGCACCGCCGCCGTCATGCGCTGGGCAAAGCGGCGGTCGCCCCGCCATTTCTGGCAGAGATAGCGGTACACCAGCAGGCCCAGCAGTCCAAAGCCCAGCACCGCGCAGTACTGGCCGGGGTTTTTGAGCACACCGAACGACCAGCTGCCGGTGTCGCTGTCCTGCACCGGCACCACCGCAAAGGCCACCGTGGCGATCATCAGCCAGCTGATGCCGCGGGCCGGGCTGTCCAGATCGGTGTTGTGATCCTCCAGCGCATTGACGGTCATCGCGGCCAGCACCAGCACCGGCATATAGTACCAGCGGGCATAGTAGCTGGAGTTGAGAGCATAGAACGCACTGTTCAGAATGGGAACCAGCGCAAACACCGCGCAGGTGCCCACGATGCGCTTTTTGCTGTCGCCGTGCTTTGCCTGCCAGTAGGCCACGGCACCGGCCAGGCTGCACAGCGGCAGATAGGCCGACATGCTGGTCCACTTGATCACGCCCTCCGACCAGATGGAGGTGAGGTAGGGCGAATCCGGCGGCATGATCCAGCTGACCAGGATGGCAAGGTACTGCTGCACCTTGCTGTAGGTCAAAAAGCCCCATCCGGAGGAAAGGTCGATGGTGCGCGGGTTCTGCAGAATGGAGAGCACCGCAGGCACCAGCAGGATGCTGCCCATGGCAGCGCCCAGAACGCTTTCAAAGGCCAGAAGCCCGAACTTTTTGCAGTGAGACGGAAGTCCCTTGTGCTGAGCTTGCAGATGAAGTAGATGGCTAAAAACACCACCTGACCGATGAAGAAAAAGTAGTTGTTGACAAGGTTCACCGCCACCCAGAACGCAAACCAGCTGCGGCGGTCGTTGTAAAGGGCCTCGTCCAGCGACCACAGCAGATACGGGAACAGCGCCACCACATCCACAAAGTGGTTGAAGAACACGTTGTACACCGTAAAGCCGGAGAAGGCATACAGCACCGCACCCAGCACAGCGTAGTCGATGTTTTTGACGTAGCGGCGCAGATACAGATATGCACCGCCACCCGCCACGGCAAACTTGAGCACCAGAAGCGGCACCATCAGGTAGGGCAGCCACTTCTGCGGGAAGAGCAGCGAGAACCAGAAGAACGGCGAACCGTACAGGTAGAACGAGTAGGCGTTCATGACGCCGCTGCCAAGGTCGGTGGCCCACGAAAAGGTGTTGCGCACCGTGGTGAATGCACTGTCCGGATAGCCGGCACCCTTGACGAAGCCGTTCATATAGCGGTAAAAGCTGATCTGCTGGCTGTTGAAATCGCCGGCGTAGTGGAAAAAAGCCGCCGTCGATGAGATAGAACGGCAGAAAGAACAGCGCCGCCGTCAGGGCGCACAGGCCCACTGTCAGCCAGAATTTATCCTTTTTTGTTCCAGCAGACGCGGCTGCCGGGCAGTATCAGACCATTCCATGGTTTCCTCTTTTTCTGCCCCTGCGGGCAAAAAGCTCAAATTTTTACGGGAACGGCACTTCCCGCACATCATCGGGGTCCAGCCCGGCCTTGCGCTGCTCTTCAAATACGGCGGCGATCAGCTCATCCAGATCTTCCAGACGGGTCAGGGTGCAGCAATAGCGGCGCAGATTGGCGCGCCCCTTCAGCCCCTTCATATAGTGCATCGTCTGGGCGCGGGCCTGAGGCATGGCGGTATATTCGCCCTTCTGCTCCACCATCTCTTCCACCTGACGGCGCAGCGCATTCATGCGGGCCTGCAGGTTCGGCGCCTTGGGGGCAGGCAAGCCCTCGATGGCCGCATTCACCCGCTCGAAGAGCCACGGGTCGCCCAGTGCGCCCCGGGCGATCATGACGCCGTCGCAGCCGGTGCGCTGCATCATCTCCACGGCATCTTCTGCCGTGTGGATGTCGCCGTTGCCCAGCACAGGCACCCCGACGGCATCCTTCACCCGGGCGATGATCTCCGGGTCGATGCCGGGGGTATACATCTGCTCCCGGGTACGGGCGTGCACCGCAATGAGGGCCGCACCGGCCTGCTCACAGGCCTTGGCACACTCCACAGCGGTGATGTGGTCGGCGTCCCAGCCCTTGCGCATTTTGACGGTGACCGGTCGTTTTGTATTTTCCACAACCTGCTCCACGATGCGCCCGCAGCGGTCCGGGTCCAGCATCAGCTTGCTGCCTGCGCCGCCGGAAACGATCTTGGGGGCCGGGCAGCCCATGTTGATGTCCACAAAGTCGAATTCGTACTGCTCCATGGCAGCGGTGGCTTCGCCCATGATCTCGGGCACTTCGCCAAAGATCTGCACGCCGTAGGGCGCGCCGTTGGGCTCGGCCTTCAGCATGCTGACCGTCTTGTGGTCGCCGTAAACAAGCGCCCGGCTGGACACCATTTCACTCACCGTAAAGCCCGCACCGTGCTGGGCCATCAGGCGGCGGCAGGGTGCATCCGTAAAGCCCGCCATCGGGCCGAACACCGCCCGGTGGGGCAGGATGATATTGCCGATCTTCAAAGGTTCCATGGGTTCTCCTTGTATCTGTTTTGGGGTAAACGATTCTGAATGCGCTCCGCGTTGCTTTGCGCATGTTCAGAGGAAAGATTATTTTTATTTCGCGTTTGTCGCGCTCTGCGGAGCGCTCCAAACGCATTTTCACGGGAGGGAGTGACGGAAAAAGAGGCAGTTGCTTTCCATCCATACACCGTAAAAAGGGGCTGTTGCGCCAAATGCTGTGCAACAGCCCCCATGGTTTTATGTTACATCTTCTCCGGCACGTTGATCTTGAACATGGTCAGCACGTTGAAGATGGCATTCTTGACGCCGATGCACAGGGCCAGACGTGCCTGCTGCACAGCGGGGTCTGCGCCCTGAATGCGGCAGTTGCCGTAGAAGCGGTGGAAGGCGCTGGCCAGATCAATGACAAAGCGGTTGATGCGGCTGGGGTCGTACTTTTCTGCCGCCATGACGATCTCCTGCGGGAAGGCTGCCAGCATCCGGATCAGATCCATCTCGGAAGGCTCGGTGAGCAGGGTGGCGTCCACCTTCTCGGCACCGGCAAACTGCACGCCCTCGCTCTCCATCTTTTTCAGGACGGAGCAGATGCGGGCATGGGCGTACTGGACATAATAGACCGGGTTGTCGTTGTCGGTCTTGACAGCCTGATCGAGGTCAAAATCGATGCCGCTGCCTGCGTCGTGCATATTGAACAGGAAGCGTGCGCTGTCGATGGGCACCTCTTCCAGCAGGTCGGTCAGAGCGATGGCATTGCCGGTGCGCTTGCTCATGCGGACAGGCTGGCCATCCCGCATCAGGTTGACCATCTGCATCAGCACAACGTCCAGATCTTCGCCGTTCAGGCCGATGGCGTCCATGGCGCCCTTCAGGCGGGCCACATGGCCGTGATGGTCTGCACCCCAGACGTCGATGGCCTTGGCAAAGCCGCGGGTGGCCAGCTTGTTGTAGTGGTAGGCAATATCGGCGGCAAAGTAGGTGGGAACGCCGTTGGCCCGCACCAGCACTTCGTCCTTGGCTTCCTCCTCGGTGCCGTCCTCGGTCTTTTTTTTCTTGTTCACGGTGCCGTACTTGGCGGCGTACTGGGCGCTGCGGTACATGATGGCACCGTCCTCTGCCTTATAGCATGCGCCCAGCTCCAGCAGCTTATCCACCACAGCCATGACCGCGCCGGACTCGTGCAGGGTGCTCTCGTGGAACCACACATCGTAGTCGATGCGGTACTTGCCCAGATCACGCTTCAGGGCGGCAATGTTCTTGGGCAGGGCATAGGCCACCAGTGCGTCCTTCAGTGGGCAAAGGCTTCGCTCTCGAACAGAGCCTCCTCGCTCCAGCCCGGAGCAGGCGGCAACGTACTTGTCACCGTTGCTGCTCGGCAAACTCGCCGGCCAGAACCTTGATGTCGCCGCCCTGATAGCACTCGGCGGGCAGGGATAGGTCTCCTCGCCGCAATACTTCTGCAGATAGCGCACAGCAAGGCTCTTGCCGAACTTCTGGATCTGGTTGCCCGCGTCATTGATATAGAACTCGCGGGTCACGTCGTAGCCCGACCAGTCGAGGACAGCGGCCAGACAGTCGCCCAGAGCGCCGCCGCGGGCGTTGCCCATGTGCATGGGGCCGGTGGGGTTGGCGGAAACGAACTCCACGTTATACTTTGCACCCTTGCCGTAATTGGTACGGCCATACTCCCTGTTGGAGCAGGCACCCAGCACCACACTGGCCCAGAAGGACGGGCCAAAAACAGGTTGATGAAGCCGGGGCCAGCCACTTCCACCTTGGCAAACACACTGTCGGTCAGGTCGGGCAGGTGGGCCAGCAGGGCCTCTGCGATCATTCTGGGAGCCTTGCGCCAGCTGCGTGCACCGGCCATAGCGATGTTGGAGGCGATATCGCCGTTCTTGGTATCGGCGGGGATCTCCACGATGAAGGCGGGCAGCTCAGCTTCCGGCAGAGCGCCATCGGCCATGGCGGCCTTGGCGGCGGCGGTCAGCAGGGCGCGGGCCTCGTCCAGCGCGGTCTGCCGGGGGTTGTAGTTCTGGTAGGTCTTTTCAAATTCAGTCATTGGTCGGATTCCTTTCACAGTATTGGCAAATATTTCAGTTTACGTGGGTCACGGTCACTTCAAGGCGGTTGCGGCTCACAAGCTCGGCGCTGTTGGCATCCAGCAGGTAGCCGAACTTTGCGGTGCCGCCCTTCTCGGTCAGGCTGCATCGATCTCGTCGGCGGTCACGCCCAGCGTCATGGAGCCGTAGCCGGTCTCGTAGTGGCAGAGGTTGCGCTTGCCTTTTTCGATGAGCAGCTGGGTGCCGGCCCCGCCGCCCTTGCCAAACCGCAGCATCGCCACGCGGCTGCCGTCGGCGGCAATTTTCAGGGTGGTGGTGCAGCCCTCGTAGCCGGTGGCCTCGGTCTCTTTATAGGTAATGTAGTAGCTGCCGCCCTTCTGCACGAACTGGCCCCGGGTCATCAGCTCCACAAACTCTTCTTTTTTTTCTTCCTCTCCGCAGGCTCTTCCACATGCTGCTCGATGCGGCTCTTGATGCGGATGATATAATCTTCCTTCAGCGGTTTGCTCACGTTTTTGCTGTCCTTATCAATATTTGTCAATGGCGATCTGTTCCACCGGGCCGCCCTTGTACTCGCCCAGGAACAGGTCTGCCGTCTGCACAAAGCTGTCCGGCACATCGCTGACGTAGAAATGTGCCTGTCCCTCATGCTCCTGCGCCGCTTTCAGGCCGCGTTCCGAGAGCATCCGTTCCAGATGATGGGCGGCAGTCTTGGCGGGGTCCACCAGCGTCACCCCTGTCCCATGAACTCACCGATCATGGTCTTGAGCAGCGGGTAGTGGGTGCAGCCCAAAATCAGGGTGTCCACCCCGGCATCCCGCACCTCGGTCAGGTACTGGGCAATGACCAGTTTGGTCACCTGCTGTTTGTCTCTCCTCGCTGTGGTCCACATAACCGGCCTCCACCAGCGGCACGAACAGCGGGCAGGCCCGGGCGGTGATCTCCACACCGGGCACCAGCTGGCGCAGCAGCTTTTCATAGCTGCGGGAGCGGATGGTGGCGCCGCCGTGCCAATGACGCCGATGCGGCGGTTGCGGGTGGAAAAGGCCGCTTCCCGGGCGGCGGCATCCACCACACCCAGATACGGCACCGGCAGCCGGGCCGCCTCTGCAGCCGGGTAGGTGCTGGACACCGTGCCGCAGGCCGCCATGATGCACTTGACATCTTTGGAGAGCAGGAACGCGATGTCCTGCCGGGTATACTGGAGGATGATCTCCGGGCTGCGGCTGCCGTAGGGGACACGACCGGTATCACCAAAATAGATGATCTCCTCGTGGGGCAGACGCTTGCGCAGCTCCCGCACGCCGGTCAGCCCGCCCAGGCCGCTGTCGAACACGCCGATGGGGCGATTATCCATGCTGCTTTTCCGTTCTTTCCAGAGCCAGTGCGATCAGCCGGTCGATGAGGGCGGCACCGGAGGCCCTCGTGCTCCATCAGCTTGGGATACATGCTGATGGACGTGAAGCCCGGGAAGGTGTTGATCTCGTTGATGAGCACCCGGCCGGTGCCGTGCTCCACAAAGAAGTCGCAGCGGGCCAGACCCTCGCAGTTCAGGGCGGTGTAGGCCATGGCGGCGTAGGTCTTTACCTCATCCAGCTTTGCCTCCGGCAGGTGGGCCGGGATGACGGTCTGGCTGACGCCATTCTTGTACTTGTCATCGTAGGTGTAGAACTCGGCACCGGCAAGGATCTCGCCCGGACGGGTCGCCACGGGGGTCGGAGCCGATGACGGCGCACTCCACTTCCTGACCGTCCACAAAGGCTTCAAACACCACCTTGCGGTCGTTTTCCAGTGCAAGGTCGATGGCCTTTTTCAGCTCCTCGCGGCTGGACACCTTGGAGATGCCCACACTGGAACCGGCGATTGGCGGGCTTGACGAACACCGGCCAGCCCAGCTTCTGCTCCCACGCCGTCGCACACGCCTTCCAGATCGGACTCGATCTCCCAGCGGTCGGCAGCCAGCCATCTGGTGTGGGGCACACCGTTGGCTTCGAACAGGGCGTTGGCCACGGCTTTGTCCATGCACACCGCGCTTGCCAGCACGCCGCAGCCCACGTAGGGGATGCCGGCCAGCTCCAGCAGACCCTGCACCGTGCCATCCTCGCCCCACAGGCCGTGCAGCACCGGGATGACCACATCCACATGCAGCTTCTCCACATGGCCTTCCGGGGTGAACAGGATCATGCCGTGGTCGGCGCGGTCCGGACTGATGACACAGGCCATATTGCCTGCCATCTCCTCCCAGCTGCCGTCGGCCATCTGCGGCCGTAGCCTCAGTGTAGAGCCAGCGGCCCTCCTTTGTGATGCCCACGGGTGAGCACCTCATTTTTCACGGTCAATGTTGTTGACGAAGTTGCCCACCGAAACGCGGCTGACCTCGTGCTCGCTGGACATACCGCCGAACAGCAGCACAACGCACATTTTTTCAGACTGCATGATAACTCTCTCCTATTTATAAAGCCCCCCAAGACCTGGGTGGGATATAACCGGTAAAATGCCGTTCTGGATTATTATACAATATCTATGCGCGCGATGCAAGCAGAATGCCAAAAAGCTGCCGGTGGGTAAAGAGATATTTTTCAAAAAAAAAACTTTCCAAAAATCGAAATTTCCGCTTGACGGATGGAAAAGGCGTGGTACAATGATATCACCTCTTTTGCGGGGTTATTAAGTGCGCCTGTTTTACAGGTACCACCCGCAACCCGAGGGAGGTTCAAAACAACCGTTATAATGGAGGTGTCAACAAATGACCGTTAAAATCACTCTGGCCTGCACCGAGTGCAAGCAGCGCAACTACAACACCACGAAGAACAAGAAGAACAACCCCGATCGTCTCGAGATGAAGAAGTATTGCCGTTTCTGCAAGAAGCACACCGTTCATCGCGAAACCAAGTAAGAAAGGCGGACGCATCATGGCAGACAAAACCGAGAACAAGCCGGGCTTTGTGGCCAGAGCAAAGGCCGCTGTGAAGAACTTTTTGCGCACGCGTTGCCAAAGTTCTTCCGCGACACCAAGAGCGAGCTGAAGAAGGTGGTGTGGCCGTCCAAAGGAGGACGTTAAGACCAACACCGTCGTCGTGCTCGTGACCGTCGCCATCGCAGCGGTCGTGATGATCCTGCTGGATGCCATCTTCGGCGGCATCCTGGGCCTGATCATCGGCGCCTGAGAATCATCTTGAAACGGAGGGTCAACCAAAATGGAAGAACAATCCAATGAGGCACTTTGGTATGTTGTGCATACCTATTCCGGCTATGAGAACAAGGTCGCAAACGACCTGCAGACCATGGTGGAGAACCGCCATCTGCAGGATCTGATCTGCGATATCAAGGTTCCCGTCGAGATGGTTCCCGAAATTGACAAGAACGGCAAGCAGAAGATGGTGGAGCACAAGCTGTTCCCCGGCTACGTTCTGGTCAAAATGGTGATGAACGACGATACCTGGTATGTGGTGCGCAATACGCGCGGCTGCACCGGTTTTCGTCGGCCCCGCATCCAAGCCCGTTCCCCTCTCCGCTGAAGAAGTGGAGAAGATGGGCGTGGAAAAGGCTGCACCTCTGGCGTCGACTTTTTCCTGTCGGCGACACCGTGCAGATCACCGCCGGTCCTCTGGAAGGCTTTATGGGCCTTGTGGAGGAGATCGATACCGAGAACTTCAAAGTGAAGCTCAAGGTCAACATGTTCGGCCGTGAAACTCCCGCAGAAGTGGAGCTTGGCCAGGTCGAGCTGCCGTAACCAACCGGCACAGAACGTTTACCAAGGTAAGACCGCAGTGCGGTTCTTATAGAGCGTGTGCACTGTGCACATGCTCGTGGGAGGTACGGAGACACCGTACCGCAACTCACCACAGATTTTTGGAGGTGCATTTATCATGGCACAGAAAGTTACTGGCTACATTAAGCTGCAGATCGAGGCCGGCAAGGCGACTCCGGCTCCCCCCGGTTGGCCCTGCTCTGGGTCAGAAGGGTGTCAACATCATGGCATTCACCAAGGAGTTCAACGAGCGTACCAAGAACCAGATGGGTTATGTGATCCCCGTCGTCATCACTGTGTACGCTGACCGCTCCTTCAGCTTCATCACCAAGACTCCTCCGGCAGCCGTTCTGATCAAGAAGGCCGCTGGCATCAACACCGCTTCCGGCAAGCCCAACAAGGAAAAGGTTGCTTCTCTGACCGCCGCTCAGGTGGAGGAGATCGCCAAGACCAAGATGCCCGACCTGAACGCTGCTTCTCTGGAAGCTGCATGCAGCATGGTTCGCGGCACCTGCCGTTCCATGGGTGTCACCGTCGAGGGCTGAGACATAAACAGTGGGAGGGCATAAAACTGCCCGCATGACCACACAGGAGGATATACAATGAAACATGGCAAGCACTATGTCGACGCTGCAAAGCTGGTCGATTCTACTAAGGCATACGATGTGAACGAGGCTCTGGAGCTGGCTTGCAAGACCGCTTCTGCCAAGTTCGACGAGACCGTTGAGCTGCACGTCCGTCTGGGCGTTGACGGCCGTCACGCTGACCAGCAGGTCCGCGGCGCTGTCGTTCTGCCCAACGGCACCGGCAAGACCGTCCGCGTCTGCGCAATCGCCAAGGGTCCCGCAGCTGCCGCTGCTGAGGCTGCTGGCGCTGATATCGTCGGTGATGACGAGCTGATTGCAAAGATCGCCGGTGGCTTCATGGATTTCGACGTCGTCGTGACCACCCCCGATATGATGGGCCGCGTTGGCCGTCTCGGTAAGGTCCTGGGCCCGCGCGGCCTGATGCCGAACCCCAAGGCCGGCACCGTTGCTCCTGACCTGGGCAAGGCTGTTTCCGAGGCCAAGGCTGGTAAGATCGAGTACCGTCTGGACAAGCAGAACATCATCCATGTGCCCGTGGGCAAGGCTTCTTTCGGTGCAGAGAAGCTGTACGCCAACCTGGACACTGTGATGGAGGCTATTGCCAAGGCAAAGCCCGCTGCAGCAAAGGGTACCTACTTCAAGAGCGCTACCATCGCCACCACCATGGGCCCTGGCATCCGTCTGAACACCCTGAAGTACGGTGTCTGATTTGAAGTTCTGATCGTTTTTCTGCCGCTCCGTAGGGTCGGCAGAAAAATTTTGTCAGAAAATTTCAAAAAAGACTTGACAACTCCGCACGTTTGCGGTAAAATAATCATGCTGTTTTTGAGACAGCAGGTACTGGAGTCCAGTGTAAGGCTATGCCGCCTGCCGAGAAACGTGCGTAAAGTTGTTTTATGCCTCTTTCTCGACCAAGTGCGGGAAAGAGGCTTTTTTCATACTTGCTCCGGTTTTCGATACAAGTTTTTGAAACGAGGTGAAACCGAATGCCCAGTGCAAAGATTCTTTCTGAAAAGCAGGCTTACGTCGCTGATCTGAAGGCAAAGTTTGAGAGTGCGGTTTCCGGCTGCGTCGTCGCTTATGGCGGCATTAACGTCGAGAACGACACCAAGCTCCGTAAGGAGCTGCGTGAGGCAGGCGTCGATTACATGGTCGTGAAGAACACCATGCTGCGTCTGGCTGTCAAGGGTACCTCCCTGGAGGGCCTGGCTGAGCAGTTCAAGGGCGATACCGCTGTCGCGTTTGCTCACGAGGAAGATCCTATGTCCGCTGCCCGCATCCTGTGCAAGTATCAGGATGGCGATAAGTCCAAGAAGTTCGTCGTGAAGGCTGGCTTCATGGAAGGCAAGGTCATGGAACGCTGCCGAGACCAACGCAATCGCAAAGCTGCCCAACCGCGACGGCATGCTGTCCATGTTCGCAGGCGCCCTCACCAGCACTCTGTCTGGTCTGGCCGTTGCAATGCAGGCGTATGCCGACAAGCAGGAGGAGCCTGCTGCCTGATGGCTGCGTGACCGCTGCTTAAACAAAACAAGAAATCAACAAACAAAACCATTGATATTGGAGGGTTACTACTATGGCTTCTGAGAAGATTACTGCCATCATCGACTCCGTTAAGGAGCTGTCCGTTCTGGAGCTGAAGGAACTGATCGACGCTTACTGCGAAGAGTTCGGTGTTTCCGCTGTTGCTGCTGCTGCTCCCGCTGCTGCTGGCGCTGCTGCTGCCGCTGAGGAAGAGAAGACCGAGTTCGACGTCATCCTGGCTGAGGCTGGCGCTACCAAGATGCAGGTCATCAAGCTGGTGAAGGAGATCACCGGTCTGGGCCTGAAGGAAGCTAAGGCTATCGTCGATGGCGCTCCCAAGGCTGTCAAGGAGAAGGTCTCCAAGGCTGAGGCTGAGGACATCCAGAAGAAGCTGACCGAGGCTGGCGCTAAGGTCGAGGTCAAGTAATTGAACCTCTTCTGAGAGTCGTTCATTCTTGAACAATGAGGTGCCCGTACCGAAAGGTGCGGGCACTTTTTTTTTTGTTTGATGATTGAATGCCCTCCCTCGCCCTCTAGGCATGTTTAGAGGCAAACCATTATTTTTAATTTGTGTTCAGAAAATGTCTGCGGACATTTTCTGAACACTTTTTCAAGGAGGGGCGGTAAAGGCAAGCGGCATCTGTGCGGTAGGAAAATGCATTTGACGCTACGACTCTATGGTGAAAAAAGCAGCTCCGAAACGACCGCAGTCGTTGAGCTGCAAATATCTAAAAATATGATTTCCGCTATTTATGCCCAGAGCGAAGCGGAGGGCATTCTAAATCGTCATCGTCGTATCTTTTCTGCATTCAAAAACTATGCTATACTATCCTCAACAGGAGGAACGGCAGAGCCTTTGTCCCCTCTGCCAAAAAAAGAGAGTTTATGGAACACCGCAACTGGAACAAAAACAACATCCGCACTTCCCTTTTGGGTTACGGCTGTATGCGTTTTTCCCACCAAAGCCGACGGCACCATTGACGAAGAGCGCGCCGAAGCGCTGCTGAACACCGCTAAGGCCGCCGGTGTCAACTACTTCGATACCGCCTGGCCCTATCACAACGGCCAGAGCGAGCCGTTTCGTGGGCCGGGTCATTGCCAAATGGGACCGCAGCAGCTTTTATCTTGCCACCAAAATGCCGCTGTGGAGCTGCAAAAGCCTGGACGATGCCAAGCGCATTTTTTGAAGAGCAGTTCCAGCGGCTGGGCGTGGACTACATCGACTTCTACCTGCTGCACTCCCTGCACAGAGCACGGTACGAAAAGGCAAAAGCCATGGGCCTTGTGGACTGGCTGTGGCAGCAGAAGGCCGCAGGACGCATCCGGAACTTTGGGTTTTCCTGCCATGACAACTCTGCCGGGTTTGAGTACATTCTGCGCGACCAGCCGTGGGATTTCTGCCAGCTGCAGTACAACTATCTGGACCGGGACGACCGTGCCGAGGAGATCTCCGGTGACCGGGGCTATCAGCTGACCGAGGAATGCGGCGTGCCTCTTATCATCATGGAGCCCGTCAAGGGCGGCACGCTGGCGTCCCTGCCTGCAGACGCCGCCGCACCGCTGCACGCCCTGCGTCCGGATGCCTCCGATGCCTCCTGGGCGCTGCGCTGGGTGGGCAGCCACAAAAATGTGCATGTTATCCTGTCCGGCATGAGCGCCGAGGAGCAGCTGACCGACAATCTGGCTAAAACCTTTGGCATCTTTGAGCCGCTCTCCCTCTGAGGGGGAAAAGGAGGCCTGGGGAGTTTCATGATGACCGTCACACGTTTTTCGTGGCAGCAGTTACCACAGCCGGATGACCTTGATCCCTCAGCCTTGTCGCGGGCCAGCTCCAGGTGATGCTGCAGCGGCATCGGCAGCGGTGTCCCAGTTTCCGCCAGAGCGGCATCCAGAATTTCAGATGCTCGTCACAGGTCTGCTCCTGATTGATCATGCTCACCTTGCCGGTCATGATGCGGAAACGGGTGTTCAGGCCGGTGATGCGGTCGTAGGCCGAGCGCGATACTTGTTGGGCAGGGTGCTCATCAGCAGCTCGTGGAAATCATCGTCCGACTCGCAGAAGTCGGTCGATGCGGTCCGGGTGATGCATCAACTCGGTAAACGCGGCCAGCTCCTCCTGCGGGATCGCTGCCATAAGTACGCAGGGCATAGGGCTCCACCAGCAGACGCATCTCAAACATGCTGTGCACGTCTTCTTCGGTGATGCCGGAAACCATCAGGCCCTTTTTGGGCAGGATGGTGATCAGGCCCCTCCTGCTCCAGACGGCCCAGTGCATCCCGCATGGGGGTGCGGCTGATGTTGCCCATTTCCGCGCAGAGTTTCTGCTCATTCAGAAACTCGTTGGGCCGGTACTCACAGTTCAGGATCTTGGTCTTCAGGTATTGATAAGCCTGCAGCTTCAGGCTCAGCTTTGCCTGTGTTTCCGTCTCTTTCATCTTCTTCTCCTATATCTCCTTTTTTCTTTCCAAAAAAACCCGTTTCTTCACCCACAACGTACTGGCCGGATGCAGCGCTCTTTCTTCATGTTCGGCACTCTTGTATCCCTTGCTGCAATCCAACGAATATGTAGTTTATTATTTCACAACAAGGGCATTTATTACAAGACTTTTCGCAAAACTTTGGTGCGTTTTCCGTTTTAACCAAATTTATTGTCTCTGTTTTTGTATTTTGACAAACGTTTTTTGTGCTTGTCAGCCAGTTTCTTTTGGCCCTCTTGTTTTGCATCCAATGCAAAAATATGCTACAATTGTGGAAAAAAACCACTAGAAAAAGGTGTGGATTTGCATGGCACGAAGCGACGGCTACAACACCAAGACCCGCCAGCTCATCTTAGATTATCTCATCCGTAACCGCCAGCACGCAGTCAGCGCGTCCAACATCCTCGCCCACCTGGAAGAGCAGGGCGCGGCCCCCAACCCCACCACGGTCTACCGCTATCTGGACAAACTGGCCGGAGAGCAGCGGGTGATGAAATATGTGGCCGACAAGGGCGAAAAGGCCGTGTTCCAGTATGTGGACGAGGGCCGCCACTGCCGGGAGCACCTGCACCTCAAATGCGTGCAGTGCGGGCCGCATCTATCATCTGGACTGCCATTTTCATGGACGAGGTGCGCGCCCACCTGATGGCAGAGCACGGCTTTACCCTGCAGTGCGAGGGCAGCGTTTTGTATGGTTTGTGCCGTCACTGCGCCGCAAAAGCGGAACAGTCCGACTCTGCTGGATCAAACCGCAAAAAATGCGCCTGCTGTGTTGACACGGACAAAAACCCGTGATACAATGCAGACAAGTAAAAGTGTTGACCGGGAAAAGTAAGGTTTCAATGCCCTTTTCTTTCAGAGAGTGCGGGCAGGTGGAAGCCGCGCAGAAACGAAGACCCGAACGAACACCCGTGAGCTTCCCCTGAACCTGTTGTGTGCAGCAGTAGGGGCAGACGTGCGCCGCTCGTTATCGCGGCAGTGCTTTCAACGGGGAGAGCGCACAAAAAGTGACTGGCATGGTTTTTATGCCGGTAATTTAGGTGGCACCACGGATACGGCAGCATATTCGTCCTAGGATATGGGATGAATGTGCTGCCGTATTTTTATTTTTATTTTTTACAAGAGGGGTAAGAAGTATGTGTTGTGTGATGGGCTACACCGGGCACGATCTGAGTGCCGCCAAGTTCAAAGAATATCTGCTGCGCACCGGTGGATGCGCGGCCCGGACGACCAGCGGGTGGTGGAAGGTCGCCTTTTGGTCTGATGGGTTTTGGCCGTCTAGCCATCATGGGTCTGACGCCGGAGGGCATGCAGCCCTTCTACCGCGGCGCTGACTGTGTGGTGTGCAACGGCGAACTGTACGGCTTCCGTTTCGAAAAAGAGATCTTAAAGCGCCGGGGCTACAAGTTCCTCCGACTGCGACTGCGAGATCCTGCTGCCGCTGTACTATGAGTATGGTCTGGATATGTTCCGTCACATGGACGCCGAATTTGCGCTTATTATGTACGATTCCCGCAAAGACCGCCTCATCGCAGCCCGCGACCCCATCGGCATCCGTCCGCTGTTCTACGGCTACTCCAAGTCCAGCCACCAGATCGCTTTTTCGCCTCCGAGATGCAGAACCTCATTGGCTGGTGCGACGACATCCGCCCGTTCCCCATTGGCAGTTACTACTGTGATGGCCGCTTCGTCCGGTATGAGGACATCGCCGATGTGCCGGCCCCCATGGAGGACGACATGGACACCGTGCTGAGGAACATCCGCGAAAAGCTGATTGCAGGCGTAGAGAAGCGTCTGGACGCAGATGCCCCTGTGGGCTTCCTGCTCTCCGGCGGTCTGGATTCCTCGCTGGTCTGCTCCATTGCGGCCAAAAAGCTTGGCAAACCCATCCGCACCTTTGCCATTGGCATGGACACCGACGCCATTGATCTGAAATATGCGCGCCAGACCGCTGAATATCTGGGCAGCGAGCACCACGAGATCATCATCAACCGGGATATGGTCATCAACAGTCTGGAAGAGGTCATCCGCCTGCTGGGCACCTACGACATCACCACCATCCGCGCGGGCATGGGGATGTACCTCGTCTGCAAGGCCGTTCACGAGCGGACCGACATCCGCGTGCTGCTGACCGGCGAGATTAGGGACGAGCTCTTCGGCTATAAATACACCGACTTCGCCCCCACCGCCGATGCTTTCCAGCAGGAGAGCCAGAAGCGCATCCGGGAGCTGTACATGTACGACGTGCTGCGGGCCGACCGCTGCATCTCCTCCAACAGCATCGAGGCCCGCGTGCCCTTTGGCGACTTGGACTTTGTGCGCTACGTCATGGCCATCGACCCGGAAAAGAAGCTGAACCGCTATGGCAAGGGCAAGTATCTGCTGCGTAAAGCCTTTGAGGGCGATTGGCTGCCGCCGGAGATCCTGTGGCGCGAAAAGGCCGCTTTCTCGGACGCCGTAGGCCGCAGCATGGTGGACGACATCAAAGGAGTATGCCGAGAGCCTTTACACCGACGAGGAGTTCCAGCTGCGCCGGGCAAACTATTCGGCCCACTGCATGCCGTTCACCAAGGAGAGCCTGTTCTACCGTGAGATCTTTGAGAAATACTACCACGACCAGGGCCGCACCATCGTGGGCTTCTGGATGCCGAACAAAGCATGGCCCGGCTGCAACGTCAACGATCCTTCTGCCCGCGTACTGGCAAACTATGGTGCCTCCGGTGTGTAACGCCAGAGCATTTTGAATGCGCTCCGTCCGCTATTCATGCCCAAAGCGCACGCGGCGGGCATTCTAAATTTTGTTACATCCTGATTTTTGTGCCGCGCGTGCAATGGACGCAAGCAGAGCCACCAGCCGCTTTTCGTCCATCTGGCCGCAGTAGCTGGTAAAGGTGTAGTAGCAGCCCTGCACGCAGAAGGAAAGCACGATCTTGCGCACCACGTCGGCATCAAACGAGGGGTCGCTCTCCGAGATGCATTTGCTCATTGGCAGCTTCCACCCGGTTGATGAACAGCCCCTGCCGAGAGCCGGAGAACAGCACGCTGATCTCGGCCTGATGCGCGGTGAAGGCGCGGAACATCTCCCGCGTCAGCCACTCGGTACGCTCGCTTACATCGCTGGCGGTCAGGCGGGGCAGACTTTCCACCACCGCGTGCACCATCTCGTCCTCCATGGCATTGGCCAGCGCATAGATATCCTGATAATGGGCGTAAAATGTGGATTTATTGATGCAGGCGCGGTCGCACAGCTCCTTGACCTTGATCTTTTCCAGCGGTTTTGCGCCCGCAGCTCCATGAATGCCTGCTTGATGGCACGCTCCGTTTTTTCAATGCGAATATCCAGAAAACCCACCTCTTTTTGCTTTTTTGTTGATTATCCAACCATTTTCCTGTTTTGCGGATAGACAAGGCCCTCAGCCTTTTTTATACTGGGTTTAATCCATCCGCGTCACTCCTTGCGGTACAGGATGCCCTTTTTCTTCCAAAGCTGCGCGGATGCGCTCAAAGCTGTCGGCATCCGGGCAGTGCAGGGTGTGCAGATGCACACCGCCGGTCATCCGGCTCAGCAGGCACTCGGGCGTATCCGCCGCCTGCCGGAGGAACAGGTCCACATCGTAGCGGCTGGCAAGGTTCAGGTTGCCGCGCAGCTCGCCGTACAGCGGGTTCTCCACGGCCACATCCACCACGATGCCGCCCTGATCCACCACGGTGTACAGCTCGGTGCGCATTTCGTCCTCGGTGCGATGCACGCAGGCCAGGATGCGCGGTATAGACCTTTCTCTGCCGGATGCAGCTGGTAGCCCCGCGGCGTCGCGTCGATCTGCGCACCGCCCGCCCGCAGCAGAGCCACATCCCCCACCACGATCTGGCGCGAGACCCCCAGCAGCCGCCAGTGCGCTGGCACTGACCGGCGCTTCGGCCCCGCTGAGCCGTTTCAGAATGGATTCTCTGCGCTGCGCTGCATTCATGGTTTTCAAGCTTCCTTTCCGCTATTACGGTATTCATGCTCTTATTGTAGCAAAAGACGGCGGATCATGCAAGAATGCGTTTACTTTTTTCCAGCTGCAGGATGGTAGCATAATTGGAGGGCAGCTGCACCTTCATGCGGCCCCACTCCATGCTGGTCAGAACGGGCTGTGCGCCCACGGTATCCGGCCAGCAGGTCAACGGCCCCGGATAGAGACCAGCCTCCACCGGCAGCTGGAATTCCAGCTGTGCAGGACTGTCGCCGTTGTTCAGCACCACGACGCAGGCCTTTCCATCCAGCACCCGGGCAAAGGCATAGCACTGGGTGGTGAGCTGCAGCTCTTTCACCTCGCCGTCGGTCAGCTCCGGCAGCTCCGCCTTCAGTCTGCCCAGCTTTGCATACACGCTGGTGACAGGATTTGGTGGTCTCAGCGTCCTTGAAGTCGGAAAGTTCCAGGCAGGGGCGCAGCGGCCAGTCGCTGCCCCACTCTTTTTTGCCTTCAATGCCAAATTCTGAGCCATAATAGATGGACGGAATGCCCCAAAGGCGTATATACTAGAATTGCAATGTGGCGGATGTGCTCCCGGTTGCGCAGCTTGTTGGGCAGGCGCTCCACATCGTGGTTGTCCGAGAACAGATACAGCCGGGTATCGTGGCACAGGCCCTGCAGACGGCGCATGGTGTGGGCGATCTCGAAATAGTTGTGGTCGTTGTGGCCGCTCCACAGGCCCTTGTGCAGCTCGTAGTTGGTCACAGAGTGCAGCATTTCGGGGTTTGCCCAGCGGCTGTAGTCCCCGTGGATCACCTCACCCATGAGCCAGAACTCCGGTTTGATCTCGTTGGCCAGGACGGCGCAGCCCGCGCATGAAGTCAAAGTCCAGCACGTCGGCTGCATCCAGCCGGATGCCGTCAATGTCAAATTCATCCACCCAGAAGCGGATGGTGTCGAAGTGATAGTCCTGCACCTCGGGGTTGCGCTGGTTCAGCTTGACCAGCAGGTTAAAGCCGCCCCAGTTGTCGTAGGAGAAACCGTCGTTGTATTCGTTGTTTCCCCAGAAATTGACATTGCAGTACCAGTCCTTATAGCGGGCGTTCTCGCGGTGCTCCTTCAGCTCCCGGAAGGCGAAGAAATCGCGGCCCACATGGTTGAACACGCCGTCCACGATGACCTTCTGGCCGCGCTCATGGCAGGCGGCGACAAATTCCCTGAACTCCTCGTTGGTGCCGAGACGCCGGTCTACCAGACGGTAGTCGATGGTGTCATAGCCGTGGGAACCGCTTTCGAACAGCGGGCCGATATAAATGGCCGTGCAGCCGATGTCCGCTGCGTGCTTCTGCCCATGCGTTCAGTTTTGCAAAATGCGCCCGGGGTGGGCTGTCCGTCATTTTCATGCGCACAGCCGCACAATCCCAGCGGATAAATGTGATAGAATACTGCATTGTCATACCAAGCCATTGTTTCATACCGCTCCTATTGCAAAAAATCTCCTGCCGCCCACTGCGGCGGCAGGAATAGTATAGCACAGAATCTGGCAAATATGTGAAAATTTGCCGATTTTTGTCAAGATTCGCTAAGAATATCGGCTATCATGCCCCATTTCGCCTTTTTTCTTGGATATATTGCCCAAATATTGTATCAACCGGCGCCGGCGCCGCCCATCATAGAAAGTAAGGAGATCTTTGCATGAATTACCCTGCCATCCCCCGTGAATTTTTCAATGGAGACTGCTTTGATGCCTACCGCATTCTGGGTGCGCATCCCTGCACCGACCCAACGGTGCCGAAGGGCTGGCGTTTTGCGGTGTGGGCCCCGGTGCCACGGCCGTGGAGGTGTGCGGCGGCTTTGACGGCTGGGAGGCGGCGTGCCCATGGAAAAAGCCGATACCGGCGTGTGGAGCGCCTTTATCCCCGGCCTTGGAGAGGGCGACCTTTATAAATACCGCGTGCACGGCGCGGACGGCAGCACCGTGATGCGCAGCGACCCCTACGCCTTTGCCACCGAGCTGCGCCCCGGCACCGCCAGCAAGCTGACAAAGCTGGATTTTGCCTTTGACGACACCGCATGGATGGAGCGGCGGGACAAATGCCGCAACCGCCCGCTGAACATCTACGAGCTGCACGCCGGCAGTTGGAAGCATAAGCCCGGCAGCTACCCAGCCGGACGGCTCGGACGGCTGGTACAACTACGAGGAGCTGGCGCGGGAGCTGATTCCCGTGGCTGCTGGACCATCACTTTACCCATGTGGAGCTGCTGCCGCTGGCAGAGCATCCCTTTGACGGCAGCTGGGGCTACCAGACCACCGGCTATTTCTCGGTGACCAGCCGCTACGGCACCCCCGCCCAGTTTGCGGGCTTCGTCAACGCCTGCCACCGCATGGGCATCGGCGTCATCATGGACTTTGTGCCGGTGCACTTTGCCGCCAACGCCGACGCACTGGCAAAGTTTGACGGCACCTACCTGTACGAGTACGACAGCGACGTGGGACAGAGCGAGTGGGGCACCTGCAACTTCAACTACTACCGCCGGGAGGTGTGCAGCTTTTTGAGCAGCGCCGCCGGGCTGTGGATGGACGTGTACCACTGCGACGGCATCCGCATGGACGCCATCTCCCGGGCGCTGTACTGGCAGGGCGACCCCAACCGCGGCGTGAATCAGGGCGCCGTGAACTTCCTGCGCAGCCTGAACCACGGCCTGAACAAGCGCTGGCCCACCGGCATCTACATGGCCGAGGACTCCACCAACTTCCTCAAGGTCACCGCCCCCACCCGCTACGACGGTGTGGGCTTTGACTACAAGTGGGACATGGGCTGGATGCACGACACGCTGGACTATTTTGCCGCCCCCTTCGGCGAGCGCCCGGGCTGCTACGGCAAGCTGCTGTTCAGTATGCACTACTTCTACAACGAGCTGTATCTGCTGGCGCTGAGCCACGACGAGGTGGTGCACGGCAAAAAGACCATCATTGACAAGCTGTGGGGCACCTACGCGGAAAAATGCGCCCAGCTGCGCACCCTCTATTTTTATATGTACACCCATCCGGGCAAAAAGCTGAACTTTATGGGCAACGAGCTGGCACACTTCCGGGAGTGGGACGAAAAGCGGGAGCTGGACTGGGACCTGCTGGAATACCCCTTCCACGATGCCTTCCAGAAGTACTTTCGCCGCCCTTTGCCGCACCTACGCCTCCGAGCCTGCGCTGTATGACGGCGAGTACAACCCGGACTGCTTTGAGTGGGTGGCCAAGCGAAAGCTGTGCCGAGGGCGTGTACGCATGGCTGCGCAAGGGGCGCGGGCAGAACCTGCTCTGCGTCATGAACACCCAGGACCACGCCCACAAAAAGTTCCCGCTGTACCTCAAGTTCCCCTGCAGCGCAGAGCTGGTGCTGGACACCGAGGCCGCCACTGGGGCGGCGTGCACAAGTCACCGCAAGCAGAACTTCCACACCACCGACGGCGGCGTGTTCGGCCGGGACTACACCCTGACCGTGGACCTGCCCGCCATGGGCAGCTATCTGCTGCGCCTTACCCCGGAAGCCCCAACCCGGACGCCGCCCGCCTGAGCGCCAACAGGGCACTGGCGCAAAAGCGCAAGGCGGCAAAGGCTGCTACCGGCCGCGCAGAAGTTTCCGAGCAAGTAATATTTGTGTAAAAATGTCCCGTCTGCTTTGAAAGCGGCGGGACATTTTGGTTTTTTCGCCGCCGGGGTGCTGGACAGTGCCCCCTGGGGAGTTGTTATACTGTAAGGTGTGAAATGCTTTGCAAGGAGGGTTTTATTCCATGTCCGAACCCATTTCAATGCCCCGCGTTTCCGCTGCGGCGAAAATTGCGCTGGCCCTGGCCGCAGCGGCGGTGCTGCGCTGGGGTGTTTTGCGCTGGCTGCGCCCGGCAGCAGTTCTTTTTCCCGCTGGTGAGCCTGTGGTGCAACCTTGGCCCTGTTCGCCTGTGTGCTGCTGGTGCTGCGGGTGGCAGGGATAAAGTTCGACCTGTTCCACTGGGCGGTGATCGTCGGCCTGTGGGCGGCGGCGCTGGTCTATTTTTCTGGGCGCTGAACCGCCGCAGCTTTGTATACATCTGGGATTACGTCAACTATATCAACAAGCAGTACAGCGCCGAAGCCGCCTTTTTGCAAAGCCCGGCGGCTGGCTTCCATTACATCTTCGGCTCTTTGCCGAGGACTATACCAACTTCAACACCCTGTTCATCGAGTTCCCGTTCTGCCTGACCGACCGCACCGGCGACAGCTTTGCGATCTGTCAGGTGTTCAGCATCGTGCCCATGCTGCTGGTGCTGCTGGCCGGGGCTTACCATCAAGGTGGGGCAGATGCTGCAGGTGAAAACCGCTTCTGGTTTTTCCTCATTGGCCTGTCCTGGACCTTTACCTACCCGTGGCTGCGCATGAGCGCCGTGCTGAGCCAGCCGGACTGGTTCGGCCTGATCTTTGCCTTCAGCATCCTGCTGCTCACGCTGGATTTCCGGTTTGAAAAGCTGGAGCCGGTGCGGTTTTGCCTGCTGTTTGCCGCCACGGCAGCCATCATCCTGTCCCGCCGGTGGTACTTATATTTTGTGGTGGGCTACTACTTTGCCTACGCGGTGCTGGTGCTGGTAAGCAGCGTGCGCATTGCCCGCGCCGGGCAGAAAAAGCAGGCCCTTTTGCAGGTGCGCAATCTGGTGCTGTTCGGCCTGATGAGCATGGTGGCCATGCTCATCCTGCTGTGGCCGATGGTCAGCCACATCCTCGCTTACAGCTACGCCGACCGCTATTCCTACTATAACGGCGGCGGCATGGTCACCGAGATCTACCTGCAATACGCCCGCATGGGTCTGATGAACCTGGTGCTTATGGGCATGGGCCTGTGGTTCTGCCTGAAAGTGCACAAAATGCCAGCCCTGCCCTGCCTTGCCGGGCTGGAGATCCTGCTGAGCATGGTGCTGTTCACCCGGTGCAGACCACCGGTTCCCAACATATGCTGCTGTTCCTCCCCGGGTGGTTTCTCCTGTTTTTGCTGGGCGCCGCCGCGCTGGCCGAGGGCATCACGCGCCGCCGGAACCTGCAAAGATCGGCTTCTGGCTGTTCACCATCGCCTTTGCCACCTCGGTGCGCTGCTCCCCCCTGACCACCGTGGCTCTGCCGGATTTTCTCATCGGCCGCACTCTTCTCTCGGCTTCTCCGCAGGAGAGCGCCCGCGATTTTGCCGCCATTGATGACCTGGTCTATGACCGCAAGGATCTGCCGCAGATCAAGGCCATTGCCAACTGGATCGACACCCACTGCGCCGAGGGTGAGCTCAGCTACATGATCCCCCACGATATGCTGTACTGCCCGGATCACTTCAAGAACTGCCAGCTGCCTGCAACCCCCATCAACGACAAGCTGGCCTTCGGCTTCTCGGTCCCCGGCACCCACAACTTCCCTATGCAGTTCTTCGAGGCCAAATATGTCATCACCGCCGATCCTTTCCCGCTGACTCATGTAAATGACCCTGAGAACGAGATGTCCCACAAGCTGAACGAGAGGTTCCTTGCCGTGCGGGACGAATACTTTACACAGGAAGCCACCTTTGACATGGGCAACGGCACCACCTTCACCATCTGGCGGCGCACCGCACGCCCCCACCCGCGCCGAGGTGGAGTATTACCTGAGCGCCTTTAAAGAAGAAGATGCCCAGTACCCGGAGATGTTCTCCCAGATCGCAGAAAGCTGGCTGGCCGCCCGCGGGCTGTAACGCCGTTTTTATAAAAAAGGAGTGTTCGACTATGGAACAAACTGCAAACACCATGCCCGCTGCCACCTTAGGGCAGTACAAGGGGCTTGCCTTCACCCGCCGGGTGCGCCCGGTATCGGAAAAGCCGCCGTGGACGCGGATATCGGCAATCTGGCGCGTGTCCATGCGCCCTTTGTGCCCACCGGCGACCCCGCCGCCCGTGGGATGCGTGTCACGCTGGATTTCGAGGGCTTTCTGGAGGGGGCGCCCATTCCGGACAGCCGGATGGAAAAGGTGACCGTAGTGCTGGGCACCGGGCAGCTGATGCCCGCCGCAGAAGAAGCGGTGTACGGCCACTGCGCGGGCGAGACTTTCCGCTTCGACTTCACCTACCCCGCCGAGTTCCGCGTGCCGGAGCTTTCCGGCAAACGGCACAGTTTGAGATCTGCCTGCACACGGTGGAGCGCAAACAGGTGCCCCCGGTGGACGATGCCCTTTGCCAAGATCCGCTGGGCTATGAGGACTTGGAAGCCCTGCGGGGAGAGCCTGCGGGAAAAAAGCGCCTTTCCCACGAAGCCAACGCTGACCGCATTGCCGGGGCGGCGCTGCTGGATATGGCAGGCGCAACCTGACCGTGGAGCTGCCCGCCGAACTGCTGGCGCAGAACGCCGAGTACCAGATGACCCAGCTGCGCCAGCGGCTGCGCAAGAGCCAAATGACCATGGAGCTGTACTGCAAGAGCGCCGGGCTGACCCCGGAGCAGGTGCGGGAGGGCTACCGCAAGGAAGCCGAGCGCCAGCTGCGGGCAATGCTGGCAGTGCGCGCCATTGCCGAAGCCGAAAAGATCACCGTGACCCAGCAGGAGGTGGACGCCGAGATACGCCCGCCTTTCCAAGCTGCACGACACCCCGGAGGAAGAGATCCGCACAGTGCTGAGCCGGGACGCCGTAGCCGCCGCTGTGACCAACCAGAAGGTGCAGCGCTTCCTGCTCGACCACGCCGCACTTACCTCTGTTGTGGAAAAGGAGTAAAGACCATGGGCTTTTTACCAGAACTGCAATGGATGCCCTGATGAAGACCACCCATCCCGAGATCAACCGCCGCCAGTGCTGGAATTTGCACCCCCACCGCAAGCCCTGCACCGACCTGCAAGGATATCTGCCCCTACGGTGAGGAAATTTTCTCCCGCCCGAACCTTGTCAAGGACTGGGACCCCTGCACCGACTGCGGGCTGTGCGTTTCCGCCTGCCGCAGCGGCTGCATTGCGCCCTCGCCGGAGCAGGTGCAGCGGGATACCGCCGCAGCGGATTCCGACAACGATACCATCTGGATCGGCTGTGAGAAGTCTGCCCGCAAAAACACCGTGGTGCGCAGCTGCATCTGTGCGCTTTCGTGGGAGGCGCTGGCGTATCTGGCGCTGAACAAAAGATCGTGCTGGACCTGACCCCCTGCGGACAGTGCGAGAACGATCTGTGCGCCGAGCAGCTGCGCAAGGAGCTGACCCGCCTTGTGGACTTTTTCGGTCAGCCGATGTTCGAAGCGCGGTTCTCGCTGGCGTATGAGGAAAAAGGAGTACCCCTACCATGTGCAGGAACTGACCCGCCGCGAGATGCTGGAGCAGGTGAGCCACGGCTCCAAGAGCGGCACCAAAAAGCTGCTGCAAATGCTGCCCGGTCTGCGCAGCGAGGAGGACAGCGGGGTGGACTTCCGTCTGCTGCTGCACCAGCGCACAAAGCAGCTGAAAGCCGCCATGGAAACGCCCCTGCAGTACGGCTACTATATGCCCAAATTCACCGACAACTGCTTTGGCTGCGGCCGGTGCGAAAAAAGCCTGCCGTGCCAACGCTATGAAGTTTGAGGATATGCCGAACGGCCAGACCCGCATGGTACTTACCCCGTGGAAGTGCAGCGAGTGCGGCGTGTGCATGAACGGTGCTCCAACAAGGGCTTTGACGGCATGAAGCTGTACCAGCTCACCACCCTTGGCCCCGTGGCCTGCACAAGTGCACCAAGACCCTGTGCAAGCAGTGCGGCAAGCCCATTGCCCCGGACAGCGCCGAGGGACTGTGCTCGGTGTGCCGCATCAAGGAGCGCACCAAAAGCGGCAGGAAGAAGCGCGTCTGCGCGCCGAGCAGCTGAAGGCCGAGCGCGCCGCCAAAGCCGCCGAGGATGCCGCCAAGGCGGCGGAAAACGCTGTGGAATCCACCGCCGAAGCTGCCGCTCAGACCGCAGAGACCGCCGCTGCCGCCCTGCCCGATACCATCCCCGCCGGGCACCGCAGTCCGTGGCTGCCACTGCGCCCAGTCTCGATGCAGGTTGCCGAATGCTGCCGGACGATTTGACGATTCAGAATGCGCTGCCGCGTTGCTTTGCCCATAAAACCGATTTTTGACGCCGCACGCGCCTGCGGGCGTTATGGCTACGGCGTTGGTTACGGGAGGGGTCAGCCCTGTGCCCCGGTGGAAAAAGATTTGACGTTGCGCCCAAACAATGCTATACTGGGCTTTTACCGTTGGTAGCCGATGGACTTGTTACAGAGAGGTAACGGATGTGGTTCCGGCCTCTTTTTTCAAAGAGCGAAAGAGGTTTTTATGATGCATCATGCTTTTTCCCGCCGCCAGTTTTTGAAGGCCGGCGGCGCAGCAGCCCTTTCCACGGCTGCTGCCGGGCTGCTGAGCAGCTGCGGCGGCGGCTCCGCTGCGAGCGGCACTGCCGGAACCCGGCAGCGCCACCTATACCGTGCTGTACGCCCGCCAGCCCGCCACCCTGAATTATCTCATCTGCTCTGCCGACCCGGACCTGTACCACGGCACCCATTGCGTGGACACGCTGGTGGAGTACGACAGCCGCGGCAAGATCCGTGAAGGCCTTGCCACCAGCTGGGAGTGGGACGCCGACACCCTGACATGGACCTTCCACCTGCGGGACGAGAACTGGGTGGACTATACCGGCGCGGTGCTGGGCCCCGTGACCGCGCAGGACTTTGTGGACGCGCTGGCTTATCTGCTGGACCCGGACTACGCTTCCGGCACTGCCAGCCTTGTCACCCCTATGTGGCCGGGGCAGAGGACTACTATAACTACTGCGTCTGGCGCAACAACGCCAACAACGGCACTGTGGCCGAGGACGGCACCACCTACACCATCGACGCCGCAGGCACCGTGACCCTGACCGCCGCCGACGGCAGCACCACCACCTGCCCCGCCGTGGATTTTTTCCTCCGTGGGCGTTTGTGCCGTGGACGAGCACACCCTGACCTATACTCTGAACTACGACTTCCCGGGCTTTTTGAGCCTTCTGAACTACGCCCCCTTCGAGCCCGCCTACGGCCCCATGCTGGCAGAGCTGGGCGACCAGTTCTGCACCAGCGCCGAGACCGCCTGCAGCTGCGGTGCGTTCTATCTGGCGGAGTACACCCCGCTGGAAAGCTGGGTGATGAAGAAAAACCCCGAAAACTACGATAAGGACAACGTGTACATCGACACCATCCGCTACATCTACAATCAGGAGGCGCTCATCAGCGGCCCGGAGATGGTGCGGCGCGGTGAAATTGACCAGGCCACCATCAGCTCGGACATTCTGGACAGCTGGCTGGCGGACGATACCACCAAGGACATGGTGTCCATGGAGCGCCCGGAGACCGGCAAGAGCTACTTTTATTTCTTCAACTTCCTGCCCTACGCCCACCAGTTCCCCAACTGGAACACCACCGGCGTGGACGCCCAGTACCAGCCGGACAACTGGGCCAAGGCGGTGAACAGCACCAACTTCCGCAAGGCGTTCCTGTACGCCATCAACCCCGCCGTCACGCTGGCGGTCACTGCGCCGGAAGGGTACGAGAACTACAAGCTGCACACCATCACCCCGCCCTCCTTCTGCGCAAACAGCAAGGGCGTGGACTACACCGAATGCGGCGCGCTTGCCAAGGTGACCGACCACTTCAACGAAGCCACCGCCAAGCAGTACCGTGACGCCGCCGTGCAGGAACTGACCGCTGCCGGGGGCTACCTTCCCCATCAAGGTACAGTACCCCTACAACCCCGCCGTGGTGGACTGGGACAAGCAGTGTCAGGTATTCAAGCAGCAGGTAGAGGGCGTTTTGAACGACGGCTTTGACTTTGTCAACATTATTATCACCCAGGGCCCCTCGGACAACTTCCTGAACGCGGTGCGCCGCGCGGGTGCCTATGAGTTCATGTCCTACTACTGGGGGCGCGGACTACTCCGATCCCGAGACCGAGGTGTACCCCTTCTATCAGGAGGCCGGCGACCGCGGCACCTGCTACGCCTTTCTGCGCACCGGCGTAGAGGACGGCATCATCACCGGCGAGACCGCCGACTATGTCATGACCTACATGGACATGGTGGAAAAGGCCAAGGCCATCACTGCCGACCTTGACGCCCGGTACGCTGCCTTTGCGGATGCCGAAGCCTTCCTCATCCAGAACGCGCTGGTCATCCCGCTGGGGATGCCGGTGCCGCCCCGTACATCGCCACCCGCCTGAACCTGTGGGAAGGCCAGTACGCCCCCCCACCGGCTTTTCCACCAACCGTCTCAAGGGCATCCATATCCTTGACCATTACGTCTCCATGACGAGTATAACCACAACCGGGATGCACGGTAAGGGCTAAAAAAAAAGAGAGGTGCACACCATGGTGCAATATCTTGCAAAGCGCATCGGGCGCTCGGTGCTGACGCTGTTTATCATCGTGACGCTGGTGTTCTGCCTGCTGCGGCTCATGCCGGTGGAAGGCTATTTTGCAAACTACGAAAAAAATGACCGAGGCACAGATCCAGGCGGGCTGCAGGCCATGGGCCTTTTGGACCCCCTGCCGGTGCAGGTGGGGCGCTTTTGGAGAAACGCTTTGCACGGCGACCTTGGCGTGAGCCATATCTATAAGGTAAACGCCCCGGTCACCCAGATCTTAGCCCAGAAGCTGCCCATCTCCATCCAGATGGGCGTGCTGGCCATGCTGCTCAGCCTTGTGCTGGGCATTCCGCTGGGGCTTATCATGGGGCAGTACAAGGGACGCTGGCCGGATAAGCTGGGTACGGCGCTTATCGTGCTCATTCAGGCTGTGCCCGCTGCGGTGTACTTTTTGTACATCCAGATGTATGGTACGGCGGCGGTGGGCGTGGGCCTGCTCTTCAACGCCGCAAACTGGCGCTACTGGGTGCTGCCGGTGTGCAGCATGAGCCTTGCAAACCTTGCCTTTTACGCCATGTGGCTGCGCCGCTACATGGTGGACGAAAGCAACAAGGACTACGTCCGTCTTGCCCGCGCCAAGGGCGTGTGCGGGCGGGATATCGCGCTGCACCATGTGTTCCGCAACGCCATGGTGCCGCTGGTGCAGTATATCCCCTCGGCGTTCCTCAACACAGTGGTGGGTTCTATCTACATCGAAAGCCTGTACAGCATCCCCGGCATGGGCGGGCTGCTGGTCACCTGTGTGCAGCGCCACGACAACACCATGGTGCAGGGCATCGTGCTGCTGTACGCCTGTGTGGGCATCGTGGGGCTGATACTGGGCGATATCCTGATGGTGCTCATTGACCCCCGCATCAATTTTGGTAAGAAGGAAGGTGGCCGCTGATGTTCAAACGCGCGTGTTCCCGTCAGCTGGAAACGCAGCTGAACACCCTGCAAAAGGACGGCCCCGCCGCGTGGGCTGCCCTGCCGGAGGAGGAACTGTTCACCCCTGCCGGGTTCAGCAGCCAGCAAGCCGAAGCCACTGCCAGCACCAGTTACAGCTACTGGGGCAGCACTTTCCGTGCCTTTTTTAAAAACAAGCTTGCCGTGGCGCTGCTGGCAGCGCTGGCGGCGGTGGTGGTGTTCGCCTTTGCGCAGCCGCTGCTGCCCGGGCAGGCAGACCCGAACCTTTGCGCTGTAGACCCCGCCACCGGCATCCAGTACCGCAACATCGCCCCGGGGCAGCAGGGCTTTCTCTGGGGCTCCAACTCCATCGGGCAGGATTTATGGGCGCGCATCTGGGCGGGGCGCGCACCAGCCTGACCATCGCCTTTTCGTGGCGGTCATCGAAGCCGCCGTGGGCATTACCGCCGGTGTGCTGTGGGGTTATGTGCGCGGGCTGGACTTTGTGTTCACCGAACTGTACAACATCTTCGATAACATCCCCACCGCCATTGTGCTCATCCTCATCTCCTATGTGGCTACCCCCAGCATCTGGACGATGATCCTTGGTATGTCTATCAAGGGCTGGATCGAGATGGCGCGGTTCATCCGCAACCAGATCTTAATTATCCGCGACCGGGACTATAACGTCGCCTCCCGCTGCATCGGCACGCCCACTTTGCGCATCGTGCTGCGCAACCTGCTGCCGTATCTGGTTTCGGTCATCATGCTGCGCATGGCACTTACCATCCCGGAAGCCATCGGCAACGAGGTGTTCATCACCTACATCGGCCTTGGGCTCTCGGTGGAAACGCCCTCTCTGGGCAATCTGGTGAACGACGGCCGCAAGGTGATGATGCAGGCGGGGCTGCGGTATCAGCTGCTCTACCCCACCCTGATTTTAAGCTTTGTCACCATCGCCTTTTTACCTGATCGGCAACGCCTTCTCGGACGCCGCCGACCCCAAGAACCATCTGCAGTAAGGAGGAAGCCATGACCCAAGACCCCATCCTCTCGGTGCGCGGCTTGCAGATCCGGTTCGGGCTGCGCGGGCGCACCCTGCACGCCATCCGGGACATCGATCTTGACCTTTACCGGGGCGAGGTGCTTGCCCTTGTGGGCGAGAGCGGCTCCGGCAAAAGTGTGTTCACCAAAAGCTTTATGGGCCTGCTGGACGCGAACGGCAGCATCACCGGCGGCAGCATCGACTACTACCCCACCCCCGGCTGCGTCCCGCTGCACCTTGCGGCGCTCAAGACCGAAAAAGAGTGGCTTGCCGTCCGCGGGCGGGAGATTGCCATGGTGATGCAGGACCCCATGACCAGCCTGAACCCGCTCAAGACCATCGGCGAGCAGATCACCGAGGCCGTCACCCTGCATCAGGGCTTAAAAGGGCGCTGCTGCGCGGGAAAAGACGCTGGAATACCTGCGGGACGTGGGCATCCCGGACCCCGCGCTGCGGTACAAGCAGTACCCCCACGAATTCTCCGGCGGAATGCGGCAGCGGGTGGTCATTGCCATTGCGCTGGCGTGCACCCCGAAAATTCTGCTCTGCGATGAGCCCACCACCGCGCTGGATGTAACCATCCAGGCGCAGATCTTACAGCTGCTGCGGCAGATGCGAGAGAAATACCACCTGACCATCGTGCTGATCACCCACGACCTTGGCGTGGTGGCAAACCTTGCCGACCGGGTGGCGGTGATGTATGCGGGCGACATCGTGGAGATCGGCACGGCGGACGAAATCTACTACGACCCCCGCCACCCCCTACACATGGGCGCTGCTGTCCAGTATGCCCCAGATGGGCGTAAAGGGCGAGGACCTGTTCAGTATCCCGGGCACGCCGCCCAACCTGTTTACAGAGATCAAGGGCGACGCCTTTGCGCCCCGCAACCCGCAGGCGCTGAAAATCGATTTTGTCAAGCGGCCGCCCTACTTTGCGGTGTCGCCCACCCACAAAGCGCGCACATGGCTGCTGGATCCCCGCGCACCCCGCATCGAGCCGCCCGCTGCGGTGAAAAAGCTGCAAAAGGAGGGGCTGTGATATGGCAGAGCCGTTACTGGAAGTAAAAAATCTGCAGGTGACCTACGGCAGCGGGCGCAAAGCCTATTCTGCGGTGCAGAACGCCAGTTTCACCATCTATAAAGGCGAGACCTTCGGTCTTGTGGGCGAGAGCGGCTCCGGCAAGACCACCATCGGCCGCGCCATTCTGCGTATCCTGCCCACCACCGGCGGCGAGATTTTATACAAAGGTCAGCGCATCAACGGCAAAATTTCCCGTGCGCTGGATAAGCAGCTCACGCGCGAAATTCAGATGATCTTTCAGGACCCGCAATCCTCCCTGAACGAACGCGCCAAGGTAAGCTACATCGTGGGCGAGGGTTTGCAGAACGTGCGCCCGGAGCTTACCGCCGCGCAGCGGGAGGAAAAGGTGCGGCAGGCGCTGTTGGACGTGGGTCTGCTGCCGGAGTTTGCTTCCCGCTTTCCCCACGAATTTTCCGGCGGGCAGCGCCAGCGCATCGGTATCGCCCGGGCGCTGATCGTAGAGCCGGAGTTCATCGTGGCAGACGAGCCTATCAGTGCACTGGATATGTCCATCCGGGCGCAGGTGCTCAACCTGCTGCGCCAGCTGCAAAAGCAGCGCGGCATCACCTACCTGTTCATCGCCCACGACCTTTCGGTGATGCGTTACATTTCCGACCGCATTGCCGTCATCCACAAAGGGCAATATTCTGGAGCTGGCGGACGCCGAGGCACTGGTCACCCACCCGCTGCACCCCTACACCCGCAGCCTGCTGTCTGCCATTCCCATGCCGGACCCGCGCCGGGAGCGGGAGAAAAAGCTGCTGGTCTACGACCCCGCCATGCACGATTACACCGCCGCGCCCCCCGTGTGGCGGGAATTGCGCCCGCGCCATTGGGTGCTGTGCAATGACGCAGAAGCGGCGCAGTGGCTCGCTGGAAGCGGGACGAACTGACAGAACAAAACCGGGCAGCCCGCGGGCTGTCCGGTTTTTGCATTTGTTTAACTTACTCTTCCGCTCTCTACCGAGAAACTGACATCCGCCGCAGCCATAGTGGACT
>VOFG01002713.1_pt1 | contig 40784 bp, 75 predicted proteins | sample 5384171 | NCBI WGS metagenome assembly VOFG01 (sample SAMN12384726, study PRJNA508395) | human gut metagenome | isolation source: healthy gut F | host: Homo sapiens
AAGTGCTTGTTAACGCATTACCAGATAAGCCAGTAAATGTATTTGTTCGTCCTGTATTCGGATTATAGCCGGCTTTACTGTATTCGCTATGGAACCAAAGACCCAATGCTACGCCACCTTCTACAGTAGCTTGTGTATTAGCACCCAATGCCAATGAGTTCTTGCCGACTGCCTTTGCCGTATTACCGTAGGGTCGCGGCGTTTTCACCACTAAGCGCAGATTTATAACCACTAGCAATAGCATTAAGTCCAGAAGCTAGACTGCTCTGTCCAATAGCAACGGCACTGCTTTGATTAGCCTCTGAATTGAGACCATTGCCACTGCAAAGAGAGCCAGTTGCCTTGCTTGTGGCCCTAGTGCAGTTGCTGAACCGCCAGTAGCTTGAGAGCTCTTGCCAAGTGCTACAGAATTAATTTGATTAGATACTGTATCTTTGACCTTGGATTGCAATGGAATCGCTATTACTAGCATTCGCATTTTTCCCTAATGCGATAGAGTCTCCCCTGTAGCTTGAGATGACGTACCAATAGCTACAGCATCACCAAAGAGTAGCAACTGTACCATTACCTACTGCTACAGCAGATTCACCACCACTAGCAGATTTACCAACGGCAATAGGCGCCTCGCCACCAGATTCGGAGTTAAACCCCAAAGAGTATAAGAGTAGGCCCCTGTAGCTTTTGCATTCGCACCAAAGCTATAGCAAGTGTAGCAGATGCATTAGCCTTTTCACCCTATTGCCATGCTATGAACAGCTGATACTTGCGTTTGATAACCAATAGCAATCCCATAATCTGATCCGGATGTTACCCTACTTTCATTCCCAATGAAACACCATAGGAAGCTCTATTCTCTGCAACAGTACCGATAGCAACTGTATTATTGCCTTCAGCATGTGCGCCTGCACCGACTGCAACAGATGGCTTAATGGAACCGCCTAGGAAGGTACCTGATGCAAGACTTCTAAAACCAATTGCGATGGATTGATTAGAATCGCTATAGGTCAGCATTACCTATAGCGACACCATTGGTTGTCCCTGATTTAACTGAACCATTACCAAGTGCCGATGATGGTTTATCAGAGAAAGGAATTGAGGATACTGCCATTACATTAGTCCCCATTGTTGACATCGCTAGCCCTGCCAGAATACTAGCTACTATAATTTTCTTTTTTTCCCCGTTGTATTCTTCGCCATTTCCGATACAACAACGTAACATTGTTTTGATTTAGACCAAATGACTTTAAAAATCTTATTCACAGTCCACGTATCTCCTCATTCTAACTTATATATCAATTATTACTGATAACTCATTCATTTATCAAACTAGATAATAATAGTCTAGTTTTATGCGTACATGTATAAAAATATGACGTTACATTCACATTTTCAATATATTCGATATAATTTTATGAAAATATTATGAAATTCTAAGCAACTGTAACTGATTTGTTATATTAATTTTATTTATACGACAAATAGCGGCTTAGTACATCAGATGAGATATACTAGCCGCTACATAGTTACGGGTTTTATAATATATTTTTATAAGTCTTATATATTGTATTATTTTATATACATTATATAATCAACTATTTTTATTAACACGAACACGTTCAATAGTTGGTTGGCCTTGATGATTTTTTTTGCCACTGTATCTACGCGGAACAAAGCCATTTCAGGGCTGAATTCTGTTACAAGGCGATCATTTACTGTTACGCCGTCTTGAATAGCACGGTATACAATTTGAGCAAATTCATAACGTGTTAACATACGGTCACCACCGAATGTGCCATCTGGATAGCCTTCTACAAGACCACGACGAGATAAATCGCTTACAGCTTCATATGCCCAATGGTTTGTAGGGATATCTGGGAACAATGTTGTGTGATCGGCTTTCATCTTAGTACCAGCAACACTATTCAACAATGTAGTCAATTTTTGAATTTGAGCATTTTGTTCAGCTACTGTTTTCTTAAGAGCTAATACTTCTTTACCAATTGCTACACGAGAGCGAGATACATTGCTATGAGCGCCTACTTTCACAGATAAACCAGCATTAAATACTGTTTCATCACTGCCTGACACAGTAGAACCTACGCTAAGTTGTACGTCTTCGTTAGGACGATAGAAAGCACCGATAGCTGCCGCATCACCACTGCGGTAATGACCATAGCCTACTCCGGTTACAGTGTTGTTTACACACCAATCATGAGATGTGCGTAGTGTATGGTCACTTTATTACCGCCACCAAATGCCATTGTAGCACCAGCACCGTTAGAGGATGTAACAGCAGTTTTTAATTTGTCTGCAAAAATCAGCCAACGGACCTTTCACCAGGCGTACTGAACGAAAGTACTAAATTAGGTGATTTCATTACCTGCACCATATGCAAGTACACCATTAGAATTCGCTACACGGTTGGCAACGCCAGTAACAGCCGTTGCTACGGCTATTAGAACCACCATGGCAGATTCATACTGTTGAAGCACCATTTACGGTAGCGAAGTTTGAGTAGGTGTTGAGAAACGACCACCTGTTGGAGTGGAACTAATGACGTATATGTACCAGTAGTAGTGGTGAAAGCACCATTGCTAAAACTATTCGCACCAACAGTTGTTGCATATACATTTAGATTTGCACCACGTGTACCATTATTATCTGTATCTATCGTTATATCACCAATGGCTCCACGATAGTTATGAGATCCAATCATGGTACTGCCCGTACGAGCATATGTTATTCCAATCGCAACAGAACCCACTACCTTAGATGGATCTGCCGGTACACGAGCAGAGGACCAAAGTTACCAGAATAGGATGTTTGCCCCATTCCAAAGTGACCTTCTGCACCATATTTTCAACGCATGTGCATTGGCACTAATAGCTATCTTTCATTTTTGCCAACTTGTAGTTTTCTACATTAGCTTTGTTACCCAATGCTACATCTAAGGTGTTATTTGCGGTACTACCTGTACCGTAAGGCAATACCATTACCAGACCCAGTTGTTGTATCCGCTGCACTAGCCACACATAGGCTAATAACAAGACACCGATGATCAATAGTGTTAATATACGTTTACGATTGTTCATGTTCTTCTATCCCCTATATAACAAAAACAATAAGTCACTCTCAAAACTCATCATTTCTTCATGATGATTACATGAATATATTAACATATTTTAAATATTTGTAAATAGTTTGTTTATAATAAATCGCAAAAAGTTAGAATTACATGACAAAATTAATGTATTTATAGGATAGTTAAATAAATTAAAAAGCGGGTAGCTAAATCACAAAGGATTAACTATCCGCTTATATATTGAGGTTTGTATGAAAAATCTTTTCACACTATACAGCTATTTAAGCATCTCAATATTATCTATTATTTAATTTTTTCTACCAAAGATATCTACTGTTTCTTGTAATTTCTTATTTTGAGCCTCTAATGTATCAACCTGTTGTTCGAGAGCATTATAGGACGCAGGAGAGATTTTTTGTAGCGTTTTGTTTTCACCAAATTTATAGGATACACCAAGGTTGGCCATGATGTGGTCATTAACGGTAGCACCGGCTGTGAGGAGCAAGTTTTCCTTTGGATAATACCCCACACCGAGAGCTAACGCATTAGCATCTTTGTAGTGGCCAATACCGCCCATCACTTGTACTCGATTATCTGGATCAAATTGCATTGATGTAATGCGCCTAGTGCCGCAGCACGAGCATCGCCTTTATTGGCCTCTTTTCCAATGTTGCTAATTTTGTTATATAGATTATCGATTTGTTGGTTCGCACCATATAATTGGGAACCATTGATGGCATCCGTAGAATCAGCACTTACACGGCCTGCCGCTACATGAGTGATGGTCCGTTCTTTGATCGGTAGCGCCTACGGATACGGTGGATACCGGTGCAGTGCCGGCAAAGTTAACGGTGCCACCTGCATAAGTGTAGCTTGGGGTGCTCACCACATCAATACTTTCAGCAGTGGAATTATTACCTAATACAACTGCATTATCTAGAGATGTTTTTACATTATTACCCATTACGAATGTGTTATTGGCACCAATTTCGTTCTTGTTACCTACGCTATAGGAGTTATCCCCCTTAACAGTGGCCACATTATACGTACCTACACCAAAAGGCGCCAGATTGGTCACCTTCAATCTTGTTGTATGCACCTATGGCAGAATTCTTGTTACCTTCAAAGATAACGCCATGGCCCATGCCATAGTTAAAATCACCATTCACGTTTGAGTTAGAGCCAATCAACACCGTATTATTACCCTTACTGCCTCCGGCTTGCGATCTACCGATCCACACATTTTTATTACCCGTAGCATTGGCACCACTAAAGTAACCGATGGCAACAGTATCAGAAAGAGTAGCTTTATAACCTGCAGCAAAGGTGCCCATGAAATTGTAATCGCCCTTACCGTCAACAAAGGTTTTACCGCCTAATGCGACATTACCACCACCATTTGATCCGTTCAACGCTAAGCGTCCAATGGCAACATTGTTACCTTTTGCATTTGGATCTGTAGTATATGAATAGGGATTGCTATTAGTGGCTCCAGTTTGTCCACCTAAGGATACATTGTCTGAATTAGAAAAGTAGATCCCTGCAATCAATATTATAGGCTGCACCACCAGTTGAAACGATAGGTGTATCAGCGGCGATTCATAAAGTACTCTGTTATAACTTGGTTTGGTGATTTAAAGTTTAAGACTTTTTTGTGCAATGTTATTATATCTATTAGCATATCGACTATGTGCTTTTAGAAAACTCTCCATACTATTAAACTTACGAGAATAAAATCTCTCACTATCAATTCGATGACTGCGCTCTACCTTTCCATTCTGCCACGGAGAAAATGGTCTTGTCGTTTTATGCTCTATTTCTAATCTTTTTAATACAATATCAAATAAACACTCTCGATCTTTTACTCCATAGTTTGTAAATTCACGACCATTATCTGTTTGTATTGTATGAATAGGAAATCCCATTTTGGCTTCTAAATTTAATAAGAACCGACTTTTATTAGTAACACTTTTTTCATCTATAATTTTTAGAATTCTCTTTCTAGAAAACTCATCAATAGCTGTAAGTTGATAGTAAGATTTTCCTTGTGTTGAAAAGGCTAAACTCTCGCGAGGTACGTATTTTATATCAATCTGAACCTTTTCTCCTGGATATGTTACTAGATCTGGTTTCCACTTGCTTTTTGGAACAGATTTAACAACCTTTTTCTCTTTAATGTGACACCTTATTTGTCGGCACATAGAGCCATATGAGCGTTTATAACCACGCTTTTTTGCCTCAACATATACTTGAGACAGCCCTTCATGTTTAAACTTAGAATGCATACGCTTGATAAGTGCTAGTTCTTCCTCAGTGTGTTGATTAGGATGAGAATGTGGTTTACGACTATACAATCGAAGTGAATCGATAGTCCCGTCGAAACGCTTCACCCAACGTTGTACTTGTTGTCTACTAGTATGATAACGGCGTGCAGCTTCAGCATTATTTCCATACTTTATAGCATATTCACATACTCGTTTACGAAATCTTAATTCTTCAGTTATAATAGAATGCATGAGAAGGAACTCCTTTTGTTGTAATGTTTGGATTAAGCAACTTCATTATAACAGAGTTCCTTCTCATTTTTTATTCACTATGTAACACGCGCTTTATGTTAACAGCCTGAAACCGTTTGGAGTACTATCCCTTATGTAAAAAACTACAAAATGTCGGAGCTGGAAAAGCCATTCTCGACAAAAGTAGAAATTTTTCTTGTCTATTATGGACATAAAATGGTAAAAGATCGAAGGCATGATATCTCAAGCTGCAATGTTAGCGGCAGCCCAATTATTTGCATATAAACAAGGAGCAAAAGCTCGACAAAATTATCTTGGTCAAGGCATGATATCTCGTTGAAATAATATATCCTTTAATATGACACTACATAGAAAACAATCATGGTGCTATACGTACTTTGCATCATGATTGTTTTATTTTACATATATTATTCGTAAACTAAATATATTATATAATTGAATAAAATTTCTGCTTGCATTTATAAATATGCAGTGATATACTAACACCTGTAGTCGATAAGACATGAAGAATTCATAATGAATTCGTAGTATAATAATAAATGGTATGAATCATACCTAGTATAATTTAGTTTATGAGGTGTTATCATGGGTAAAGCAAATAAAGTAGTACTGCATATTCTGGTGGTTTAGATACTTCTGTTATCATTCCTTGGTTAGAAAGAAAACTATGGCGCTGAAGTTATTGCTGTATGTGTAGACTTGGGCCAACCTGAGGATTATGATGCAGTTGAGAAAAAGCAATCAACTCTGGTGCTTCTAAAGCGTACATCGTTGATGCTAAAGAAGAGTTCGTAAAAGATTATGTATGGCCAACTGTAAAAGCAGGTGCTGTTTACGAAGGTAAATATTTATTAGGTACATCCTTTGCTAGACCTTTTAATCGGTAAAATCCTTGTAGATATTGCAAAAAAAAGAAGGCGCAGATGCAATCGCTCATGGTGCGACTGGTAAACGTAATGACCAAGTTCGTTTTGAGTTGACTATCAAAGCATTGGCTCCTAACATGAAAATCATCGCGCCTTGGAGAGAATGGGATTTGAAATCTAGAACAGACTGCATGGAATATGCTGCTAAACACGATATTCCAGTTGTAGCTACAAAATCTCATCCATATTCTATGGACCAAAACGTATGGCATTTGTCCCATGAAGGCGGCGATCTTGAAAATCCAGCAAATGCGCCTAAAGATGATGTGTATTTAGTAACACATACACCTGAACAAGCTCCAGATGAAGCTGGTTATGTAACTGTTACTTTCAAAGAAGGCGTACCTGTAGCCGTTGATGGTCAAGAAGGCACTCCTCTTCAATTATTGGAAAAACTCAACGAAATCGGTGCACACTATGGTGTAGGCGTTGTAGATATCGTTGAAAATAGATTGGTTGGTATGAAATCCGTGGCGTTTATGAAAACCCAGGTGGATCTATCATCATGTATGCTCACAGAGAACTTGAATACCTTTGCCTCGACAGAGCAACATACCACTACAAAGAACTCATTGCTAACAAATATGCTGAACTCGTATATGATGGCATGTGGTTTGCGCCATTGATGAACGCGTTACAAGCATTTGTTGACGAAACTCAAAAAACTGTAACAGGTGAGGTAAAACTTAAATTGTACAAAGGAAATATTATCTCTGCTGGTGCAACTTCTCCATACTCCTTGTACAGCGAAGATTTCGTAACATTCGAAGAAGATGATGTATACAACCAAGCTGATGCAGCAGGTTTCATCAACTTGTTCGGATTACCTCTCAAAATTAATGCTTTAATGAAAGAAAAGGCAGGTAAATAATGGCTAAATTGTGGGGCGGGCGTTTCACAAAGGCACAGATAAAGCGGTAGAGGATTTTACATCCTCTATCGCTTTTGACGCTAGAATGTACGCCGAAGATATTGCGGGCAGTAAAGCCCATGCAACTATGCTTGCAAAACAAAATATTATCTCTCAAGAGGACTGTGATGCTATCGTAGCAGGCTTGACTAAAATCAAGGGTCAAATCGATAAAGGAGAGTTCCCATTCTCCGTTGCTCTTGAAGATATTCATATGAATATTGAAAAGCGTTTAACTGACGATATCGGTGAAGCAGGTGGTCGTTTACATACGGGCCGTAGCCGTAATGACCAATGTGCTGTTGATTTGCACATGTATGTGCGTAAAGCAGTTGTGGAAATGGGCGAACTCATCGTAGATATGCAAAAGGCCCTCATCGAAACAGCTGAAAAAGTATAGTGACGTTATCATGCCTGGTTATACACATTTACAACGGGCTCAACCTGTACTCTTCGGTCATCATATGATGGCCTATTTCTCCATGTTAGAACGCGACTTTGATCGTCTCTTGATGGTATTCAAACATGCTGACATCATGCCTCTTGGTGCGGGTGCTTTAGCGGGATCTACCTATGGTATTGATCAAACCTATACGCAAGAATTATTAGGATTTCTCTCGTATTTACGAAAACAGTATGGATGCCGTATCCGACCGTGACTATGTTGTGGAATTCTTATCCTTGCATCCTGTGATGATGCATTTGAGTCGCCTCAGTGAAGAACTCATTTTGTGGTCCTCCAATGAATTTAATTTTATTGAACTTGATGATGCGCATTGCACAGGGTCAAGCATCATGCCACAAAAGAAAAAATCCTGACGTATGCGAACTCGTTCGTGGTAAAACAGGTCGTACCTATGGCCATTTGTTGTTGGCCTTTTAACAACATTGAAAGGTTTGCCACTTACATACAATAAGGATATGCAAGAGGATAAAGAGGGTATTTTTTGATGCCATTGATACAGTACACTTTGCATTGTCCATTAATGCAGCGATGATTCGTGGTATGAAGGTCAATGGGGCACATATGAAAGCGGTCCTCGATGACGATTTCTCCAATGCCACAGATATGGCAGATTATCTTGCGAAAAAGGGCGTACCATTCCGTGAAGCGCATGAAATCGTAGGTAATGCTGTACATCATTGCATCGAAAAGGGTTGTGTGTTACTTGACTTATCCGTTGAGGATTTCAAAGCAATTTCTCCATATTTTGATGCGGATATTCTAGATGCTATTTCTATTGAGGCTTGTGTAGCAGGTCGTAACAACTATTCTGGTACGGCTCCAGAATGTGTGGAAAAGACAACGTAATAATGGGAAGCAAATCATTGCTAACGAAGAAGCACAAATCGATAGCCGGAAATCTATCGTAAACTCTGTACAAGAGTAAATTTCCTTTTATTAGAATCATAGATGCTTTCTTAGTTTATAAAATTGGCTCCACCTTTTAGGTGGGGTCAATTTTTGTCTATATTGGGTGGACTCATGTAGGATAATGGTCTTGTGGCACAACACTATAATCTGAATAGATAGTGATTTTCAGCATATTTAATTGATTAAACTAAAAGAAAATGATACTTTTACATTCATCATACCGTTTCTAATCAAAAATAATATATAATTACTATATTTTTATTCAATTCGTGTAATATGCTTTGTCCACTAATAAAATACTTTTAATTTACCACCTATGGTGTTATTATTAATTCGAAAAACAAATAAAAAAACGGTACCTTCACATTCCCGCCCATTACAGCAGGAACTGAATGTACTTAGCGGTTTTAATATAGTTACGTGAATTATGGACGAGAAAAAATTCACCTTACGAAAGGGGATTGATACATGAAAACCACCGCTAAAAAATGTCTGTATTCCAGCTAACCACAATGGTAGCAGCCAATATGCTAGGAGCTGGAATCATTATGTTACCAACCAATTTGGCTCAAGTTGGTACTATTTCAGTGTTATCTTGGCTCGTGACGGCTGTGGGTGCGCTTTTGCTAGCGTATATTTTTGCTCAAGCGGGTATGTTCTCTCAAATTAAAGGAGGCATGGGCGGTTATGCAGAACACCGCTTCGGTAAGACTGGACATTTTATGGCGAGCTATGCTTACAGCATATCTCATCATTGCTAATATAGCGATTGCAGTTTCCGCAGTTGGCTATGGCTCAGAATTCTTTGGTGTTGATCTAAATGCAACGCAAACAAGTCAAGTAACGATTGTCTTGTTATGGTTTGCAGCGATTTTGAACTTTAGAGGAAACCGCTTTACAGTGTCAGCTCAGCAATATTACTATTTGGGGCTGTATTGTGCCAGTATTACTAATTGGTACAATTGGTTGGTTCTGGTTTGCCCAGATACGTATTTGGCGGCATGGAATCCAAACGACTTGCCGTTTTTGAAGCAATTAAAGAATCTATTGCTTTAACATTGTGGGGATTCCTAGGGTTTGAATCTGCAGCAGCAAATGCAGATGCTGTAGAAAATCCAAAGAAAAACGTGCCAATTGCAACATTTGCAGGTACATTAGCAGTGGCGGTGATTTACATCTTGTCCACGAATGTTATGGCCGGTATCGTGCCTAACACAGAATTATCTTAATTCCAATGCACCATTTGGTCTCACATTTGCATACATGTTTAATGACACAATTGCAAATGTTATCATGGCGCTCATGATTATCTCTTGCTGTGGTGCTTTACTTGCTGGCAATTTACATTGTCTCGCGTATTCAAGAATGCAGCAGAGGCAGGTTATTTCCCTAAGGTGTTTGCTCGTGTAAACAGCAAGGATGCACCTGTGCGTGGCGTATTTATCTTATTAGCGATTGAAACAATTCTTACATTGTTCACAGCTAATGATTCTTTACGCGATCAATTCCAGACATTGGTAAACCTTTGCGGTTGTAACTAATGTAGTGCCTTATATTCTCTGCATTCTTGCAGTACCAACTATGATGCACATGTCTGGATTGGAAAAACGTCGTATCGATCGTTTCTATTTCGTTGCTGTTGCAGGTGTTTTTATACTGCTCATACGCAGTATATGCGTGCGGTGTTGATGCCATGCTCGGTAGTGCTGTTGCAGTAACTATTGGCATTTGCATTTATATGATACGCAAAGGTTGGTTAGCGTATCGTGCACAACGATTCCAACAAAGTATCGATTAATTGAATACTCTCTCGTCTTATAGAGGCTGTCACTTCGGTGATAGCCTCTTTTGGTTATATGTATAGCAAAAATGTTTTATATGTAAATTAAATTAAAATACAAATGTAAAATATATACGTTTATATACAGAAAAGAAAAGTAAATAAAAGCAATTATTTCAAGAAATGGGGCACAATATACGAAGTAATGCATGTAAATAATAATGAATATTGTTTTTATGAATAATTATGATTGATTGACGAATATACACTAAGGGGTATATGTATTGTTGGAGAATTATAAATATAGTATATTTATAATTAATAAAAGTGAATAAACTGAGTGTCGGTTTTACCGAGCGTAAAAAGAGGAAAATGGGTGTAAATCCTATACTATGAAAAATAGCTGTAATGAGGAGCGATATTTCGTATTAGGGTCACTGGGAAACTGGGAAGGCAGAAATATTGTGATGAGTCAAAAGTCAGAAAGCCTGCTCAATCTTGAGGAACATTGTGCTAGAACACGGTGTTTTAATTTAGGTTAGTCAGGTAGGCTAATCTTTTTTTTTATGGTTATTTCATAAATTTTATTATACAGAATCATATTATATGTTTACTCTTTCTATGTTTATTCACTATTATGTGTTTTTATTTGAAAAGGGTATAGGAGGTGCCTATGGGCAAACGCTTTGCCAAACAACTAGGACAGTTTATTGTCACCTTGTTTGGCATCACATTTTTGACATTTTGTCTCACCTATTTAGCTCAGGGGACCCGGTTACGATGCTACTGGAAACGGCGGATACCATCGTGTCTCAAGAAACGATTGATGAAACTCGAGCACAATTAGGCTTGGATAAGCCGTTTATCGTACAGTATGCAAACTGGGTAGTCAATGCAGCACAAGGTGACTTAGGAATGAGTTACTCTGCTAAAAACCGGTAGTAGATCGCATGTTAGAAGCATTACCTGGTACGCTTGCATTGGCAGGAACCGCATTGGTATTTACGATTCTCTATGCCTTACCGGCAGGTATACTGAGTGCGTATAATCGGAATAAATGGATAGACTATGTGCTGAGAAGCCTTTCCTTCATAGGCGTATCTATGCCGACATTCTGGTTAGGCCTTGTATTAATTTACATTTTTGGCTTAAAGCTCGGTTTAGTTCCAATCGCTTCATCTCGTATAACGGCGACAGGTGTTATTTTACCGGCTGTTACATTAGCGGTTGTTGTAGGCTCTAAATACATGCGTCAGGTTCGACTCGTTATCCTTGAAGAGATGCAAAAGGATTACGTCATCGGTGCCCGTGCGCGTGGCGTGAGCGAAATGAAGATTTTATTCGGTCACATTCTACCTAATGCCATATTGCCGTTGATCACAATTTTAGGTGTTCTTATTGGTTGGTTATTAGGTGGTGTAGCGGTAGTTGAAATGGTATTCTCCTGGCCTGGTCTTGGGAATATGGCCATTTACGCCATCACTATGCGTGACTATCCATTGATTGAAGGTTTTGTGTTATGGGTTGCTATTGCATATATGTGTATCAATGCTTTAGTTGATGCATCCTATGTTCTATTGGACCCTAGATTGAAAAGGGAGAGAGCATAATGAAAGAATTTATTCAGAAACATAAATTGTTCTCTTTCTACACTGCATTGATGCTCGTCATCGTATTCATTGCTATCTTTGCACCATGGCTTGCTCCGGGCGATGCTTTCACATCGGATATGTCAAGGCATTACAAGCACCTAGTGCTCAGCATTGGTTTGGTACCGACAAATTGGGCCGTGACGTATTGTCTCGTATCATTTATGGTACTCAATTATCTTTGTTCATGGGTGTATCCATCGTAGTGATTATGGTGAGCATTGGTACAGTCATCGGTGCCGTAGCAGGTTACTTTGGTGGCAAGGTTGAAATGGTTCTTATGCGCTTGGCGGATATCATGTTATCTTTCCCAGGGGTAGTGCTCGCCATTGCCATCGCCGGTATCTTAGGTGGTAGTATTGTAAATACCATCTTAGCATTATCGGTTGTAGGGATGGGCTAAATATGCGCGACTTGTGCGTTCTATGACGTTGAAAGTACGCGGTGAAGAATATGTAACGGCTGCCGTTATGATGGGGGCCTCTACATGGACGATTTTACGTCGTCATATTATTCCTAATATTTTGCCACTCGTTGTAACTACAGGTGCTCTTGATATTGGGGCTATTATGATTGAGGTAGCAGGTTTATCCTTCCTTGGATTTGGTGCGCAACCACCAACACCTGAATGGGGTCTTATGCTTAATGAAGGTCGTCAATACTTGCAAACGAGCCCATGGCTCATGGCGTTCCCTGGTTTGTCGATTTTAATCGTAGTAGCTGTTTTCAATCTTTGGTCTGATTCTTTACGCGATGTAGTGGATCCTAAGAATCAAGGTTAATCTTAGTTTTTGGAATCTTTATTAGGCCTATTTGCGGCATAATAATGATATATTTTGTATATTGTGTTAATAAGGAGATTTTAAATGAAAAAATCTTGGAAAAAGGCTCTTTAGCAGGTCTTAGCATTGTAATGATGGGTTCCTTCATTGCTGGCTGTGGCTCCAATAATGGTGCTGATAACAAGGATGTATTAAAGGTGGGCGTAACTAACTTTGCATCTACATTAGAACCTACAGAAAACTTCTTCGCATGGGTCGTTATGCGTTATGGTGTGGGTGAAACATTGGCTAGATTTGATGAACAAATGAAGCCACAACCTTGGATTGCTTCTAAATGGGAAGTATCTCCAGACCATAAAACATGGACGTTTACCATCAACGATAAAGTGAAGTTCTCTAATGGTAAAAAAGTTGATGCTGCAGCGGTAAAGCATCTATCGAACGGGCATTTGAAAAATCTAACCGTGCAAAAACATTCTTCGAATATGATTCCATCGAAGCTAATGGTCAACAATTAGTTATTCATACAACAAAAGAATATCCTAATATGCCTGGTCTTTTTAGCTGACCCATTGTTCCTAATCGTTGACGTTCAAGCTGAAAAAAGATGGCCGTAACTTTTTGCTAAAGAAGGTCCTATCGGTACAGGCCCATATGTAGTAAAATCTTTCACAAAGAACGTGCTGAAATGGCAGCCAACGAAAACTACTGGGATGGTGCAGTACCTTTCAAAACTGTAGAAATTCCTTCCATCGACGATCCTAATACGCGTGCTATGAGCTTGCAATCTGGTGATGTTGATATGGCGGTTAACATCGGTGCTGGTGAAATGGGCTTATTCCAAAATAACGATAAGTTCAAGGTTGATGAAATCGCATCTCTTCGCGTAGTATTGGCTCGTATTAACCAAAAAAGGTGTTCTTGGTGATGACAAAGTTCGTGCAGCTGTTATTTCCGCAACAGATCGCAAAAACTATGCCGATGTATTGCTAAAAAGGCACATTCATTCCTGGTTCCGCTCCAATTCCACCATCCATGGACTATGGCTTCAAAGATTTGAAAGATCCTAATGCATATAATGTAGATCGTGCTAAACAATTGTTAGCAGAAGATGGCTGGAAAGATACAGATGGCGATGGCATCCTTGATAAAGATGGCAAACCATTAACATTCAACTTCGTAGTATATAATTCTCGTGCAGAATTACCACTTTATGCCGAAGCTGTTCAAGCAGACCTAAAAAAGTTGGTATCGACATGAAAATCAAAACAGTTGACTATAACTTGATCGATAAAATGGGTCAAGAAGGCGACTATGATATGCTTATCTCCAATATCGTAACAGCTAATACAGGCGATCCAATCTGGTTCTTGGCTAACTATTGGCACACTAACAACAATGGCTCCAACCCTCAAAATGGTTCTGGCTACTCCAACCCACAAGTTGACCAATTGTTAGATGCAGCTGAAACTGAATTCGACCCTGCAAAACGTCGTGACTATGCAATTCAAATTCAACAATTATTGATGAATGATGGTGCTGCATTATTCTTAGGTTACCCTAAAACTAATATCGTTACAGGTTCTTACTTGAAAGGTGCTGTAATGTACCCAAGTGATTACTACTGGATTACTAACAAAATTACAAAATAGTAAGGAGCTATAATGGCAGAAAACATACTAACTGTAGAGAACATTAACATCGCGTACCAAGGTGTGCCTGCTGTTATGGATGTAAACTTTACCTTGGAACGCGGTAAGGTATTGACCATTGTAGGGGAATCTGGATCCGGTAAAACTACCGTGATCCGGGCCCTATGGGTTTATTGCCTGTAGGTGGTGAGGTCACAGATGGTACAATGATCTTTAATGGTCAAGACCTTCGCACCCTATCTAAGTCAGAATGGAGATCCATACGTGGCAAAGATATGGCCATGATTTTCCAAGATAGCGGTAGTGCATTGGATCCTATTGTACGTATTGGTAAACAATTTAGAGAACTATTCAAAGCGCATATTGAAATCACTAATGACGAATGTGATCGTCGTGCTATCGAATTATTAGAGTCCGTTGCATTACCTAATTGCGCAGATATCCTTCGCCGCTATCCACATGAGCTATCTGGCGGTCAACGCCAACGTGTAGGCATTGCCATGGCATTAGCATTAGACCCAGCATTACTCATCGGTGATGAACCAACATCTGCTCTAGACGTGACAACACAATCTCAAGTTGTTATGCAAATGATGGAATTATCTAAAGTGCATAATTCCGCTATCGTTATGGTAACCCATAACCTTGGTGTGGCGGCGTATATGTCCGATTACATCATCGTTATGAAAAAGGGCCGTGTTGTAGATGCAGGTACGCCACAAGAAATCTTAGAAAACCCATCTAATGAATACACAAAACAACTAAAAGATGCGGTACCAACATTGGAAGGAGGTCGTTACATTGACTAACTACGCAGTAGAAATTAAAAATGTATATAAACGATTCCCACTTCCTACTGGTGGCGAACTTGAGGCATGTAAAAATATCAATATCACCCTTGAAAAAGGGGAATCTCTTGGTATTGTAGGTGAATCTGGCTCTGGTAAAACAACATTGGTTCGTATGATTATGAAAATGTTGCCTATTACAGAAGGTGAAATTTATGTCGATGGTGTTGAAATTCAACATATGAATGCAGAACAAACAAAGGAATACCGAAAAAAATTCAAATGGTATTCCAAGATCCATCTGCTGCATTTAACCCACGCATGAAGGTTAAGGATATTATCCTTGAACCACTCTATAATTTTGGCCTTCTTGAAAAGGGAAAAGAAGAGCAAATTGCTGGTGATTACCTTGAAATGGTAGATTTACCGCGCGAGTTCATGCATCGATTCCCTCATGAGATGTCTGGTGGGCAACGTCAACGTGTAGCTATTGCACGGGCTATCGTTTTGGAACCTGAAATCCTCGTATTCGATGAGGCAACGAGTGCCCTTGATGTATCTGTGCAAGACTCTATTGCGTATCTACTCGCTAGATTACAAAAAGAAACGGAATTTGACATATTTGTTCATCGCTCATGACATCGCTTTTATTCGTACTATGTGTCACAAGGTTGTAGTCATGTATAAAGGGGATATTGTTGAAGAACTAGATGCGTTCCATCTAGCAGATGCTAAACATCCATATACAAAGGTGTTATTAAGTTCTATTTTTTGAAATTGGTAAACCTCACAATCCACTATCGATGGATACCGTTACTAATGCTACAAATATATAATCTTATTGGTGAAAACCTTCGCGTATGTGAAGGCTTTTATCTTCTATTTGCTAAATATATATTAGATGATTGAGAACTTTCGATAAATAGGATATGATAAAGATATTTTACGGAAGTAAGGTGCCATTGGATTTGCTAGTACATTAGAACCTACAGAGAACTATTTTAATTTGGGTTGTAGTACGTTATGGTATTGGTGAAACCATTGGTTAAATTTGATGATACAATGAAAGCAAAGCCTTGGCTTTGCTTCAAAATGGTCCGTATCAGAGGATGGAAAAACATGGACTTTCACCATTAATGACAAAGCTAAGTTTTCCAATGGTCGAAAGGTGACGGCTCAAGCCGTAAAAAGAGTCATTTGAGCGGACCTTTGCTAAAAGTAATCGTGCCAAAGACGTTTTTTACCTATGATTCTATTACAGTGGATGGTCAAACCTTAACGATTCAGACGGATAAGGCGTACCCTAATTTACCAGGTTCTCTGGGCGATCCATTATTTGTCATTGTAGATGTACAATCTGAACGAGAGGGTCGAAACTTTAGTGCCGATGGCGTCATCATTGCGCGATGTGATGGCACGTATGAGTCAAAAAGGTGAATTGAAGGATTCTAATTTGAGGGCTGCTCTTATTGTCGGGTATAGATCGTGATAGCTATGCTAAAAACCTTTTGAAAGATACATTTATAGCCGGTAAGGCACCATTGCCGCCTAGCCTTGATTATGGATTTAAACAATTAAAGGATACCAATCCATATGATCCTAATAAGGCTAAAACTTTATTAGCTAAGTCTGGTTGGACAGATACCAATGGGGATGGCCTTGTAGATAAAAATGGTCAAAATCTCTCGCTAGTTTTATATACTTATACATCAAGACCTGAATTGACGCTATATGCAGAGGCAATGCAGGCGGATTATAAGAAAATTGGTGATTGACGTACAGATTAAAATTGTCGATTATTCGATGCTTGATGAACTAGCTAAAACCGGTGATTATGATTTATTAGTTTCTAGTGTCGTTACTGCTAATACGGGTGACCCTGTATGGTTTTAAAACAATATTGGGGTAGTAATATCGATGGAGATAATCCGAATAATGGTTCTGGATTTAATAACTCGTTTTGATGAACTTACGGCACTTGCAGGTTCTACGCTAGATGCTACAATCGCACGCAATGCTATCATCAATGCCCAACAAATTTTGCTCGATGAGAATGCTACCACCATATTCTTGGCTATCCTAAGATTAATATGATTGGTAAAAAAGCTATCTAAAGGGTATTCACACATCACCTAGTGAATACTATGTAATCACGAAAGATTTGAAAAAAGAATAAGTAGTATTGATTTGGATACAATAAAAGGACCAGCACTATAAGGGCTGGTCCTTTTGTTGTTCAATTATTATTTTTTGCTGTCTACTGCATCGAGGTCATTCATATCCACCTCGTTAGCACGGCCAATCATGCGATTATATTTTTATATATAATTGCGTATATGCTTCGCCATAGGAGGAGTTGATAATGATGTAATTTTTGCTTCTGCAACAAATTCTTTTACAGCATCTTGATATTGTTTAACTGCAGCTTGCGTTTCTGGTTTTGTACCAGGTTGCAATTCATTCAAGCGTTTTGTAATTTCTTGTAGATTAGTTTCGACCTTTTGTGTATCTGTATTACCATCCGGATCGATAATATCTATGGTTTGAGATAATAGATATTTAATTCAATAAAATTAACTGCATTGACTCTGTTTTCATCAGCGAATTCTTTCATGCGTTCGAATATAATTCGTTATTACGATTTTCAAGTGCTAAATCGTATGCATTATAGGCTGCATTGAATTGATCTGCTAATGGTACATATTGGCTAGCTAAGTTATCACTACCTACAAAATTATCTTTTCAAAAAGTTCTATCTGTGTAGTAGTTTTGAAGTTGGTCGGTCACAGGAATTAATTGCGATAAGATGGTAAGTAATTCATCCGTCGCTTTATTTACATCCTCATATGGTGTGGAACTTTCTTCTTTAGCTGCTTCAAGCTGAGCTTTTAATTTCTTATAGTCAGGTAATGTTACAGACGTATTATGTGTATGATTGCGCAATTCTTCAAGGGTTGGTTGTATTTGATAGGTATAGGCAACACTATTTAAATTAAATGTATCAGCTGCCTCAATATAAGGTCGTAAGGCATTGATCTTATCCTCAATAGTAGAGCGATATAATATTGTAGTTGCTTTATTGGATAGGAAATGATAAGCCCAATAAATCCCACCACCAATAACAGCAATCCCTAGAATTACGGCTAAGATTAATTTAATATAACCCTTTTTCAATTGCCAATACTCCTTGTAAAACGCGTTTGTGAAAAAATATCTATACTTTATATTCTATACAGTTGATATCAGTATTATTATAGCATAGATTAAAGGGGCAAAAAAAGATACATATAACTGATAATTATTAAATAAATATGAATAATATATACAAATCATATATAAAGTATTATTAAATTTTGTTTTAATGCATAACTCTGGGACGTTAAAACTTGCTATAATGGTATATATATGATCGTATAAGGAGTATACAATGCAAGATTCTAAGATTATGAATAACTTTTTTTACAACAGAGCTCATTGCTAATGGGGAAGGTCGTAATGTTTTATCTGCTATTGAAGATGGCTTACGAAGCTGTGATGAGTTTTTATTAGTGTTGCTTTTTATAACAGACGATGGATTATTAGTTCTAAAACCAATTTTGAAAGAATTAGAAGGACGAGGTGTAAAGGGGCGTATTTTAACGACTGATTATCTTGGATTTAATAACCCTAAAGTATTAGATGAGTTAGGAAGTTAAAGAATATAGAGTTAAGTATATTGCACTACTAAGGTACCGTAAGCATGGTTTTCATACAAAGGGGTATATTTTTTAAACAAGAACAGTCATATCAAATTATTGTAGGTAGTTCTAATTTAACAATTAATGCACTTAAGAAAAATAGAGAGTGGAATACTAGGGCCAAATCTAATGTAAATGATACCTATACTAAAGAAGTATTAGAGGAGTTTGAATTGTATTGGAATTCAAAAGTTTACTATGGAATATTCGGAGATTTTTTGCCTTGGTATCGACCCAAGATGGGAACGCTCTAATCGTCTCCCAAAAAATATTGCTGAACAGGTGAAGTTAAAAAGGCTCGTTGAAATTAGAGCCTAATCTAATGCAACAACAGTTTATAGATAACTTTAATGAATTACGTCATCAGAATGCTAAAAGTAGAGGCTTTTAATTTCTGCCACTGGTACTGGTAAAACGTATGCGGCAAAGCATTTTGCTAATGCGAGAAATGCGACCTAAACGATTGTTATTTCTAGTACATCGCGAGCAAATTGCCAATCAAGCACTCAGTAGTTTTCAACGGGTGTTTGATGATCAATCCATTTCTTTTGGTATTGTTTCTGGTAATGCTAAAACGTTTTGATGCGGATTATGTATTCTCCACTATGCAAATGATGGGTAGAAATGAGATTTTGCAAAAATATAATCCAGATGATTTTGACTGTATTATTATCGATGAAGTCCAGGCTGCGGGCTGAAAGTTATCAAAGAATTATTGATTATTTTAAGCCAAAATTCTTATTAGGTATGACTGCTAGCCCAGAACGTACGGATGGATATGATTTATATAACTTATTTCATCATAATATTGTATATGAAATTCGTTTACAACAGGCTTTAGAAGAGGACTTATTATGCCCATTCCATTATTTTGGGATAAGTGACCTCTGGATAGATGGTAAAGAAGATTAATCTTGAAGAGGATAATATTCCTTCTCCAACTTATCGGAAGGGGAACGTGTTGATAAAATCATAGAAAAATTCGTTATTTTGGCCATAGTGGAAGTCGCGTTAAGGGCTTGGTGTTCTGTAGTAATAAAAAGAGGCAAAAGAGAATTATCCGATGCATTTAATCTTAGAAAGTTTAGGACAATTTATGTTTGACTGGTGATGACAGTCAAGCAAAAGGAGAAGATGCTATAGCTCGTTTGACTGGTACTGGAGCTTATCAAGGCTTCGTAGATGATCAACTAGACTATATATTTACAGTAGATATTTTCAATGAAGGCGTAGATATTCCTGAAATAAACCAAGTCATTATGTTGCGTCAAACAGAAAGCCCTATTGTATTTATTCAGCAGTTAGGTCGTGGATTGCGTAAATTTGAAGATAAAGAATATGTGGTTATCTTAGACTTTATTGGTAATTATTCCAACAGTTTTATGATACCGCTCGCATTATCTGGCGATAGAAGCTATAACAAGGATACTTTTACGCAAATATGTACAATCCGGTAATCGTATTATTCCGGGAACTTCAACAGTTCACTTTGATTCAATAGCTAAAAAACGTATTTTTGAATCTATAGATACGGCTAATTTGAGTAGTGCTAAACTTATTAAAGAAGCCTATTTAGATTTGAAATATAAATCGGGTCATATTCCTAGAATTAAAGATTTTAAGGATTATGGATCTATTGATATTACAAAAATTTTTACTAAATATAAGTCCTATCATCATTTCTTAACTCAAATAAAGGATAAAGATTATAAGATATTTTTACGCCAGTTCAGGAACAGATGTTACACTTTATCTCTCAAAAATTAACGACAGGGATGCGCGTTAGAGATTTATTGGCACTACGACTTTTGTTGGCAGAATAACATGATTAAATCTGTAACGGACCTTTTTAAGAGGTAGTTATGATGTTGAATTGTCTGATATGGAAAAACTAATCTCATTAATCTTTGACAAATCAGTTTGGTGTCGTTAACTAAAAAGACGTTTAAAGATAGTGATTTTATTGCGCCTGATGGCGATGATTATTCCATTTCTGATTGCTTTAAACAGGCATTAGAAGATAATTATTTTAGAGACCATATTAATGAGCTTATAGATTTGGATTGGACAGATATCATAGTAAAATAGACCATTTATCTTGGCAAATACACCATTTGCATTTTATGAAAAATATAATTATGAACAGGTATGCCAGTTGTTAGAATGGGCACAAAATGAAGTGCCATTAAATATTGGCGGATATAAATATCATCGTGATACTAAGACGTATCCCCTCTTTATAAACTATCATAAAGATGAAGGAATACAGGATAGCATAAAATATGAGGATAGATTTGAGAATCGCCTACTTTGCTAAAAGCAATTTCTAAAAATAATCGAACCTTTACATCTGATGATGTAAAACCGCGTTTAATGCTGATGAACTGGGTGTTGCAATGCATTTGTTTGTGAGAAAAACAAGGATGATGAAGAGTCTAAAGAGTTTTATTATTTGGGACCGATTCATTCTACTGGTCAGGAGAAAATGCTAAAGAAATTTCTATGGTTAATGGTACTGCGGCGGTAGAGTTAGAATATGTACTGAAGTACCTGTACGGGATGATATTTATGATTATATTGTTAATGGATAAGGATATTTATGAGTGAACAACGAAAACAAATTGAAGTTGTAGCAGCTATTATAAAAAAGGATAATACCATATTAGCAACTCAGCGTGGATATGGTGATTTAAAAGATGGTTGGGAATTTCCGGGTGGCAAAATTGAACCTGGTGAACCCCATGAAGTAGCTCTTATTAGAGAAATCAAAGAAGAACTAGAAACTGATATTAATATTCAAGAGCATATTATTACTATCGAATATACCGGTTATGAAAAATTTGATTTAACAATGCACTGTTATTTATGTTCGTTGAAAATGATTCTAATATTACCTTAGTAGAACATGAAGCTGCTAAATGGCTATCTAAAGAAACCTTATATTCTGTAGATTGGTTACCTGCTGATATTGATGCGGTAGATGAAATGTATAGACGTTTATAAGCAACATTGAATTACCTAAAGTCCTATCTAGGATAGGGGCTTTTTATGTTTACTCTAGTTGTTACATCGCAAGAATAAATAACTTTTACTATACCAAAATAAATATATCCTGTTGTAGTCGTATATAATAATATTAAAAGATTTGTATTTTTCGATATAATCAAAGAAAGGAGTACAATATGTCAAATTTTATCACTCTAAAGAATTATTAGCTTGTCTCGATGAGGTCATCATTTTAGATGCTCGAGGCTATCAAGATTATAAAAAGGCCATATTAAAGGGGGCTTTTCCTGTAGATTTAGATAAAGGATTTAACAGGTCCTGTAGGTGAGCATGGCGGTCGTCATCCATTACCAGATATGGAGCAGTTTGGCTCATACATTTCGAGTCTTATGGCATTACTCGCAATTCCAAGGTCGTAGTGTATGATTCGTGGCTATTTTTAGCGGGCCGCCTGTGGTGGACTTTGCGTTATATGGGGTTATCTGATGTGCGCGTTATTGTCGGGTGGTATTGAACGTTGGGTTTAAAGAAGGTCATATTCTTAACTAAAGATCCTACTCCGTTGCCTGCTAGAACCATCTATTTTTAACTATGAATTACAAACGCATATGGTTATGAGTCGTGATGAGGTACTCAAGGCTAGTGAAACGGGTGACCATGTTATTATCGATGCTCGTGCGCCTTTCCGTTATGATGGGTCTCAAGTAGATACGATGGATGGCATGACTGGTCATATTCCTGGGGCTGTTAATCATTTTTATGAAAGTGGTTATACCGTAGATGGTCCTAAATCCTTGAAAGATTTAGAGGCTGAGTATTACAACGAAATTTACCAAAATAGACCAGTTGTGACGTACTGTGGCTCGGGGTGACCGCCTGCAATGCGTTGTTAACTATGAGCGAAGTAGGACTTGAATCGGCTTTATATGTTGGTAGCTCTAGTGATTGGGTAACCTATGACGGTTTCCCACTTAAGACTGGTGTAGAAACATTAGATAAACAGGAGGGCAAATGAAAATTTTAAAACATCTACTAACCCTTGTTGCGTTTGGTTATTTGTGTTATCACATCTATACCTTTGGGCCTGGTATGTTTAATGTTACGGTGTTGGTAATTCTTGTTTTATCTTCCATAGCTAATTATTTCCGTGAAAAACGTGAAAGTGATCTTAAAGCAAACGAAAACGCTCGAAAGGCTCGTGCGGAAGCAAGACATGCAAAGAAACACAAACAATAGTAATGTAGCTTTCATAAACTGTATAAATACTATAATTGTTAGTATAAAAGAATATGTATATTTTAAATAAAAGGAAAATATTAAATAGAGTGAATTTACAAACTATATTGGTATGTAAAAGCACTATTAGAATAAGGAGTAAGAATTGAAATTAATTTCTTGGAATGTAAACGGCCTACGCGCCGCTGTAACAAAGGGATTCATGGAATCCTTTAATGAATTAGATGCAGATATTTTCTGCCTGCAAGAAACAAAATTGCAACCCTGATCAAATTTCTTTGGAGTTGCCATGGTATGAGCAATATTGGAATAGTGCTGTAAAAAAGGCTATAGTGGTACGGCTGTATTCACGCGCATTAAACCGTTGTCCGTAACTAATGGTATTGGCATTGAAGAACACGATCAAGAGGGCCGTGTTATTACTGCTGAATATGACAATTTCTATTTAGTATGCTGCTATACGCCAAATAGCCAACGTGAATTGGCTCGTCTTGAGTACCGTATGGCTTGGGAAGATGCATTCCGCAACTATTTGCTTGAGTTAGATGAGAAAAAACCAGTCATTCTCTGTGGTGATCTCAACGTAGCTCACCAAGAAATCGACCTTAAAAATCCTAAGACGAACCGTAAAAATGCAGGGTTTCTCCGATGAAGAGCGTGCAAAAATGACCGAACTGTTAGGTGCTGGTTTTACAGACACATTCCGCCACCTTTATCCAGATGCTATTGAGGAATATAGCTGGTGGTCTTATATGGGCAAGGCTCGTGAACGAAATACGGGATGGAGAATTGACTATTTCATCACCTCTAAACGTCTTGATGACAAAATTCAAGAAGCTAAAATTCACCAACAAATCTTTGGCTCTGATCACTGCCCAGTAGAATTAGATATCGATTTATAATATATTGAAAGTATAATCTACAGCCTCATCTTAGGATGGGGCTGTTGTAATAGGTGAAAGGAGACCTTATGGCTCAAAAACAAAAGGCTGTTGTCTTATTCAGCGGTGGGGTAGATAGTACTACATGTTTAGCGTTAGCTATTGAAAGATTTGGCAAAGATAATGTAGTGCCGTTATCCATTCAATATGGTCAAAAACATAGTAAAGAACTAGAGGCTGCTGCATCTATTCTCGCTTATTATGGCATTGAAGGTAAAACGATGGATGTCACTAAATTGTTTGCCTTCAGCAATTGCTCTTTACTGACCCAATCCACAGAGGCAATACCTCAAGGTTCATACAAGGAACAACAAGAAGCAGAAGGGAAGGTACGGTTAGCACCTATGTGCCATTTAGAAATGGTCTGTTCCTATCTGCGGCGGCTTCCTTAGCCTTATCTCTAGACTGCGGCTATATCTATTATGGTGCTCACAGTGATGATGCGGCGGGCAATGCCTACCCTGACTGTACAGAACACTTCTACAAATCCATGGGCGACGCCATCTTTGAAGGATCTGGGAAAGAATGCTCCTTAGAAGCACCCTTTATTAACTCTAATAAAGCAGACATCGTAAAAAGAAGGCCTACGCCTCGGCGTACCATACCACCTCACCTGGTCCTGCTACGAAGGCGGAGACAAACCATGCGGACACTGCGGTACCTGTATCGACAGACAAGCTGCCTTTGAAGCAAATGGCGTTAAAGACCCTGCTCTATAATAATCGGCTCTATAATACCTATAAACTGGCTTAGACAAGTAGTCGCCTTTTAGGCGACTACTTTGCTATATATACTAATAGATAAGATACTATGTTTGCCTTGAGGCGGACTTCTACGTCGCTAATATTAGCTCATTTGTTGATTTGCTAAATTCGCAGTGGCAGGAGATACCTTTTCAAAGAGCGACTTTGGCAGGTCAAGGCCCTAGGCCGATGACCGGTTCGCCAGTGGAGCGATGAGGAAAGGTATCTCCTGACACCCCGTCCTTACCAACTTAATACTAATAGTAGATTTACATATAAGTCCGCCTACAACCAAATTGATTGCGAAAATATTAGATATATGATAATATTAGTACTGCCTAAAGGCGACAACTAAATAAGACAGTTTGAAACCATCCTGTCTCTAAACAAAACTACGGAAATTCATAAGCAATGCAAGCATGGTAGTTTTGCCATGCTTTTTTCTTTAATTTGAGGAGGTGAGTGTCATGATCTCTACACGAAAATTGACTATTTCTGCCATGGTTGTGGCATTGTACATCGTCGTATTGTATGTAACGCAAAGCGTTTCCTTCGGAGCGTACCAAATTCGTATAGCCACATCTTTATATGCACTTGCTTATGCCTTTCCGTTTTGGTAATTCCAATGGGGATTGGCAACCTCATTTCTAACTTCCTATTTGGTGGTCTTGGCATCCTCGATATGATGGGAGGCTTTGGTGTTGGTGTTTTAACAACAGGTATAATCGTAGGTATGCGTAAGCTTGGCCTTAGCGCTTGGTGGGCGATTCTACCAATTATCTTTGTTCCAGCATTATGTGTACCGTTATGGCTCAGCCCATTACTTGGCCTTCCATACTGGCCATTGGTATTGAACCTCATCGTAGGTCAAACAATTCCAGCAGTGCTTGGCTCTGTTTTGGTGAAAGCATTAATCAGCCGTCCTAGCATGGCTGCTTTTATTAGGTGTTTTTTCAAATAAGTAAAAAAGTACATAGGTAAATAAAAAGGCGTAAGCTCGATGTGAGCTTACGCCTTTTTATGGCTAAATGTTATGGAGGTTGAAAGTATTAGCAGTTGTAGCCACGCCACTTAGTTTCAACTACGAGGCGTTCAAGGGCAACCATGTACGCTGCTTGACGAGGAGGTACATTGTATTTATGTTGCATTTCCCAAACTGCTTCAAAGCTATTTTGCATATTTTTAGTTAAGCTTTCGTTAACCTCTTCTTCAGTCCAGTAGAAGCTTGCTTTGTTTTGGACCCATTCATAGTAGGATACAACTACGCCACCGCCGTTTGCAAGAACGTCAGGGATGATGTCGATACCTTTTTCATAGAAGTATTTATCTGCATCATTAGTAGTAGGGACCGTTAGCGCCTTCCAAGATGATCTTAGCTTGGATATTTTCCATGTTGTCTTTGTTTAATTGGTTTTCAAGGGCCGCCATGTACAATACATCCACTGGTTGAGCCAATAACTCTTGAGGCCCAATTGTAGTCATACCTGGTTCGCTGTAACCTTCTAGGGAACGACCGTGGGAGTTAGCATATTCGTATGCTTTTTCCACATCAATACCGTTAGGGTTGTAGATGTTAACGCTTACGTCGCCGATAGCAACAACTTTAGCGCCTGCTTGCGCAATGAGGCGAGCACCTACGGAACCTACGTTACCGAAGCCTTGAACTGCTACAGTAAGGTTTTTGATGTCCAATTTTTCTTAGCGAGGTAGCTTTGCAATGCGATGAGGCAACCGCGACCAGTTGCTTCATTACGGCCTAAGGAACCGCCTACTTCGATTGGTTTACCTGTAACGATACCTGGGCTCCATTCACCTTTTAATGTGCTGTATTCGTCAGCAATCCAGCTCATGATTTGGGCGTTTGTATTTACGTCTGGTGCAGGCACGTCTGTATTTACGCCGATGATAGGAGCAATACGACGTACAAAGTTACGAGTCAAGCGTTCTAATTCGCGAGGGTTTAACGTTTTTGGATCGACTTTGATGCCCCCTTTGCCACCGCCATAAGGAATGTTAGCGATAGCAGTTTTTAATAGTCATCCAAGCCGCAAGTGCACGCACTTCGTTTTCATCAGAATCCGGATGGAAGCGAAGACCACCTTTAGCGCTACCACGTAATGTGGAGTGTTGGCAACGGTAACCTTCGTATACGCGAACTTCACCATTGTCTAGTTGAAGAGGTACAGCTACTTTTAGTTCTCGTTCAGGATGACGTAATACTTCGTACTCACTACGAGAATAACCGAGTTTTTCTGCTGCTACATCTAACGTATTTAGCATGTTTTCATAAGGATTATAACCACTCATAATAACCTCCTGTATATAAGAGTAAATTAAGTTTTGCTAATTTTTAGACATACTTGTAGTATTCGACGTTGTATACATAATACCCTTTATAATTTTATAACTATATTCTATAGTTTTTAATGCTTGAAAAGTGTATAGAATATAGATATTTACTGTGATTATAGTCACTCCTGGAGTTAGAGGTAAATCGTAGTTTTTACACTATAAATGGATACTTTTACATTATAAAAAAGAGACCGATGAAAGATACTTTCACCCGGTCTCATAAGAGAATATATTTTATTTTTTCCATTGTATCTTCCACTGGAGTAGGAGGTACGGAGGAGTCTGTAGTTTGACCATCGCCCCACCATACGATGCCATATGTGTGATTTAGGATGGAACGGTTAAATACAGGCGTTTCAATACCTGCTTTGCGTTGTTTGATATAGTCATCAAGAGCAAGACCTGCAGTACGTCCCATACGTACGATGGAACTTACGTTAGTTAATACTAAGAAAGCCATGAATAAATCGGCTAGATTCCATACGAGATCTAGAGAGGCAACAGAGCCAATAAATGTCATAAGAATTACGCCAATACGGAACAAATGTAGGTAGAATCGTTTATTTGTTAAGTGGCTGATATTGATTTCACCGTAGTAATAGTTACCAATTAAGGAACTAAAGGAGAACATAACGATAAAGATTGCTACCGCTGTTGGTGCCCAAGAACCAAGTTGTTGTTCAAGGTTATGTTGTACAAGAGCAATGCCTGTAAGACCTGTAGTGCTGTAATCGCCCACCATGAGTACGATAAATGCAGATGCTGTACAGATAATGAATGTATCAAGGAATACGCCGAATGCTTGAACAAGGCCTTGTTCTACAGGGTGATTAACAGCTGCTGTTGCAGCTGCATTAGGTACAGAACCTTCACCGGCTTCGTTGGAGAATAGACCACGTTTAATACCATTCATTACAGTAGCACCTAATAAGCCACCACCTGCTGCTACTGGTTCAAAAGCAGAGTAGATAATAGTATAGATTACATGTGGGAATTGGTGATATTCATAATAACTACGAATAAGGCAGTTGCGATGTAAAGAACAGCCATGATTGGAACGATGATTTCAGATGCTTTGGCAACGCGGCTGATACCACCAAAGATGATAAGACCAACAAGTACGGCTACAACAATACCGGTATAGGCTACATCAAAGTTGAAAATTTGAAGGGATGCAGCCAATGTGTTGGCTTGTACAGAGTTGTAAATCCAACCATAGGTAATGCTGATTAAAATAGCGAATAAAACAGATAATGCTTTGTTGTTTAAGCCATAGCGAATGTAGTATGCTGGGCCGCCGTAAAAGCCGCCTTTAGCAACAGGTTCTTTGTAGATTTGTGCCAATGTAGATTCGATGAAACCTGTAGCAGCACCGATAAGAGCGATAACCCACATCCAGAAAATAGCACCAGGGCCACCAAGTACAACGGCAATAGCAATACCTGCGATGTTACCAACACCTACACGAGATGCGGTACTAACACAGAATGCTTGAAATGAGGATACATGGTTCTTTTCTGTAGAGCTACCTGCGCCGTTAATTACGAGGCGAATCATTTCTTTAATCATGCGAATTTGTACAAAATTCGTTGTCATCGTAAAGAAGAGACCTGCGCCGATGAGGATAAAGATGATGAAATAACTCCATAAATAGCCATTAATGGTAGAAATAGCATCATTGAGCATTGCTTCCATAAAAACGCTCCCTTTCTAAAAAGAATTCTCATAATAATCAATGATATTGTATCAATTTCTATAGACTATGTAAAAACAAAATCCCTCACAAGAGTGAAGGATTTTATTAATAGTTTATTATTGTATAGCAACTAAGATGTTTCTTTAAGCTTTAGTGAATTCCGGTGATTCCTCCATGCCTTGTAATAAGGTTTGTTCGGAATGTTCCATGTGAATTCTTGCCAACTTACGAGCTTGAGTAGCATTATGTGAAGCAATGGCCTCTACCAATTGACGGTGTTCTTCCCATGTTTTTCTTAGTCGGCCCGGTTGGTTCATAGAAAAACTACGGAAGCGATAGGTTTGTTCTCGCAAGTTGTGAACGATGTCTGCTAATCTTTCGTTACGAGATGCGCGGTAGAGGACTTCGTGGAATTCTACGTCTGCTGTTACGACGGACTCCATATTTTTATTCTCCATATGGTCGCCGATCTCTACGAGCATTCGTTCTAGTGTTTCAATCTCCTCTTCGGTTATGCGTTCGGCAGCAAGGCCTGCTGCGAGTTCTTCTAGGGCAGACCGAATTTCAAATACTTGAGTAATATCCTTTAACGATATATTGGCTACATATGTACCACGGCGAGGAACCATGACAACAAAACCTTCGAGCTCAAGCTTACGAATGGCTTCGCGAATTGGTGTACGGCTCACACCGAGTTCTTCAGCTAGAGGGATTTCCATAAGGCGTTCGCCCGGTTTTAACACGCCGTCTTGAATGGCTTGACGTAATGTTTCACTTACGACTTCGCGTAGAGGTTTATACGCATCTAAGCGTATTGGTTGTAACCGTTTTGTCATGGTAAGTCCTCCTGTGTACATGTTTTTGTAATGAGCGATAGCCAATCATGGCCTGCTGCTTTTTGATCTCTTCTTGCAGTTGTAATGCTTCCATTGGTTTATCCAGCAATACCACCATTGTAGGACCACTACCAGTCATAATCGTTGGATACCCACTACTAGTGAAGAATTCTTTACAAATGACAAGTTCTTCATGGTCAGGGAAGAGTAGTTCTTCAAATGTATTAGCACTAGTAAGGAATGCTGATTTTAAGTCATTATTTTCTAAGTGTTGTTGGACTGTATCGATGGTTTGTTTTGTTGCTACGGACTTATTTGTGAAGCGACCATAAGCAGCTGCAGTTGATACAGAAACCTTTGGCTTTACTAGTAATAACCAATGTGGATCTGGAGATTTTCCGTACGTTAATATTTCACCACGCCCCGTGCCACGTGCTGTACCACCTTGCAATAGGAATGGCACATCGGATCCAAGAGTAGCACCGATTTGTAAAAGTTCCTCTTGGGTGAGTCGTAAGTCCCAGAATCGATTGAGACCTACTAACATAGCTGCCGCATCAGCACTACCACCGCCAAGACCGGCTTGAATAGGTACTCGTTTTAATAGGTGAATGGCAGCTCCCGCTTTGCAGCCGGTATAAGCTTGTAGTGCCCGTAATGCTTTGAGGGCAAGATTTTCTTCCCCGTAAGTAACTAATTTTTGCATGTAGTCAGGCAATTCGGGAGCGCCACCGAGAAAATACTACGGAATGATGCTTAGCGAAATAAATAGAATCACTAAGGCGAATGGATTGGAAGATAGAGTCGATATCGTGATATCCGTCTTCACGCTTGCCCGTAATAGCAAGTCCAATATTGATTTTACTGCAACCGAGTTGCTCAAAACTTTTACTCATGATAGCCTCGTTTGTAATGTACAAAATATATGCAGTTTATATGTTTATTTTATACTGTTATAAAGTGATTGAAAATAACCATTAAGTGGTTTATGATGATTTTGTATACGCATATTGTTTTATTACTAAATGTATTGTAAATAGCGTATGTTTTAGTTAGTTCATTATAGAATATTTATAGTGAAATGGCAATTTGGAGGGAGCTATGTTCGCTAAGTATAAAAAGTGTTATCTATGAAAGCCTTATGGTCATTCTTGGATGTGCCATATTTGGTGCCGGCCTTGATGCCTTTGTATTACCACACAAATTGGTGAGTACTGGTATTAGTGGGGTAGGCTTGATTTTGTATTATTTAACGGGCTTATCCGTTGGTTCTTGGAATATGATTTTAAATATTCCTATATTCTGGGCTGCTTGGAAGTGGCTAGGCACCCGTGTTGTTATCAAAACCTTGTATGGCACATTGATGCTGTCTTGGATGGTTGATTTATTTAACTTCTTGCAATATGACATGATTATTAAGGACCCTTTGTTGAGTTCCATGATGGCTGGTATTACTACTGGTGTAGGTCTTGGCATTGTGTACCGCGTAGGCGGTAACACAGGTGGACTTGATCCTATTGCACTCATTGTACGCAAATATTATGGACTTCAAATGGGGTCCATTAATAGCGCTATCAACTGTGCCATCCTAGTTGCTGCAATCGGCGTTGTTGGACTTGAAGCGGTAGCTGTAACTCTTATCAGTGTGTATGTGTATACTATTATTACGAATAAGGTGGTTATCGGGTTTAATCAACGAAAGGTGGCTTTCATCATTACCTATCGCACCGATGAAGTATGTGAATGCATCATCAATAAGGTCGGTCGTGGTGCCACTATTATTAATGGTATTGGTGCCTACACACGGACGCCTAAGCAAATCGTTATGGTAGCCGTTAATCTCTTGCAAGTAAATAAATTAAAAGAGGTTATTCAAGAAGCGGACCCAAATGTGTTTATTTTGATTACTGATGCTCAAGAGGTTATCGGTCAAGGTTTTACGCAGCCTATTATACCGACTGAAGTATGTGAACAGTTGAAAGATAAGAGTACTACACAAGAGGACAATACAGAGATTGTACACAATCAATAAGTAAGTATTTGTCATCTCATCTTAATCATGTGTAAATATAATATTTTATGAATGATATATACAGTTGAGATTAGGAGGTTTCTATGACTCACAAATTAGCAGGTACGCCTGTACAAGAACAAGATATTATCGATGTGCAAACCCTTGTGGATGCCTATTTTGATAATACTCCGGATATTACAGATCCGACACAACTCGTATCCTTTGGCACATCTGGCCATCGCGGTACATCTTTAAATGGTACTTTTACAGATTTACATGTGGCCGCTATTACACAGGCTATTTGTGATGGCCGTGGTCAATTCGGCGCTACAGGTCCGATTTTTGTCGGTCAAGATACACATGCTTTATCTCAGCCTGCATTAGTAACAGTGCTTGAGGTCCTTGCCGGTAATGGCGTGGTTGCAATGGTTGATGCGGATATGGACTTTGTGCCTACACCGTCAGTGTCTCGTGCTATCATTCGGTATAATGAAAGTCATTTTGATAAGGCGGATGGTATCGTGATTACGCCGTCTCATAATCCTCCAGATAATGGTGGCATTAAGTATAACGCTACCAATGGTGGTCCAGCGGATACGTTGATAACGAAATGGATTGAAACTCGCGCCAATGAGTACGTTCGTGCTTATTGTGAATTAGAAGGGTTCAAACGTATTAGTGTTGATAATATTGAACCAGATCAACAAGTTCCGTATGACTATAAAGGGTTTATATGTGGAAGAGTTATCTTCTATCATCAATATGGAAGCTCTTCAAAGTGCTAATCCTAAGATCCTTGTCAATGCATTAGGTGGTAGTGGACTAGGTTATTGGCGTGCTATTAAAGAGCGGTATAATCTAAACCTAGATATTATTAATGATGAGTATGATCCAACCTTTAGCTTTATGACCTATGACCATGATGGTAAGGTACGTATGGATTGCTCATCTGAATATGCCATGGCTGACGTAATTAAACAAATTGGTAATTATGATCTCGCTGTTGGGAATGACCCTGATTATGATCGCTATGGTATCGTTACTGCAGAGGGTCTTGTTTCTCCAAATGCGTTCCCTTACGGTTGCTGCAGATTATTTGTTTACGACTCGTGGTTGGACAAATAAAGGGGTCGGTAAAACCGTTGTTTGTACCACTATGATTGATAAATGGGCAGCCCTTAAAGAGGTGCCTGTTTATGAGGTTCCAGTAGGTTTTAAATATTTTAGTTCCCTATTATTTGATGGTGAGATTGGTATCGGTGGGGAAGAATCTGCTGGTGCATCGTTCCTCAAAAAGGATGGCACCGTATGGACTACTGATAAAGACGGCATGGTAATGGCTTTATTGGCGATGGAAATATATGCCGTAATGGGAGCCACTGTTGATAGATTGTATAACAATATTGTTGAAGGTTGTGGGGATCCACGATTTGGTCGTATTGATGCGCCTTGTACAAAGGTGGCCAAGGCTAAGTTGAAACAATTAAATGCAAGCTCCATTACGGCTACTGAGGTAGACGGAGATTCTATTACTAATATACGTACTACTTCCTTGTATAAGGATATGCCAATCGATGGTGTTCGTGTAGAAACGGAAACAGGTTGGTTTGTAGCACGTCCGTCTGGCACAGAAGATTTGTATAAAATCTATGGTGAAAGCTATAAAGGGGATAAAGGTTTAGTGGCGTTATTGACAGCAGGAGAGGCTATCGTAACGGCTGCATTATCCGACGAAGTATAAAATACCGTTTTTACGTGAAAACTCATGAAGATTTCACCGTAGAAAAATAATAAATGTGTTATAATATATTAATATAGTTTATTGAATGCCCTATACTGGCTATATAGTTTGTAGTGCTTAGAGAAGGTGATGTTATGAAATTAGTTGTTACCGTTGTCGGCGTAGACCGCGTCGGTATCATTGCTGGGGTTAGTACAGTACTTGCTAATCACGGTGTAAATATTATGTCCATTAATCAGACCATCCTTGATGGCGTTTTTTCAATATGATTATGATGTGTGAAACCAAGTCTGAAGATATAAAAATCTTACAGCTATTCAAGAGGCTTTGACGACTCAAGGTAAAGAACTAGGTGTTGAAATCCGTGCACAACATGCTGATATTTTCTTGAGCATGCACCGTGTAGGATAGGAGGCACTATGTTATCTATCGACAATATTTTAGAAACGAATCAGATGATTCATGATAACAAGCTCGATGTGCGTACCATTACAATGGGAATTAGCTTGTTTGAATGTGCATCTAGCTCTGGTAAAGAGCTCTGCAACCGTATTTATGACCGCATTACAAAAGAAGCTGAACATCTTGTGTCCACTGGTGAGGACATTGAGCGTGAATTTGGTGTGCCTATCATCAATAAACGTATTTCTGTAACACCGATTTCTCTTGTTGCAGGTGGTAGTGATTTAACATCCTATGTACCAATTGCAGAAGCGATGGACCGTGCTGCTAAAACAGTAGGTGTTAACTTTATCGGTGGTTACTCTGCGCTCTTGTAACAAAAGGTGCTACACGAGCTGATCGCATCTTAATTGATTCTATCCCAGAAGCATTGGCAACTACAGATATCGTATGTAGCTCTGTAGGTGTTGGTTCTACTAAAACTGGTATCAACATGGACGCAGTTCGCGACATGGGGATTATCGTTAAGATAACGGCAGAACTTACAAAGGATAATGATGCTCTTGGCTGTGCTAAGCTCGTTATTTTCTGTAATCCTGTAGAGGATAATCCGTTTATGGCAGGGGCCTTTTTTGGTGTAACCGAAGGGGATAGTGCTATTTCTGTAGGTGTATCTGGCCCGGGCGTTGTAAAACATGCGCTTGAATCCGTTCGAGGTCAATCCTTTGACGTTGTAGCAGAAACGATTAAACGTACTGCTTTTAAAATCACGCGCGTAGGCCAATTAGTAGCGCAAGAGGCATCTCGCCGCCTCGGCAAACCATTTGGTATCATCGACTTATCCTTGGCACCAACGCCTGCTGTAGGTGACTCCGTAGCTCACGTTCTTGAAGAAATGGGCTTGTCCTCTTGTGGCTGTCATGGCACGACAGCGGCACTTGCATTACTTAATGATGCGGTGAAAAAAGGTGGTCTTATGGCATCCTCTCACGTAGGCGGTCTTCAGTGGTGCATTTATTCCAGTATCTGAAGATGCTGGTATGATTGATGCCGTATCTTGTGGCAGTTTGACACTTGATAAATTAGAAGCCATGACTTGTGTTTGTTCTGTAGGGCTTGATATGATTGCTATTCCTGGCGACACTACTGCTGATACCATTTCTGCTATTCATTGCAGATGAATCTGCTATTGGTATGATTAATAATAAGACAACTGCGGTTCGTGTAATTCCTGTACCTGGTAAGACTGTTGGAGAGGTTGTTGAATTTGGTGGCCTATTAGGTTATGCTCCTATTATCGAAGTGAGTCCATATAGTGCAGCCGAGTTCATCGCCCGTGGTGGTCGTATTCCAGCACCTATTCGTAGCTTAACTAATTAATTAATTGTGTTTTATAACCCAGTTGTTGGAGGTGTCTTATGAGTGATTATGTGCTCGATTATGTGTGGGCCTTTGCTCTGGCGCTCATCATAACCTTTGCACTAACCCCTTTGGTAAAACGCTTTGCCGTTGCCGTAGGGGCAATAGATAAACCTGATGCCCGAAAGGTGCATCATGGTGCTATTCCACGACTTGGTGGGTTAGCAATCTTTCTCGGTTATGTAGGATCGGTCCTCTTTAATGGTTCTATCCCACATGACCATAAACTATTTGGCTTTGTACTTGGTACAGTTATTCTTGTGCTCGTGGGCATTTGGGACGACATTAAACAAATTGAGCCAAAAACTAAGTTAATGGGCCAAATCATAGCAGCTGCAATTTTGGTGGCTTATGATATTCGAGTGGACTTTATCAACCTTCCTTGGGGTGGGGTGGTGTACCTTAAATATTGGGCTGCTCCATTGACTATTTTCTGGATTGTAGGATTTACGAATATCGTAAATCTTATCGATGGCCTTGATGGCTTGGCAGCAGGGATTTCCTTCATTGCTTGTATTGCTGTTTGTGCTATGACATTACAACTTGGCCAAACTGACTTAGCATGTATATCTCTTGCACTGGCAGGTGCAACAGTAGGGTTCTTGCGGTATAACTTTTAACCCTGCAAAAATATTCATGGGTGATACGGGTTCCATGCTCCTCGGTTATACTTTAGCAGCTATTTCTGTAATGGGTGCTGTTAAAACGGCAGCTACTATTGCATTAGTAGTTCCTGCAATCGTACTTGGTTTACCAATTCTGGATACATTATTTGCTATCGTACGCCGTAAAATTAGCGGTCGTCAATTTTTAAGCCTGATAAAGGCCATGTGCATCATCGTTTGTTAGCTCAAGGTTTATCGCAAAAACAAGCGGTGCTAATGATGTATGCCGTAACAGCTCTGTTTGGTGGCGTGTCCGTCATCGTAGCAGAGGTCAATGCTTGGATTGGTATTGCATTGGTACTCGTTATCTTCTTAGGCAGTATTTTTGTGGCTCGTCGCCTTGGTGTTATTACCCATAGTGATGCGGCGGGACATCCATTACCACGTCCTACAATTGAACGCAGCGATTCAGATGAAACTATTTCCTTTGATCGTGAAGAATTGGCAAAAAGCTTTAGAGGAATCTGACGATTCCCATAAGAAATAACCATATGTGGGGCGCACGGCGCCCCATTTTTTCTATCCTACTATGTTGGAGGCAACTATGTTAAAAGTTATGACAATCTTTGGTACAAGACCTGAAGCTATCAAGATGGCTCCTCTTGTAAAAAGCACTAGAAGCAGCACCAGATATGGAGCCGATTGTAACCGTTACGGCACAACATCGCGATATGCTCGATCAAGTACTAAACTTGTTCAATATTACCCCTGATTACGACTTAAATATTATGAGCCAAGGTCAAACATTGTACGATGTAACAAACCGTGCATTGATGGGCCTTAAAGATGTATTAGAAGAAGCTAAACCTGATGTAGTTCTTGTTCATGGTGATACTACAACTACCTTTGCAGGTGCTTTGGCGTCCTTCTATCAAGAAATTCCTGTAGGTCACGTAGAGGCAGGTCTTCGTACTGGAGATATTTATTCTCCGTTCCCAGAGGAAATGAATCGTAAATTGACTGGTTCTATTGCAACCTATCATTTTGCACCAACAGCTAGTTCTGAAAGTAATTTAAAAAAGAAAATATTAATACAGATCATCTTTATGTAACAGGCAATACTGTTATCGATGCCCTTGATACAACAGTGCAAGATAATTATGTTTTGATGATGCTGCTATTAATGCGTTAGATCCTGAAAAAACGTACAGTTCTTGTTACTACACATCGCCGTGAAAACTTAGGCGAGCCTATGCGCCATGTGTATCAAGCTATTCGCGATTTAATTAATGAATTTGAAGATATTCAGGGGGTATTCCCTGTACATAAGAACCCTAAGGTTCGCCAAGTTGTACAAGAGGAACTTGGTTCTGTAGAACGTGTTACTTTAATTGATCCGCTTGATTATGAGCCATTTGCGAACTTAATGGCTAAGTCCTATTTAATTCTTACAGATTCTGGCGGAATTCAAGAAGAGGCCCCCGCTCTCGGTAAACCAGTTCTCGTATTGCGTGATACGACAGAACGCCCTGAAGCGGTTGAAGCTGGTACGGTTCGCCTAGTAGGTACTGATAAAGATGCAGTACACGCAGCGGCCGCTCATGAATTGTTGAGCAATGTAGCAGCATATAAATTGATGTCGAACTCGGTTAACCCCTATGGTGATGGCAAAGCCTCTGAGCGTATCTTGCAAGCGTTACGTCACGAGTTCTTAGGCAATGCTAATCGTCCTAATCGATTTGGTAAATAATATGGATAAGGATCTTGTGAAAGCCCTCGCCATGGCAACATCGGCAGGGGCTCACACTCGTTTTCTGTATCGGTGGATTTATCTGGATAGGATATAAACTGGATGGTTGGTTTAGAACTGAACCGTTATGTATGATTATATTTGGTCTTATTGGAGCAATAACAGGGTTTTATATGTTGTATAAACAAGTTAAGTAGTGAGGTATGTATGAATCAATATATAAAATTCATAGTGCGAGTGCTGCTGACTTGTTTTTTTATTGCTTTTTTGGCAGTATAATACAAGTTTTATGTGGCTTAGAACAGTATCTATGGGGATGGCTTTGGGGCATCTTTATAATGGTTCTCTACTTACTTAGCCTAGCTTTGCATGGTCAATCCATTGTGTCAGGAGATCCTTATAAAGCCGTACGTAAATCTCGTAGACAGATGATTTGGCGTCTTATGTTAGTAGGCTCATTAGTAGTCTTAGGATTAAAGATTCCCGGCATAGAGGCTATTAGCATGTTTGTTGGTGTCGCACTTATTCAGCCCGCATTATATGTTGTTTACTGGTGGCTTAAGTTCTAAAATGACCTTAAATTGGTTAAATTATAGATGTATTCCAATAATGCATTGAATACATTCTATTTATGATTATTTGGAATTGTTTACCCTTCAAGTGTTGATTATATATCTATAACGATGTATGATGATACATATATATATATTATATTTATATTTAAGTATATTAGTTTTTTATTATGTCTATGGAAGGGGTTGAGAACGTGGAATTACATGCGGGACACCATGAGGTCGTGCAGTGGTTGGGGTTGACATTTAATATGGATACTCTTAATTGCTACATGGGTTACTATGGCTATTGTAATACTAATAACAATATTAGCCACCCGAGGACGATAAATTGGTGCCTGTAGGCTTGCAAAATATAGTGGAATCTATATTAGAAGGCTTAGAGGGCAATTAGCTCCGAACTTGGGTCGTCATTGGCCAATGGTGAGTTCCTTGTTATTTACGTTTTTCTTATTTATTTTTGTAGGAAATGAATTAGGTTTAATGCCTACCTTTAAGGCTTTAACATCACCAACATCCGACATTAATACTACTGTTGCATTAGCTCTATGTAGCACATTAGTAGTATGGGTTATGGGTATTAAAGTTAAAGGCTTATCTACTTTAAGCATTTTGTACGACCTTATAAGGCTTTGCTAGTACTTAATATCTTTGAAGAGATTGCTAGACCTGTTACGCTTGCTTTCCGTCTATTCGGCAATATCGTAGCTGGTGAAATTTTGTTAGAAGTATTATACAAGTTGCCTTGGTTTGTACCGGTACCATGGGTATGGATTGCTTTTAGTTTATTTATTGGTATTATTCAAGCCTTTATTTTTACCGTTCTTACTGCCTCCTACTTGGGGATGGCTCTTAGTGAGGAACACTAATTATTAATGGAGGATATATTATGGAAGTTCAAGGTTTATTCGCATTAGCTGCGGCGATCGCAGTAGGTTGTGGTGCCATCGCGGCAGGTATTGGTGACGGCATGGTATCTAGCAAAGTTATTGAAGGTATTACACGTCAACCTGAATTGCGCGGTCAATTGATGTCTACTATGTTCGTAGCGATTGGCTTGATCGAAGCTATGCCTATCATCGGCGTAGTAGTTGCTTTCATTTTATTGTTCAGATAATAGCGAGGAGGAACGACCTTGGTTGACTTAAGCCTTGGAACGATTCTTGCTCAAATGTTGAACTTTTTTATATTAGTTTGGCTATTAGCTCGTTTTGCATATAAACCATTATTGGCTATAATGACAGAACGTAAAGAACGCATTGCTAAGGACTTAGAAGCTGCAGAAAAAGCTCGCGTAGAGGCAGAGGGCTTTAAAGCTGATTATGCTGCTCAAATTGCTAAAGCACGTCAAGAAGCACAACAAATTGTTGAAAAAGCAGTTCAAGAAGCAGAAAATACAACACGCGAACAATTAGCGACAGCACGCGAACAAATTGAACAAGAAAAAATCGTGCTCGCCAAGATATTGCAATCGAACGTGATCGTGCTATGAATAGTTTACGCAATGAAGTTGTTTCTTTGTCTGTAGCTATGGCTGGTAAAGTTGTTGCTAAAGATATGAACAGCGAAACTAATACAAAATTGATCGAAGACGCTATTCGTCAACTTGATAGTAAAACGATAGGGTTGTGATACGATGAGCATAGAAATTGTAGCAGATAAATATAGTTCGGCTATGTTTGAATTAGCTCAAGAACAAAATATTTTGGAACTCATGGAGGAGCAATTAGGTTATGTAGCATCCGTAATGGTTGATCAACCTGAGTTGCGTTCATTTCTAGAGAATCCAATCGTTACAGAAGATGCAAAGATTAAGCTTATTGGTAAAATTTTGACTCTAGTATCGATAAAGTTGCTTTACACTTTATTTATGTGATGATTAAACGCGGTCGTTATCGTTATATAGCATCGACTATCGAAGCGTTTATTAAAAAATCACGTGCAGCACGTGGTATTTTGGAAGCTACTGTAACAGTAGCAGAACCATTACAGCTGATGTAGAAGCATCTGTACAAGCTAAACTAAGAGAAGTAACAGGAAAAGATGTCATCTTATCTGTGCGTCAAGATCCATCTATTATGGGTGGTATTGTTATCCAAGTAGGGGATAAACGCATCGATGGCTCTGTAGCTCGTCGTTTAGAGGAATTAGAAAAATCTTTATTAAGAACGAACTCTATTAGATAGGGGTGAATGGGTATATATGAAAATGAAGCCTGAAGAAATCACTGCTATAATTAAACAGCAGATTCAG
>VOFG01003344.1_pt1 | contig 40784 bp, 84 predicted proteins | sample 5384171 | NCBI WGS metagenome assembly VOFG01 (sample SAMN12384726, study PRJNA508395) | human gut metagenome | isolation source: healthy gut F | host: Homo sapiens
ACTTCAAGATTATTCAGATCGGAAAAGATAGATTCTTTACTGACTCTTGTTATTCCTGTCAGCAGTCCCCGTTCCATATAGGGATTCGTTTTGAATGTGGAATTGAACAGGCTTCTGATAAACGCAGTAAGATTCTCCCAATACCCATGAATATACGATTCCTGCAAAGGAGTATCATACTCATCCAGAAGAATAATCACCTTTTTTTCCGTAATAGCGGCTCAGATAATCGGACAGATAATTGACAGCTACTGCTGCCGCATCATCCGACATATTTTCTTCAACGGAATCAAAATAGGCGCGGTCTTTTTCATTTAATACTTTGCTGGATTTGACAAATTCAAAAGTACTATATAATTTTACCAGCTTACGAATTACCGCTCTTCTTGCAGTCTCATATGTGGTTGCCTTGATATCTGCAAAGCTGAGGAAATCACCGGATACGTTCCCTGCAGCTTACGAAATCTTTCCTCTTTCCAGATGACAAGGTCTTCAAAATATTTGCTGCATTCGGAATGATTTACGGAAAAGAAATATTCGACCATACTCATATTCAGGGTCTTGCCGAATCTTCTTGGGCGTGTGATCAGAGTAACACTGTCCTGATTGTCCCACCATTACCTGATAAAATCCGTCTTATCGATATAAAAACAGTTATTCTTTCTGATGGATATAAAATCCTGATTTCCAATGGAAATTACTGATTTCATGGGTCTGCTCCTTCCTAAATCCTTTACCACCGACAGGCTTGCAAAAAATTTATTTCTGTTTCTATTTTATCATATTTCTCTGGCAGAACAAAGATCATTCCCTGTCCGAAGCAATTATTTTCCATTGGATATTATGTTTTGACAGATGTCACGAACTATGCTTTCTCTGTCCTGATCCGCCGTTATTCTGGTTTCATACAGAACGGATGTATAATCTTTTTCGTTCCACCATCTCTGCATATCTTCTGCACTGAAATCATTGCAGTTCGGCTTTGTTTTGTGGCGCTTCACGGTCTCCTCGAAGGGGATGTCGAAGTAATATGCGTATATATTTTTCCATATAAAGCTACTGCCAGCTCAAATAATGCACGATACCATTCCGCATTCAGTATTCCTTCCAGAATAACAATCTCGCTGTGTTTTCTTCCATATCGCAGAAGTTCTTCCAGAAGAGGCAGCGCCTTTGTATTTTCTCCGTCTTTGACTTTGAGCATATCTCTTCGGATAACATCCTGCGAGATCAGCATTGTATTATTTCCGAACACTTGCTGTAATTCCTTTGCAATAGTTGTTTTTCCACTGCCGGAATTTCCTCTTAAAATGATTAATTTATTCGTCCGTAAGCAATCGCCCATTGTCATTCCATTCTCCATACATAATTCCCGCTTTCGTATTATCTAAAAAGTTTCTGCAAACGGCTCTTGAAATATTTCTTTTTTCCTCAAACATTGTAATTTTATACACTTTTCGCTATCTGCAGCGCCAGAAACAGCTTGTCCAGATCGTGGTTAGCGGCAGATAATCCATCCGTTTCATAGTTTCCTTCGATCAGCACATCTCCCGCAACAAGAAAATCATACAGTTCAAATCCATAAAAATCACTGATCGCCTGAACGCCTGCGAGTTCCATTTCCACGGCAATGCATCCTTCTTCTTTTCTTTTTCTTACAAGATTTACCGTTTCCCGAAGCATACTGTCTGTCGTCCATACGCGCCCCTGAACGTATGGCAGTTTCCTTTCTTTGAAAAATTCCGCCAGTTTGTCCGTGTTTTTTATTTTTATGTAGTCCTGCGGTTCTGCAAAATAATAGGACAGTCCTTCTCCCCGGTATGCCTCCGTTGGGAGAATAAACTTTCCATCGGTTGCTTCTTTGTCCAGACTGCCGCACGAGCCAAACATGATAAAGACGGATGCTCCTGTTAAATGATTGACTTCGGCAATCGTTCCTGCTGCAAGAGCGGAACCAATTGGTGTCAGGTAGAAAGCAATCGTTTCTTCCTCATATGGCAGAGTCCAAACCGGTATATTTCCATTGCATGCTCTTACTTCTGCAATCTGTCGGCATGGGAATTTTTCAACATGTATTCATATATTTTTGAAAAAAATTACAATACATTTTTTACCAGATGCTGCTTCTCCCCATAAAAATTCTCCAGCTTTACAATCGGCTCGCTGTTGATATCATAAGAATCAATAATCATTCTGTTTCCTCCATAAATTTTAATTGTCTTTACAAAAAGTCCCATATCCGCCGCCCTTACTACGCAGATATGAGACTTCCGTTTTTATTTTTGCATTACTTCAATAACACATTCATGTTTCTTCGTTTTTTATTATAATTGATACCGGCAAGCATTCGAACCACAGAATCTTTCAGGCCATCCATATCCATTTGAATATAAATTTTTAAGGCCTCATACGTTTCCGTCTGGTTCCAATAGGTTCCGAATTTGTGGCGCAGCATGGCTTCTACAACGGATTTTGGGCTGTACATAGAATAAATTTCGTCTCCCGTCTGCCGATGCGCAATCAACTGATAACCATCGTACCACGTTTTTGCTTCTTCAAAACTCATCTCATATTTTTCACAGAGGGCAGATATCTCCTGCTCTGTGAAGCCAAATATTCCGCCAGATCACCGGGATCTGTCATGGAATACTCGGTAAATATATTTAGTGCAGAATGAGAACCATTTTTGTTTGTGCACTTTTTTTTTTTCAGACTTTTCAGCAATACCTTTCGATTATATAGCGTATTCCACAGTATTTCCATGCTTCTGAATTATTTTCATTAAATCATCAGCCTGCATCAAACGGTTGCTGTATTATCATTTGGATGAACACCAATTTTATTTCCGACAAATTCCACGTCCATGAAGACTTGAACTCTGTGTTCGGCATCGTTTAGAATACCAAGCGGCGTAACGGCACCGGGTATCAGTTTCATAATATCAAATAATTCCTCCGCAGCTGCAAAGAAAGTGCACGCAGACCACGTTGCCTGCGAAACGCTTTCAAATCTACTCGCTTGTTCCCTTTCATCGTTATCAAATAATAATACGTTTTTATCGTCGCGAACAAATAAATTTTTAGCGCCCCACTCTGGATACGGCAAATCAACAGCATCTGCTTCTTCCATATTGAAAACTGCCTTATGTTCCGTAATTTCATACGCTATATTTTGCCTTTTTAAATAATGATATATCTCTATCTTATCCATACTCTTTTATCTCTGTAAACTGAAATTGAAATATGCCCTTATTTTTTCATACTTTTCAATCCGGCATTCATGTTCTTTTGTTTTTCATTGTAGTTAATTCCCACCAGCAAAAGCTCCCCTGCATAGCATGCAACAAACTCCGGATATTTTCCGTCTCTGATCTGATCTAATGCTGCTCTGACGCTTTTGTCCCATTTCAGTTCCACAACAAGCGCCGGATAGTAATTCTGAAACTCTGGCTTAGGAATAAACACAAAATCTGCAAATTCACGACCCGCGGGAAATTCGCGGATTGGTTTGAAATAGTATTGCATGGAACTGAAATGGGCAATGGACAGAACACTGCTGAGTGAGTTTTCATTGTTATACTGAATCACAGAAGTATATTCCCTGTGAATTTTTTCAATTTCTTTTTGCTACTGCGTTTCCATTCATCTGAATTGTATCCTTCAAAAGCTGCTCTGATTCTTTTTCAAACGTAATCAACTCATTCCATTTTTTTCTTTTTGTCGCCAGAATCAGTTCCTGACGGATTTCCTCATTTGGAATAAAAGCAGTTCTAAATGTCCGATCATAGGCCAGATATCCAAGGTGAATCAGATACGTCAGCACATCGTCTTTATTGGCGAAGCTAACGGTATCGTTCTGAAAAGAGGTAACATCAACCGGAACATGATCTCCTGAAAGCATTTCGATTACGGCACTTTTCAGGCCATCAAAATCCATATTGATCAGCGGAACAATCGCCTCATAGGATGCGGTTCCGGACCAGTAGCTCTGGAATTCGCCTTCGAGCATCAGGTTCACAACGGCATTTGGATTGTATACATGATATTTCCCAATCTGATAACCGTCGTACCATCGTTTGACTTCTTCAAACTTCTGACCATATACTTCACATAGTTTTTGAACTTCTGTTTCTGTAAAACCTACATATGGTGCAATCGGCCCGGCATGTAGCATCGAATAATCTTTGAAATTGTTCAGCGCCGACTGTGTCTTTTCTTTTTTTACAGGCAAAATACCTGTCAGATATGCCAGTTGAATATATTTTGTCGGCTCCGTCCCTTTGAACATCGCCCGCAGAAAATTGATATATTCTTCCTGTGTTTTGAGATCCGCCGCCTCGTCACGAATCAGAACATCCCATTCGTCTATAATCACAATAAATTTTGTTCCGGATGCCGCGTTGATCCGCGACAGCGCCTCCGGCAGTGACCGGATTTCTTCTGGAAGGATATGGGGATAATATTCTTTTAACTCGAAATCGTTTTTCTGAGATATAAGAAACAATCCGCTCCGGTCCGCCTGCCGGTTCCATACACCATTGGATATCCCAGTGGAGCACATCATACTGATTCAGATGTTTTTCAAAATCCTTTGCCCTGCTGATTTCCAGCCCGGAAAACATTTCTTTCGAACTGCAGCCCTTGCTGTAATACGCGGTGAGCATGTTTGCCGTAATTGATTTTCCAAACCGCCGCGGGCGGCTGTTGCAGATATATCCCTGCAGAGTGTTCATGACTTTATTCGTATAAGTCAGCAGTCCTGTTTTATCAACATAAATCTCAGAATTTAATGCAACCGCAAATGCTTCATTTCCCGGATTCAGATAACTTCCCATGCAAATCCCTCCCGTCAACATTTTATATGACTCATTATACTTGATCCCTCTGACTATCACAAGGACAGGATTTTCCCACGCAGCTTCCGGTTTTCACTTTCGTCCTCCTGTGAATCCCATACAATTCCTTCTGTTTTTCAGTTCATTTTTCTTTCTGTTTTGCATTTCGTTGATCTAAAATCAGACATTTTTATCCTTCGCTTTCTGAATATCGGCGGATACGAATGTTACTTAGATTTTGCACAGATATGTGCTTCCGGCCGCTTTCCATGCCGGATACGGCAGGTTTGCCACATAACAGGTAATCCACTGCATATCTGCCTGTGTTTATGCTGCTTTACGCAGTTCCATTTCTGAAATCAGTTCTCTCAGATCTGTATAAACACATGAAGTTCTACGCTTTACTGCAGGAACTTTTGCCTCCAGCAAAGACCTTTCCGTTTCCGGCAAGGGTTTTAAAATTTCACGGATAAAATATCTTGCTCCTATATTGTACGATGCTGACAGATCACAGTTGTATCTTTTTCCAGTCTGAAACGTACACAGACGATGATCCCGTGTATCACGGGCAATCTCTCCTGATCCATCAAAGGCAAGCCTGCTCGTGTTCCAGGCACAAATCCGGGAAATTCGATTCCCTTTCTGTGTGCCTGCTGTCCGCACCGTTTCTGGATATCACGTTTTCTCCACATCTGCAGTTTCTGCTTTTTCTTCCCGGAAAGTTTTCCTTTCATTTCCAGATATTCGAAAACAATCACATCTGCCTTCTTTTCTGATGCATACAGAACGATTTCCCTTGCAATTTTTCTGCCAAGCTCTGTATTCAGATGTTTTGCATATGCCCATTTTCCCTGCACCTGACGCGATCCATGTTCCCGCTGAAATCTTCGGATCCGTCCCAGCACACGGTACATCCGGTCTTTGTCACTGGGAAAGTTAATAAACTTTCTCCCCAGGATAGTTCCGTCTGGACGCATGATGGTACAGACTGCATCCGTATTGATGCCGAGATCCACGCTGCAGATCGTTTGCTCTTTGACAGGTGTCTGGTTTAAAGATACCTCTTCCGCATACGTAAAACGCAGAAAATATTTGTGGTGCTTCTTCTCCAACGTTGGAGCCGAAGCTTTTTGCCCGACCAGTGTTTTCTTAAGTATTCCATATCCGTATGTTTCAGCCGCACAGCAAACCATTTCCAGTCGTGTCCATCGTACAGTTTTAAAAAGGCCGCATCTTTCTCTTCTGTGTTTTCACGGTACATGACATCGTGGTAAAAAACAGGCATGGCATACTGTTCACTTTTCAGATACGGCTTTCCCGTTTTCTCCCCCTCTGCTTTCCACTGTTCCAGACGCGTCCGATAAGAAGATACACTCCCAAGCGCATGCTGGACTGCCGCCCGTCTGAAATAGGATGGCATTTTGGGAAAGCAGAAATCAAAATCAAACCGGGCCGGATTCCGTTTCGTTGTATGCACCAGATGTTCCGCTGCATTGAAACGTTTCTTACTTTCCTCAATTTGGGCCAGTTCTTCCCACACAGATTCATACACTTCGACCAGATAGCAGACAGCAGAACGGTAAATCTCCAGTGTCTGGCGGATCGGAATATTCTGTTTTCGTAATTCAACACCATAACTGGATATGATTTTCATTCGCTTTCTCCTCCGGGTTTTAACGGGATTTTTCCTTCTGACCTTCTATGTAAGCAAGTACCTGTTAACGGCTCCGGTCACTGACCGTTACAGCACAATAAGACGGATTTCACAAATGTTCTCCCACAACTCTTTCCTTGACGCCGGATAGGAAAAACCATTTTTATTAATTGTAAACATATCTTTCTCCATAAAAGTATTTTACCATATCCATAATAATATATCAAACATTTGTTCTGTTTTATATTAAAAAAATCCTCTTCCTCGTCATCATCACCGGAAATGGTGGATGCTGCGAAGTAAAGAAATGCGAGTGCTGCAATCGTCTTAATCAGCCAGTCCGGAATGAATTCGCTGACAGGCCGCCTGCGAGAACCGCCATTCCATTCAGTACCAGAATCGCGGCTGCGGTTCCCAGGATAATGTCTTTCAGCTTGTACTTCGAAGTGAGCGCAATCAGCATGAGCTGCGTCTTATCCCCCATCTCTGCAATAAACTCGGTAAGAAACACCTTTAGAAATAACACCATTTTCCATTCCCTTATCTTATAATGATATAAATGGCATATGCGGCATAAAATGCGACCATACAGAAACCTTCGACTCTTCCGATTTTCTTTTTGGTTCCTGCAAAAATCCATACACATACCGTGAATACGATCAATACACACAAATCAATTATATTTTCCGTAATAATGGCCATCGGGCTGATTGCGGATGCAATGCCAAAGTACCATAAGAATGTTGAAGATATTAGAACCGATCGCGTTGCCAAGTGCCATATCAACTTCATTCTTTCTCGCAGCAACGATAGAAGTTACGAGTTCCGGAAGCTATGTTCCTATCGAAACGATCGTAAGTCCGATAAGCGTTTGGCTCATTCCGAGATCGCTCGCGATCCTCGATGCGGCATCTACAGTAACATCTCCGCCGACTGCAATGGCGACTGCTCCCACCGACGATGAACACGATACTCTTCGGAACGGAAAGCAGCTTGATATCCTCGTCGGAACCGCCTTCAATTTCGACTTTTTCCTTCGCGATTTGCCTTTAAGGCAATCTGAACCATGTAGACAATGTAACCTGCAAAGAAACCAATTAAGATCATACCGTCCAGGTGACCAAGCATCATCCCTGATTTGTCTCCAATTCCGATGATTCCCAAAAGCATCAAAGTCCGGCGCAGATCAGGGACAGCGGGATGTCTCTTTTGATGGTTTCCTTTGCAACTTCTATGGTGGTCAGTACGGCACAGACACCGATGACAACCATCAGGTTAAAGATATTGGAACCGATGACATTACTGACTGCGAGCTCGTTGTTGCCGGTAAGTGAAGCCGATACACTGACCGCGGTCTCCGGAAGTGATGTTCCCATGGCAACAATGGTCAGTCCGATGATGATCGACGGAACGTGCAGTCTCTTTGCTGCGCTTGAGCTTCCTTCTACGAAAAAGTCCGCACCTTTGATCAGCAGGACAAAACCGATGACCAGACAGACAAGCACAAGAGCAAACGGGGCGTTGTTGATGAAATTTTCCATGTTTTCCTCCTTTGTTTTCCATAATCGTATCATTAGCAGAAGGGGGGTTCCTACTCATTACCCGCGTAAAAAAGACTCCATGTATATCAATAAACGGCCAGCTTTTTTGCAGGCTGTTCATTGATATACATGAGTCTCATTATTTAAGATTTGCCAGATTATACTCTTTTTTTATAATCAGAATGTTGACAAATCACACATTCGTGCTAACTACTCCCTCATGAAATATTACATTACTTGATAAATACTATCAAATGTCGCTGGGGTTGTCAACCGGATTTGCATCTTTTTTACTTTTAATTTTACTCAATTAATGTCCCTGATGCCTTGTGCTCCAAACGGTCTTTTCCATTGGTCTTATTATCACAAAACATCCAGCCGCACATCCAGATATGTCCTCTGCTTTTCCTCCTCGGTCATCTCTTCTGCCAACTCATTTACCTGACGATATAATTCATCTGCTCGGCCATGCCTCCAGAGAGAGCCAAGAGCGCAATTGGCTGAACCAGCCGCGAATGCATGGATCTCCTGTGAGTTGCCGCCTGCAATCTGATCGGGGTTATGCAGCGCCGCACCGCCCCGCAGTTCTTCTTCTGTTGCAAGTTCCGCTTCTTCCAGGCTGTATCCCTCCTCCATTTTATCCTCAACCAGGGCAGTTTCCGGTCTATCGCGAAAGTCTGCCTGCGCACGGCTTCCTGCCGGATCTCTTCCATTTTCCAAATAAGTTTCATGATTTTTTAAGAGCTCTTCTACTGTAAGCATGTTGAGTCCATCTTCCTGCATCTGTGTCTGCTCCAGAAACTCCTCTGCGGAATAAGCGGCTGCTGAATTTAACGGCATATCGATATGAATCTCTGCCGTCCGGCTGTTGCTTCCGCCTGTCCTGACACTGCCAAGATCACTGGGAAGTACCTCGTCGAACTCTCCGCTTTCCTCCATTTCCCGTACCACGGCAAGATCTGCTTCTCCGATTGTGGGATCCCGCAATTCCTCCAGATCCGGTTCTTCCAGATCCCACTCGAATCGTTTGCACTCAAATCCATGCGATCATCCTCTGCCAAATCAGCATTGTCATCCCAAATATCCTCATCCAGATCGAAACTGTCATCCTGGGTATCCTCGGTCATATCATCCGCGTCATATTCCATATCACTCATATCTGCACTCATGCTTTTGATCCTCCTGTTTTCTTTTTGCTTTCTGCCAGTTTCCGCAGTGCCTCTACATAAATTTCCCGCACCAGATGCGACGATGCTGACTCCCGATTCAGCTGCCGGATCAGCTGCGTGATACAGCAGTCGGTATTGTCGGCTTTGCAATTTTCACAGCCATATAATCCAGAACTTTCCGCAGCTGTTCCTTTGCCATCCTGCTCTCTCTCTGACTTTTTTCGTCCCCCGTTTCTCTTCTGCCGCTGCACGTTTCTGACGCACGGACTGCATTCCAGAACAGACCGCGGCACTCCGCATCCACACTGATCGCAGTCTGACGGGCCTGCTGTTTCTGTTCCAGGGTACAATGTCCGCGGGAAGCACAGGTCCGGCATTCCAGATAGGTTTCAAAAAGTGTACGGGCATTCCTTTCCACAAAAAGAATTCTCTGCAGGATATCCCTCTTCCATCTGATAACGGTCTATAATATTGGGCGTAGAAAAATACGCTCCGACTGACATTCCATATGTAGTATAAACACCTTCTCCCGGTCCCAGAAGATACAGATGTTCCAATGTCGTTTCATCTGCCCGGAAAAGTGCCGCATAACGCTCGATTCCGGAAAATCTGGAAGGTCCAAGGAAAACTTTTTGTCCCACAGATATCCGGTATTGTCGTCGGAACGTTGTCTGCCGTCTGATCAGCAATGATAAATCCAACCCCAATCGAGCGCATTTCAAGGAGAAGATTCTGAAAGTTTTCTGCAAAAAAGAATACACCCTTCGCCGTCACTTTTTCTGCTCCCCGAAGAAGATTGTGGGCCTCATCTAAAATGATCACCAACTGAAGTCTGCTGCTGTGTTTTGCATTGATCCGAAGGTATGCTGCCAGTGAAATGAGAATCATAGTCGCAAACATCTGCTTCGCCTCGATCGTTGTAAGACAATTCAGCTGCAGAAGATTTTCTCCATTCAGCAATTCTGTGATGGGGATCGGCTGCACTGCTGTATCATAAACATCCGGGTTTGCATCAAGAAGTGCGTGCATGCGTGTACGGCCTGCTGATTTTATATCGGCCATCGTTTTTCCGCTGTATCCGTTCTGATCCAGAAGACGGTTGAACTCGAGCATAAACTCATGAAGACCAAATGGGACCGTGCCCGGACTGTACATCATACTGGCCTGCGTATATCCATACTTTGCAAAACATCTGGTCAGCGTCGTCTGATACAGTTCTTCCAGCGGGCCGTCTCCCTTAACGCAGGTCTGCAGGATCTCTTTCAGAGAGGCACGGTATTGTTCCAGTGTAACATTGGGCGGGAGGGCAAACGGATTCAGGACAAAGTTACCGCTCTGCGGCCTCAGACCCGTAAATTCTGCATCGTCTTTCTGAGGTAATGCTGCTCTTCCTTTGCCGATTCCAGCAGCAGCACCGGAATCTTCTGCCGGTGAAGCTGATTGGCGATCGAAAAAATGAAATTTCCTTTGCCGGAACCGGGAGCTCCTGCAACAAACATGTGCTTTTTTAATTCTCGGAATGGGATTCTCTGCTCCTCTCCCATCTCATTTTTCCCCAGCAGCAGAGAGGTATCTTTAGACCAGATACTCTTATTTTCCTGCTCTGAAAACAGTGTGTCATGATTTCGCCGAATTCCATTTTTCTGTGACACTCCTTCCAGACAGGTTAATGTCTGAATCTCCTCCGCCAGAAACAGAAAGGCTGCCGTGCTGCTTCTTGGCATAACCTGCAGGGCAGTCTGTTCTGCTGCTTTCCATACCGTTTCGGTATCTACACAAATCTTAGTCTTCGGAATGTTATATGTCTTCATCCCAGCAAACGCATGCATCAGCTCCGTCTCGAGCTGCTTTCGCTCTTCGGATTCTGTCCAAAACCGCCATGACACACTGATACCGCGTATCTGCATGAAACAGCTTCTCATAAAGCTGCATGTCGGCATTCTGATTCTGTTCTGCCATATTTTTCAGCAGGGTAGATGTGCGCATGTCCAGCTGCGGAGACTTTCGAATCAGCACCGAATATCCGTATCCCTCCGGCATCTGGCCAAGCGTGTAATACAAGCTTTTGCTGCGTCCTGCGTCTGGAACAATTTCCCGCATCAAAAGCGTACTTCCACGATTTTGTCCCGGAATGATGTGATAGGTTTCTGACGCACCGCGCAACAGCAGTGTTTCGGTGCTCATTTCGAAAGCGGCTCCGCTGGGTGAAAGCCGCAGCGTAACTGCTTCAACAGCAAAATGAGAGTTTTGGCACAACTAAGGGAAGAGACACCCATATAGCAGTGAATCGCATCTGCTTCTTTCTGGAGGCGTAATTCCACTGCCTCTCCTCCCTGTGCAAGCCGCTCTGCCAGCTCTGCGGCCGGAGCCAGAAGCGGTGTGTTTTCTCTTGCAATCGGAACGCTTGTAAGTTCTATGTAGGCCTTCATCTGGTAACTCCTCCTGTAAGAGCCTTCACATTTTTCAGTAAAAGTTCCGGCGTATATTTTTCTGACAGTGCTTTCAGCTTGCCGCAGAGCGCTGTCAGTTCATCCGCACTGACCATGGGCTGATTCTGTGCGTAGACTGCCACAATCTGAAGCATCTCCGGCGGGATGGCTGACTGACCATAGGCAGCAATCAAGGCATCGCCTGCTTTTTTCCACAAGGCGCATCTGCATAGCCCTTTGTTCTGCTGATTCCGCTTCTTTCTGCCTCCATCTGTAGTTTTCTTTTTCCAGTATGCTCTCATCCAGATCCAGTACCTCCAAGGTCACTTCGCAGGATACTACTTCAAGCCAGGGAAGCATCTGCTCTGCATGGCTGGCCGCTGTCTGACCAATGGAATCAGCTTCCTCATCCAGTTCGGCAATACCTTCGAGTACATGACCGGTTGTAATAATCTGCGGCATCTTACGAGAGATCTCCCGTTTCAGACACTTCTTTATAATCCTCTCGGCACGTTTTTCCGGCGCTGTAACTTTTCCACGTTTTACTTCTTCCATCAAAGGTCACTGTCACGCACACGAATGGAAATCTCTGCTTCACCATAAATACGGACAGCAGCCTGCTCTCCATCTGAGAGTGTAACAATAACAGGACTCACCGGAATCTCCAGTGGATCAAGAAGAAATTCTTCTACATCAACTGCCATCACCTGTGCAGCGTGACAGCCTGCCCGGAGCGCTTCCAGAATTCCAATCCCATTTTCAACGGTGACTGCGCCATTCTCAGCGGAAAACGGTCCTGCATACTTGCCGTCTATGCAAGTGTAAAGCAGTTTTCTGCGGCTGCCATCAGACAGTCTGAATCGAAGCATCCGCCCATTGCGCGGCGGTGTGAATCTCTCTGTCAGCAGCATGGTTTCTGTCCACTCATCAATCTCTACTTCATCATATAAAAGCGGCATCTTTCCACCCCCCTTTCTGCCATTCTGTACAACACAGATTTATTCTGCCATTTCGTTAAGAAGACATTCCAGCTCTACGCAGACGGCATTGTAAGCCTGATATCTCGGTTTGAGACTTTTTTCACGAAATCCTGCTGCTTCTGCATCATTTTCCATTTCTCTGTATTTTCTGAGCCCCCTGCCGTCAGGAAAGCCTCTAATTCACGTTTTTCCTCAAGAAGTTTTTCCTGCTTGTGGAACTTATGAACTTTCTCTGCTTCTTCAGCGGCCTGCTCTCTTACTTCTTTTTATACTTTTCCGTAAAAGCATTTTCATTCAGAAAGAGGACAATTGTCTGATCATCGCCGCGGTGATCTTCCGAAACCATTTCCTCTCTCAGATCACTTTCCTGATATGTTTTCCAGTTTTCTATAGCGTTGTCTAACAGTTTCCACGGAAATCCTCCTTCCGGCTCGTATCCATCGCTGTTAAGAACTACAGCGGATGCAGAATCCTCCTGATAGCTGATGCGGAATCGCGCATCTGGCTGCACCAGAGATGATGTGATATTTGCATAACAGTTTGGATCCGCAGGCAATTCATTAAACGGAGCTCCAAATGTATCAAGCACCGACAGTTTTCCGTCACCAAGCTGAACACGATATGTACCTTTTGGTGAAATCTTTACTGCCAGTAATGTCGTACCATAGGCATACGTTTCAGGTCTGGAACCAAGTTTTTTCTTTTCCTCATCGGTGAGGGATGGAGATGAAGATGCTTCTCTGTGTAGGAATCAAAGGCTGCTTTGATTTTTGCGGATATTCGTCCACCTGAATGCTTTCATCGGCCATAATTTTTTGTGCTGTTCTGCATGCAATTTTGGCTCCCAGCCCAGACCGGACATATGGAAAACCTCCGTGACCATCTGCTAAAGTCAGAATCCATGTATCCTTACCAATTTTTTTACCAGAGATCGATCCTGACATGGTTTTTAATTTTTCGTGAACACGTCTCTTTTACTGACACTCAGAATCACCATAATAAATCACACATCCTTTCCTGTTCTGCTGTGCGCTCCGGCTTCTGCTCATTCCTCACTGCAGAAGCTGAAGCTTTCTTTTCATTTGTCTTCCTTTTAAAACCCAAGCAGCTTCTTCAATTCATCATGAAGCTGCTGGTCCTTCTGGGCCTGGGCACTGGCAGAACCCTCAAGCGCACGTTTTTCTCTCCTGCTCTGCCAGTTCGGCCGGCGTGTTTGTTTCATTATTTGTGTTTGTGTGAGTCATATCTGTGCTGAGCAATGTAGAACCGATAAGCACCGGACTTAAAAGTGTTCCTACCAGTTCAGGGTCAAGAACAACTACGTTGTCCTCACCGCCCACAAGTTCTGCTGCATCTGAACGATGGCTTTCGTTTCAATATACAGACAAAGTCTTCTTGTTTTCTTGTAGAAACGATTGGACAGGAGCGCAGTTTTAGCGTCATCATAAACTTTCTTTTCGTCTGTACTAATGTAATCACTCACATAAACTACCATTGGGTAATGATCACCAGGTTTCAGGTTTGCCAGAAGTCCGTTATCTTTACGGCTAAAATATTGTCCAGTTTCGTGAAATACTCTCGCCAGGCTCGTTCCTCCGCCGCATTTGTAATCGCTACGTGCAAAGAGCTCAGAATCTGTTCCGGCGGAAGAGGGGTATCATTTAATACATGTACATCATTGTCAAAAGTCACTAGAATTATTTTAAGCTGGACCTCCAAAGATGTCTCATTCTGATCAATCAACTTTCTCATAAGTTCGGTAAATGCATCATAAATGTCATCTTCTCTCGGGCTCATACTGCCGGATTTGTCCAAAAACAGAATCAGGACGCAGGTTCGGATCCCATTTTCCTCTTTTACTTTGATATACATTTTTCTTTTCTATACATATGATTTACCTCCTCAGGTTTTCTTTTCTTAATTTTCATATCAACAATCAACAGAATCGCTGCAGAATTGTGAGCAGCATCTGTGCGGTAGGGCGTTTTTTCTGGATGATGCAGAGATTCCTTTGAAAACACCACGTTAAAAATACAACTGGAGCTGCGGTGGAAGATGTTCAAAACGTTCTCTGTAATATTCTTCCGTTGGACCATTTTCGTTCCCTCAGAAAAAATGTATTCCGGCGTTTTTCCGAAGTATTCCTGTACAAGTTCCGGAGTGAGTGGCTGTCTGTGTGTATAGATACCATCAAGAGGATGACTGCCAGTAAGGATCCGAAAAACAGCCACGGTAAGTGCATATGCATCGCTAAATTCTGTAGGGGCTGAATAACCAAGCAATACTTCAGGCGAACGAAACAACCCAGACCCGGCAACACCTAGAGATTCTCCTCGTAATGAGACGTTGTCGCAGTCAATAACGCGAACATCGGTTCTTCCATTGGAATCAATGCCATAACGAATATTTGTACCAGAGATATCTGAATAGATAAAGCCATTGCTTCCAAGACTGGAAAACACCTCTGCCATCTGGATGCAGACCTGAATCTTCTGCTCTGCTGTCAATCGGTTCTGATGTTTCATAATCAAAGCGATTGGCTCATACTCTTCTGGAACTTCTTCCATTAAATAGACAAAACTGTCTGTTTTCTCATCGAAAGCACTTACCCCTGCGGCCAGATCAGACGTACATGAGGAGCAGAATGCGTACTGAGAAGTTTCACTTTTCTGTAAAACAATTTTTATTACTGCAGTAATCTCCATATAGATGTTTGATGACCATGTGCTTTTTTTCCTGTCGAAGTTAACAACATGATAAACATCGGCCTGCATTCCAGAAGACAAAAATTTTTCTACTACGATGCGTTCATTGCCAACTGTAATGCAGTCGCCTTTTCTAAAATACGGCATATTCTTTCCACCTCTTTTTTCTTAATGTTTATAGTTTCTCTGTTGTCTTCCGAGCATTTGTAATCCTTTTTATTCCATAAGTGAGAATGCTCTTCCATAAACTGATCGCTTTTCAGAAAGTAACTGTTTCACAGGACATTCCTAAGGACCACGTCACATCCACATGGTACTGTTTTAACGTTACGTTCCCATTTTTTCCGATTGCGGAAGTGTGACAATGTTCCATGCATGAAGTCCCGCATCCTCGGTAAGCCCCTTGTTCCAGGCAAATCCAATAACAATGCTGCATTCGATTCCAAGACTGTAACAGAGAATACAATACAGTTCTGAAAAGCCCATGCAGACTGAGTTTCCAGTAATTAATGCAGAGACATATACAAAACGATTCTCATTCTCTTCGTCAACATATGTACCTCTTTTTTACCAGGATTTCAAACAGAAGCGCCGCTTTCTGTTTCGGTGAAAAAGTCAGCTGGAATCATTTCTGTGAATTTCCTGATAAGTCTACGTATACATTCTATTTCTTTTTGATTCATCAGACAAAACGTCCGTTCAAGGTGCCATGGAACATAATCATCTCCAACTTCCTTTCTCAGGAATTCTAATGCTTCCTTTTCATCCTTTGGAATCATTTTGCTCACCCCCTTTCGGTGACCTTACGATATCATAGTGCAACCCTTTTATCAATTTCCGCTCTCCGTTTTCCATTGTTTTTTCCTGTCTTTTTCCGTTTTTCCGTCTGTTTGATTGTATTTTTCATTTTTCCCGTTTTTTCCCTTTTTCCGAGGAAATTTCGTTTTTTTCAAATTGACGCTTCCCTTTTTTCCTGTTACACTACAGAAAAAGAGAGTTTAAACACTGCGTTTATTCTGTATTCTCAGGAGGAAATATATCATGATGAACCATTCCACTACTTCCCCCTGCCGGATTTGAGGAACTGGAACAGCAGATGCGGCAGATTCTGCAGCAACAGGCAGGACTTCAGCATTCCATTCTGGCGCTTCGGGACACCACAGCATCGCTTGGGAAACACTCCGTCAGGCTGATCTGCAGCCCGGTTTAGAAAAACTGTTTGATCTCTGGAATATGATTACCCTATCTTCCGGAGAACTGAATCCCTGTTATGCGGATCTTCTGGAGGAGGCACTGCTGCTGCTCGGTGCCGAGCCGATTATTCCAAAACCCGGAGACCTCTACGATCCTGCACTGCATCTGAAACAGGTATTTTCCTCTCCTTCTGACCGCATCGTTTCCTGTGATCCCTGCAATCGCGGATGGAAATTCCACGATGTTGTTCTGCGGAAGGCAGTTGTTATAACGGATGATTCCGGAAAGGAGGAACGCAAGGATGACCTGGAAAACTGATTCAAGTTCTCATCCAGAAGCATCGCTGTTTGACGATTTATTCTCCTTATTTTACGGATACGGTCTTGACTTCGGTACCTATCGTTCTATGATGGCCTGCAAATCAACAGAAGAGCCTTTTCCTCTTGCCGCCCCTTATGAAACGCCATCCACACGCGGCGGAATTCCGAGTCTTTTCTGGTACTCTGCACGCAGCAATCGGGAATATCTCTGCGAAGAAGTTGCAGATTACAACGGACTTTCTGACGATCCGGCCGGGATCTGTTCTTCCATCAAAATGAAACTCGACGAACCTTTTGTCACTCTACATGGAAAGCAGTTTTCTACCGCAGATATCGCAGAAAAAGAAATCCGCCGATTTTGTCTGTCAGCCATCAGGCACTGGAAAAATCCCTGTTCTCCAAACCTGCCTATCACAAACTGGTAGTCGGTGTCCCGGTCCGCTTCGGTGCTGCCAAACGTCAGACACTCCTGCAGATTCTGGAACGCGCCTCCGATGGCAGGGAAATTGTTCTTCTTCCGGAACCGATCGCAGCCGCCCTTACTTATTCTCACTATGCACGAAAGACTTTGGAAAAAGTGCTTGTTTTTGATCTTTGGCGCCGGAACGTTTGATACCGTTCTTCTTGTTCCTAATCTGCACAGGACAGATAAACATCCTACGAATACAAGGCTCTTCTGCCCGGACGGCCTTACCCTTGCCGGTGATTTTTTTGATTCCGCGATGGCCGAACTGATTCTGGATGCACTGCATGCCCATCCCGGAAATCTGGATCCGGACCGCCTTTCCGTTTCTGGAACCGCAGACCATCAAAAGCTTCTGCACACTGCAAGACAGATTAAAGAACAGCTTTCTTCCGCAGAATCCTGTTCTGCTTTTATCGAAGGTACGGATGTTTCCGGCCGCCCTGGTATTCAAAGGTAATCATCACCCGAAAAGATTTTGAACGGAAAATTTTTCCTGCTCTGCAGCAGTGTGTCGACTGTGCCGCCCGCGTACTTGACCGCGCCGGAGAATCCACCAATCCCCAAATTGAAATTCTTCTGACCGGCGGTTCCTCTTATATCCCGCTTGTCCGCACTCTGTTAGAACAAAAATTTCCGCATCTTGCCAAAGATCATATCCTGCAGCGTTTTCCGGAACAGGCCGTTGCGCTCGGCTGTGCATTGTATGCAAACCGGCAGCTTTCCGACACCCCGGTTTGCCTATGCCTATGCTCTGCGGGTACGGCTGCCAGGCAGCGGACAGCAAAAGCTGAAAGTACAGATCCCTCCAATGCGCCGCTTCCATTTCAGGTCAGCGGAACCTACACAACCCATTCCGCAAATCAGACTTCTGCCCGCTTCGCTTTTTTCGAAGTAGAAAACGGAGCCGCAAATTCTTATCTTGAGCTTGATGATGGAAATCCTACTTCTCTGGTCATTCAGCATCACTTCACATCCGGTTCCTGCCGGTACGCAAATGCTGCTGACAATGACGCTGACTCCAAACGGAACACTGATGGTCGTTGTTGATGACCATGGTATTTCCCCTGTTACTTCTCACTCAATGAGTCTTGCAGACCTCAGGCATTCGAACGATACCTGACGCAGAAAGGAGACATTATTTTGAAAAATTCTTTTGCATTTGCAGATGATATCTGGTATTCTTTTTTCTTCAGTCTTGCAGACTGCGGTCATGCGGCTGTGATCCGGTGTTTTTTCTGGCCCCGGCTTATCTTCCCGCGTTTGCAAAGAAGCCGGTTTACCAGAGGAGAAACCACCTCAAATACTGGTTTAACTATTTGATGGGACAAGTTAAATCTTATAAGGCCGATCCTCAGGAAAGTACCAACGAGAAAAAAATCATAAAACAGCGGATTAAAGCCCTTGGCACTTTTCTCTGTGATGCTGTTTTGAACGATCATAATCTTGATTGCAGTGATTATCTTGGAAAAAACCGTAATGTTCTTGCTTTCCAGAACGATACTTCCAGGCAATTTTTCCTTTTCATGAAAAAATTTCGGAAAATCTGCTTTCCGTCGCCGACACCTGGTATCATACCCTTTTAAAACGCTGTATGCTGGACTTCCCCGGGCACTTTCTGAGCTTTTATCTAACCTGCGGAGCCAGAACAAAAAACTCTCCTGGATGCAGGTACCGGAGATCACTTCTTCTACGGATTATTTAAGTGCATCCTCACTTTTGTCTGCCTTTGCTTTATTAAGCTCTGCGTCAGACGGAACGAGCCGACAAAGGCGGGCTGCTCCCGGAAGAAAAACGGGGATCTTTCGGATGGTACAGAATATTCTCGAAGTTCCTGTAACATCAGACAGTACTCTGAAAGTACCTCTGTTTCTTTTCACCCATCCGCTCCCGTTCCAGGTTCCGGTACTTTTCTGTCCCTGTTTTTTGATTTTATTCTGTTTTGTACTGCCGCTTTGGATGCCCCCAACTGTGATCTTTTACGGCACATGTACCAGCTTTCTCTCTTTCTTCCCGGCAAACTGCCATCTGGCAGTAAAGCATCTTCCGCTGCCCGTGATCTGCTTGAAAAAATCCAGTTCTGCAGACAGGACATTCTAATCAGCCTCACAAAAAATCCGAACGCGGATGATAGCTTTTATGACGCAGAAGAAGAACTGCATCTGCTTGTAAAGCTGGAAAGATACTGGAAAGATGTTGCACTGGCTGGAGAATTGTAAGAGCAATAAAAAATATCCCCATTTCACTGAACATAAAATCCAGTAAAACAGGGATATTTTTATTGCTCTTTTTTCATATTTTATCTGTACTTAAAATATTTTTAGATTTCCACCGTATACAGCCATGCAATCGGATCAAGTTCTTCTTTTTCAGATCTTTGTTTTTTGAAGTAATGCTCAACCAGTTCGCACACATCCGGCTGTTTTCGCCCTGTTCGGTATAAGCCACTACACCGACCGGTTTTTCATCAACATAGATGATAAAGCTGACCGCATCGTCTTCCACGAACCGTTCAATGCCTGGAATATGGAACATTCCTCTTCATTGATGCTCTTTCCAATCTCCTTTACGCTCAAAGACGCTTCATATCCATACAGTGATACTAACTGAAAAAATACATTTTTCTTTCCGAAGATTTTACTATAGCAAGACCGAAAATAATGCAAAAAGACAGTGCTCTTTTCTGCCTGATTTAATTCTGCAATGGACTGTGATATCTTTTCGATCGTTCTCACCTCGCTTTACTCCTCTGCCTCGTATTCTTCCAGTTCCAGTTCTGTCTCCATCATGCCTTCCAGCAGGGGATTCCTGTGTTTTGTTTTCCTCGTCTATTTTGGTCTGAATCTCCATCAGCCGTTCGTAATCCGCAGAAAGTTCCGGATCCATCATTTCCAGCTGGAGTTCGGAGAGCCTGCTTTCGCTTTCGGCGAGCTGCTGCTCATATTTTTCAAGCTGCCGTTTTAAGCGGGACAGAATTTTTCCCGGGTTATAATATTTTTTCTTATCGAACACATCCTCCAGAGTCGGAACATCGGCTGGTTTTCGTACATTCGTTGCTGCATTTCCCGTCTCTCTTCCCGGTGTCTGCCGCTTGATTTCCTCCAGATACTGCGCATAATTCATGCCGTAAAACTGTACGTCGTTCTCGCCGAACGCCAGAATGCCGGTTGCGACCTGGTTGATGAAATAGCGGTCGTGCGATACAAAGAGAACGGTTCCCTCGTAGCTTGTCAGCATTTTTCCAGAGCTTCCTTGCCTGCCAGATCCATGTGATTGGTCGGCTCGTCCAGAATCAGGAAATTCGGTTTTGTATAGAAAATCCGGCATAGCTCCAGCCGCACTTTTTCACCGCCGGAGAGCTGTCCCATTTTCTTTTCAACATCCTCCCGGAGAACAGAAAGGCTCCCAGTGCACTTCTGACGTCGTTGCGGAGCAGATTCGGATAAAGATTCCAGAAATAGTCGAGCACCGTCTGCTCCGGGTCGAATTTCTGGTTGACTGCTTTGTGCTGATCGAAGTAGGCAAAATCCACGCGGTTTCCAAATTGATAACTTCCGCCCAGTGGATTGATTTCGCCCACAACGGTTTTCAGAAGCGTCGATTTTCCTTTTCCGTTTTCTCCGATGATCGCAATCCGTTCTGCTTTTTTGATGACGGCCGAAACCTCGCTCAGAACGGTATCGTATCCTATTTTCAATTTTTTCATCGTGAGCACGTCCGTATAGCTTTCGCGTGCCGGATGGAATAAGGCATGGAACGTCTTCGTGTCAAACCGCCGCGGTTTCTCGATTTTTTACCATGTGCTCGATCGCCATTCGTTTCGAACGGGTGGCCGCAACTTTTGTCGGTGTGTTTTTCCATTTCTCAATCCACGCCGTCAGACGCTCAATTTCCTTCTGCTGCGCCTCATAATCTTTTTCCTGCTTGATCTGCGCTTCTTCTTTTTAATCTCACAAACGCAGAATAATTTCCCGGATAACGTTTGATGTCGCCGTATTCGATTTCATACGTCACATCAATCACGCGGTCCAGAAACATGCGGTCATGTGATACAATGACAACAGCATTTTCGTAGCTTTTCAGATAATTTTCCAGCCACTCCACTGCAGCGATGTCGAGGTGGTTGGTCGGCTCGTCCAGAAGCAGGATGTCCGGACGCTGTAAGAGGAGCTGAATCAGCGCAATTTTTGTCTGCTGTCCGCCCGAAAATTCACCGATCGGTTTTTCCAGATCTTCGAGCGCAAAACCAAATTTCTGGAACATCGTTTCCATATCTTTTTCCAGCTGTACCCGTGCAGGCTCTCGATTCTCCGCTCCAGGTAATCATACTCCGCCAGCAGTTTTTATGATCTTCGGTCTCGGCAAGCAGCTTTTCGATTTCCTTTTTTCGCGCTTCACACGCAAAGACTTCCGCGAAAGCCTTCTCCAACTCCCTCTTACCGGCACATCTCCATCGGTAAAATTAATCTGGCGCAGAAAACCGATGTTCTGTTTTCCGCTCATTGTAATCCCGCAGGTCTCGTCGCTGTCCAGATTACTCATCTCAATCTCCCCGGCAATCAGCCGCAGAAGTGTCGTTTTTCCACAGCCGTTTCTACCAACAATTGCAATTTTTTCTGTGTCGTGAATTTCGAAATTCACACTGTTTAAAATCGTATCTGCGCCAAACTGGACTCTGGCATTTCTGATCTGATATCTCATGTTTTATACCTTTTTCTGTTGTGTGAACCTCACAGTCGGTATTTTCACGGAGTCTGACATGTCGAAAATAGTTCGACTGTGACTTACCTCATGTCAGTGGAAGATACCGTTTTCTCTCCGCCCGCCACTGCTGTTATGTTTCTTTTAACAATTCATCCCACCGCTTTAGAAGCGGGGGACTTTGTCTACTGATGTTAAAATTCTGTTTCCATTATACCGTCTCCGCCCTTCGTTCTCAATGCCAAAAATTTTTCGAATCAAATTTGGTACGCCTGCGGCATAAAAAAATATCTCTGTTTTACTGATTTGCTCCAGTAAAACAGAGATATTTAACTTCCTATATATTCCGAAAGTCCCTTACGCAAAAATACTACTCATGAGTAGTATATAATATGCTTCTAAAAAGCTGTTACTGTACGGCTGAATAATGAGCCTTTCTGTTTTTAACATAAACTCCATACTTCTTTCTCCCATCGAACTTTCTTTACACTCGTCCCTCATTTATTTTACAATTTCTATTTCAGATTGCAAAACTCATCCGCCGTCAGCTCATAGTCGACAGAAGATTCCATTTCCCCAGCTGATTTTTTTCCAGGAATTGTAATGGACTGCGGTTTTGCGGAAGCCGAGTTTTTCGTAGACATGCTGTGCTCTTGTGTTTTTGAGGTTGGTATCAAGAAAAATAACGTTGGCTCCCATGCGGAACAATTTCTTCTATGAGCATGCTCAGTACAACTCTTCCAATGCCTTTTTCCTGGTAATCGGATTCGCAGATTTTGATTCCGATTTCATATCGATGATTTTCGAATACATAGAAACTCATTTCGCCGATTCGCACATCGTTGTATTCTATGATGAGTCTTCGTCTTGTTTCATCGCTGTCGTCGGCAATCTGTTTTTCAATTTCCGCTGCGCTTGTCCCAAGCCCGTTTGGAAATCCGGCGTGGGCCATGACGGTTCCATCGTTCCACCAGACGGCTAATTGTTCACAATCTTTCTTTTCGGCATTTCTAATGCACAGCTGATTGTATTTTATGTTCATTTCTTCTCTCTTTCTCTGCAATCACTTACAGCTTAGACTCATACCATTCCTCCGCCGTTTCTCAAATCCGACCGCCTGGAACATGCGCTGGCTTTGTCCATTAAAAAAGAATAAATATTGGCTTTTACCTGCTCCATTCCCTTTTCTCTTGCAAGCTTCAGCATCTCCAGAACGCACCGTCTTCCGATATGCTGATTCTGGTATTCTTTACAGACAACGACAGCGATTTCACTATTCTCTCTCAGCGAAACATCTCCCACCAGCACGCCCTTATATTCTATATAATAGCAGTCACCGTGCGCGGTAAGATAATCATACATCCGATGCAGCAGCTCCACATCATACGGCTCCTCCCGGTTGTCCCACCTGCTTACACACGTCCAGATCCTGATACCACGGAAGAGAGGCCTCGTCATTCCTGTAATATGGGATCAGCCGGAGTTCATTGTCTATGATTCGTTCGGTCATTTTGGTTTGGCTCCTTGTTTTTGATCTTAAAGTGCTGCAATTTCCTCTGTAATTTCACAGACACTCTTATTACTCGTATCAATTTTTACCGTATTAAGTACCTGATACATCTGAATTCGTGCAATGCTTTTGTCCATAATCTCTTCCGTACGAATCTTATTTGCGATGTCGGATAATAACCGCTTCCGCAAATTTGCTTCATCCACGATCAGCGAAATTTTAATCACTCTGCATTCTTCCGTGTCCAGCTTACTGACGATTTCATCAACAATACTCTGCTCATGCATCACCCAGCAGAAAATAACGTTTTCATAAGCGCTGCAATGCAGAAAGTTATTCAGCAGATAACAGATGTTGTCCATCACCATCTCTTTCGTCTCATCCGTCACCTGAAACGGATCGGCGTCCCAGCACCAGTCGCCGTCAAGAAAAAAACGCTGTTCGCCAGATCTTTTTCAGCTGCTGGCTTACCGTCGTTTTGCCAACGCCCATCGTTCCGCCGATCAAATATAATGTTTTCATTTTTCTCTCCCCATAACACGAATATCCGAAAAATATCGTTTTCAAAAAGGATTTCAAACCATCTGCCGGCTGAAATCTGTCGTTCAGGATTTCTTTTCCATGGAAGGATATTTTTCTTACTTTGTTTTCCGCATCCTTCACTTCAATTTCACAGTAAGAAAGCAAATATGCACAGATCGCCGTCGCATGAGAAACCACGAGTGCTGTTTCTCCTTCTTCCATCTGGCAGACAATGGAATCTATCGCTGCTTTCATTCGACCTTCACCTGATTTAATGATTCCCCGCCCGGATTGCGAAAATCGTGATCTTCATACTGTTTCAGCCAGAAATCCTCCCTGGCATCCCCGATCGTTCTTTCATGCAGCTCCTTCCACAATGACCGGGTGATCTGCGATGAATTCAGCTGTTTCCATTGCTCTCCGATAAGGTGAAGAAAAGCATCTGTCCACATTTGAAAATATATTTCTTTTTGATACAGCAAGTGCTTTTCCCTTTTCCGATAAAGGAATCCTTTCATTCGGCATATCTCCTTTTTCCGGGATAGAATGCCGCATTAAAAATATCTTTTTCATTTTTATCTCCTTCGACAGAATATTTTATTCGGTTATCATTGACTCGGTTGTAACCGAGTAAAATAATACATCTGCTCGAAAAAGTGATTTGACTTATTTCTCTTTCCGAAATGTAATCACAAACGCCCCTTGATCTGCATGGAGGTCGCCATATAATCGTATGTGACGAGTTCCCATCCTTCGGCGGCTCTTTCGTTGATGCGTTTGTCCAGAATTGCAAGGTCGGCTGCATCGGCTTTGTCTGAGAACCATTTTGTTCCTACGGTTAAAAGTTCCACGAGTTTATCCATCAGCTGCGCTCTCTCCTGCACTTCCTGTATTCTGATCTCACTCATCTTCCTTCCACAGCTTTCCTTCCTTATAATGCTTCCTGCAGAGCGCCACATAACTCTCATTCGATCCAAGGAAAATCTGCGCACCTTCCCGCACGATTTTTCCGTTTGCATATCTCGTATTGCACTGTGCACGTTTTCCGCACCAACAGACCGTCGGAACTTCCTCGATGACGTCGGCGATCTCCATCAGCCGCATGGATCCCGGAAACAGACGGGTCCGGAAAGTCGGCACGCAGGCCGTAGCAGAGTACCGGGATCTCGTAAAATCTACGATATCCGAAAGCGTATCAACCTCCTCCGGTGAAAGGAACTGCGCTTCGTCGATCAGAATCGCGTCCACTTTCTTTCCATGATACCGGTATTCCCGCTGTCCGCACTCCATGTCTCCGAAATTTCTTTTAAAAACTCATCCACATACTCCGCCGGTGCTTCCAGCCCGATGCGGGATTTGATCTCATGCTCTCCGTCGCGGTTGTCCGTCCGCGGTTTCAGCAGAACTGCATACTGTCCCGCTCCTCATAATTATAGCGAACCATCAAAATATTAGCAGATTTCGAACTGCCCATCGCGCCGTAGCGGAAATATAATTTTGCCATTGTTTTTCGTCCGAATTTTGTCCCATTTTCTTATTCTTTCAGTTCTTTCCGCAAAAACCCAGATACGCCATCCAATCCGCCCGTAAAAAGAACCTGATCATTCTCCATAGCAAGAATGGATGTTGTATTCTGATAGAAGGGATCTTTTACTCTTCTTCGCAGCCCTTCCCGATCCACCGCTTCCACATGCATCATCTCCGGCTCTGCCCCCATTTCTTTTCTATAACAGAAAAACTACCGACAAACCTGCTTTTATCGATAGTTTTCTTCAATTTTTATTATAACCGATCCCGCTCTGTTTTCCAATTAAAAAGGCAGAAGAAATGAAACCTTTTATCCCGTTTCCATTTCTTCTGCCTTTCTTACATTTCTTTCCTCTTCTGATTCCTCTTCTTCCGCAGGTTTCTCTTTCTTCTGCCGGATTTCCCCGCCTCCTGTTCGCTGCTGATGCGGATGGTTTTCACGACGAAGAGTTTTCCTTCGTCCGAATGTTTCATGCGGGCTTTGCCTTTCAAATATCCATGCTCCGGGCACCAGGCTACGCAGTAGTAGTTTTTCCCGCCGGCCGAAAACCAGCGTAAGCGTTTTCTTGCCGTTTTCCCGCAGATGCAGCAGTGCGTGCTGCAGACCTCGCGGTCGTGCATGGCTTCTTCTTTTGTGTCGAATTCGCGGGAGATGAATTCCGTGTAGCCATTATAGACGGCGTGGATCTCCTCTTTTTTCGATTTCGGGTTCTGATATACGTCGATCGAGTCGTACGCCAGCACAACATCCATATCGATGCGCAAAAATGTCGGCCGTATATTTTGCATCCGAAAGCGCCTGATGAAAATGCTCGTCCTTCGGGAGATGGAGGAAGTCGGCGGCGTACTCGAGCGCCCGGCGGCTCTTCATCGTTTCGTACTGGATCGCGAACAGTTTCTGTACATCGTAAAATGAATCGGCCCGCGGATCAGCGACAGGAGGTTATAAAATTTCATGTTCCGCTGGAGCTCCGTCAGGTCTCCCGGTCCCCAGGTGCCGAACATGCACGCACCGCCGGAGAATGCAAAAATTCCTGCACGGCCTGCGCAAATGGGATTCCGTTCTGCAGATCCTCTTCTGTCAGTCCGACGACCTCGCGCGTCCGGTGATGGAGATGCTGGTAGACCACCGGTTTTACAATCCGGTGAAACGTTCCCACCACATTCCGCTCACCATCCATCTTCACCGCGCCGATCTCAATAATCTCAAACGGCAGCTTCGGGTTCTCTTTTCCTTTTCCATAGGGACACTGGTTCCATTCCAGGTCAAAAATCACATAGTCCATTGTATTGTCAATCCTTCATTCTGTGTCGTCTGTCCCTATTATAAATGATTTTGATATAATGAGCAACTATCTGGCAATTCCATTCTCCGCCCATTCTGGCAATTTTCTTCCCATGCATTACATTTCCCATTCATTTCATCCTGTTCTCTTTCAAACTTAACGCTTCTTTTATTGAAATCCCAGGGTAAATCCGATATAATATTTTTAACTCCAGCCTTCGTTTTTACTCAAAAAAATCACCTGAAAAAGCCGGAAATATTACGAATTTAGATGAGCATCCGATATGAAAACAAAATTAACGCAAAAACAGATTCGATTCCAGGCGCTTCTGCTGTTTTTTATTACATTTTTTCTTGTCGAGCTCTGCGCCGTTTTTCTATATCAGAATCAGTTAAAGGAAGCAAAGCTGAAAGCTGACTATACCGCACAGACGACCATCGGCCGCGTGAAATCGCAGTTAAACCATTATCTTGCCGAATCCAATCTGATGAAACACATGATTGAAGCCGGTTATACCGTCGATGACGAAGAGTTTTCCGTCCTCTCCTCGCTGATGCAGGACGACCAGAATGTCATCAAAGCACATGAGCTTGCAAAGGACGGCATTGTCACACTGATTTATCCGATGAGCGGAAACGAAGCCGCACTCGGACTTAACATGCTCGCGCATCCTGCCCGGAAACAGGAGGCACGCCTTGCCAAAGAGAGCGGCGAATACACGATTGCAGGACCGTTTGAGCTGCAGCAGGGCGACATCGGAGCACTGCTCTTTGACCTGATTTATACCACCGATGCCAACGGTGACCAGACTTTCTGGGGCTTTTCGATTCTCGTTCTCGACTGGGAATCGTTTCTGAACGAAATTGAACTGGATACACTGGAAGAAGCCGGCTACACCTACGAACTCTGGAAAATTTCTCCGGCCACCGGCGAACACGTTTCCATCGCACACTCCGGCAATTCCCGGCGTTCCGATGCCATGGAAGTTCTCTGCACCGTGCCGAACGACACCTGGCATTTTGAAATTGTACCGAAAAACGGCTGGCTCAGTCCGCTGCAGGTTTTTGTTTCCTTTGCACTCGGGCTCATCCTTTCCCTGCTTACCTCTATTGGTTTTCTGCAGTTCCAGATGCGCCGCTATAAAGACGAGGTTCACGCAGCAGAACTGGAAAAAGCCGTACAGGAAGCGCAGTCTGCCAACGAAGCAAAAACACGTTTTCTGTTCAACATGAGCCACGACATCCGAACCCCGATGAATGCCATCATCGGTTTCTCGGATCTGCTGGAAAAGCACATCGACGAGAAGGACCGCGCGGTCGACTACATTGCAAAAATCAAGTCCTCCAGCAGTTTTCTGCTCTCCCTGATCAACTACGTGCTTGAGATGGCGCGCACTGAGAGCGGTAAGGCCTCGCTGAAAATCGAGCTCGGCAGCTACAGCGAGCTGATCCATTCCCTGAATGCAGTGTTTGAGCCTTCGTTAAAAAAGCAAAACGCTTTCCTATCTCTGTTACAACACGGTGGAACACGATGCCATCCTCTGCGACCGGACAAAAATACGGGAGATTCTGCTGAATATCATCAGCAACTCCATCAAGTATACGCCGGAGGGCGGAAAAATTTCCGTAAAATCGAAGAGACACCGGAACCAAGGAAGGGCTTTGCCTCCTACCGCATCACCGTGAAGGACAACGGCATCGGCATGAGCAAAGAGTATCTGCCGCATATTTTTGAAGAATTTACAAGAGAACATTCCTCCACCGAACGCCACATCACCGGAACCGGCCTCGGCCTTCCGATCGTCAAATCCCTCGTGAATCTGATGGGCGGAACGATCGATGTGGAAAGCGAACTCGGTGTCGGAACAATAACTACGGTCTGCCTCACGTTTGGACTTCCGACCGAAGAACAGCTTGCGGCTCACCAGCATAAAGACGAGATTCTCGGCAGTCCCTGCAGACGCTTTCCGAAAACGCGTGCTGCTTGCCGAGGATAATGACCTGAATGCAGAAATTGTACTCACCGTTCTGGAAGAAAACGGCATTCACGCCAAGCACGTAAAAGACGGCGCCCTCTGCTTAAAAGCAGTCCAGAACGCACCAGAAGATTATTACGATGTTATTCTGATGGATATTCAGATGCCGAACATGAACGGCTATCAGGCCGCAGAAGCGATCCGTGCACTCCCGGGAAAACGCGGGGAAATCCCGATTGTCGCCATGACGGCAAACGCGTTTGAAGAGGACCGCCGAAAAGCACTGGAATCCGGCATGAACGCCCATATCGCGAAACCCGTTGACGTTTCGGTTCTTCTCGAAACACTTTCCAGGTTTTCATGACCTTTACAGATCCCGATGCACCGCGCCTCTTCTATGGAATTTTAACTTCCATCGACGATCAGAAACCCAAAAACAATATGCATGAAAAAGGAGCGTTCCCAAAGAGAACAGCCTTTTTTCATGCGCCGCAGCGGACGCTTTTATTTCTCGTTTTTCAGCAGCTCCAGGTTTTTGGAGATCAGCTCGCATCTCTGTTTTACGCAGTCCGGGGATCTGTGCGGATCCTGCGGTGTGTTGAACAGATAGTCCTCGAGTTTGTCGATTGTGGTGGTTGCTACATGCATTCTTGTATCGCAGGATGCATAGTAGATGTAAACCTCTCCGTTCTCACGCGCAATCGCGCCGTTTGTAAATACAACGTTGGAAACGTCTCCGACTCTCTCTTTTCCAAGTGGAACCAGGAATACACCGGACGGCTCTGCAATGACTTTGGACGGATCGTTCAGATCGGTACCGAAGACATACAGAACGTAGCGAAGGCCTGCTGCTGTATTTCTTACACCGTGTGCAATGTTGATCCAGCATTTCTTACCGCGGATCGGCACTGCTCCGGCACCGTTTTTGGACTCGGTCAGGGTATGATAAATACGTTTGCTGATGATCTTCTCCTCGTCGATGACAGCGTGTGTGATATCATCGCAGAGTCCGAATCCGATTCCTCCGCCGCTTCCTGTTTCAATGAAACCATCCATCGGACGTGTGTAGAATGCATATTTGTCATCTACAAACTCCGGATGAAGAACTACATTTCTCTGCTGTGGAGAATGGAGTGTTTTCAGGTTGTCCAGACGCTCCCAGTTCTTCAGGTCTTTCGTTCTTACGATACCAGCCTCAGCAACAGCCGCGGACAGATCCGGATCGTTTTTGTCCTTGCTCAGAGCAGAACACTCCGTAAATCCATCCGTCCTCGTGCTGGGTCAGACGCATGTCATATACGTTTGTTTCCTCCGGGCAGGTATCCGGAAGCTGTACCGGGTAATCCCAGAAATGGAATCCGTCGATTCCTGTGTCGCTCTCTGCTACAGCAAAGAAAGATTTTCTGTCATTGCCCTCCACGCGGACAACGAGATGATACTTTCCATTCAGATAAATCGCGCCGGAGTTCATCACAGCGTTGATGCCGAGACGCTCCATAAAGTACGGATTCGTCTCCTCATCCAGATCATATCTCCAGTGAACAGGAGCGAACTCTCTTTGTCAGCACCGGATACTCATAGCGGTCATAAATACCGTTGTAAAAAATCTGCTTTTGTGTTCTTTCTTGCCACAAGGCGGTCTACCTTGGCTTTTTCCACATAATACTGTTTATTCAGCATCTTTTAACCTCCCAATTACTTCCATACACATACGTCCATTGTGATACGGGCATTTCCACGGTTCTACAATCGGCTCATGGATCGGGCTTCCGTCTGCATTCACGCACCAGAACCACTCAGACCCCTCTCGTTTGTCGATCACATATTCCTTGATGTAGCCCCAGATGTCTTTTGCCGCATCGAGATATTTTGTTTCCTCCGGTTTTTTCTGCCATGCATTTAAAAATCCAACGACAGCTTCTGCCTGTACCCACCAGACTCTTGTGGTATCATCCACACCGCGCTCGCACTCATTCATCAGCGAATGATTTTTTTGTATGCCGTGTTGTAGATATTTTCCGCAATCTCTCCGGTGATCGGCAGCAGTTTTTCCTGATAAGCCGGATCGCCGAGCACTTCTGTACCCCGGTCGATCAGCCAGGAAGTCTCGATATCATGGCCATAAGAATACAGATCAATCAGCGTATTCCATGTCCGGTCGAAGAATACTTCCTGACGGCCTTTTTTCTTTGTTATATACTTTATCCGCGAAGAGATCCATCATAAAGCGGAGACGGTCACCGGTAAACGGATCCTTTGTCACGCGGTACAGCTCGGTATATGCTTCGAAAACATGCAGTAGCGTATTCATGGTCTTCTCTGCCATGACGCCGTTCTCCGAGAGCTTTTCATTGCTCTCCGGCTTGAAATCGCGGGTAAATGCCTCGAGATAACCGTACTCGTCGGTGCAGTGTGTCTCGATGATCTGCTGCAGCGATTTTGCCAGCTCCAGCGCCTCGGTGTCGCCCGTCGCATCAAAAATACGTAGACAGCGCATAAATTGCAAATGCCTGATTGTACGTATGCTTTGTCGTATCGAGCGGCTTTCCGTCGTAGGTGACAGACCAGAACACGCCACCGTACTCGCGGTCCACACACGCCTGTTTCATAAAGCGGTACGCATGCTCCGCATCGGCGCGCAGCTTCTCGTCCTTTAAGGTCAGGTACGCATTCGAGAAAAACCAGAGAATTCTGCTGTTTAAGATGCAGCCCTTCTCATACGTTTTCTGCACGTTCAGATCAAAGTCCTGATAGCCGTAAAATACGCCGTATTCCTCATCTCTTAAGCCCCTCCCAGAACGGAACGATCCGTCCAGTAAGCTCCTGCTTTACTTCCTTTGCCAAAGACTGCATCTTTTCTTTCCTTCTTTCTTATCTTCTTCCGATTTCGGTGTCAGACTCGCGTACGACACTGTTTTTCTTGATATAATCTACAATCAGATCTACGGTTGTGAATGCCAGTCCTACATACGTATCGGCTGCGCCGTAGTAGATCGCGATCTTTTCCGGTCTCTGCATCGTGAATGGTTGCGCACGGGAAGGTTACGTTCGGAACGAAGCCTCTCTCCTCATACCACTCTTCCGGTGTCAGAAGGAAGTTCTGGCAGCGGTATTTACGATGGACGGATTCTCTTTGTCGAGGATTGCGCCGCCGATGCTGTATACATAGCCATTGCAGGTGCCGCTTACACCGTGGTAGAACAGCAGCCATCCTTCGTTGGTCTCAATCGGAGCTGCGCCGCCGCCGATCTTTAAGGACTCCCACCACTCCGGGCTCTTGCTCATGACGTGGCGGTGTTTGCCCCAGTACAGCATATCCGGGCTCTCGGACAGGAAGATGTCACCGAACGGTGTGTGGCCGCTGTCGCTTGGACGGGACAGCATCACGAAGTTGCCGTTGATTTTTCTCGGGAAGAGAACGGCATTTCTGTTGAATGGAAGGAATGGATTCTCCACACGTACGAAGGTTTCAAAATCTTTTGTTTTTGCCATTCCGATGGCTGCACCGTAGAAGTCCTGGCACCAGATGATGTAGTAGGTATCTTCTACTTTTACAAGACGCGGGTCATATGCGTAAACCGGCATGAACGGTTTGCCTTCTTCGTCAACGAACTGGATTTTGTTCTCATCGAAATTCCAGTGGATCGCATCTTTGCTTCTTCCAAGGTAGATGTACGGGATTCCGTTTGTCTGCTCACCACGGAATACTCCGATGAACTCGTCGCCGTACGGCATAACGGCGCTGTTGAAGATTCTTGCTACTTCCTTCACCGGATTTCTTCCGATGATCGGATTCTCGCTGTATCTCCATACCGGTGCACCGGAAAACTCAGCCGGGCCTTCCTGCCATGGCATATTTTTGACAGCATCTCCAATAATTTTAACTTCGCTCATTTTTGAAACCTCCATGAAAAATATATTGTTTGTTTATGAGTTGTACTTTGTTTTTTAAGTTTCTGTTAGTGGACAGAATCTTGTTTTTTAATTCTTTTTCTCGAACCGCCGTGTTTTATCACCCTCACGCCCAGTCCTTTAGCTTAATTTTAACATAGATGATTAATTTTTCAACTGGAAATTACTTAAAAATAAGTTCCGTTAGATACTGTCAATTTTTAAGTGACTTTGTTGTGTAATATGTACAAAAACGGGGCATTTCAAAATGCCCCGTTTCTTAATTTATAATTCAGTTATAAAAATCAAAGCTTTACGCTCTCTTTCGGCACCAGCTGTCCGGAGACAATTTCCATATTTTTGCCGGATGCCGCGCCGCGGATCTGCTTCAGCGCTTTTCGAGCGCTACTTTTTACCATCGCCTTCGTATTGATCTCATACGAAGTGATCTTGAGATCCGGAAACCCGGATACAGGTAATTGTCGAAGCCGACAATGGAAACATCCTCCGGCACGGAGATGCCGCGTTTTTCCAGCTCGAGCATCAGAAGGCCGGCGGTCAGGTCGCAGTTGCAGACGAACGCTTCCGGCATCTGTTCCGGGAGATGAATTTCGATCTGGCCCCGCTCATCACGGTCCTCCAGAATCCATTCCGCCGGTGTCACATCGCGGTGTTCCAGAACAGCCTTGGAAAAACCGCAGTACCGATCCATGATACTGCTGGAAAAATGAATCGAACCGACAAAAGCCAGCTTGGTAAGGCCATGCTCATACAGGTATTCCGTCATCAGATACATTCCGTGAAAGTTATCTGCGATCACGGCATCTTTGCCAGCTCATTGTCGTAGAAATCCAGAAATACGATCGGAAGATCCACGTTTTTCTTCAGATAGTGGATGTAATCGCGGCTCGTGTCTCCCATCAGGATCAGCGCATCGACGGTCTGCTCCTTGGCGATGCACGGCACGATCATCTCATCTTCCATCTCCTGTTTCAGGATCTCCACGGTCACCATACAGCTCTTTTCCGTCGCCGCCAGTGCCATCTCCTGATACATTTTCCAGTAAATGTCGTATACTCTGCCAGATACCGTTCCGGAATCACCACCCGATGCAGCGCAGGCTTTTTCCCTGTGTATTTCTCGCTCCGCTTCCCGGCTGGCGGTACCCCATTTCCTTTGCAATTTCAGAATCCGGGCGCGCATCTCATCGCTGACCCCTTTCTGTCCTGTAATCGCGTTATGCACGGTGACGGCGCTGACGCCCGCCACCTTGCAATATCTGCCAATCTTACTTTTTGCCATATCCGTTGCTCCTTAGTCTACTGCAACAAAGTGATACAGTCTGCTGACGAAATCACCCCAGAAATCTTTCATCCGGAAACCGGCATTCATCAGCATCTCGCCGCTGTAAACCCTCATCGGTTCCCTCCAGACGATATTTTTTCGCCGGATCAAAGCCGCGCAGGCGAACCTTGCGGGACGGCATATTTGCCTGTGCCAGCACCTGTACGTAGGTCACAAGCACTTCGCTTTTATCCTCCGATGCTACTGCCCAGCAGTCGGATCTGTGGTTTTCACGGCTGGAAAGAATACGGTAATACTCTCCTCGCGGATCAGTTCATGATATTTGTGATACATTGCGGTCTGCTCCGGAATCGCTTTCTCTCTTCTTCCGGCAGTTTTGTGATATCAAGCTTCATAGCCGAACGTTCCGGCCAGTGCCACATGGCCTCTCGTTGTAAACGGAGTTACACGGCCAACCGTGTGGTTCGGGCATACGCTGACGTGTGCACCCATTGAGCAGAGCGGGTAAATGAGGGCGGTTCCCTCCCTGGATTTCCAGACGCTCGATCGCATCGGTGTCATCGGAGCACCAGATCTGCGGACTGTAGTAGAGCATTCCCGGGTCAAAACGCGCACCGCCGCCGGAGCAGTTCTCCAGAAGCAGATCCGGGAACTCCTGTATCAGACGCTCCTGCATCGCGTACATGCCGAGCACGTAGCGGTGGAACAGCTCCTGCTGGGAATCTTTGTCCAGGTAGGTGCTTCCCAGGTCGCTTAACTGACGGTTCATATCCCATTTCACGTATTTGATGTTTGCACTGCGCAGGATTTTTGCCACACATTCATACGCATAATCCTGCACTTCCGGGCGGGAGAGATCCAGCACGTACTGGCAGCGGATCTCAGTCGCTTCTCTTCCCGGAATCTGAATCGCCCATTCCGGGTGCTCTCTGTAGAGATCAGAGTCCGGGGAGATCATCTCCGGCTCAAACCAGATACCGAACTCCAGACCGATTTCATTGACTTTGTCGACCAGGTTCTTCAGGCCGCCTTTGATCTTCTCTTCGTTGACAACCCAGTCACCGAGGGAAGAATCGTCTTTATTTCGTTTTCCGAACCATCCGTCGTCCATGACCAGCATCTCGATGCCGTCTTTTTGCTTCTCTTGCGATATCGAGAAGTTTATCGGTATCAAAATCAAAGTAAGTTGCTTCCCAGTTGTTAATCAGAATCGGGCGTTTTTGTGGTTGTACGGGCTGCGGATCATGTGTCTGCGGTAAAATGCATGATAGGAACGCGTCATTTCGCCAAGTCCCTCTGCGGATAAACCATAACGACTTCCGGTGCCTGGAATTCATCGCCGGCTTTTTAAATTCCAGCAGAACTCCTCCTGGGTGATACCCATGACCATACGAACGGTATCAAACTGGCATCTTTCCACCTGGCCGATGAAGTTACCGGAATATACGAAATGCATCGCATAAACCTCGCCGCGCTCCTGATCGGTTCCCGGTGTTACCATTGCCACGAACGGGTGCTCCTGATGGCTGGATTCACCTTTTCCGGAGGAAACGAGCTGTTTTCCGTAACGGAGCGCACCCTGCTGGATGTGGCGTTCTCTTCCCAGGATCCGTGAAGAGAGAGCATCTCGAAGTCTTCGTTGTCCATGTCGAGGCAGGCACTGTAGATTTTCTCTACTTTCAGTGTTTCGCTGCCCTCATTCTTCACGCAGACGCTTCGGGTGATAACGTTTTCTTTTGTAAAAACAGAGTAGGAAAGAACAACAACGAGTCCAAGGATCGGATCTTTGCAGGTGATTTCAGAGTTTCTACTTCGTCCTCGGTTCCAAAAGAAGCTGGAAGACCGGTCAGCGGGCGTTTTCCTTTGAAAATTTCATAGGAATCAAAGAAAATCTCACATCCCATACGGCCCTGTGCATTTCTTTATATTCAGACAGCTCTCACGGTAATCGCCGACTCCTCCGGTCGGGTATTCCATTGGAAAACGGTCGAGGAACGAAGATTTCTCTCTTATTGACGGACGGGGTGAACGGCGGCTCATCCATGCGGAGCGGATACAGATCCGGCTCTCCGTGCAGAAGGGGTCCGTAGTAAACATGTCCGGACGTAGCCTTCCGGACTCAGGCCGATCACATACGTCGTATTCTCTGTATTTAACTGAAAAGCTTTTTCTCATCATAATATAAAATCGCCATTTTCTTCTCCTTATTTCAGGTGTCTTGATCCGCCGGGCCGATTTTTGTACAAAAAGACCTCACCCGCCGGGCTGAGGCCTTTTTTGTTTCTATATCACACAGCGTTTAAGCAGTTACCATTGCATTTTTAATTTTTCCAGTTTCTCGGCTGCATCTTCAAGGGATGTGCCTTTACGCCGAAATAGAATTTGATCTTCGGCTCAGTACCGATGGGCGCACACAGCACCATGCGTTGTTTTCCAGCTCATAGTAAAGAACGTTGGAGGACGGAAGTCCGGTTGCGCTCTTCTCGCCGCTTACGAGATCCACTCGTACATCTGCTTTGTAATCGCGTACGGCAAGAACCTGGAAACCGCCCAGCTCTTTCGGCGGGTTCTCACGGGTTGGTCATCATGGTCTGGATCTCTTTTGCACCGTCGATACCTTTTAAGGTCATCGTTGCAAGACCCTCTTTGTAGTAGCCGTACTCCTCGTACATATCCACCATGGCATCCCACAGTGTTTTGCCCTGCTGTTTGTAGTATGCAGCAACCTCGCAGAGCATCATAACTGCCACGCAGGCATCTTTATCTCTTGCATATGTTCCGGCCAGGCAGCCATAGCTCTCTTCCAGACCAAATACATAATTGTGTGCAACCGCTCTGCTCAAAAAAATTTGATCTGCTCGCCGATGTATTTGAATCCGGTCAGAACCTCGATCAGTGCCACGTTATAAGCTTTGCGATTGCTTTTGCCATATCGGTCGTAACAATCGTCTCAACGAGAGCCGGGTTCTCCGGCATGGTTCCGTTCTTGGTGCGCTCGCGCAGGATGTACTCTGCGATCAGCATACCGGACATATTTCCGGTGAAGCTTACGTACTCGCCGGTCTTGCTGTCTTTTGCATAAACGCCGAGACGATCTGCGTCAGGGTCGGTTGCAAGGATGATGTCAGCGTCTACTTCTTTTGCCAGTTTCAGCGCCAGTGTCCATGCTTTCTCGTCTTCCGGGTTCGGGTAAGCCACCGTCGGGAAGTTTCCGTCCGGCACTTTCTGCTCTTTTACAACGTAAACCTGATTAAAGCCAAGCTCGCGCAGAACGCGGCGTACCGGCACATTTCCGGTTCCGTGAAGCGGTGTGTAGACGATCTTCATATCTTTTGCCGCATCTTTGATGATTTCCGGATGAATGCTCTGCTCTTTTTAATTTTGCGACGTAACGGTCATCAAAATCGGTTCCGATGACCTGGAACAGGCCTTCTGCTCTTGCATCATCTTCTTCCATCGTTTTAACGGCAGAAAACTCGGTTACTTTTTGCTACCTCTGCGAGGATGTTTTTGTCGTGCGGCGGGGTAATCTGTGCGCCATCTTCCCAGTATACTTTGTATCCGTTGTACTCTCTCGGGTTGTGGCTTGCGGTAATGACGATACCGGAAATGCAGCCGAATTCACGGACAGCAAAAGAAAGCTCCGGTGTCGGACGCAGGGACTCGAACAGATACGTTTTGATTCCGTTTGCATTCAGGCAGAGCGCTGCTTCGCGTGCGAATTCCGGTGACATGATTCTGGAATCGTGTGCGATGGCAACTCCTTTTTCCCTGTCCGTTCTGGGAAATGATATAGTTTGCAAGGTGTCGCCTGTCTTACGGTGTAGATGTTCATGCGGTTTGGTACCCGCTCCGATGACACCGCGGAGTCCGCCGGTACCGAACTCTGCTGACGGTAGAAACGGTCTTCGATTTCTGCCTCATTTCCTTCGAGTGCTTTCAGCTCTTCTCTGGATGCCTCATCAAAATATGGATCATTGCACCATTTTTTCATATACTTCTCTGTAACTCATGTTTGTTATCCTCCCTGTCTGTTGTACTTTATTTAACTTAAGACAGCAGACTTTTTCTGGATTTAAGCTCGTTTCATCACAGCTTAAAGTTACCATTTGTTTAGTCTGCTGTCAACTTAAAATTAATTTTTTTTTCTAATTCTTTTGGTTCCTGATAAAGCTCTTTTTAGATCACTGAGAACCTGTACTTTTCCTTTGCGGTCTGCGGTGCTCCAGGCTTTCGTCAGTTCCATGACAGCCTTCATATAGCAGGCATGATCCTCTCTAACCGGCCCATACCTTCCGCAGCGTTCCGCGCAGACAATTACATCATATTTTTTTCAGTGCTCCGTACGGATTTTCACTCTTCTCATCCGTCCAGAGTGCTTCGGTTAACTGTTCCAGTGTTACGATATGGTTTTTGTTGCAGATCATATAAACCAGCAGCTTTGTGATCATCGGGAATGAATCGCTTCCTCGTTGAGGCAGCGTGTTTCATCGTACATGCGGAATCTTCCAGGCAGCTGTACGCGAATCATAAAAACATCGTCTCCTTCTAAGAACTCAAGCTCTTTTCGGTCTGAATTGCCGGCAGTGCACTGTATTTCAGATTCTTTGCCCAGCCTTTTTCTCCTCGGAGAAGCGCTCGCTGATTCTCTTGTAGACGAGTTCGCATCCTCTCTGGCTGCCGCCCTGCAGCAGAATCACATACTGGGACGGGCTGTATTTTGCAAAGAAATCGGAATGACGCAGGCTGCGTTTCATTACCTCAAGCAGCTTTTTCGGACATACGGTCAAAGGCGCGGACCGCCTTTTGCCGGGTAACCTTTTCCGTCTGTAATGGTGCACAGCATCAGCCACGGCATCTGTCCGTTCAGCTCCGGACATACGGTAAACAAGTCGGTAGCAGTCACGGGAATCCGGCGAGGGAACAGAAGAATGCTCCGCCCTTTTCTCCCGGGCTCTCCTGAAGATCTGCCTGTACCTCTTCGATCACGCGGTGCCTGCTGCCCATGCGGCTTCCCAGATACGGTACTGCTCACCAGTTTCTCGCTCGGTGTAACACCAAGCTCTTCAAAGTAATGTTTCGAGGTCTGTTCGTACAGTTTCATGGCCTCTTTGTATCTCTCAGGCCGATCAGCGCCTGCATCTGGACTGCCTGCCACTCGTCGAACGGATACAGTTCGGAAGCAACAGAAGTCAGCTTCTGCAGCTCATCGAACTCCTCATTTTTCAGAAGATACTCACTTACTTCTTTCAGTGCATCGGAATATACTTTTTTCAGCTGCGCGCGCTCCGCCTGTACCCACTCTTCCTCGCCGAAATCTGCAAGGAACTCTCCGGTGTACAGCTCCAGCGCTTCGATCATCTGATCCATGCGCGCTTTCTCGTCTGTCTCTTTTCCTGCTTCCAGGATCTTATTTTTGATATCAATCGCATCTACCTCGACCGGCATCGGGCTGGTCAGTGGTAAACGCCTTTCTGTGTATAAATGTACTCAAACTGCGGAAGTCCTGCCTCGACAAGGCTTCTTTTCAGGCGATGTACGCCGACACGCAGGCTGTTTGCCGCGTCCGCCACATCTTCTCTTCCGTATGTGCTCTCCAACAGTCTTCCTCTGGAAATTCCATTGTCCTTGTTATAGAGGAAAATCTGCAGAAGTCTCATCGATTTTGTTGCCATTGTTTTCCGGAAGGAAATCGGCTGGTCGCCGTACTCCAGGAAAAAACTTCCCATCATGTGTACTTTTAAAAGCGGTAACTGTTCTGTTTGGTTTTCATTTCTTCGTTCATACTAACTCCTGTATTGCCTGTTGTGCTCTAATCTCTGTGGTCGGTTGCGCTGCGCTCCGCAATCGGCTGCGGTAACGGGCCGGCGGTTCCCTGTTCGTTCATTTCAAAAACAATTACGGACGCCGGATTTCTGTTTTCTATTTTACATCATTTTAATCAAAAATCCTACTATAAAATGTATAAAATATTAACTTTAACACCGAAAAATTCCTGCTTTTTCTTCTTTTGTCTTGTTATCTTTTTGTCAATCCCATCTCATCCGTAAATTGCCCGCATGATTTTAGCCATCAGCCGCCCTGCAGGCGCCGAGAGCACCAGTACTACAGCAAGAGATACCATGCCGCACCCGAGCAGTGCGCGGTTCACAAAGTCCCCGTGCTGAGCAGAATCCGAGGCAGAATCCTTCTTCAGGGCCAGAACAGCTTTTCCGGTTTCCGGTTGAAAAAATCGAGCACCAGATGGGACAGAAAGCCCACGGCAAAATAAGCGGACGCATCCGGGTAGATGATGTCCACGCACGCCGTCAGCAATGCCAGCGCCGCAATGAATGCATGAAGGAGCTGGTGCGGCTGCTGTTCCCATAGGCGCAGATCAGCAAAAATGCTGCCGTTCCGGTGAGGAGACGCAGCACGCTGCTGTCGCTTGTGAGGCGGCGGTAAATTCCAAGATTCAGTTTATACTCCGCAAGAATTGTGAGCACCGCAACTGCAACTGTTGCCGTAATAATCTTATCGGCATCGCGGTGCGCCTGCGAAGTGCCGACATCAATATCGCTGATCAGACCGCCGATCGCGGCCGCCCCGGCACCCGTCACCAGCACGGGGACTGTCTGCGGCTGTAAAAACAGCAAAGTGCCGCTGCTGTTCCAATAAAAAATGTGTTCTTCCAAGCATTTGTCTGTTTTTTCCTTTCGTAAAATTTCCTTTATCATAGCACATTCCCCGTCCTTTTATGCAACCATTTGTTCGATTCTTTTACGACCGTATGGTCCTA
>VOFG01002950.1_pt1 | contig 40767 bp, 52 predicted proteins | sample 5384171 | NCBI WGS metagenome assembly VOFG01 (sample SAMN12384726, study PRJNA508395) | human gut metagenome | isolation source: healthy gut F | host: Homo sapiens
CAGCGGCGGTAAAGTGCAGAGGTTCCCGCTGTAAATCTGTAGCTGTGCTTGCAGCACAAGAGGCCGATAAAAACGGAAACGCAGAATGTCCGGGTTATCCTGATAGGCTGCGGCAAACGCTTCATATTCGGAGAGGATGGCCTGTAAGCTATCTTCCCGGCCTAACAGCCCTGCGATTTCCTCCACTGCCTCCGGGAATCCACCTGGTTTATCATAGATGGCTCGCAATGAGGGAAAAACCGCTTTTCTTCATCCTCAATGTCACGGAACATCAGCAGCAGCCGGTCGGCCAGGTCATGGATTTCATAGTGATCTACTTGGTCAAGCTCGCTCTGGGGCATATACCGCCCCAGCTCCAGCAGTTCCCGGATACGGGCTGCCGCCTGTTCCCAGGAGATAAGCGTGGCGCTGGAACCCTGGGCGCTCTCGCCCCCGGCTATGCGGATTCCTTCGGCATTGTACCAGACAGCATACTTGCGCCCATCCAGACAGAAGCCCGCGCCGTTTTCCCCATAGTGTTCTGCAAAGGAAACGGGCGTTGTCTGGCTTATCCTTTTTGAAATAGGCGCAGATGGTGAGGCGGCTGTTCTCATGGTTGGAGCCGATACAAAGTGCCTCATCGATCACCTGCTGGGGCAGCGCATGAGAAAAAGGGAAATCTGGTTTCCGCCTTCCGACTGCGGCTGGCTGAAAACTCCAAAATCAAAGAGGGACATCTGCTGGCCCCTCCTGTGTGGGAGCTTGGGATGTCCGTCTGGATAAAGTATTCTTTTTTTGTCGATGAGCTGGGCTGTCCATTCCGCCACCAAACCCCAGGAAAACACGGCTTCTTTGGTGCGAGATGGGTAAGAGCCTTCCCACATGAGCAGCCCGTCCTCCTGCGGCTTATACCCCAGGCGCTGCCCATCTGCAATGATTTCGGTGTACCTGTCCTGGTAAGCCGTTTTCAGATAATCAGCCCGTTCCTGCGTATCCTGGTGGACGGAGAAGAAAAGCTCGATCTGCTGTTTCTTATACTTGAGGTCATCGTCCTTATTGGCGATAACGGCCATGATCTGCTTTTCATCCAAAAAGCGGGCAGCTCTGGGCTGTCCGCTTCCTCTGCTGTTGGTGCTGGGCTGTTCCGGTTCGGAAATTGGTTGTAAATCAGCTCTTTCAGTATGATCTCCTCCGCTGCGTTCTGGAAGGTTGTTCATCAGCTGCACCCACTTCATCGGGTCGCGCTCCTTCAGCTCCTCCCGTCACGCCGTTCTCTTTGGCCATCTGTGTCACCATCTGCTCCATCTGGCGCTGGGCCGTCTGCTCGATCTCCGCCAGATGGCTGGAGAGCTGCCCGCTGGTCAACAGGTTCGTGTAGGTGATCCTGCGGTGTTCTTTCAGAAACTTCTTCCGAAGCAATGCGTATTTCCCAGAGGGCCTCCGGCTCCTGCGGGGCAGAAGGTTCGGCAGGTTGTAGTCGCCCTGTCTCGTGTATGTGATCCCGTTCATTCTCAAACTCCTTTCTGACGGCTGGTTTCTCTGTTCAGTTACAGCATACTGGATTTTGCGGCTGGCCTGCAAATGTGCGATTCTCTTTTTGGGGCTGTCTTTGCAGGGCGAGGACGGTGCGGGAAATCTCGAAAGGCACATCTGGGAGATGTCGCCGGTGGCCACGCCCAGGGCGTTGAGGGTTTCCGGCGTGTTAAAATTCAGCACATCCGGAAATCCTCATCCTCAAAGGTTCCGGCAGGGTCAAGGCCGCAGCGCACCATGAGCATATATCCAATGCTGTTTTCCAGGGCCTTGCGGTACAGGACTTCCACGTTGTATTCGTCCAATTCCTCTAAAAAGCTGCCTTCCGTAACGGTTTTTCAGTTCGGAGAGGTAGTCCTGGATGTTATCCTCCACTGCGTTTTTTCGCCGCAGAGAGCAGGGCCGCGCCCAAATCCTCCATATGCTCCAGCTCGCCAAAGCTGTTCTCCAGCGTTTCGATGATTTCCGGTTCATATTCCGGCCTCACAGCCCAAAGAGGGATGGACTGGGGAAGTTCCCTCATGGGTGTCGGAAATGTCAAAGTAATATTTCAGCCGGGGCCTGCCCGTATGCTCGCCGTCAAAAAAACAGCAATGCCATTCGCGCCCCGGTTTACCCAGCGCCCAAACCGTTTATTCCATCGCTCGATCTCCAGGACGGCGGTGGCGTCCGGGCGCTGGGCATAGACAAGCAACTGCTCATCAAAGGAAAGACGGTAGTTGCGGCAGGCTGAGGCAAGAAATGCCTGCCACTGTGCCGGAGCTGTCACACTTCGCTGGGTTTCATGGTACAGCTCCGTCAATGCTTTGTATCGTATCGCCATCGGTTTGCACCTCCTTTTTTGTTATTCTTTTTCTGTGTTTTTCAGCTCCGCGCTGTAATCTCGATCCGGGTCATACTGCCTGCAAAAGGGTAAGCAGAAGCAGCCAGATGGTTTCTCCGGCTTCGCTGGGGTACAGCCGCAGATCCACGCAGGACGCTCCATATCCATCTGTAAAAGGCGTTCCGTAGGCCATACATTTGGAGAACAGCCGTTGTGCCATCTGGCGGTATTCCTCATACGGATTGTTTTGGGCGTGTTCACGCAGAAGCGTAAGCAGAAGATTAAACCATGTGGTGTGTGTTTCCAGTTTTACGGGCGGCAGATTTGCCATTTTTCTCACCTACCTTTCCAATGACGCAGCTTTGCGCTGTCGGGATTTGACTGGTTGACCCTGCTCATCGTAGTTTTTGGGGTCTGCGGCAGGGGTCTGCCATCCGAACATGGAGCCGGCCAGCATGGCGGCCTCCTGCGCTTTGGTGACACCGTTTTTCACATTGCAGTCATCCGCGAACTCCCGATTCTGTCTGGCGTCGGGGGTTGAAAAATCATAGCAGGGGCTGTATCCATTTTCACCCCTGGTTGATGAAGGAAGTACGCTGAAGCATTGTGCAGGCAGAGAGGAGCGTAGGGGAATGACGGTGCTGCCGTTTCGTTCCATCATCTCAGCGAATTGATAGACATGACAGAGGTTATCCCATCCACCGCCAATCTCCATATGGCACTCGTCAATATACCGGCAGCTTCGGTCAACATGACTGCCATCGGAACGCTGAATACGGATGTGGTCGCCGTCTGGAATACGGAACAGCTCCCTGCCGCTGGAAGCCATAAATCGAATGCCTTCTTGGGCCTTCTCTATGTGGTGTTCTAAAAACCGGGCAACGTAGGCGTAGAGGTAAAAGTTATAATCTCCATAGTTGAGATTACACCGCAGCATATAGGTGTGCTGGGACGTTTGCACCTTAAACCATACTCGGTGCAGTAGTTCCCTCAAATTCAGCCTCTGGATGTTGACAGCAGAACCTGTTCATGCTGGCCCGGCTACAAAGCAGCCCATCCTTTTCCCGCAAGGCGTTGACCACTTCGTCAAACTCCGCCTTGAACTCACCGTCCTTATATTCCTTTCGGCGGTCGAACCAGGAAGTATAAAACTCTTGCCCAGCGCCAAAATCCCCGCGCAGATAGCCGATACAGCCCGTTTGACCCTCGATCTGACTGCTCTGGCTGTATGCGTACAGCCGTTCCTCCGGGGTCATGCTGGTAATTTGAAACTTCATCATCGTTCACGCTCCTTGTGTTTTGCAGTTTTTGAGTGGGGGGGAGTCCGCGCCTTTTCCGCCCTCATCTTTTCCCGTGCCTGCCAGTATTCCGGGTGGAAGGTTTGCAGGCTGTCGTTAATCACAGCCTCGTATTCCCCAGGGGGCAAAATACTCGTTGACAGGCGCTTGATACAGCCCTCTGTCCATCAGCTCCCGCAAAGCCACCGGCGCGGCGCAGTCCTCCTCAAAGCAAAGGTAGCCGCGCTCCATAAAGCCGCAGGTCTTGGCCTCCTTGCAAAGCACCTTGTCCGCAAGCTCCCGGCTGACCATAACCCCGCCATGGCCTGCGGTGCTGACGGAATAAGCGCCGGGGCAAAGGGTGTGGCAGGTCTGGATTTCTCCCCAGGGGGAATCGGCGGGTTCCAGCTCCATCTTGTTGGGATCAATGCCGCGCTGCTCCAGATATTGAACCTCCTCATGCGCCCGCGCTACCAAATCCTTTTGCGCGTCAAACAGGCTGCTGAAATAGTGGCCCCAGTAGTAATCCGTCCGGTCTTTGCATTTCCAGGTAACGAATTGCTGAGGCGCTGTCAAATGGACGCCCAATACAAACTCGCTTTCGCCCACATGGCAGGAATCCGTTATGACATATCCTGCATTTTCTCTGTAATCCATCATCGTTCACGCTCCTTATTGGTTTTCTTTTGAGCCTGTTCCTGCTGGATGGCAGTAAGCCCATGCCTGGCCCAGCCGGGAAGGTTTTCCGGCTCCATCGTTCCCATCACATCCATGCGCTCATACCGGCTCTCTTTGCCGGTATAGAGATCAATGCAAAAACAGGCGGTGCCCCGGCTGTGGGGAGAAGCGCCAAAGCCGCCCGTGCAGAGCTTGAGTTGATGGGTTGCCCTGCGGTATTCCCGGCGCAGCACATCCGGCTTTACCACCACGATTTTTCCATGCAGATCATCCTCACCGGAAAGAGGGGTGCAGCTCTCCGCTGTGATAAGGCGGTCGTTTATGCTCTGTATGCGGGGCTTGTTCAGTTCTATGCGGGTTTTCTGCGCTTGCTCGGCAACCCGCCGGCCGAACAGCTCTGCAATCTCTGGGAAATCATCACTTGCCATCACTTCGCTGTATTCTGCAAACAAAGCATTTTGACGGCAAAAGGCGCACATATACTTCATGCCGGTTTCATCCCGTGGATTTTCCCCCAGAACAATCTCCCGGTCGCCTATATGCAGCCCCTTGGATGATCTCATAATCACCGGCCATGCGTTTTTCCTGTAAATCATCGTTCATCTCTTTGCCTCCGTTTCGCTCAAAATAAACGCCTTGATTTCCTTTACACTGGCGAAATCCCGTTCATCCCCTGTGAGGTAGCGCACCGCCTCCTGCCATTGAGAGAACGGATAGGCATTTTCCTCCATCCGGCGTAGGTCGGACAGCGCCATCCGGCGCAGGAACGGTGCAAGATTGAGGTCGGAAATGTAGCAGCCGCGCCGGGCCGCCAGGACGTCCAATATATGCAGCTCGCTCATGGGCGCACCTCCATCCCTCCCGCCTCTTTCAGAAGCTCCTCCACCAGCCTGCCGCTGCGGATTTTGTTGCGGTCGGCCAGCACCTTGTTCTGGACGCACAGCACCGCCCGGATGTTGGGGACGGTAATGCCGGGGATCTCCACCATCTCCTCCGGGGTGACGGTGAGAAGCTGCACCGGGGAATAGCCCGCCTGGGCGAAAATGCGGAACAGCCGCTGTTCAAATGGTTCTTTCATCTGCCATCAAGCTCCTTTCCAGTTCTTTTTTGGGTATGTAAGAGGGCGGCCCCGTATGGCCGCCCCTGTGGCTTCTGCTATTTCTTCCGGCTTCTGATTTTAAGGAAGATCAGCCCGCCGATGATGAAAAGAACAAGCCCGATGGCAATGATTGCTTTTAATTCCATGATGATTTCCTCCTGACACAAATTCAAACCGCCTTATTCAGCGGATTTGTTACCCTTTTTTCTCTTGTTCATATCCCAGAATACCCAGCGTGGCAGCGCCCGCAGCGGACACGCCCATGAGGGCCATCCAAAGCCACGGCTTGCTGTCATCGCCGGTTTTCGGTGTGTCGCGCAGTTCATTGTGCATTTGCGCCACAGTGGTCTTATCCGCCAGGATTGTCACCGTCTTATCCGCAGGCAGCACATAGCTGGCGCTGGCCCCGTCCGACACCTCGGACACGGTGTAATCGCCTACGCGCAGGCCCTCGATGTGGATTTCACCGTTTTTATCGGTTTTGAAGGTCTGGTCGTAACCGTTCGCGCCCGTCACGCGGAAGGAGAAGCCCTCCACCTTGCCGTCGCTGGATGTCTTTTCAATCCGCAGGGAGCCGGTCTGGGCCGCGTTGACAAAGCCTTTTCCGGCCTCGTTCTCTACCTCGTAGATTTTGCCGTGTTCGGCGATCTCCACATAGTAGGCGTTTTCATCCAGCAGGAAGCCCTCCGGCGCTTTGGTTTCCTTTACGAACACGCCGCCGTAGAGGATATGGGCCATCTCATAAATGCCGGTGCTGGTTTCCTCCATCTTGCCCAGCAGTTCGTCGCCCTCGTCCAGCTCCTTATTTCCATTGGTATCGCGGTACACCTCGAACTCGGCCCCGGTGAGCTTGTTGTCCGGGTAGTCCTTATCCACTTTCGTGAGCCGCAGGTTGCCGTAAATGCGCTCGTTGGCAAGGGAGATTTCCACTACCTGCCCATCTTCCTCCACAGTGACGGGGATGACCTCATCAGAGAGAATGAAGCCTGCCGGGCTTTTCCAGCTCTTTAATACCCAATCCCCAAAAGGCACATCCGCGAAAGAGAAGCTGCCGTCCTCCGCAGAGGTGGCGGTGGCAAGGGCGTTTTCTGCGGTAAACTCGGTTTCATCGCTCTGAAAGAGGCCGATCACAGCCCTGGAAAGGCCCGTGCCATTCTCATCGGTTTTGAGGCCCCGGATTTCACCGCGGATCAGCTCATTGGAAACAGCCTCGCCATTGTTGGCGGCAATCTCCACCACGGCCAGGGAAGGCCCGCCGTATTCAAAGCTGAACGGGAAGGTTTCACCATTCAGCAGGTAATGGCTGTCGGTGGACAGCTCCTTCAGATAGAAGCTGCCAAAAGGCAGGTCGGTCTTGCACATGGCCTGGCCGTTCTCATCCACAGAAACGATTTCCAGAAGCCCGTCTGCCGGGATGATGGAGCCGTCCGCTGCGGTGATGTCCTCCTGGGCATAGAGCCCAAAGGTAACAGCGGCGATTTCGCCATTCATGCCAATACCAAAGGTTTCATCCTGCTCCAGTACGTTGTCAAGCGTCACAAGGGCTTTCTGGCGCTGGTTGTAGAAGCTGGCAGAAGTTTCGGTGATTTCGACTTCCTGGCCTGCATACACAAGCTCCACCTCGGTGATATTCTCGCCGGTGTCCGCCATGCCGTGGGGAACTCGATTTCTTTCACCTGGAATTTGCCCAGGTAGAGAGGCTGGCTCTGGGCCGTCCCGTCCTCCCCGGTGGTGATGGTGTCCACCACTTCGCACGCAGAATAGCGCAGGGTGCCGTCCGGCGTGTAGACGTCCTCCAAAGCTGTGATCTCAAACACCGCGCCCGGCAGGCCGGTCACTTCGTACACCGGCTGATAAACGCCCTCGTTTTCCTGCACGGATGAGAATACTTCGCCGGTTTTGCTGACCTTGATAACGCCTTTCTGGGCCATGTTGGACTTGGTGACTTCGATGACTGTCACGCCGCCCTCCTCGGTAGAATTGTCCTCGGTCACATCAAAATACACAGGGTGCTGTCCAGCACATAGCCATAGGGGGCCTGCACCTCCACCAGCGAATAGCCGGAGCCATACTCCAGCTTTTCCGGGGTGACAAGATAGCCCTCGGCATTGGTGTAAAAGGTATCAATCGTGGTGGGCGTCGGATAGGTGAAGGTCATTTCCACCTTGCTGCCATCCGGGCGGTAAATCTGGAAGCCTGCGCCCGCATAGGGGATGGTGACGCCGGTTTCCGCGTCCACCTTGACTACTTTTATATAGCTTTCAAAGGCTGCATTGTTGATGAGATAGTGGTAGGTCTGCCCGTCCTGGGAGATATACACCTCAAAATCATCCATCAGCTCCCGGCCCTCCCAGCCTTTGGTCTGATGGACGATATACGTTCCATAGGGCAGCTTTTTCGACTGCGCAAAGCCATTCTCATCACAAACAAGAACATCGCGCTCGGAGTCCTTTGCCGCGTCATAGCTGCCGGCAGCTTTCAGATAGATTTGGAACTCTGCGCCTTCCTCCGGGGTTTCAATTCCTGTTTCGCCATCGTCCGTGTGTTTGATGATGGCAATATCCCCTTGATGATCTGCTCTGTCACATCATTGGCGGTATCATTCAGCTCAATGGTGTATAGCTCCGGCTCCGCGCCCACATGGTGGATGGTGGAATCCACAAGGTAGCCCTCGCTGGGATTGATTTCACGGATCGTCCAGTCGGAGTCGCAGACATAATAGCCGGTGGTGAACTGACCATTCTCGTCGGTCGTAAAGCTGTCGATGAGGGTATCGCCCTTATACAGCCCGTAGGTCGCTCCGGCAAGGGAGCCGTCGCCCTGGGGCGTTCCTGTTTCCACATCGCTCTTGGTGACGGTGACACGGAACTTTTTGAGGATATTGTTCACGGTTTTATCCGTGACCTCATTCCATTCGATGGTAGCTGTCTGGGCCTCCGGCACCACATAGCGGATGGGGGTATCCACCTCCTCCAGCACATAGCCCGTGCCGATCAGCACGTTTTCAAACCTTGCCACTCCTGTGGAATCCGTCACCGCGTACTCATCCACCGGCAGGCCGGAGAGGGATGTGCCGGACAAGTGGAAGGTCATGCCCTCCGCCAAACCGTCCTCGCTGGTTTTGGTAACTTCCAAACTGCCACGCTTGAGAACATTGTTAAAGGTCACGGTAGCCGTCTGGCCGCTGACGATGGTGACGCGCTGGGTTTCCTGGGGTTCATACTTATCAATCGACTGCTCGGTTACGGTATAAACGCCGGGATTGAGGTCGGTAATGTCGATTTCACCTGCGGCATTGGTGGTTTTGGTGGCGTTATATCCCTCGCCGGTGATGGTAAAGGAAATCCCCTCCACCTTGCCGTCCTCGGAAGTTTTGATTAACTTCATATTGCCGGTTTTCACTTCCAGATTAAGGTAGCCTACCATCTGGTCGGAAACCGTCGTGCCGTAGGTGGCAAAGTCCTGGGTGCCGCCCCCGGTCACGCCGTCCGTCCAAACCACCACGCCGCTGCGCTGGGCGCTGATCTTTTCCGCTTTCACGGTTACAGAGCCTTTGAGGGCCTGGCTGGATGTGATGGTGAGCTGGCTGCCGTCTACGGAGAAATTCAGCCCTGCGGTGCTGCTGCTAAAGGTATAGTCCCCAGTACACCGTTGGTATCTGTAAGTGTGGCAGAATACTTTTCTCCATCCCATTTCAGCTCATAGGCTCCCGCGTCGGCGGTGCTGCTGAAAAAGCTGGGCAGCATGGTATGGCGCTTCACCGCGCTTTCAATCGCGGAATACTGGCTGAAAATCTGGCTGCGCAGGGGATGTTCCGCGCTGATATATTCCGTTACATTGTTTTTCCCCTGGGCGTTGGCGTCCACATGGTTGAACTGGCTGTCACGCTCGCCCACGATGGTTTCCCAGACTAAAAGCTGGGTGGCGATATATCCGGCCATCTGGTTCGCATGATCGGGGTTGCTGCTCATCCATGAGGTGCTGGCGTTGCCCTGCCACCCATAGGTCATAATGCGCCCGATATACTCTTTGATGGTGTTGGGTGGAATCGTCGGATTGAGGCTTGAGGGGTAGTTATCCCAGAAATCCTCGCCGCGCCCCGTATATTGGTCGCCGGAATGGACGCCGATTCCAGGCTCGATACAGTAGATAGCGCGCCCGTTGTATGCGTCCTGGGTGTGGACGGAAAAGTGGGTGCCTGCGCTGGTTGACCATCCGCCCAGAAAGTTGAGGGCCGGATGGCCCCAGCCTGCTTTATTGGGGTCGTTTGCACGGGGAATATCCACCATATACGTCGTCATGGTTTCTCCTGCGGCAAACGCCGTAACACCTGTCCCCGCAAACATACCCAGGCACATGAACAGCGCCATGAGCAGGGAGAGAGGCTTTTTCAGTGTTTTCATCTTGTTACCTCCTTGAAATGGCCGCAAAAAAAGCACATCGCTTTGGATGTGCTGCTTACGGCTGGATTCGTTTACGTTCTAAAAAGAGAGGCGCGCCCGAATCGCTGCCTCTTATCCGCCTTTCCACACAACCCCACACGTCTGTTGAAAAGAAGCCTGCCAGGGCTTTCTATCATCTAAGGCTCTGGATATATCTTCTTTTTTTAGGCTGTTTAGGTTGTCTGGAAGGGGTGAGGTGTGGAGAGGGGAAACCTGCAAAGCCAGGCGTTTTCCTGCAAATGGGCGCACTTCTCCCTTGTGAGTAAGGTTATCGCTCTAAACTGCGTTGGCGTTTTCGATACAGCTCCAGCGCCTTGATGATGGTATCCTCAATCTTCTGCGCGGGCGTCCCCGGCGCAAAATATTTGTTGATCCGCTCCTTTGGGATTTTGAATTGTTCTTTCTGATTGGGCTTTTCCTCCTTCATAATGGAAACAAGCGCGTCCTTGGCTAATCGTTCCCCGCCTGTCTTGGCTTCGGACATCTGACGCATTTTGATGGCCTGGGCGTGGGACGGGGTACAGTCCAGTTCGTCCATGATTGCAAACAAGTCGGCCTGTTCCTCTTTTCGCAGGTAGGACAGCTCCACCGCAGGCCGCAGGGCGATTTGCAGCGTTTCCGGGTCTTTCAACACCGAATTGTCCACCAATTCCAGAATTTCCGGGATGAGATTGGTGAGGCGGATAAAACGAAACACTTGATCTCTACTTTCACCACTTTGTCGTCCGAGTTGCGCCGCTGTATCTAACTTTGTCGCCACTGGCGATAAAGTTAAATCCGTCCTCTGTCCCTGCCTTTTCATCGCGTCCAGCTTCATTTTGTAGGCGAACGCCTTTTCTGAGGGCAGGATTTGTTCCCTTTGCAGGTTGGAATCCACCATAATGATCGTGGCTTCATCGTCGGTGAGCTGCCGCACGATACAGGGATTTCTGTGAGGTTTGCCAGCTCCGCCGCCTTTTTCCTGCGGTGTCCGGCCACCATCTCATAACCGCCGTCCGGTTTGGGCCGCACTAAAGCTGGCACCAAAACGCCGTACTGCTTCACGCTCTCCGTCATTTCCTGCATGGCAGCGTCCATCCGCACCTTAAATGGATGATTAGGAAAATCGCTGATTTCCGAGGGATTGAGGTTGATGACTTTTTCCAGGCGCGCCTCCGCCCGGCTTTCTTCGGTGCTGAACAGGTCATCGGCTGAGGGAAGATTGAAGTTTAGCGCGTTGTTTTTCGCCATCTGCCAGCACCTCCTTTGAAAACTCTGCGTAAGCCTGGGCCACCTTGCTGCCTTTGTCATAGGCGTAAATACTCTTGCCTGCGGCGCTGATTTCTGCGGCTTTGATTGCCACGGGGATTTCGGAACGATAGATTTTCAGAACGCTCCCGTAGCTCTGCCGCAGGGTATCCGCCGTCTGGCGGGCCAGATTGGTGCGTCCGTCCACCAGGGTGAGCAGCACTCCGTCCACCTTTAAGGCCGGGTTGATCTGACGCTTCACCTTGCCTATGGTTTTGATAAGCTGGGTCATGCCCTTTGCGGGGAGATAGTGGGCCTGGACGGGGATAATCACGCTGTCCGCTGCTGCCAGAGCGTTAATGGTAATCATACCCAGGGACGGCATACAGTCGATCAACACCACATCGTAGTTTTTCTTTGCCTCATTGACATAGGTGCGCAAAGTGACCTCCCGGCTCATGGCGTTTACCAGACTGACTTCCAGCTCCGACAATTCGATGTTGGCAGGCATAAGGTCTACGCCCTCGCTGTGGTGCAAAATGCCCTCATCCGTGGTGAATGGCTCATCACGGATGATTTTTTCCCATGACGGTGGCAAGGGTGGTCTGCAAGCTGTCCTGATCTTGCCAGCCCAGGCAGGTGGTGAGGTCGCCCTGTGGGTCTGCGTCGATGAGCAGCACCTTTTTCCCCAGACGTGCAAGTCCAATGCCCAGGTTGACCGTCGTGGTCGTTTTGCCTGTGCCGCCTTTCTGATTGGCTAATGCGATCACACGGCCATTCTTCGGGCGGCTTCTTTGTTCCGTCATTTTCATGTCCTCCTTTTCCATAGATTTAGCCGCCCGTTGGCAAGACGGACGGCTATGTACGCGGGAAATCTGAAAGACGGGCATGAAAAAAGGCCGTCTTATCTAACAGCAGATAAAACGGCCCTTTTCGGACGGGGATATGTAGTTTTTATACTTTCTTCACCGGGGCGCACATTACCTTGAGCAAAAGTTCGTCGATACAGCCGGTGTCCCGGTTTTCTTTCAGCATGGCGTTGCGCAGGTTGTTAAGGCTCTGGATCACAATGCGGTTCTCTGTGGGGGTAAGATATATTTTAAGTTTCCGCTTTTTCATTTGACACGCCTCCTTTGTGCCTCCATTGTATAGAAAGGGGAGCATTTTTACAAATGTGCGAATACTTTGCAACTTGAATCATAGAAAAAATCTTATGTAAAAGACAGAATAAACTGTATTCGGTTTAGTCAAACCTTGACAAACCCGGCCAAACCTTCCAAAAGAAAATCCAGGAATAACAGACCGTAAAAGCTGGCTGTCACAGGGGAGAAAATCCCTCTCAAAAACGGACCGATTTCGGCTCCCAGTTGCCCCATTTTTTAATCATAACGGGGTCAAAAATGCCTGTTGCCCCATTTTTAATCAAGAAAAATGAGGTCAAAACCGTTCAAATCCGAACAAAATTAGAGAAACAAAATCAGCGTTTTCGAGAATAGAAAAAGCCCGAAGAAAACCGCATGGTTCCGGGCTTTTTTTGAACATTTTGAATTGGTTTGTCGGGCCTGTTATCTCTGATATTCGTAATTTTCTTTGCGCGTTACAGTATACCACACCTTCCGCACCGTGTCAAGTCTTTTCGGAAAGAAAATCCCGCCTCGCCGATTTACGCATATCCGATCTTCGATTTTCTCGTTTTTTCTCGCGTTTGCTCGTTTTTCGCATACAAATTTTTTCGTAAAAAGACCGATTTCACCTGCGCGGCGCGCTTCGATTTTGTGTTTTTCGTCGTGCGCACGGTGCGTGGAGGCTTTATTTGCCTTGACAACGGCATTATGTTAATGTACAATATTATATAATATTATCAGATTGTGCGCACGCGCGATCGGAGCAGAACGGAGAACGGAATGGAAATGAAAGTGCCCGAGTATTTCGCCTCAATGGTGTTGTTCGACGATGCCGTAATGCAGGAGCGTCTGCCGAAGGAGACCTACCGCGCCCTGAAAAAGACCGCGAAGGACGGACGAAGCCTCGATATTTCGGATCGCAAATGTCGTCGCAAATGCGATGAAGGATTGGGCAATCGAAAAAGGAGCCACACTACACGCATTGGTTTCAGCCGATGACGGGCGTTACGGCGGAAAAGCACGACAGCTTTATCTCTCCGACCGACGCGGGCGGAGTCATCATGGAATTCCGGGCAAGGAGCTTGTCCGCGGCGAGCCGGACGCATCGTCCTTCCCGTCCGGGCGGTCTGCGCGCGACCTTCGAGGCGCGCGGCTACACCGCGTGGGACGCGACGTCGTATGCGTTCATCAAGGACGGCGCGCTTGCATCCCGACCGCATTCTGCTCATACGGCGGCGAAGCACTCGACAAAAAGACACCGCTTCTGCGCTCGATGGAGGCGCTGAACCGTCAGGCGATGCGTATCCTCCGCCTTTTCGGTAACGAAACCGTCACGAACGTCAAGACCACGGTCGGACCGAGCAGGAATATTTTCATCCGGAGGATATGTTCAACAAGCGCCGCGATCTCGTTTACACCGGACGCACTCTCTTCGCGCGCGCAGCCTGAAGGACAGGGAGTTTGACGATCACTATTTCGGTGCGATCAAGCCGAAGGTCTCCGCCTTCATGCGTGAGCGCTCGACGAAGAGCTTTGGAAGCTTGGAGTTTTCGCAAAGACCGAGCACCACGAGGTTGCGCCCTCTCAGCACGCTTGCCCCCGTATTCACGACGACGAACATAGCCTGCGATCACAACCAGCTCACGATGGAAATGATGCAGAAGATCGCGCGTAAGCACGGAATGGTCTGCCTGCTCCACGAAAAGCCGTTCGCGGGAGTCAACGGCTCCGGGAAAGCACAACAACTGGTCGATCTCGACGAACACGGGCACCAACCTTCTCGAGCGGCGAAACTCCGCACGAAAAATGCGCAGTTCCTTCTCTTTCTTGTCGCGGTGATCAAAGCGGTCGACGATTATCAGGACCTGCTCCGCATATCCGTGGCATCGGTGGGCTGACCACCGCCTCGGCGCGCAGGAGGCTCCCCCGCGGTAGTCTCGATCTTCCTCGGAGAGGAGCTTGACGAGGATACTGTCGTCGATCGAAAACGGAACGGCATACGATGCGCGCGAGGAAGTCCGAATGCGCGTCGGTGTCCACGCTGCCGGAAATTCCCGCGCGACACGACAGACCGCAACCGCACGTCTCCATTTGCATTCACGGGAAACAAATTCGAATTCCGCATGCTCGGCCCCTCCAATCGATCGCGAGACAAATATAATGATAAACACCGCCGTCGCGCAATCCCGCTGAAATGCTTTGCCGACGAGCTTGAGGGCGCGCGGGATTTCAATGTGGCGCCACGAGCTTATACGCACGACAATACGCGACCACAAGCGCATCATCTTCAACGGAAACGGCTATGACGAAGCGTGGCTCGCCGAGGCACAGCGGCGCGGACTTCCCAATTTCCGCACGGCGCCCGACGCGATTCCGCACCTCACCGATGAAAAAGAATGTCGTTCTTTTGCGGGACAGAGTTCTTTCGCAGACGGAGCTTACCGCGCGCCGCACGATCATGCTCGAATCATACGCAAAGGTGATCGGCATCGAAGCACTTACGATGATCAACATGGTGAACAAGCAGATACTGCCCGCGGTATCCGCATACACCGGTGAGCTTTTCGCGCACGGTTAAGGACAAGCTGCCGTATGCCCCGACGCAAACGCCGATTACGAAAAGAGCGCGATCGTAAAGCTGTCGCGCTCTGCGGGAAAGATGTTCGCATCGGTGGGACAGCTTGAGAAGCTGTACGAAGCGGAAAAGGAATCGGACGCACTTGCAGCCGCGCTCCGCGCGCGCGATCTGCTGCTCCCCGTCATGGACACGCCCGCGCCGCCGCGGACGAGGCGGAGGAGATCGTTCCCCGCGAAGAATGGCCGTTCCCGACATACGGCGATCTTCTGTTCGGGGTTTCGAAGTAATGCGATCGGGACGGACGGGCAGCAGACCGTTCCACTTCTGCGGTGCGGATCGCAGTGGTGACGATCGCCGGCGGACGCTACAGCCTGAGGTGCGAGCCGCCTAATCTCATGCAGCCGCGGAGAAAGTGCATCGTCCTACGGCGCCGGCGGCGCATTTCTCATGCGCCGATTCGGAATACCGTTCATTTTGAAATATAACTAATGCTGCCGTCGGTGAGTCGTCTCACCGACGGCAGCCCGTTTATTTTAGAAAAGCCAAAGGTACGACCGAAATCAAAGGAAGCGCATCGCCGCGGCGGACGATCGGCGGCGGGCTGTGCCCGTCTGCGGTGCACGCTGCCGTGTGAAGTTCGAAACCGTAAAGAAAGCGCCGCGAAAAGGTGCGTGCTGCGGCAAAGTATTCGGCGATCCGTTCGTCATCCCCGGCGCTCTCCCGCGAAAATCCCGCACGGGATTTCCCGTGGAAACGCCGCTCTTTTTGCTGCGATATACACCATAAATACAGAGGAGCGGACACCCCTTCGGCATCCGCTCCGCGATTTTCAGTATTTCAGGTTCTTTCTGAATTCCGCAAGCTCGTCGTCGGTCGGGATGTAATCACCCATCTGACCGTCGTTGTACTTCTCATATGCGGTCATATCGAAGTAGCCCGTGCCTGTCAGACCGAACAGTATCGTCTTGTCCTCGCCGGTCTCGCGGCAGCAGCACTGCCTTCGTCGATCGCAGCGCGGATCGCGTGGCTCGACTCCGGTGCGGGAAGGATTCCCTCTGTGCGTGCGAAGTACTCCGCCGCCTCGAATACGGAGGGGTCTGCTCAACGGAGCGCGCCTCGATCAGTCCGTCGTCGTAAAGCTGCGAAACGATGCCGGACATTCCGTGATAGCGGAGTCCGCCCGCGTGGTTTGCCGACGGGATGAAGTCGCAGCCGAGTGTACATCTTTGCCATCGGGCAGATCTTTCCGGTGTCGCAGAAATCGTATGCGAACACGCCGCGCGTCAGGCTCGGGCAGGATGCCGGCTCGACCGCGATAAAGCGGTAATCCGCCTCGCCGCGGAGCTTTTTTCGCCCATGAAGGGGAAATAAGTCCGCCGAGGTTCGATCCGCCTCCGGCGCAGCCGATGATGATATCTGGCTTCACGCCGTATTTGTCGAGCGCCGCCTTCGACTCAAGTCCGATCACGGACTGGTGCAGCAGCACCTGCGAAAGGACGCTTCCGAGAACGTAGCGGTACGCGCCGGTAACAGCCTTCTCGACCGCCTCCCGAGATTGCGCATCCGAGGCTTCCCGTGGTTCCGGGATGCTCGGCGAGAATCTTCTTTCCGACCTCGGTTGTCATCGACGGCGAAGGCGTTACGTTCGCGCCGTAGGTGCGCATTACCTCGCGGCGGAACGGCTTCTGCTCATAGGACACCTTGACCATGTACATCATTGCACTCGAGTCCGAAGTACGCGCACGCCATCGAAAGCGCCGTGCCCCACTGACCCGCTCCGGTCTCGGTGGTCACGCCGCGCAGACCCTGCTTCTTCGCGTAGTACGCCTGCGCGATCGCGGAATTGAGCTTGTGCGAGCCGGAGGTGTTGTTTCCCTCGAATTTAGTATATCTTCGCCGGAGTTCCGAGCGCCTTTTCCAGACAGTAGGCGCGGACGAGCGGCGCGGGGCGGTACATTTTGGCCAGAACGTGAATATTTCCTCAGGGAATATCGATATACGGCGTTGTGTCGTCAAGCTCCTGCTCGGCAAGCTCGCGGCAGAATACCGCGGAAAGCTCATCGACCGTGACGGGCTGCATAGTTGCGGGATTGAGAAGCGGCGCGGGCTTGTTCTTCATGTCCGCACGGACATTGTACCATTTCTTCGGAAGCTCATCCTCGGAGAGATAGGTCTTGTACGGAATTTCGTTGTTTTTCATTTGGTTTTCCCCTTTCTTTTTCCGGAACGGAAAACAAAATCCCCGTCCCTGCAATTCTGCCGGGACAGGAGAAAAACTCCTGCGGTGCCACCCTGCTTTTGACGCTTGTGCGTCCCGCTCTGCGCATACTTCATATGCCGGTCTTTGTTAACGGAGGACTGCTCCGTCTCGCATACTTGATTCTGCTCGCCCTCGAAAGCCCATTCAAACCCGTCCGCCATACCGCGTCGCACCAAGCCGCGGCTCTCTGGATGACCGAGCGTGCTTTACTCACTCTTTCTCATCGGTTTTATCGAAACTATACCACACTCCGCACGCTTTGTCTTGTAAGCTTTTTTCAAAAATTTTTCCGCACATTTTTCGGCGCAAAACCCTTCTTTCGTCTTTTTTACGATATTGACAATCCGCCGAATTTGGTATAGAATAATAACGGAGCCGGAAAGACGGCAAAACCGAAAGGACGGATAAGTCATGGCAGAAGAATTCTACGATGCGGAAATATATACCCTCACCGATGAGGAGGGTGTCGAAGCCGATACAAGCAGATCGGCGTTGCCGAGGTAGGGGGAGAACGTATATTACGCTCTCGTTCCTCTCGACGAAAAGGGCGAGGAAGCGGGGAGATGAATATATAATCCTGCGCGCCGAGGCTGACGAAACGGAGATACCTATCTTGCGACGATAGAGGACCACGAGGAGTTCGACAGCGTACCCGATCTCTTTGACGATGAGTTTGCCTCGATCGACTACGACGAGGAAGCCGAAGAGGACGCGGACGGCGAATAAAATTCCCGTTTTGAGAAACTGAAAACAGAGCTTCCTGCTTTGTTCGTGATAAAGCGAGTATTAAACCCACGATAGATTTATGGAGTCCGGACTTCGTCCGGCGGGATGCAGACCTCCCTTGACTTCTCTCTTTCGACAGATTTAAGGACGTTGGGAGCACAAAACCGGAGAGAGGACACCAACCTTGCGAAAGCAGGGTTTCTTATCCTGTTTTACACGCACGGTGGGGCTCTTTTTTACCTTCCGGGATTCGGAATCTGCCGGAAGCGGTAAACGAATATGAAAAGCGGCTCGGAAAAATCTCCGACCGCTTTTTTTCGGTGAAGGGGAGCTTCGCCCGACGAAGGGGAGGCGCACAGCGGCTGAGGAGAGGAGCGGAGGCGGTAATGCGGCGATACGCGGGATACGGAATGCGGGACGTGCGAGATACGCAAAAAAGTTGGAAATCCGCGGATTTCGTCCGTGCGACGTAAACCGGGTGGTATTCCGTGCAGCGAAAAACCGTGAAGCGCGACGAGCGCGCAGAAGATTTCATCCGCGCCCGACGCGCGATTCCGTCAGCAGACGCGCATCCGTCGGCGCGGCGAGGGTACGCGGCACGCGGATATTTTACGTTCGGTGTACGTCCGCGCGCATGACGCGGGATAACTGCAAAATTCGCCCCGAAAATCTGCCCCGATACGCGCGCCTGGACAGGTGTTTTTCAACTTTTACCCAATTCCGTTGTTAAAACAACGTAATTCGTTTTCGGATTTTGAAAATACACCTCTTTTCGCGTGCCGTCGGCGCAGTACGGAAAAATTCGCCCGTGTCCCCGATGCGCCCGATTTCGGCAGCGAAGGCGCGTTCTCGGCGCGGCACGGGCACGCGGGTATTTTACGTTCGGTGTACATCCGCACGCATGACGCGCGGGATAACTGTGAAATTCGCCCCGAAATATGCTCCGATACGCGCACTGCGCAGATTCTTTGGAATGCTTTACCCCAATTCCGTTGGAAAAACAACGTAATTCGTTTTCGAATTTTGAAAATACACCCGCTTTTTCGTGCACCGTCGGCGCAATGCGGAAGATTCGTCCGCGCCCGACGCACGGTTTCCGTCAGCAGACGCGCATCCGTCGGCACAGCGAGGGCATGCGGCGCGCGGGTATTTTACGTTCGGTGTACGTCCGCACGCATGACGCGCGGGATAACTGTGAAATCCGCCCCGAAAATATGCCCAAATATGCGCGCCTGCGCAGATTTTTGAAATGCTTTACCCAATTCCGTTGAAAAACAACGTAATTCGTTTTCGAATTTTGAAAATACACCCGCTTTTCGCGCACCGTCGGCGCAATGCGGAAGATTCGTCCGCGCCCGACGCACGGTTTCCGTCAGCAGACGCGCATCCGTTGTCGGTTTGTCAATGATATGTTACATTGTGCTTCAAAAAAATTATTGAGAGCAGCTTTAGGTGAAATCCAGTTAAGCGGGCGCATGGGAAAGTTATTGTATTTGCGAAGGTGAACGGCAAGTTGTTTTTTGAAGTCGTTGAACGAGTAGAACGTATGTGTCGCGTAAAAATGGTCGTTATGCTTGCGGTGTGAGCGCTCAACTTTGCCATTGTGACGCGGGGTGAACGGTCGGATCAGCTTATGCGTGATCTTTCTCTCTTTGAGCGCGCGCTCAAAGAGAGAAAGATTGTCGGGTGCCGAAGTGCCGAAGCGTTTCGTGAACTCAAACCCGTTGTCGGTCTGAACGCATTTGACGGAAACGCCGAGCCTTTTAAAGTGATCGAGCATATGAATGAGAAACTGCGCAGAGGAATAGGTGCTGTTCTCTTCAAAGGCTTCAAGATAACGGTATCGTGAAAACTCATCTATGGCGGTATACTGATAGAACTTCCTGCCCGCGGCTGCCCCTACGAGGCAAGCCGCCGGGACAAACTTGACATCGATCTGCACACGCTCACCGGGATAACTCATTTGCTCATACGGCTTTGGGATATACTTTGGATTCTTCGGCTTGACCGCCATCCCGCCGCTCCGGCGAAGCACGCGGTACAGCCCGGTCACGGTGCGGGTATATCCTCTTTGCCGAAGCTTCACCCAAAGCACGACAAGCCCCGCAGCGGGATTGCGGCGGCGCATATCCCTGATCAGCTTCAGCTCCTGCTCGGTGTGCTGATTCGGATGATGATGCGGTCTGCGTGATTTCTCACGCAGCGATTCAATCGTGCCGTCGTACCTACGCAGCCAGCGGTAAATGTATTGTCGGTTCGTTTTGTACTTGACCGCCGCCTTTGTTACTCCGTATTTCTGCGAATATTTCAAAAGGGATTGACGAAACTTCATATCTTGTGTTACACTGTTCATGGCAATTGAGAGTCTCCTTGTTGCTTTTTGTTGTGGTAACTTAACTGTAACACATTCGGCTCTCAATTGCTACTCTTTTTTTTGATACTGTAACATATCTATTGTAATCGTGCCCGACAGCGCGCAGGGTACCGGAGAAAGCGGCGGCAGCTCAACCGACACAAACTGAAAAAGACATCGAAGCCGAGGAAAAGCGTCTTTCCTTCGTCGGCTGCGGAGACAATATAGTCTACTACGGAAACGTGCGCGAGGCGGCTGCGGTCGCGCAGCCCGGCGGACGGCAGTACAATTTTGCGCCGACGTATTCGCAGGTCGCACCGATCGTTTCCGCCGCGGACATATCGTTTATAAATCAGGAAACGCTCATGGCGGGCGAGGGCTGGGATTTCAGCTACTACCCCACCTTCAACGGTCCGCAGGACATGGGCCGCGATCTCGTCGATCTCGGCTACGACGTCGTTTCGATCGCAAACAACCACATGCTCGACAAGGGCGGTGCGGGACTCGAGGCGACCATAAAATTCTGGAAATCGATGAACGTGCTCATGATCGGCGGATACGAGAGCGAAGATGATTACAACGCCGTGCGCATTCTCGAGAAGGACGGTGTGAAGATCGCATTCCTCTCCTACACATACGGCACGAACGGAATAACCCTCGGCTCGGGATACAATGTCGTGATCCCGTATCTCGACGAAGCGACCGTAAAATCGCAGATCGAAACCGCGCGCACGCAGGCGGATTTCGTTTTCGTTTCCGCTCATTGGGGAATCGAGGATCATTTCACCCCGAGCGACGAGCAGAAGAAATACGCCCGGATAATGGCTGACGCGGGCGCGGACGTGATACTCGGACATCATCCGCACGTCATCCAGCCCGTCGAATGGATAAGCGCCGAGGACGGACGCAAAACGCTCTGCGTTTATTCCCTCGGCAACTTCATGGCGGAGCAGGCATATGACTACAACATGATCGGCGGCATGATATCGTTCGACATCGTCACGAAGGGAGACACCCGCTCTATCGAAAATCCCGTTTTCATTTCCACGGTATACTACTTTGACACAAGCTTCTACGGAACTGCATATACCTTCTCGAAACCTTCACCGCCGCGCAGGCAGCCTCTCACGGTATCGCCGCCTACGGGCATTACACGAATCTCGAAACTCTCCGCAAATATGTGACGGACACGGTCTCTCCGGAATTTCTGCCGGAGTCATTCAAATAAAGGACAAAGGAATTTCCGATGAACGATTTTACAGCATACCCGTCGTGATCCCTCCTACAATCCCGACGAAAAGCTTGCGCAGACGGTGCTCGGGCTGAAGAACGCGGGATTCAGGGACATAATCGTGATCGACGACGGATCATCGGCTGAAACGAAAAAGAATTTCCCGAGCCGGGAGACGGCGTGACGGTGCTTCGCCACGAGGTCAACCGCGGCAAGGGCGCAGGGCTAAAGACGGCTTTCCGCTACATTCTCGAAAACCGCCCCGATGCCGCGGGATGCGTCACGGCGGACGGCGACGGGCAGCACCGCACGGAGGATATCGCCGCCTGCGCTAAAGCGATGCTTTCCGAAAAGGACCGTGTGATCCTCGGCGCGCGCGCCTTCTCGCTTCCGCACGTTCCCGAGCGGAGCAAAAAGGGCAACCGCATCACCTCGCGCGTGTTCCGTCTTCTGTTCGGAATGAAGATCACCGACACGCAGACGGACTTCGCGCGATCCCGAGAAAAATATCTCGCGCCGTTCATCCGCGTATCGGGCGACAGATACGAATACGAAACGAACATGCTTCTCTCGATGAAGCGCGATTCGATCCCCCCTTCTCCGAGGTGAAGATCGACACCGTATACATCGACGACAATCAGACGTCGCATTTCCGCCCCGTGCGCGATTCGATAAGGATCTACGGGCTTATCCTCTCCCTTCGTTCTCTCGTCCGTCATCTCGTTCCTCATTGACACCGGACTGTTTACGCTGTTTAATATTTTCCTGTTTTCGTGGAATGAATATTCATACGCGATCTCTCTCGTCTGCGCGAGAGTCATCTCGTCATCCGCAAATTATCTGATAAACAGACGTGTGGTATTTCAAAACGGAGAAAAAAGCTCCGTCGTGCGGTATTATATTCTTGCTGCCGTGTTGCTTACGGTGTCCGCCTCAGTCGGACAGTTATTCTCACAGTTTCTCTCTCCCGAAGCCGGTCGAAACCGTCATCAAGATCGCAGTCGATCTTGTGATGTTCATCGTAAGCTTCCGCATGCAGCACATGGGTTTTCAAAAACAAAAGTGAGGTCTCCGAAAAATGATCGATAACGAAAAAATAAAGATTCCTTTGAATACGGTTCTCTTTCCTTCAAAGGAGATGTGCCGCATTTTGACGGCGACGATGATGACGCGATTGACATCGTGAAAGAAGCGCCGCGCTCCGTCGGCGGTCTCGAAAAAAAAACGGGACGTACCGCGTCGGGGACAGACGCACACCGACCGCTTCTCACTCCTCCTCCGGCGGACGTGAAAGGGGTCGAGCCTACCGCGGAATTCAATCTTGAAGATATAACGGCAATGTACGCGCGCCGCTCGGCAGATCGCGCGGACGAACGGGAATTTACACCGAAGCCGGACGGATGCAGGAGGAAAAGAATCGCAGCGGCAGACAGCGTCCGGTCGGAAGCTCCGCTTCGCGAGGCGCCTCCTCCGCACAGAGCCGCACCGCACACTCCGATGCTTCACGCTCATCCTCCGCTCAGAATGCCGCACGGCGGCGCGGCGTATCAGATGTTGACTCCGCAGGCGATTCAGGCTCGGGCGGCGCAGGACGGGCGGCGGGCAGTTCTTCCGTGTCGGGAAGCGCAGGACGACCGTCTTCGCGTGCAGCCGAATCAAGCCGCCGGAACGGAAATGTCCGCTCATCCGCGCCCCGCACCCCATCGTCCGATCGCACGCGGGGGCTTCGGCAAACGGACGGACCGTACCCGCGGGCGACCCCGCCCCTGGTTACTCGGCAATGCGCGCAGCGAGGGCGCGCGCTCATCCTCCGTATACACCTCCGGCAGACAAAACAGATCGAACTGCGGCGCAAAGCGCCGCGCGACCGTCGGATGCGTAATATGGCGTATTCTGCTTTGTACTTCTCACCGCGATACTGTTCACCGTCGGCTCGCTGCTCGCCGTCTGCAATACTCTTGCGAACGGACCGAGCAAAACCGCGCGCGATTAGCAGGGTCATGTCCGCGCTTCAGGCGAGCGCGACCAAGTGGATGCCGGGGCTGTTTCTCTCATCCGATACCGTTGAGGAGATAAAGAAAAACAGTCAGGTCGTCGTTACCGACGTCAAGCCGATCACCGATATCCCGTCGGGCGACGGAGCCGGCGACACCCCGACCGCCGATAAATGGGCAAACGCAATCGACGGGCATGATCTACGAAAACGTGAACGGAACAACCTTCAAGGGATACGTTCTTCTCATAAAGCGATCCGGCTCGCGTGACCGTCGGAGTATCAAGCAACGATTTCGCACACGCGACCGCGGGAATGCGCATTTTCGAGCTTGCCGACAAAAATACATGCGGTCGCCGCAATCAATGCGGGGAGAATTCCGCGACGACGGCGGCGTCGGGACAGGATACGCTCCGGATGGGGCTTACCTATTCCGAAGGCACGGTGTCTGAACGACGGGCTTCGCGCACGTTCATGGGATTCGACAAAAACAACCGGCTTTACGTTGCCGAGGGCACGACCTACGCGCAGGCGGAGGAGCTCGGTATGCGGGACGCGGTTTCCTTCCAGACCGGAAACGTCCTCATAACGAACGACGGCACGAACGTGACCTACTATTTTATGCCGATTCGAACACCGGCGTTGCGCAGCGCACGGCGATCGGTCAGTGTGCCGACGGCACGGTGATCTTCCCTCGTGACGGACGGACGCACCGCAAGCTCGATGGGCGCGACGCGCAACGAGATCATCGACACGCTGATCAGCTACGGAGCGGTAAACCGCGGGAATGCTCGACGGCGGATCGTCCTCGATGCTCTACCGCGACTACTTTACGAAATACAACATTGACCAGAGCCAGCTCGACGAATATCAGAAAATGGGACTTGTCAACAAGTACAAGGCGTTCACCAACCTGCGCTGCATCCTGACGTACTTCATAGTCAAGCCGTAAGGAAAGGATACAGATTCAAATGGCAAAGCGCACCCTTCCGTTATTCTACAAAATCTTTTCTCCGTGCTCATGCTCGCAGTCCGTGCTGTCGGCGTAGGTCTGTGGATGCTCAACGGCGTGCTCGAGGGTACGAAAGCGTACAGCCGAAGAACGTCGCCGACGAGATTTTCGTAAAGTATTACGCCTCGCACGACTTTGACACGCTTGCGGCGAAATGCGCGACAGAAAATCCGTTTGCAAGTGCGGCGGATGTCGCATCCTACATGCATGAGAAGTACGACGGCGCCGAGATGACCTGCACCTCCGGCGCCGCGCAGGGCGAGGCTCCGACCCACATCGTCAAGGTGAACGACTACAAGATATCTCTATTTACTCAAGGAAAGCGCCGAGAGATCGAAGCACGGCTGGGTCAACATGAGGAGGGCGACTTTGTCCTTTATTACGACACCGCCGAGGTGACGGTCACGGCACCTGAAACGTACAAGGTGTTTGTGAATTCCGTTGAGCTGGGCGAAGCTCAGGTCACGCAGAAGGACATCCCGGCGAGGGGCGACGAGCTTCTGCCGCAGGGCGTCGAGGAGTAAAATACACGCAATACACCGTAAAGGGACTGATAAAACCCCGGAGATCATTCCGAAAGTCCCGACGGGCTTGGCGTCCGAAGTAAAAAATACGTCGAATCGGAGAAAATAGTACAGGGTCTCTCCTCTTTGACGATGCTCTCATGGCGGAGCACAAGGACTACGCTCAAAGCCGCCGAGGAATACTCGAAGTACATGGAGAACGACTCCATGGGTGGCATCTCGCAGTACTTCGATCCGTCGAGCGAAATCTACGAAAGCGCGCGCACCGCTCACGATGTTCGTTATCGACCACAACGGATACCGCTTCGACGATGTGTTCGTCGGGAATCTACGGCCACATGACGCGTATCCTTCACCCATGTTCGCAGGCGCGCAGGAATACAAGGACTATTTCCTGATTCCACGATATTCTTCCCGCCGCGTGGACGGCACGTTCAAGATCCGCGGAATAAACAACGCATAAAGGATAAGGAAATGTTTGCAAATAACCGGCGCTGATCTGGCGATACTCGATTTCATATACGACGGTCTGTACTGTGGCAGTCTCGACGCGGTGATGCCGGTCACCGCGCTGGGCAACGCGGAATTTGTTCATTCGATAGCCGTCGATGTCTTCTTCAAGCGCACGCGCAAAACCGGACTCATGATCGGATGCGCGCTGATCCTCGGGCTGCTCGTCTGCAATTCGACGCTGAAGCCGCCGTTGCGCGAGAAAGGCCGTTCACGCACCGCGCGGTGGAATTGCTCGTCTCCCGGCCGAAGGATTTCTTTCGTTCCCGGGCATCGATCGCTTCGTTTGAGTTTGCGACGGTTCTCTTCCTCCGTGAGCGCAAGGCGGGAATAATCGCGCTCGTCGCCGCACTTATCTCATTCTCGCGCATGTATTTATACCTGCACTTCCCTCCGATGTGTTCACGTCGGTCGTACTGGAATCCTCTTCCGGAATTCTCGGCGTCGTTATCGTAAACGCGCTGTGAAGCGTTTTGCCGAGACGAAAAAGAAAGCCGAGCTGTAAACGGATATCGCCGCGCATAAGCTGCGCCTGTGCACCGTCGTGCATTGCTCAGGGCGCAAGCGTTTCCGTAAAAAGAAGCGTGCGGCAAAGTGAGAAAAAAGCTGCAGAAATTCCCGAGGCTGCGCCGATGCGCGGTATTTTCCGGATGCGGTAATTTCCGATATCGGGGAAAGCATCCGGACGGTCGCGCCGTCCTCTTCATCTGAAAATCAGGCAGAGCGGCATTTGTCCGCACTGCCGAAGGCAGGCTTCAATTGAAAACAAACTTTCGTAATCGGCGGACCGACCGCGTCGGGGCAAAAGCGCGGCGGTGATCCGGTGCGCGCTGAGGCTCGGAGGGGAGATAATCTCCGCCGATTCGATGCAGCTCTACCGCAGCATGGATATCGGCACGGCAAAGCCCGACGCGCACGAACGCGCGCGCTCGCCGCGCATCATCTGATCGACGTGCTCGATCCAGCCTCGGCGGGCGCAGACCTCGCGGATTACACCGCAATGTGCGCCGACGCAATAGCCGATATCGCGGGACGAGGTGCCGTGCCGATACTCTGCGGAGGCACCGGACTTTTTATATCGACACTCTTATCTCCGGCACGGTGCTTTCCGACAGCGCATCTTCTCCGGAGCTTCGCGCCGAGCTTTCACGCTTCGCGGAGGAAAACGGAGCGGAAGCGCTCCATGACCGTTTGGCATCGATCGATCCCGCAAAGCGCAGCGGCGACGCACGCGAACAACGTCCGCCGTGTGATACGCGCGATCGAGATATATGAAACGACCGGGATCACGAAGACCGAGTGGGACAGGCGAAGCGTGGCGGCGGAGTCGCCGTATGATGCGCGCGTATTCGTGCTTACCTTTGAGGACCGCGAGCTTCTCCGTCGAAGGATCGACAGCCGTGTCGATCTGATGATGGAGCAGGGGGCTCGAAAAGGTGCGCGCGCTTTACGATGCGGGAAAGCTCGTCGGGGATTCGGTCGCGTCCCAGGCGATCGGGTACAAGGAATTCCTTCCGTATTTTTCGCGGCGAGATCACGCTTGCCGAAGCGGTCGAGGAGATCAAAAACGCTACGCGGCGGTACGCTAAGCGGCAGATGACGTGGTTCCGGCGGAACAAAAACGCGGTCGAAATATGTGCCGATGAAGACGGCAGAATACGAAGCAGCGACGACATCGCCGACGAGATCTGCGAAAGATTCGCGGACGGTGATGCGCACTGACGCAGCGGAAGTTTAAGTCATATTGCCGTGCGCAGAAGACACCTGCAATTCCCCTTCTATCACATACAGTCGCGGAGGTGACGAAAAATGGCGATTTCCGTTCGAAGCGCGACATCGGACTTGATCTCACGCGAATTATCGCTTTCATTCAGGTCCCGTGCATACATTTTTCTTTTCAAAATCAAATACTACAATCAGGCGATCGTCGGCGAGCGTATGTACCTGATGACGTTCATCCGCGTTATGTTCATGACCTGCGTTCCGCTGTTCATGCTACTTACCGGTTATCTCAGCTCGGAAAAAGAAGATCGAAATCGCGCCGAAGCCGCTTCTTAAATATTACTCGCGTCTTGATTTCCGATACTTTGACTCACGTCATAACCGCCGTTATCATAATCGTGTACGGCATTTTCGTGGACGGCGAGACCGAGACCATCGGCTCCGTTATCCAACAATGTTCTCGATTTCCGGAAATATTCGTGGTAATTTTGCCAGAAATGTATATCGGGCTTGCGCTCATGATCCCGTTTCTGAATCTTCTGTGGAACGGGATCGGAAGCAGAAAGGTCAGCTCTCGCTGGTCGCGGTAATGATCGCGCTGACCGTGCTGCCGAGCGTATTCAACATTTACGATTTCAAGACGCCCGGCGCACTCATCCGACCGTGGCTCGCCGAATCCTTCACTCAGATCGTTCCGGGACTGGTGGAAAAACATCTACCCCGTTACATATTATTTCATAGGCGCGTATATCCGCAGGAATGTCGATATGAAAAAGCTGAAGACACCGGCGCTTTTCGCCGCCTATCTCGCGGCGATACTGCTCTCCGGAATATTCAACGTATGGAAAACAGCGACCGTCAAATTCAAATACGGCGAATGGTGCGATTATCCCTCGCTTCAGATCACCGTGTGTGCGGTGCTGCTCTTTCTCTTCATAAACTCGATTCGCTATCCGGACGTGCCGAAGCGCGCGTCTGCCGTGATCGCGTTTATCTCGAAGATCACGCTCGGCGCATATCTTCTCTCATGGATACCGGACAACTATTTCTACCGCATCCTGAACGATGCGATACCGAACATTCCCACAAGGCTCAATTATTTTCCCGTCATGGTCGCGCTGACGGCGTTCACCTCGCTTGCGGCGGCGCTTGTACAGTGTGCGGTGAATCTGATAATGCTCCCGTTCAAAAAAAGGCGTCCGCCGTCGCCGCCGGAGGCTTCGGATGCTCCGGCAGAGTCGAAGCCTCAGCCCGAGCTTGTCGCCTGACGTGACGCGGATGCTGCATCATCCGAAAGCAGCCGAAGAAGTTCCGGCGATCATCCGAAGATTATGCGGCGGCGCACTCCGCAGCATACGGTCACCGTTCACCGACCGCCGCGGACGGCAGAAAAGCGAAAATATAAAAATAAGGCGGATAATCCGAAGGAATTTACGATATGAACAAACGTGTACTCATTACCGGCGGAAGCCGCGGGATCGGCGCCGCATGCGTCCGCGCGTTCCGCGCACTCGGCGACCGGGTCGTGTTTATCTACCGAAGCCGCACCGAAAGTGCGGACGCGCTCTGCCGCGAAACGGGAGCGTCGTGCATCCGTGCCGACATCTCGGACGGCGGCGATGTCCGGTGCGGTCCGCCGTGCCCTCTCCGTCCTCGGCGGAGCCGACGTGCTCGTAAACTGCGCCGGGATCGCGGGAATTTTCCCTCTTTCAGGACATCACCGACGGGATGTGGGAGAGAATGATCTCCACCGATCTCACGGGAGCCTTCCGCGTATCGCGCGAGGTATCCCGATCTATGATATCCGAGAAATCGGGGAGAATAGTCAACGTCTCGTCAATAGTGGGGCGAGGTCGGCGCATCGTGCGGTACACTACAGCGCCGCCAAGGCGGGGCTGATCGGCATGACGAAGGCTCTCGCAAAGCGAGCTTGCGCCGTCGGGGATCACGGTAAACTGCGTCTCCCCCGGCGCGATCGACACCGAGATGAACTCTTCCCTTTCCGCCGATACTCTCGCCGCGATAGCGGAGGAGACGCCGCTCGGCAGGCTCGGAAAACCAGAGGAGGTCGCCGCCGCCGTCGTATTTCTCGCATCGGACGGTGCATCGTTCATCACAGGGGCAGGATCTCGGCGTAAACGGCGGACTTGTAATATAGCCGCGCGTCGGCGAAAGAAACCGCTTGAGCGGCAAAAAAACCGTGCGGCGAAGAAACACTCGCGCGGCGCGGGAATGCGAAAAAAAAGCCGCCGAAGAGGCTGACGCAAAAAATTCACCGAAAGGCGTATTTTTTACATATGATATTTGAAAAGCTGCTGACCCCCGACTTCATGTTTGCTTCATATTCGGAGGTCACACCCGAATTTCTCATCCATCGGCGTCCGCGCTCTGATATGCGATATAGACAACACGCTCGTCACATACGACGACGCGCGCCTGACCGCCGCGCTTCACCGATGGTTCCGCGACATGGAATCGGCGGGAGTGAAGATTGCGTTCGTGTCGAACAATCATCCGGAGCGGGTCGGGGAATTCAACCGCGATCTCGGATACGTCGCGTTTTCCGACGCAAAGCCGTCCGGCAGATTCTACGCGCTCGCTGCGGCGGAGCTGGGAGTAAAGCGCAGCGACTGCGCCGCGCTCGGAGATCAGCTTCTGACGGATGCCGCCGCCGCGCACAGATTCGGAATTCCGGTGATAATCGTCCCGCCGATAAAGGACAAGACCTCGCTGTTCTTCCGCGCAAAAAGGCTTCTCGAAAAGCCTTACATAAGGAAATTCCGCCGACGCGCCGACGGAACGTTGTCCGATGGCAAAAACCGAAAAATAACGGAACCTCTTCGCCTGAGCGAAAGCGCGCCGGGAAACGGAGATAAAAATGGATATCAAATCAAGAATAGAAGCCTTCAGAGCTTCCATGGAAAAGCACGGGATCGACGCCGCATGGATATCGTCGCCCGAAAATCACCTCTACCCTCGGGATTCGAAATCCCGACGGACGCATCTTCATCACCGCCGAAAAAGCGTATCTCTTCGCCGATTTCCGCTATGCGGAGAACGCGCGCCGTCTTTGCAGCGGCTCGTTCGAGGTGATCGAGCCGAAGGGTGCAATGATAAAATACCTTCCGAGATCATCGCCGAATGCGGCGCGGTATATGTCGGATACGAGGAGGCCACGCTCATCTGCTCGGAATTCGAACGTCTGAAAAATGAGCTCTCCGGCTGCGAATTCGCGCATGTATCCGCACTGCTCACCGAGCTGAGACGGACAAAGAGCGAGGACGAAGTGAAAAAGATGGCGGCTGCACAGGATATCGCGGACGCGGCGTTCAGCCACATCCTCGGATTCATAAATCCGTCCCGCACGGAGGCGGAGGTTGCCTGCGAGCTTGAATATTTCATGAAGAAGAACGGCGCGGACGGCATCGCGTTCGAGACGATCGCCGTATCGGGCAAGTCCTCGTCCTCTCCTCACGCATCACCCGCGCAGCGCCTGCTCGAGCCGGGATTCCTCACGATGGATTACGGTGCGACAGTTGAAGGATACCGCTCCGACATGACGCGCACCGTCGTACTCGGACGCGCGGACGAAGAAATGAAGCGCCTGTACGACACCGTGCTCCGCGCGCAGGAGGCGGGGCTGAAGGCTGTCCGCGCGGGAGACGACTGCGCGAAGATCGACGCCGCCGCACGCGACATAATCGACGGTGCGGGATACAAAGGATGCGTTCGGTCACAGCCTCGGTCACGGAGTCGGACTTGAAATTCACGAATCCCCGAATCTTTCGCCGAACGCATCGGGCAAGGTGCTCAGGGTCGGCGATGTCGTTACCGTCGAGCCGGGAATTTACCTTGAGGGCAAGTACGGCTGCCGCATCGAGGACATGGTTCTCGTCACCGTGGACGGAATTTCAATTTCACCCACTCCCCGAAAGAGCTCATCGAAATCGCCGACTGAGGCGTGATAAAAAGGAAGCCTGCGGGCTTCCTTTTTCGCGGATTTACAGGGCCGCGGAACAAGAGACGCGGGATTTGCGCAATTTCGGAGTGAGGGTGAGCGATTACGGATTCACGGGGGTTCCGGATTTGCGCGGAAGCTGCGGTCGTAATGTGCCGCTTCCGTGAGGCGCGTGTCTGCGATGCTTTTGCAGCTTCACCGATGCGGCGTGCATTTTTGCAGGGATTGCCGCGGTGACCGACGGTAAACGGCTTTAGAAAAGATTTCGGTCAAAAATATACGAAAGCTATTTACTTTCAAGTCAAAACGGAGTATAATTAGTTTGTGTCTTTTTTTGTAAATCACGTTTTCCGTCCGGGAGATTCCGGATTGAAATACATTTTATAATTTAAGAAAGGTTTGGTACCGGTTTATGCAGATTAAAAGAAGCAATTCCGTGATCCTCACCGCCGTTCTTCTCTGCATGGCGATCCTCATGACGTCGTGCGACGCGCTCAGCGTGAAGAAGGTTGAGGAAGACCCCACGGAACAGCTCATGTCCTCTACCAGCTCTACTGCGACAAACGTCGTAAATTCAATCTCTCCCTCGATCCGGTAAAGGCTGCGCTCAAAAGGTCTTTTCGAGATCTCCTACTCAAACGATGAGATCGGAAATATTTCGAACAGATTCTACATAGACGCAGAAGCAAAAGAAGGCAGCCGACATCGCAAGTGTCGAGCTGATGGGCGAGAAGATCGACCTCGGCATCTACGGAGCCGACTCGAAGCTTGCCGTTTCAAGCTCACTCCTCGGCGACAGCGCGTACGGTTTCGATTTCACCACTCTCGCGGAGGATGCAAAGAACTCCGAATTTTTGGGCTCTTGTCGGCACTACATACAGTGAGGCCGAAGCTCAGATCGGCGATCTCCTCGACTCGCTCTCCGGATTTTCCGAAAAGGAAGATGAGATCAAAAAGAGTCTTGAGGATCTCAAGAAGGAAGTCAAGAAAATCCTCAACAAGACCGATGTTTCCGTATCCAGGGATAAGGTTTCCGTCGGCGGTGAGGATGTCAAGGCCTCCTCATTAACTATGAATTCGGCAAGGACACCGTAAACGAGATCGCGGGCCTTGTTATCGATTGGTATGCCGACTTCATTAAGGCTTACACCGAAATGCTCCCCGCAGGTTCGTCGGATATCGATCTCGACCCCGATGATATGAAGTCAAGCCTTGCGGATATCCTTGACGAGGTAAACAATCTCAAGTTCAAGCTCAGCTTTGCAATCAATGTAAAGAGCGCGGACATTATGCTTTCTTTGAGGGTGAAATGACCGGCGAAAGCGACGAAGGCAAGGCAAAGGCAGAGGTTACCGTTGACTTCGGAAAGAACCCCGCTGAGAGCGACAGCTTCGATGCAAAAATGAAGCTCACCGACGTTGACGGACAGGGAAATCACCGCAAAGGCAACCGTCAAGCGCACGAACGACAAGGACAGCTTTGAAAGAAAGATCAGCCTCAGCGCCGAGAGCGACGGCGAGATCCACAGCCTCGAGATCGGCTTCAAGCACGATCGGGAATCGAAGAACTTCAGCTTCTGCTACACCATGGACGATGAAAAGGCAGAGGTCAACGGAACTCTCGAGTACTCCGACAATGATCTCAGCCTCGTTGTAGAAGATTATCATCAACGGAGAAGAGACCGTTCTCGGAATCAAGCTGTTCGTGAAGGCAGGCGAGGAAGTTCCCGCGATGCCCGATTTCAAGAACCTTGCAACCATGAGCAAGGACGACTACACCGCGCTCGGCGAGCGTTCAGCAAAACGTTCTCCCGATCCTCAATGCGTTAGGTATTCCCGGTCTCGGCTCATCCGGCGGGCATCACACAATAAATCCCGATTACGACTACGACGGACGAAGACCCCTATGACATCTATCGCAGCTTCGACAACACCTACGACTACGACGAAGACGGGGACACCGGAGATGATGATGACTACGCCGTTTGGGAATACATGAACTCTCTTCTCTTCGGAGACGGGGACGATGACTTCGATTGGGACAGCTATATCGGCGACTGATACCGTCAACCTTGACAAATGAAAAAATCTCGACTTTCCGAAAAGGAAAGTCGAGATTTTATTTTTGAAGTACGCACGGCGACAAAATCCGTCGAAATCAGTGCACCGAAAGCATGGCGGCGGAGCAAGCTTGTAAAGAGAGCGCGCGACTGGAGACACAGCAGTGTGCAGGTACGCAGCGTGTGCAAAGCGCGCGGCGAGATCAGCTCGGTGACGCGCCGCGATGTCGGCACGGCACGGCAGTATGCGCGGCGTGAGGAAACCTGCCGCACAAAGGAGAGTGCGAAATTCCGTTTGTCCGTGCTGTCCGAACGCCGAAGATTTCATCATCACGCGCGGCGGCATTTGCCGACACCGCAGGTATGAGCCGTGCGTACATTCGTACCTTATCCGGCACCGAACATCCGCCGTTCGGCGATGCGGTGCGCGTTCTGCCGGGCGAATCACCGATCGGTGGATGTCCTCAAAGTGCCGTGCGAAAGTCCGGAAGATGCGCAAATCAATCCCGACGGAGTGCAAGCGCGCTGCGGTACATCTCCTCGGCATCGCCCGCCATTCGGGAAACGGAATAATACTTCTCAACGACGCGCCGACCGTTCTCCCCCCGATCGCCGAAAGACGTTCGCCGCCGAGCGAAAACAGCGAGATCAGCGCGTCGCATATCGCATCAGCCGAAGATGCGCCCTCTCCCGCGGCAGCAGAAATTCGTGCTCTGCGCGCGGCGGAGCATCTCCTCACTGTCGTCGAAAATTCCGAGAAATCCCTGCGCACCCGCAAGCACCGTTGGAATACGGCACGACATCGCCTCAAGCGCCGCTCTCGAAACGCCGACAAACGCATCCGCGCACGGGAGCAGCTTCGCAACGTCGCTGCGCCCCGTCATAACGACTGCGCGCCGTCCGAGGATCGGTTCACCTCATCGCGCGGGCTTTGACAGATTCAAATTCGCTTCCGTCGCCGATTATGACCGTCTGCACGTCGGGATACACTTCGTTAAGGCGCCATCGCTTCGATAAGTTGATATGCCGCGTCCGACGATGCCGAATCAAGGCGGCTGACGTGCATTATCCGGATGCGCACTCTCCTCGGCAAGCCCGGCCGAAATGCATCCGGCGCGCTTCTCTTCTTCATCGGAGAACGAGTTAAACGAATCCACGTCGATCCCGTTCACCGTCACCGATATATGTTTTCGGGCTTTATCCCGTATTCCTCCGTGGTACTTTCTCACGTCGTCGCTGACGACAAGCGAGCGATCCCCCAATCCGTAAGGCGCTCGGCGACGGGGATCTTCTTATAGACCCCGTGCACGGTAGTGACATATGCAAACTTCCGACGGGAGGTGCGGCGCACAAGACCGCATATGAAGCACGGGATGCGCGCGTGAGCGTGTACGACGTCAAATCCGCCGCTTTTTATGAGGCGGCGAAGCCCGAAGTACGCCTGCGCAAGTCCGATCGGCGATCGACCGGCAAAGCGGAAGGGTGACGTGCGATGCGCCCGAGGCGGTGATCTCCGGAACATAGACACCGCCCGCCGACGCGACCGTGACGCGGTGCCCGCGTCGGATAAGCTCCCTTAGTAAGCTCGGTTATGTGGGTCTCGACCCCGCCGATACCGAGCGACATTGTTACCATAAGTATATTCATCAGATGAGTTTCCTTTCTTCCGACGGACGCCGGGCCGGGCGTCGGCGGAAACGGATTTCGTATGTATTTATTACCGGGGAATACGGTGTGCGTTCTCTGCCGCGATCAGCCCGACGGGTACGCAGTCGGTGCGTCGGCGTATTCCGCGGAATTCGTGTGCGGGAAAGCCCAGCATTTCGGTCGCTGTCCGGAGCGCTTCCGATACGCAATCGACCGCGCAAAGCGCGCCGATGGTGCGCGGTGCGGCGATTTCTAAAAACTCGTTTCTGCTCCGCCGAGGTGCGCACCTGAACGTTCCCCTTCGGATTTTGCGTAGCCGCGCCCCTCGTATTTGATGCCGAGCACGCCTGCGCATACCGTGATCACCGCGGCAAGAAGGATCGCGCTGACTGCGAGAACGGCGCGCCGCCCGCGTCTGTCCGAAAACGCGGTGATCTCTGCCGCAGCGCGCCGAAATGAACGCGGCGAAGGCTTCGGCTTCGCCCGAAATAAAGGCGCCCTTTTGAAACGGTCGCAGCCGTTTTCCGCCCGCAAAAAGAACGAACAGGCGGGGAAAGCTCAGACGATCTCCGTGATATCGGAATACAACGTCGCTTCTTCTTCGCCTCCGCCGCCGTGCAGGACGACGGAATCCGACGCGTGAAATCGTAGACCGCGCCGGCCGCTCTCCTGCCGCGACCGAGCATCGAGGAGGCGATATTCGGGAGAAGCAGCATATACAAAAGGCAGGCGATCCCGACGAACAGAAGCTCATACCGCCGCGCCCCGCGGCAAGGAATGTGGACACCGGAGCTATGACGAAGAGAATCACAAGCGAAAAACAAATCCGGGCAGATATGCGCGCGCCGCTTTCGCCACACAAACCGCATATACTCACGGCGAACGCGCTTGTCGGTATCCGCGGCGTCTGCCGATACTCTGAAATAACTTTCCATTCATTTTCCTTTCCGTGAATCGGCGAAAGCCGGGACTGCCGATCGGTCGGCGGCAATCGGCGATAAACAATCAACGATCGACTGTCGGCAATCGAAGAGCGACTATCGAAGATCGGCGATAAGCGATCGCATTTTGTCGGGCGAAAATCCCGTCGTATGTCAAATCGCGCCTCATCGCACGCCGAAACGCCGCCGCACTTTCGCGCGAATAAACGTCCGATCGCTTCGGCGGCTTCGACCGAGCACGTCCGATTTTTCATAAGTCGCGCCGGAATCCGCCCGGCGGCAATAACGTGCCTATATTCTACCACTAAAACGCCCGTGCGTCAAGATACGCCGCCGCCGGAAGATTTTTGAATAAGAAGCGCGGGCGCGAGGACGATACGGAAAGCGGTAATCGCATTCAGGATATGCTTTTTCACGTCGATCTCCTTTCCGCGCGAAAAGCTGCGCAAACATTGTCTCTTCGCGCGGCAGTGCCGGGCAAATGTACGTTTATTATAGTATCCCGCGCTCCCGCGTGTGTCAAGTGCGCGTATCTGCGCGCCGCACGAAAAGGGATCGCCGCCTCTTCGAGAGAGTGAGCGCCCCGCGCGGAGACGCCCGGTCGGCGGTGGACTTTTTTATTATTTTCGTTAAAATAATTATGAACATTCCCGTTTGCGCGGCGCGATATTGACATTAAATCATTTTTTCTTATAATATCAGACAGAGGCAATTCTAAAAACGCCGTTTCGCCGCGCTTCACGATCGGAGGAAAAAAATGCACGAATCTCTCCGCGACAGGCTGTTTGCCATGCAGGACACCGCCTACCGCGATTTTCACAGCCGTCTGATTCCGAATATCGATCCCGAAAGGGTAATCGGCATCCGCACGCCCGCGCTCCGCGCTTTTGCAAAGGAATTTTCAAAGACAAACGAAGCGGATGAGTTTCTCGCATCCCTTCCCCACTTCTTCTATGAGGAAAACAATCTCCACGCGATGCTCCTCTGCGAAAAAAGGATTTTGCCGAGACCGTCCGGCTGCTCGACGCTTTTCTTCCCCACGTAGATAATTGGGCGACCTGCGATCTCATGAGGCCGAAGGCTTTTCCCCGGAGACGACGGTGAGCTTTACGCGAAAATATGCGAATGGATCGCATCCGATCATGTCTACACCGTCCGCTTCGCTCTTTTGTCTTGCTGATGACCTACTTCCTCGACGGCGCTTTCCGCCCCGAGTATCTTTCTCTCGCCGCATCGGTGAAGTCGGACGAATATTACATAAACACGGCGATCGCTTGGTTTTTCGCCACGGCGATCGCAAAGCAGCGCGAAAGCGCGATCCCATTCATCGAAGAATGCCGCCTCTCCCCGTGGGTACACAATAAATCGATTCAAAAAGCGATCGAAAGCTACCGCATCACGCCCGAGGACAAAGCGTATCTGCGCACGCTGAGGATAAAGCCCGGCGGAGTGCGGTAATCCGCGCCGAAACGGCAAAAGGCGCGCCCCTCCCGGCGCGCGGAAAATGCGCTTTCACCCGCTTTCGACATTTTGCATTTATCGCTGTGCGAATCAATATGTTTTTATGTGCAATCTTCACATAGCAAAAATTCATGCCTTGTGATATAATGTATATGGAAAAAAGAGGGTTCGGCTGAATCGAAGCAAGGCAATACTTGCACTTCAAAACAGCAATCGGGGCGTTCCCGCAGAAACTGAAGGATTTTTTTGCGTAAACTTGCAAAAAACCGAAAAACTTCGAATTTGCGCAAAGGTAATTCCGCCGTATCGAAAAAATCCTTTTTCTGTCCGTAAAGTCAGTCATGCCGTCGCCGGACGGCTGAAGCGGTACGCTCTCCCGGCGTATCCGAAAGCCGGAGCGCAGCTTTGCGCCGAAGGTGCGCTGCAGTGCGGCTTCAATAAAGAGGAAAACAAGATCGGCGCAGCGCGATATTTCGCCGCCGCAAAGCCGGGACTTGCGCAATGACGCGCACTTTCCGCAAAAGAAAGGAACGGTCACAAGAGATGAGCAACAAAGTCAGCATTATCGGAGCAGGCAGCGTCGGTTCGACGATCGCCTACACCCCTCGCGGTAGCGGGTATCGCTTCCGAGATCGTAATGATCGACATCAACGAGGCAAAGTCCCTCGGAGAAGCCATGGACATAAAGCAGGGCATTTCCGTTCTGCGCTCCCGCGCAGATCTATGCGGGAAGCTACAGTGACGCCGCCGGATCGGACATCGTGATCCTCACCTCGGGAAGCGCGAGAAAGCCCGGTCAGACGCGCGAATCGACCTTGCAGAAGAACATCGACATAACCAAGTCGATCATCCCGAAGATCGTACAGTATGCTCCGGACTCATCTATATAATTGTAAGCAATCCCGTTGACAGTTCTCACCTATCAGTTCTGCAATTACCCAGACTGCCGGAGAATCAGATAATCGGTTCCGGTACGATCCTCGACACCGCAAGACTCCGCACAAGACTTTCCGAGTACTTCAACATAAGCCAGCCAGAACAGTACACATGCTTTATGTTTTCGGTGAGCACGGCGACACCTCGTTCGTTCCGTGGTCGTGCGCAACGATTTCAACATTGCGATCGACAAGTACACGCAGTGTCTCAGAGACGGAACGACACGCTCCGTCCGGTTCTCGATCACGATGAGATCGAAACCTACATACAAAGAAATCCGGCGTGAATCATCACGCAAAATTGCGACGTTCTATGCGTGGTCGCGATTTCCGTATGTCACATCTGCCGCTGCATATTCAGCGGAGCGGACGACGATGACCGTATCCACCATGATGCACGGAGAATACGGTGTGGACGATGTATGCCTCAGCTCTCTCTGCATAGTCGGCAAGGACGGCCTCAACGGAAAGATCGTCGCTCCGCTTACCGCAGATGAGGAAGCATCCTTCCGCCGCAGCGCAGATTATCTCAGAAGCGTTATCGACAGCGTGACCTTCTGACCCGGCGCGGATACGTTCCGCGCCGATAGTCCTCCGCTCCGCGGAGGTACGGCGCCGCGCGTCCGCGAAAGCGGTAAGCGCGGCTTTGCCGTATACGGAAACAAGCGCCGTCCGTCGGATTTCGCTTCGGCATGCGCCAGAGTTCTCGGCTCTGCCGGGCTGCACGTTTCGACGCGGTGCGTAAATCCCGTCGGCGTTCTCGAGAATAACGACGACGCACGCCGTCCGAAAAGCGCAAATTTTCACGATTTCCGCCGCGAAAGCGCAGCGCGCTTTCGTCGGTGTTTCATCGTATTTTACCGAATCCGCCGCGCAAACGCGGCATCACCGAGTACACTCAAAGAAAGGTTTACACCTATGGAATACCGTATCGAACACGATTCAATGGGGAGAGGTAAAGTCCCCCGCAGATAAATATTAGGGCGCTCAGACCGAAAGAAGCCACGAGAATTTCCCGATCGGCGTAGGCATCGAGACGATGCCGCGCGAGATCACCGCCTTTCGGAATCCTGAAAAGGCTGCCGCTCTTGCAAATAACAAGCTCGTCCCCGAAAGAATGACCGATGAAAGCTCAGCGCGATCAGCGCCGCATGCGACGAGGTCATCTCCGGAGGCCCTGAACGAGCACTTCCCGCTCGTCGTATGGCAGACGGGGAAGCGGCACTCAGTCCAACATGAACGCAAACGAGGTCATCGCAAACCGCGCAAACGAGATCGCCGGGAAGAAGCTGCTCCACCCGAATGACGACATCAACATGAGCCGGTCGTCAAACGACACCTTCCCGACCGCGATGTACATCTCCGCGCTCTGCGCGCTCGAGGATCGCGTGATCCCCGCAGTAAAGACCTCATCGAAACCTTCGTCCGCCTCGAGGGCGGAGAACGAGGGCATCGTCGCGGACGCACCCACCTTCAGGATGCGACGCCGATCAAAATTTTTCTCAGGAGATAAGCGGCTGGAGATCGTCCCTCGAAAGGATGTCGAGGCTTATCACCCTCGCCGCAAAAGGACTTCGTTCCCTCGCTCTCGGCGGCACGGCAGTCGGCACGGGGCTCAGCTCCGAGGATTTGACATCCTCGTTGAAGGAAGATATCCGAGCTTACCCGGCGAAATTCGTCACCGCGGAGAACAAGTTCCACGCGCTGACGAGCAAGGACAGATCGTGTTCGGCGCACAAGGCGCTCGCCGCCGACATGATGAAGATCGCAAACGACGTGCGCTGGCTCGCAAAGCGGTCCCCGCTGCGGTCTCGGCGAGATCACGATCCCCGAGAACGAGCCCGGCTCGTCGATCATGCCCGGCAAGGTCAATCCGACGCAGTGCGAGGCGGTGACGATGGTCGCGGTTCAGGCATGGGCAACGACGTCGCGGTAGGCATGGCGGCTTCGCAGGGCAATTTCGAGCTCAACGTATTCATGCCGGTATGCGCATACAACTTCCTTCAGTCCGCGCGTCTGCTCGCCGAAGCGGTCCTTTCGTTCAACGCGAACTGCGCCGTCGGAATCAAGGCAAAGCGCGAAAGATGCACCGCAATCTTCACGATTCGCTCATGCTCGTAACGGCGCTCAACCGTACATCGGATGAGAACGCAGCCAAGACCGCAAAAGAAGGCGTACAAGGACAACATCTCCCTGAAGGATGCGTCGAGCTCCGGCTTTCTCCTCAGAGAGATTCGACGAGGTATTCCACCCCGAAGAGATGGTCTGATCGGGTGCCTTCCGCTTCGGCGGCGAACGGGCTTTGAGAACTCCTCAGTGGAGAGCACTCGCCGGGCGGGAAAAAGAGCAGCGGAATCCTCGTCACCCTCTGCTCACTGTCACAACCAGACAAACGATCTGATGATAAACGATCCCAGCACAGAGGGTAAACAACTATCTCGGTCCCACGGCGCATACGGCGGAGGAACGAAAGGTCATGCACTATCTCGAGGTCCTGCGTGGCGAGATCACGCCGATGCCGTCGCCAGGCGCCGTCACCGCGCCTCTCACGGAAAGAAGATCGCCGCGTACTACGGCTGCCTGCTTCTCCGCCCGGGCAAGGTCATGCCAGATGGACTGATCCGAATACCATAATGGAGGACTTCATTATCATCGCTCAGGCAATACGTAACTGG
>VOFG01004637.1_pt1 | contig 40759 bp, 53 predicted proteins | sample 5384171 | NCBI WGS metagenome assembly VOFG01 (sample SAMN12384726, study PRJNA508395) | human gut metagenome | isolation source: healthy gut F | host: Homo sapiens
GGTACAATCCTGAAAATATAGTTGGTGTTTTTTAACGGTGAGGGTCCACCTGTTCCCATTCCGAACACAGAAGTTAAGCTCACCAGTGCCGACAATACTTGTCTGGAGACGGACTGGGGAAGATAGGTCAATGCCAACATATAAAAGCGCTGAGGCAATAGCCTCGGCGTTTTTGTTCCTTCAGAAAGCAGCGCATAATACGCCTGCGGCATCTGACGGATAACTTGCGCTCTGATATAGTCACTTTTTCTTGAAATACATAAAGTATTCCTGCGTGATTGATGCCTTTAGCTTTGTATATTTGGCGTGATTTGTGCCGAAGCGGGGGCAATATCACGTTAGATTTTTATACATATCCCCAAACTGTCGTATAGAATAAAAAAATGTCTTGCATTCTCGGCGCGGGTAATATATACTCACATGATCAAAAGATTTTTAAGCGCGGTACAGAGAGACCGGCAAGATCATTCATATAGAGCAGCTGGCGTCTGCCCGCTGCGAGGACGAGGCATAGCTATGCTTCGTGCCCTGGTATGTTATGTCTTGCCGCGAGGCAGGACTTTTTCGTTGCCAATTTTCGATTTCCGAAAGGAAAGGAGAGGCATATGAAGCTGAAGGCACAGATAATGGACGAGGCCGCACTCCGCCGTGCGCTCATGCGCATCTCCCATGAGATAACCGAGAAGAACAAGGGCGTGGACAACGTCGTGCTTGTCGGTATACGCCGCAGAGGCGAGCCGATAGCGCGCATAATACACGACAATATTGAGAAGATCGAGGGCGTGGACATGCCATGCGGCAGCATAGACATCGGGTTTTACCGCGACGATCTCACCACCTACGCCGAGAATCCGTTTGTCCGCCGCGCGGAGCTCGATTTTGACGTGACGGCGAAGGACGTTGTACTGGTGGACGACGTGCTGTTCACAGGGCGAACGGGGCGCGCCGCAATCGAGGCTGTGTTCTCCTGCGGACGTCCGCGGACGATACAGTTTGCTGTGCTCGTCGACCGCGGTCACCGTGAGCTGCCCATACGCGCCGATTACGTGGGGAAGAACATCCCAACTTCGCGCAGCGAGCTCGTGGAGGTTCGCCTGCCGGAGTACGACGGCGAGACGGGCGTGTTCCTCATGGACATTGAGCACGATATATAAGATATAACCGGCATGCGCCGTTTATATATAGGGGGAGACCCCGAAAATTCAATAAAATATCTACTGAGAGAGGTAAATTGAATGAAAACAACAACCATTGACGGTCCTATCACCGACGCGCGTACCCTCGGTACGCCGAAGATGCTGACCTTGGTCTTCAGCATATGTTCGTTCGGAGCGACCGTGCTCGTCCCGGCGCTGACCGGTCTCAACGTCGCGACCGCGCTCTTCTTCGCCGGCATCGGCACGCTCCTGTTCCACCTCATCACCAAGCGCAAGGTTCCCGCCTTCCTCGGCAGCTCCTTCGCGTTCATCGGCGGCTACAACGCCATCCGCACCGTTGGCACCGCGGCGGACGGCTCGGCGATATATGATAACGCGCTTCTGCCCTACGCCTGCTTCGGTGTGCTCATCGCGGGTCTGATGTATGTCATCCTCGCGGCGCTGTTCAAGAAGTTCGGCGTGAAAAAGGTCATGCGCTTTTTTCCCGCCCATCGTCACCGGTCCCATTATCATCGCGATCGGTCTGACGCTCTCCTCCTCCGCTATCAACAACTGCAAGGCTAACTGGCTCGTCGCTGTCGTCGCCATCGCGATCGTCATCGGCTTCAATATGTGGGGCAAGGGCATGACGAAGATCATCCCGATACTCCTCGGTGTTGTCGGCTCCTACATCTTCGCGCTCATCGTTGACCCGGCAGAGCGCGAGGCAGTCTCCACCGCGGTCGCGAACGCCGCATGGGTCGGTCTGCCTGTGCACTGGAACAGCACCGTGTTCGGTCTCTTCGGCAGCGGCAGCATTGACACCGCCCTGCTGTGGTCCGCAGTGTTCACCATCGTCCCCCTGTCCCTCGCAACCATGGTCGAGCACATCGGCGACATCTGCGCAATATCCTCCACCGTCGGTCAGAACTTCATGTCCGACCCCGGCTTCCATCGCACCCTCCTCGGCGACGGTCTCGCGACCTCCCTCGCCGCGCTCTTCGGCGGCCCCGCAAACACCACCTATGGCGAGAACACCGGCGTGCTCGCGCTCTCCAAGGTCTATGACCCGCGCGTCATCCGCATCGCTGCCGGCATAGCGATTCTCGTCTCCTTCTGCCCGAGTTCGCCGCGCTCGTCTCCGCCATGCCCACCGCCACCATCGGCGGCGTGTCCCTCATCCTCTACGGTATGATCTCCGCCGTCGGCGTGCGCAACGTCGTGGAGAACAAGGTCGATTTCACCAACACCCGCAATGTTATCATCGCGGCGCTCATCCTTGTGCTCGCCATCGGCATCAGCTACTCCGGCAGCATCCAGATCGGCATTGTCAGCCTCTCCGGCCTCGCAGTCGCCTCCATCGTCGGCATCGCGCTAAACGCGATACTGCCCGGCAAGGACTACGTCTTCGAACAGGAGAACGAAGGCTCGACCTCCGTTGACCTCTCCGGCGCGATTAACATGGACGAGAACCAGTAATATAGCATAACACAGTAAAAGGCCGTCCCCGTGCACTGGGGACGGCCTTTGGCATATACGCGCGTTTGAGGCTTGAGGCTTATTTGTTCTTCGCGGCGTACCAGAACATCCACGCCACGATCGCGACGAGCGCCACGACCACCACAATGCCGAGCACAAGGTTGAATGCCCCCGTGATCAGCCCGCCGACGAGCCGCACCACGAACACAACGGCCGCGATGATGAGCGCCAGCGCGATAACACCTATCACAAGCTTAGTCAGCTTCTTCATATCCATTGTATGTTCCTCCGTATGTCTGATCTATTCTAGCCTATCTGCGGACCGAGGCGGGCGAGCACGTCCGTGAAATACAGCGGCAGGGCGCTCGTCAGCTCGATATGCTCGAGCGAGCGCGGGTGGACGAAGCGGAGCCGCCGCGCGTGCAGACACTGCCCCTCCAACCCCTTTTCGGGAGACGGCGCACCGTATGTGAAGTCCCCCAGCAGGGGATGCCCGAGCGAAGCCATGTGCACACGTATCTGGTGCGTGCGTCCGGTGTGCAGGCGGCACTCAATGTGTGTAGCCATTATACCGCGCGATGACCGACCAGTCAGTGCGCGCGGGGCGGCTGTTTTTCTCCGTGACTGCCATGCGCTTTCTGTCCGTCGGGTGACGGCCAATAGGACGGTCGACCGTACCCGCGCCCTCGCGCATCCTGCCGCGCACAACAGCCTCATACACGCGGGAGAGACTGCGGTCGGCGAGCTGCGCGGCGAGCGCCTGATGCGCAAAATCGTTCTTCGCGGCGATGAGCAGCCCCGATGTGTCCTTGTCTATGCGGTGGACGATGCCGGGGCGGCGCTCACCGCCGATACCGGAGAGGCTGTCTCCGCAGTGGAACATCAGCGCGTTGACAAGCGTGCCGTCCGGATGCCCCGGCGCGGGGTGCACGACCATGCCGCGGGGCTTATTGACGACGATAACATCGTCGTCCTCGTACACTATGTCGAGCGGTATATCCTGCGCGACGAGCGGCACATCCGAAAGCTCCGGCAGGATGACGGCGTACTCCTCGCCCTCACGGGCGCGGTAGTTCTTTTTCAGCGCCGTATCACCAAGCGTTACCGCACCGGAATCGAGCAGCCGCTGCGCCGCGGAGCGCGTCAGGCCGTCAATACTACGAGCAAGGAGAGCGTCGAGTCTTTCGCCGCTCTCCTTTGCTGTGATGATAATATAATTCTCGTCCATTACTTGAACTCGTTGAGGATATCGTCAAGGTCGAACTCGTCCGCGCTGCTGCTCTTGGGGGCAGGCTTCGGCGCGGCGGCGGGAGCCGCGGGACGCGCCGGGGTCTGCGGTGCGGCGGGACGCTGCACGCTAGCCGCGGGGGCGGTAGCAGCAGGCTCTGCATCCTCGCGCGCGGCAGGAGCGGCGGGCCTAGCGGCGCTCTGCGTGTTCACGCCCATTGCCTTTGCCGTGGAGCCGGTGTTCTGGCGGCTCTCAACGCGGGCATTCGCGCGCTCCCACTCGGCGAACGGATCAGCCGGGTCGAAAGCGGGCGCAGACTTCGCGGCGGGAGCGGTCTTGCGCTGGACGGTCTTAGTCTCCGGGTGTGCGGCGGTGTAGGCCTCGTAATCCTCTTCATAGCGCGTCTTCTTCGCGCCCTGCTTTGCGGCGGGGCGGGCGGGCTGCGCAGGAGCGGCGCTTCTGCCGAAGCCCTCAAGCGACTTCTCGCGGCGTGCGGCAGGGGAGTTATCAGCCGCGGCGCGCGCCTTTGCGGGCTGCTTTGCGGCGGGCTTGGTGTCCTCATCGTCGGCGGCCTTTTTGTGCTTGCCGAAGCCGAAGCGCGGGGAGGCGACATCGTCGTCCTCGTTGTCATCCGTGCGGTACTTCTTCGCCTTGGCGTCGGCTGCACGCTCGCGCGCGGTCTTTGCGGGGGCGGCGTCGCGCTCTGCGGCGCGTTTTTTCTTGAAGCTGACGTTCAGCGGCTCGCGGTCGGCGTCCTCATCATCGTCCTCGTCGAACTCGTCCTCCTTGTCGTCCTTGCCCTCGCCGCCGAAGATGATATACACGATGAACAGCAGCGCGAACACCGTGATGAATATATCCGCGACATTGAACACGGCGAAATCGAAGAGGTCGATCTTGAACATATCGACAACATAGCCGTAGAGCACGCGGTCAAGGCAGTTCGACAGTCCTCCGGCCGTCACCAGCACGAGGCACCAGCGCCCGAAACGCCCGTTGATGAAGTTCGTGGCGAGGGCGATGATAACGGCGATGGTGAACACGGCGGTGAGAATGATGAAGTAGATGCGCGCCCCGCCGCCGGCAAGGAAGCTGAAAGCGGCGCCGTCATTGTGGAGCCGGACAAGGCTGAGAACACCGGGTATGAGAGGCTCAGTAACCGTGCCGACCATGAGATTGGTCGTGACCCAGTACTTCACCCCCTGGTCAAGGATGATGACCAGGATACCGACAATAGCATAAAGCATATCTTTCTCTATCTGCCGCCGACCGGAATCGACGGCACGCGAAATTTGCGCCCGGAGCATATCTGAAAAGCCGGGCGTGACCGGCGGGGGAAGCGCCGGTCACATTTATATATGGTCAGATCAGAGCTTTGCGACGACTGCGGCGCAGCGCGGGCAGAGACCGGTCTCGGGGTCTGCCTGCTCGGAGTGCATCCAGCAGCGCGGGCACTTCGTCCCCGGAGCCTCGGTGACGGAGATCTTCAGACCCGGGTTATTCACACCCTCGCCGATGACAGCGCCCTCGGCGGGATCGTCCTCGTCGGAGATGAGGCACTTGGAGACGATGAAAAGCTCAGAGAGGTTCATGCTCTCGACCGCCTTGACAGCGTCGCGGGAGGCATCGTCCACGGCGTGGAGCGTCACGGAGGCCTCGAGCGGCTTGCCGATGCGCTTGTCGGCGCGGGCGGATTCAAGCACGCCGTTCACGTCGCTGCGCAGGGAGATGAGCGCGTCCCACTTGGCGAGGGCGGCATCGTCGAGCGCGTACTCGGTGAAGGGCTTGTTCATGACGTTGAGCACGACGTTGCGCGCATCGTCAGTGGACTTATGGGGCATCGCCAGCCAGATCTCATCGCAGGTGAACGCGAGGATGGGGGCGAACATTTTGGTGAGGCTGTCGAGGATGAGCCAGAGCGCGGTCTGTGCGCTGCGGCGCTTGAGCCCGTTGGGCTCCTCGCAGTAGAGGCGGTCCTTGATGATGTCGAGATAGAAGCTGGAAAGCTCGACAACGCAGAAGTCGTTGATCGCGTGGGAGACGATGTGGAACTCATAATCGTCATACGCCGCGGCGACCTTTTCGATGAGGGCGTTGAGCTTCGTGATCGCCCAGCGGTCAAGCTCCAGCATATCCTCCGGCGCGACGAGGTCGTCCGGGTCGAAGCCGTTGAGGTTGCCCAGGCAGTAGCGCGCGGTGTTGCGGAACTTGAGATAGTTCTGGCTGAGGTGCTTGAAGATGTCCTTCGAGCAGCGCACATCCACGTGGTAGTCGGCGGAGCCCGCCCACAGACGCACGATGTCCGCGCCGAATTCCTTTATCATGTCCGCCGGGTCAACGCCGTTGCCGAGGGATTTGTGCATCGCGCGTCCCTCGCCGTCGACCGTCCACCCGTGGGTGAGGCATTCCTTGTACGGTGCGCCCATGCCGAGCGCGCCGACCGCCACCAGCAGTGAAGACTGGAACCAGCCGCGGTACTGGTCGCCGCCCTCCATATACATATCCGCCGGCCAGAAGCCCTGATCGCGCTTCATCGCGGCATAGTGGGTGGAGCCGGAGTCAAACCAGCCGTCGAGGGTGTCGGTCTCCTTGGTGAAGCCGGTGCTGCCGCCGCAGTGCGGGCAGACAAAGCCCTCGGGCAGAAGCTCCGCCGCGTCAAGCTCAAACCATGCGTTGCTGCCGCTCTTTTCAAAGATAGAGGCGACGGATTCGATGGTCTCGTCAGTGCAGACGGGCTTGTGGCAGTCGTCGCAGTAGAACACGGGGATGGGGAGACCCCAGCGGCGCTGACGGGAGATGCACCAGTCGGCGCGCTCACGGATCATCGCGCCCATGCGGTCCTTACCCCACGCAGGCAGCCAGCGGACGTTCTCGCAAGCTGCGACAGCCTCGTCCTTGAACGAGTCGACCGAGCAGAACCACTGCGGCGTGGCGCGGAAGATTATCGGGCTCTTGCAGCGCCAGCAGTGGGGGTAGGAGTGAACGATGTCCTCGGACGCGAAGAGCATGCCGCTCTCCTTCATGTCGTTGAGGATAACGGGGTTGGATTCATCGGTGGTCATACCGGCGTACTTACCGGCGTAATCGGTGTGGCGGCCCTGATCGTCCACGGGGACGACAAGCTCCATCCCGTAGCGGCGGCAGGTCTGATAGTCGTCCGCACCGAAGCCGGGAGCCGTGTGCACGCAGCCCGTGCCGGAGTCCATCGTGACATAGTCCGCCAGCAGCAGCCGCGAGGTCTTGTCGATAAACGGGTGCTGGGCGAGCATATTCTCAAAGAAGCGGCCGGGGTGGGTCTCAATGATCTCATAGCTGTCAAAGCCGCCGATGTTCATGACCTTCTCGGTCAGCGCCTCCGCCATGATGTAGATCTCGCCGTTGGGAGCCTTGACAAGGGCGTAAGCCTCGTCCGGGTGCAGCGCGATGGCGAGGTTGCCGGGCAGCGTCCATATGGTCGTCGTCCAGATGACGAAGTAGAGCTTGGAGTGGTCGATGTGACTGAGCTTGCCGAGGTCGTCCTTCATCGGGAACTTGACATACACGGTGGTGCAGGGGTCGTCCTGATACTCAATCTCCGCCTCGGCGAGGGCGGTCTCGTCCTTGGGGCACCAGTACACGGGCTTGAGCCCCTTGTAGATATGCCCGTTCTTGTACATGCGGCCGAAGATGCGGATCTCATCCGCCTCGAAGCCGCGGTTCATGGTCTTATAGGGGTGCTCCCAGTCGGCAATGACGCCAAGACGCTTGAAGCCGTCCAGCTGGCGGTTGATATACTTCTCGGCATATGCCTCGCACGCGGAACGGAAATCCGCCACGCTCATGGCCTTGTGGTTGAGACGCTGCTCCTTGATGATGGCGCTCTCTATGGGCATGCCGTGGTTATCCCAGCCGGGGATGTACGGGGTATAGTACCCGCGCATGGCGTAGGAGCGGGTGATGAAGTCCTTTATGGACTTGTTGAGCGCGTGACCCATGTGAATGTCGCCGTTGGAGAACGGAGGACCGTCATGCAAGTTGAAGCGGGGATGCCCCTCGTTCTTTTTGAGCATCTCGTTATAAATATCAAGCTCCTGCCAGTGCTTGAGCATTTCCGGCTCGCGCTTGGGCAGACCCGCGCGCATGGGGAAATCGGTTTTCGGCAGATTCAGCGTTGCGTTAAAATCCTGTGGCATATGTGTATACACTCCTATTTGTCTTTATAAAACAGCTGAACGGGGCGGACGTTCACACGCGCGCCCCGGATATGGCAAAGTAAGACCCTGTCGATCTCAGAGATTGAAGGTCTGCGTCCTGTCGATGTTCTTCTTGGGCTTGGACGGGGCCTTCATCGAGGAGGAGAGATCAATGTTGACGGGGGGCTCGGGGCGCATCTTGGAGACAGACTCCTCAATGCTGCGCACAGCGCTGTCGACATCGGCGCTCTCGCTCTCGCCCGCGGGAGCGGCGGGGGCTGCTGCGCTTGCCGCGGCAGGGGCGGAGGCGGTCATCCCGGCGGCTATCGCGTCGAGATTGCGCATCTGGGTATTGCACAGTGCGCGCGCCGCGTCGAAGAACTTCTCAGTCGCGGCCTTGGCGTCCTCAAGACGCTTCTGCTGGCGGGCGACTTCGTCCTCAATGCCGCCGACGCGGGCCTTGACCTGGCGCTCGGCGTCCTCTATCATCGCGGCGCTTCTCGTGCGCGCGTCGCTCTCTATCTGCACGGCGAGCTTCTGCGCGGACAGAACTGCCATGTTCAGCGCCTCTTCGTTCGCGCGGTATTCCTCTATCTTGTCGACAAGCACCTTCATCTTGCTCTTCAGCACGGCGTTTTCTTTCTGATACGCCGTCACGTCGTCGGCAAGCTCCTCAAGAAAATCGTCCACAGCTGCCATGTCGTAGCCGCCTATTCGGGACTTCTCAAAGGTCTTTTCACGAATATCCTGAGCAGTAATCATATGTTTATCCACCTTTCGTTTTCTTTAGGCAACGCCCACACAATACGTCTGCGGCATCCGACGGATAATTCGCGCCCTGACTTAGCTGCTTTTTCTTGAAATACACAAAGTATTCCTGCAAAAAAGCATCGTCGTCAGAACACAAATTCTCTCGCCGGCTGCTCTTGCCGCATCGTGCGGCGCTGCCTTAGGGCGTGCAATTGTTTTGCAGCTTCCTATGAACAGAGCTTTCAAAGATACTGCCCGCCGCTGACGGGCCCGTCGCCCTGCGCGCCGAGAATGTCGACATTCTGCGGGGTGACGAAATATGTCTTTGCGGAGACAGGGGTTATTTTCCCCTGTAACGCATAGGCAATACCGGATATAAAGTCGAGCAGCCGCCTTGCCGTGTCGCCGGGTAGCCCCTCCAGCGTCATCACGACGGAGCGGTTGGCGCGGATGTGGTTGACGATCTCCCCCGCCTCGTCAAAGGTCTTGGGGGAAAAGAGAATGACCTGCGACTCCTTGCCGCCGAAGCTCACGCGACCCTGCTTGGGCTGGGCGGGCTGCTTCTTGCCGAAGTTGCCGAAGAGGCTTCCGTCGCCCTGCGTCGGCTGCGCCTGCGCCTTCGCGGCGGGCTTTGTTATCTGGGGCTTCTGCTGGGGGCGGCGCTGCGGCTGGGGCTGAGACTGCGGAGTCTCGGCAAAGCTGCTTTCAAAAAGCGCCTGCTCGCGGCTGGCGGGCTGAGCCTGCGCCGGGGTCTGCGGCTGCGGCTTATACTGCGCGTCCGCGCCCTCAAAAAAATCATCCTCATCATCGTAAGGCTGAGTGAGTTTTCTAAGTTCGTCCATGAAACCCATGAAGTAAGTGCCTCCAAAGTCGTAATGATCCTCGGCAGGGGCGCGCGGGGATATGCCCCGTGTGGTCGTATAGACACCAAGTGCGAATATAGACCCTGCTGTCAGCTCCGTGCGCGCGGCGGGTCAGTCCACCTTGGCGTAATTGCGCGCGCCGAAGATAGCGGTGCCCAAACGAACCATGTTGGCGCCGCAGTCTATGGCGGTCATGTAATCTCCGCTCATACCCATGGACAAAAAGTCCATAGATACATTATCGTATTTTTTTTCGCTATTGTCAATAAAAAGCTGATTCATGAGCTTAAAATATGGCCGATTTTCTTCGCCGTCGGCGCAAATCGGGGGGATGGCCATCAATCCGCGGACAAAAATTCCCTTTACTGCCGATGCATGGGCGAGCGCGGCGGGTATATCCCCGGGTGCAAAGCCGGATTTTGCCTCCTCCGCGCCGATGTTCACCTCCAGCAGAATATCCTGCGTGAGCCCGCGCGCCTCGGCGGTGCGGCCTATGCAGTACATCAGCTCAAGGCTGTCCACACTGTGAATGAGCGACACCGCGCCCACCACGTGCCTGACCTTGTTTTTTTGCAGATGCCCGATAAAGTGCAGCGCCGCGCCGTCATATGCGTGCTCGGCGTTTTTCTGCACAAGCTCCTGCACGCGGTTCTCCCCGCAGATGGGAAGCCCCGCCACGATTGCCTCGCGCACGCGCGCGGCATCGTTCATCTTCGTCGCGCCGACGAGGTAAATATCCTCCGCGCGGCGTCCGGCGCGCTCCGCGGCGAGGGCGATATTTCTCTTTGCCAGCGCCACGTTATCCGAAATGCTCATTGTCTCTATCCCTCCAATGACCATGTATAAATGCCTTTATCATTCCCCGCGCGGTGTGAGCGCGGCGGAGCAAAACCGCAGGTGCAGCAGCGCCGCGTCCTGCGCCGTTATGCGAAAGAGCAGTGCGGTCTTTGTGCCGGAGGAGTCCGCGGCGATGAGCCGCGCGGTCACGGGCGACGCATCCGCGCCGTCGAACGTCAGCTCATACTCCCTGCACTCAAGTGCTTTCGCGCCGCTGTCGGCGAGCGCGGCATAATACCACTCGAACCCCTCGACAAGACGGCCCGCCGCGCCGGGGTACTCCCTCGGCTCGGACGCGAGCAGTGCCTCCACCGTGTCAACAGACAGTTCCTCAAGCGCGAATGGAGAGAGGTACTCATACCCGTCCGTGTCCGCGCAGAAGACCGCGGAGCGTGCCGCCTGAGCGACATCGCCCGAGGCGAACACAGCAGCAGCGCCTCCCGCGGGGAGGCGCTTGCCGTCCTCCGCCGACCACGCGGCGGAGGACGACCCGGAGACGACGCTCTCGCGCCGCACGGCAACGCCCGTGAGCATGATCTGCGTGCTGCGCGCGCTCACGGCGCGCCCGGTGTCCCCGTCCGGCGCATAGACGGCGAGGGTGCCGCCACCGGCGGAGAAGTGCGCCAGCACATAGGCGCACACCGCCGCGAACAGCACCGACACCACCAGCCCTGTGAAAGCGGCGTCGCGGCGCAACTTATGCTTCCTGCTCCAGCTCTAGCTCGAAGCCCTTGGGCGGCACGACGGTGGAGATCGCGTGCTTGTAGATAAGCTGCGGTCTGCCCTCGGATTCGAGAGCGACGGTGAAGCAATCAAAGCCCGTGATCACACCGTGCATCTGAAAGCCGTTCATGAGGAACACCGTCACCTGAAGCTTGTCACGGCACACCTGACTGAGGAAACTGTCCTGGAGAATCTGCGTTTTCTGCATATAAGCCAACTCCTTTTCTCTGAAGCGGTCTGATCTGAAGCCGCTTCCCTTTATGTATTTACGGGAGCGGCAGAGCCGTCCCCGCGGTATACTATGATATACCCCGGCGGTGTATAAAATCTGTCGAAATCTGTCGTGCCGCGAGAAAATCCGGCTCATCGTCCCAGCGTATCCACAGCGCGTCCTCCCAGCGGCGAAACCACGTCAGCTGCCGCTTCGCGTAGCGGCGGGAGTTCTGCTTGATGAGCGAGACGGCCTCCTGCGCCGTTATCTCCCCGCGGAGCGCCGCGGCGGTCTCCTTATAGCCTATCGCCTGCATCGCCGTCGCCTCCGGCGGAACGCCGTCTGCGAGCAGCCGCGATACCTCGTCAAAAAGCCCGTCGCGCATCATTTTGTCCACGCGGGAATCTATCATGGCATACTGCCGCGCGCGGTCAGCGTAGCAGAGGACGATGCGCGCCGCGTTGTAGCGCGGCGGGAGGGCGCGCGTGGCCTCGTCGTGCGCGGTGGCGGTCTCGCCGGTGAGGGCGTATATCTCCAGCGCGCGGACTATGCGGCGCTTATCAGGCGCGGCGAGGATCGTGGCGCGCTGAGGGTCGATATGGCGGAGCTTTTCCAGCATGGCCGCGCCGCCGTGCTCGTCGTATTCGCGCGCTATCGCCTCGCGCACCTCGCGGCTGTCCTCCGTGTCGGCAAAGCTGCGCCCGGAGAGGAGAGAATCAATATACAGCCCCGTGCCGCCCGTGATGACCGGCAGCCTTCCGCGCGCGAGTATATCCTCGCAGCACGCTGCCGCCTCGTCCACGTAGCGCGCGGCGGAGTACGCCTCGCCGGGGTCGGCGACGTCGAGCATATGGTGCGCGGCCTCGCTTTGCTCCTCTGCCGTCGCCTTCGCCGTGCCTATGTCCATGCCGCGGTAGACCTGCATGGAGTCGGCAGAGACGATCTCGCCCCCCCAGCTCCTTTGCAAGCGCGACGGGAGCGCCGCCGTTTTCCCGGACGCGGTGGGACCCGCGATGACAATGACATTGCCCGCCATCACACGATCCTCTTGAACTGCTTGTCGAGATCGCGGCGCGTCATCGTGATGGAGACCGGCCGCCCGTGCGGGCAGTATTTCACCCGCCCGAGAGCACCGCCTCCGCGATGCGCTCAAGCTCGCGCGGGTCCGTGTCCCACCCGGCCTTTATCGCCGCCTTGCACGCAACCGTGTGCAGTATCTCATCGCGCGCGTCCGCCGCGCTGAGATTCTTCCCGCGGCGGAGCTTTTCGCATATCTCCTCCACCGCCGCTGCCGCGTCGCCGGGCAGCATAGCCGCCGGGAGCGCGCGCAGGATGTACTCCCGCTCGCCGAAGGCGTCCAGCTCAAAGCCGAGCGCGGAGAGCAGCTCCGCGTTTTTCTCTATAAGCTCCATGCTCTCCCCTGTCGAGGCGGAGCGTCACCGGGGCGAGGGAGCCGCTGGCTCATGATCTCGCCGGTCTGGGTCTTGAGGCGGTCAAATATTATGCGCTCGTGCGCGGCGTGCTTGTCTATCCATATAAGCTCCTCCCCGACCTCCACGATGATGTAGGTCTTCAGAGCCTCACCCACTATCTTGTGGTCAGGCACGGGAAAGCTTTCAACATTTTGCACAGGTTTTTCAACAGGCTGTTGGTTTAAAATGGGCTCGGAAACAGTCGTATCAACGCTTTTCGTGTCGTTCGCCGTCGAAAAACGGGGCGGGGCGAGGTCGATGCGCGTCTGATACGGCACATCCTGGCTCATAAAGCCGCTCAATCCGCCGCCGGACGGCGCGCGGTGCGCCGGGGCATCGTCATGCCTGACAGGCGCGGCAGGGCGCTCCTCCTGTACAGCGGCGCGGGAGAGCGGGGAACGGCGGGTTTCGCAGGAAAGCCCGTATCGGCGGCGGGCTTTTCTGTGATGTCAGCCCTGACTGCGGGCGGTCGCCGGGCTTGCCCGTCACGGTGACGCCCGTACGGCTCTCGCCGGAGAGGGCGTAGAGCGCCGCGTGGTACACAAGGTCGAACACCTTTTTCTCGTAGGAGAACTTGACCTCCGTCTTTGCGGGATGGACGTTCACATCCACGCTGCCGCAGCCGAGCTCGAGATATATCACGCACGCGGGGTAGCGCCCGGTGAGGAGGGTGTTTTTTATATGCCTGCTCCACCGCCGCCTGCAGCAGCGCGGACTTGATGAAGCGCCCGTTGCAGAAGAAATACTGCGCGCCGCGGCTGCCGCGCCCGGCGGAGGGAGGACACGAACCCGTGCACGCGCACGCCGTCGTCCTCGCTCGTGATCTCCAGCAGCGTGGAGGCGAGCTCCCGCCCCAGCAGGGAATACGCGCAGGAGTCGGGCCGCCCGTCGCCGGGGAGAAGAATTCCTCGCTGCCGTCTCGGATAAACCGCACGGAGACCTCCGGACGGCCGAGCGCGCAGCGAAGGGCCGCGAGAGCAGGCGGGAGGCCTCGCTCCTGTCGGACTTGAGGAATTTCAGCCGCGCGGGGGTGTTGTAGAAAAGGTCGCGGACGATCATGGTCGTCCCCTCCGGGCAGCCGCAGGGGGTCATGTCCTGTATGTCCCCGCCGTCGAGCGTGACGAGCGTGCCCTCGTCCGTGCCGCGCAGGCGCGTTTCTCAGTTCTATGCGCGACACGGCGGAGATCGCCGCGAGAGCCTCGCCGCGAAAGCCCATCGTGCTTATCGCCTCCAGCCGCGCTCATCGTGCAGCTTGCTGGTCGCGTGGCGCAGAAACGCCACGCCCGCGTCCTCGCTCGCCATGCCGACACCGTCGTCCGTCACGCGGATGTAGGTCGCCCCGCCGCCGCGTATCTCCACGGTCACGTTCTTTGCGCCCGCGTCGAAGGAGTTTTCCATCAGCTCTTTCACCACTGACGCCGGACGCTCGACGACCTCGCCCGCGGCTATCATGTCCGCCACATGGGGGACAGTACGTTTATAACTGCCATATATAAAGCTCCTAAAATCTATCTGCTCTGTAAGAGAATATTATATCGTAAACTTGTTGAAAAATCCATAACTATTATGTTAAAATAAAATGCTGAACATCTGAAATGCGATATAACGATTCAAGGAAAGATAAACACAAATGAGCTACGAAAGAAAAGTAATAGACATAGCGGAGATAAAAAAGCAGGAGGACATATGCCGCGCCATTGCCGAGCGCAATGCCCGCGAGGGCGTGACGAAGCTTGCGATGGTGGACACCTACGGCTGCCAGCAGAACGAGGCGGACAGCGAGAAGCTGCGCGGGTATCTGGCGGAGATGGGCTGCGGCTTCACGGAGGATGAGTTCGCCGCGGACATCATCGTCGTCAACACCTGCGCCGTGCGCGAGCACGCGGAAATGCGCGTGCTGGGCAACGTCGGCGCGCTGACGCACGCAAAAAAAGGCGAAGCAGGGGCAGATCGTCGCGGTGTGCGGCTGCATGGCAGCAGGAGCATATGGCGCAGAAGATAAAATGTCCTACCCGTGGTCGACCTCGTCTTCGGTCCGCACGAGCTCTGGCGCTTCCCGGAGCTGCTGCTGCGCACCATGGACGGACACAAGCGCGTTTTCGCCACGGAGAAGGACGACGGCAGCGTCGCCGAGGGTATCCCCGTGCGCCGCACCGACGGGGGTGAAGGCGTGGCTTTCCATCATGTACGGGTGCAACAATTTCTGCATCGTACTGCATCGTCCCCTATGTCCGCGGGCGCGAGCGCTCACGCAGACCGGAGGACGTCGTCGCCGAGGCGAGGGAGCTTATAGAGGCGGGGTATAAGGACATCACGCTCTTAGGGCAGAACGTCAACTCCTACGGGCGCGACCTCGGCACGGACACGGACTTTGCCGATCTCATCCGCGAGATCGACAAAATACCCGGCGACTATCTCATCCGCTTCATGACGAGCCATCCCAAGGACGCGACGGAAAAGCTCTTCAGAACAATGGCGGAGTGCACGCACTGCGCCCACCAGCTGCACCTTCCCGTGCAGTCGGGCAGCGACAGGATACTCCGCCGCATGAACCGCAGCTATGACCGCGAAAAGTATATCCGTCAGGTGGAGCTTGCGAGAAGCTATATGCCCGATCTTGTGCTCACCACCGACATTATCGTGGGCTTTCCCGGCGAGAGCAAGGAGGACTTTGCTGACACGCTCAGCCTCTGCGAGCTTGTGCGCTACGACGCGATGTTCACCTTTATCTACTCCAAGCGCGTCGGCACCCCTGCCGCGACGATGCCCGACCATATACGCGCGAGGAGAAGCAGCGGCACTTTGACGCGCTCATGGACGTGTCCAACCGCATATCGGGCGAGAAGCACCGCGAGTATGAGGGGAAGACGGTGCGTGTGCTCGTCGACGGGGAGACGGGCAAGGAGGAATATAACCTTTCCAGCCGCACGAACGGCGGACGCCTCGTCCACCTGCACGGCGACCCGGCGCTGATAGGCAGATTCATAGACGTGAAGATAACCGCGAGCAACACATGGGCGCTCTACGGCGAGATAGAAAACTAACCACAGAAAAATAGAAAGCAGGTCGGAAAATGGCTGAGCTCACGCCGATGAAACGGCAGTACAACGAGATAAAGGAAAAGCACAAGGATTGCCTGCTGTTTTTCAGACTGGGCGATTTTTACGAGATGTTTGACGAGGACGCAAAGCTCGCCGCGCGCGAGCTTGACCTCGCCCTCACCACGCGCGACCGCGGCGTGGAGGATCCCGAGGCGCGCACGCCAATGTGCGGCGTGCCGTACCACAGCGCCGAGGCGTACATCGCCCGGCTCATCGCAAAGGGGTACAAGGTCGCCATCTGCGAGCAGATGGAGGACCCCGCGCTCGCCAAGGGGCTTGTGGAGCGGGAGGTCATACGCATCATCTCCCCCGGCACGGTCACGGACAGCTCCATGCTTGTCGACGAGCGGAGCAACTATATATGCTCGGTCTACCTCGGTCCCGACGGCAGCGGCGCGGCGTTCTGCGACATTTCCACGGGCGAATTCTGCTGCGCGGCGTTCTCCGGCGAGGACGCGGTGGGGCACATCGTCAACGAGCTGGGGCGCTTTTCCCCGCGCGAGGCGGTGCTGAGCCACGGCGCGGAGGAGGAGCAGACAATACGCGACTTTCTTCTCAAAAAGCTCGGCGTGATGCTGGAGACCGGGGGCAAGCGCTTTGACTATATGCCTGCGGCGGCGCTGGTGTGCCGCCAGTTCGGCTATAACAGCATTGACGAGAGCGGCATCGGCGATATGCCCGCCGCCGTGTGCGCGGCCGGCGCGCTGCTCTCGTACATCATCGACACGCAGAAGTTCGACATTTCGCACATCCGCAGTCTGGACGTATTTTACGGCGGGCGGTTTATGGAGCTGGACTGGACGACGCGGCGCAGTCTTGAGCTGACGGAGTCTCTGCGCTCCGGCGAGAAGCGCGGGTCGCTTCTTTGGGTGCTGGACAAGACGAAAACGCCCATGGGCGGGCGCATGCTGCGCGCGTGGGTGGAGCGCCCGCTTTTGTCGGCGGTGGCGATAAAGCGCCGCCTCGCTGCGGTGGATGAGCTTGTGCGCGACAACGTCGCGCGCGGTGAGCTTATCGTGCAGCTGAAGGAAATAAGCGATATGCAGCGGCTCGTGGGGCGCTGTGTCTACGGCACGGCGGGCGCGCGCGATCTCCGTACGCTCTCAACTGCGCGGCCATCCTGCCTAAGCTCAAAGAGCTGCTGGCGCACTTTACCTCTCAGGAGCTCAAAAGCATTGCCGCGCTCGACGCGCTTGAGGATATCCGCTTTGAGATCGACCGCGAGATAGACGACGCGAGCCGCCGTTTTCCGTGCGCGAGGGCGGCTTCATCCGCCCGGGGTACTCCGAGGGCTGGACCGGCTGAGAAACGTGCGCGACAACGGGGCGGAGATGGTGTCGAAGCTTGAAGAGCGCGAGCGGGAGCGCACGGGCATAAAGAAGCTCAAGGTCGGCTATAACCGCGTGTTCGGGTATTATATCGACGTGCCCAAATCGGCGGGCGAAGCGAGCATCCCGGAGGATTATATAAGAAAACAGACGCTCGTCTCCAACGAGCGCTACTTCACGCAGGAGCTCAAGGAGCTTGAAAATACGCTGCTCACCTCGCGCGACAGGATAAACCAGATGGAGTTCGATTTCTTCAACGAGCTTCGTTTGAGCATCGCAGGCAGGGTGGAGCGCGATACAGTCCGCCTCGGACGCCGTGGCGCGGCTGGACGCGCTGTGCTCCCTCGCGGAGACGGCGGTGAAGAATAACTACACCATGCCCGAGGTCGACGCCCGCGCGAGCTGAACATAATCGGACGCCACCCGTTGTAGAGCAGAGCATGAAGGACGTGCTCTTCGTCCCGAACGACACGCATCTCAACGACACGACCGACCGCGTCGCCATCGTGACGGGGCCGAAACATGGCCGGTAAGTCCACCTATATGCGCCAGACGGCGCTCATCGTGCTCATGGCGCAGATGGGCTCGTTCGTCCCGGCGAAGAGCGCCACCATCGGCATTGTCGACCGGGTGTTCACGCGCATCGGCGCGTCGGACGACCTCGCCTCCGGGCAGTCGACGTTCATGGTGGAGATGAACGAGATGGCAAACATCATCCGCCACGCGACGGGCGCGTCGCTGCTGATCCTCGACGAGATCGGGCGCGGCACGTCGACGTTCGACGGCATGGCGATCGCGCGGGCGGTGGTGGAATACTGCGCGGACAAGCGCAAGCTCGGCGCGAAGACGATGTTCGCCACGCACTACCATGAGCTTTCCGCGCTGGAGGGGGAGCTCTCCGGCGTGAGAAACTACAACATCACGGCGAAAAAGCAGGGCGGCACGCTGGTGTTTCTGCGCAAGATCGTCCCCGGCGCGGCGGACGACAGCTACGGCATTGAGGTGGCAAAGCTCGCGGGGCTGCCCGACGCGATAATCACAAAGGCGAAGGGGTATCTTAAAGAGCTTGAGAGCGGCGGCACGGCGGCATTCGCCCCGGCGCACGGCGCGGACAGTGACGACCAGATCACCCTTGCCGACGTCGGCGCGGACGAGGTACGCGAACAGCTGCGCACGACGGACCTCAACACGCTCACGCCCATAGAGGCGATGAACCTCCTCTTTGAGCTGCAAAAGAAAGGCGCGCGGATGATGGACGGGAGAAACGAAAGACCTGTGCCGAACCTGCACAGCAGCGCCCTGACAAAGCGGGAGGCGATATGCGCGTGCTGGCGTATCTGCCGGTGCACGTGGCGCTCCTGCCGCTTCTGCTGGGGCGGCTCATCGCGGAGGGGACGCTCACCGAGCCGCAGGCGAAGCTTTGCCCTCTACGCCGTGGGGGTCATATATATGCTCGTCGTCGCGTGGGATTTCCTCCGCCGGGATTTTTACACCCTCTGCGACAGACCCTTTTTCATAATTATCGAGGTCATATTCAGCTACGGCATGATGCTGATGTTCAACTTCGTTGTCAGCATGCTGCTGAGCGCGGTGAAGTTCACGGACAACCCCAACAATAACGCCGTGGCGCGATGGCGAAGGAGGGCTTCGGCACGGTGGCGGCGATGGCGGTGTTCTAGCCCCCATGGTGGAGGCTTATCTTCCGTGCTGGCATTTTCGGCCTGATGCGGCGGCTTTGACCGCGTCGCGGCATACGCGGCGAGCATGCTCTTCTTCTCGCGCTTGCCACCGTGTGGGGCTACGGTCTTATCGACGCGCGCTACTGGCTGTACATCGTGCAGTATCTGCCGGTGTCGTGGCTGCTGGCGCGGCTTTATGAACGCACGGACAGCGTGTGGAGCTGTATATTCTTCCATATGCTCGTCAACGGCATCTCCGTGAAGGCTTGACCTTGCTGGGGTGACGCGATGGCGGACATTTGTGATAGAGCCGATCGCGCATATCGAACGACTTTGCCGATAAGTTCGGCATCCCGCGTCAGGCGGGAGCTTGTCGACGCGCTGGAGGCGAGATAGTTTTCGAGGAAAAATACCGCAATAGTGACGCTCTGCGCGGGGATGACAGGTTTTCGCACCTGTGGCTCATCTGGCAGTTTTTCGGCGAGGCGTGCGCGCGGACTGGTCGCCGACGGTGCGCCCGCCGAGACTCGTAGCGGGAACAGGCATGGGCGTTTTCGCCCGCGCTCGCCGTTTCGCCAGACGCGCTGGGGGCTGAGCTGTGTGTGCGCCTCGGCGTGACCCAAGCTCGGCGGCTCGCTCATCGTCGCAGGCGCGGATCTTTATGAACCCAGCACGCCGATTTTCGACATAAACCCTATGTCGCCCTATGCCGGCCACGCCCCAAGCGCGCGCTGCGGCTTCGCCAGGGGCGCCGCCCGCCCGGCATCGTGGTGGATATACCCCTGCGCTGCTCGCGCGTGTGCCGGAGGAAAAAAGGGCGGCGCTGCGCGGCGTTTCGCAGGCGACCCGCGCCCGCGGTATCAACGACGCGGCGCGCGTATGCGCGATGGACTTCGCGGGGCTGAATATAAAATTCACCGTCAGCGATGACGACACTGACGGTTGTGGACGATGAATGGCGCGTGAAAACGCGCCGCCCGGCCAGGCGGCGTTTTTAAAGTATAGTCTTTCAAACCCGTCGTTGGGCTGCTCGCGCTCGGGCTTGGGAGGGCGGCGCTGGAAGTTCGTGATGAGCGCAGTTGTACATCACCAGCATCATCGCCGTTGCCGAAGTACATCAACTACATGCCCGTGGCGCTCGTCCACGCCATGATGTCCGCGGCGGCGAGCATGGAGAAAGAACATGCTGCGCCATGGTCGGCGCGCCGTATGCCCAGCCCGCCGCGATGGAAGAACACCGAAATAATCGAGAGGATGATCGCCGCGGCCTCGGGGGCGCACACCACACGACGGGTTGATGGAATTGACCTTATGAAGCACCACCAGCCACACGCAGAAGAACAGTATGCGGCAGGGAACATCAGAAAGCACACGGTCTTGATGGCGCTGGCGTGGGAAGCGATGATCGCGGAGGAGAGCACCAGCGGGAACGCCAGCCCGTCAACACGCCACAAGCGCGAGCACGCAGAAAGCTCGCGTCCTTGTCGGTCTCGGCGCTGGCGAAGAGCAGCAGGCCGACGATGCGCGCCGATGAGCCAGCGGATGGCGGTGTAGAGCCTGCCGGGGTTATAAAAAAGGCATCGTAAAAATCCTCCGGCACGTACCAGCGGTCGGCGCGGGAAGCTTCGACAAAGCGCAGGAAGATATACCCGCGATGATGACCATCAGCGGCACGAGGAAGTTGAATATGCTCTCGTCCACAAGCCCGTCCTCGTTGAAGGCGAGCATGGTTTTGCAGCCAGCGGATGAACACGCTGAACGCGCCCGCGCCGACCACATAACAGGTTATCTCAGCGCCTTTTTTGCAGCGCTGGCGCTAGCGCATTTCCTAAATCATCAGTGAATTGTCTGGGCATGTTCGTATCTCGCCTCTGATAATATTTTATAACATGGGTAAGGTTAGATATTGCTGTTATATAGCTGTCTTTTATACTCATTTGCCCAGGCAATCAAGTTAACTGACTGCGAAAACCGTGTACGACAGGAGAAATCATCAGATAAGAAGAAGATACTATCGTCTGCTATACCGCGCTCGCGCTCGCGTTATCGTGCCGCTTCCGCTGCGCCGCCGAGCCGGAGGAGCCCTCCGCCGCCGCCGTGACCGTACGGGCGGCGCGGCTGCGCCGCCATTGCCACCGGACGAGCCTTCTCCGCCGCCGCCGCGCGGGTGCGCGAGACCATATCCGTGCTCGTGGGGGACGAGCCGCGGGAGCTGGACATGACGGATTACCTCACCGGCGTCGTCGCGGCGGAGATGCCCGCAAGCTTTGAGAAAGAGGAGGCGCTGCGCGCCCAGGCGGTCGCCGCGCGGACCTACGCGCTCTACTGCGCCGCCGCGCACCGCCCACGCCGACGCCGAGGTCTGCGCCGACAGCGGCTGCTGTCAGGCGTGGCTGGACGACGACGCCATGCGCGAGCGGCACAGGGCAAGGACTATGACTATTACGCCGCGAAGCTCCGCTGCGCGGTGGAACGACAACGGGGAATACCTCACATATGAGGGGCGCCGGCGTTCGCGGCGATTCCATTCGTCTCCGCCGGGGCGACGGAGGACAGCGAGCCAGGTGTGGAACGCCGTGCCGTATCTCGTCAGCGTACTGCGCCGGAGAGCGCCGACCGTTCCCGGCTATGTCAGCACCGTGGACGTCGCGCCGCTCGACCTGCGCGACATGCCACTCTTTTTGCCCGGACGCGGACTTACCCGGCGACGCAACTGCGTGGATCGGCGAGATCCGGCGACGCGAGCGGACGGAGGATGAGGCGCCGCGCTCGGCAGGCCAGGACGCCAGGGACAAAGCTCCGCTCGCTCTTTGCCCTGCGCTCCACAGCGTTCGAACTGGGTATACAGGCGAAATTAATTTCCGCTTCACGGTGACGGGCTTCGGGCACGGCGTGGGCATGAGCCAGTACGGCGCGAATGTTCTCGCGCAGGGCGGCGCGGGCTACCGCGAGATACTTGCGCACTACTATCCTGGCACAACACTCACCCTCGCGCTGAATAGAATGAGCCATGGAGGTGGTGCAGGTGAAATATGCCATTGTAGCGGAGATGCGCGCTCGGCGCAGTTTGCAGCAATGCTGGCGCAGGACGGACACCGCGTGCGCCTCGCCCATATGAAAAAGGCGGACGTGGGCGAGGCGGTCAAGACCGGTGTCTGCAAAGGTGCGTACGGCGCGGGACTGCGTGGTGCTGCCCGTCCCGGCAGAGAGCGGCGGTTTACTCAACACGCCGCTGAGCGACAATGCTGCGCATGAGCTGAGGTCATGGGCGCGCGCTGTGGACGGGGCAGATACTTATTGCCGGGCGGCTGAGCGATGTGTCCGCCGCGCAGGGACTGCGTGCTATGGGGCACATATGGAGGGACGTGGATGCTGCGCTTCCTTCGGAATTTCTTACGGGCAACGCGGCGCTGACCGCGGAGTGTGCCATTGCCCGGCTCATCGACGAGCGACCGCGCGCTGATGGACAGCGCCGTGCCTCGTGTGCGGCTGGGGAGGATAGCAGACTGCTGCGCTGCCTCGCGGCGCTGGGCGCGTCGGTCACGGTGGCGGTAAGCGCGGTCACGCACGGCGCGCCGAGGCGGCGCGCGCACTCTTTGGCTTGGCAGCGGGACTACGCGTTTTATATTTGAGATGATGCTGTTCGACTTTGTAGTGAACACCGTTCTCTGGCAAGGCAGTTCTGACAGACGCGCGATGCTGTGCATGGCGGGGGATGGCGCTCTTTATGGACTGGCGTCCCTGCCGGGCGGGTTTGACCGGACGCTCGCGGAGAATATCGGGCTGCATGTCGTCGCGGCGCCGGGGCTGCCGGGGAAGTACGCGGCGCGCAGTGCCGCCGCGCTTTATCAAAAAGCACGGTGCGGCGTGCTGCGGGAGCAGTATGATGAGGGAATAGTGCATGAACGAGGAGCGTCTAGGACTCGCGTTGTGCGGGTCGTACTGCACGTATGATAAGCTCTTCGCCGCGGCGGAGCGCCTGCGCGAAAGCTACGAGCTCATCCCCATTATGAGCGGACCGCCGCCGAGACCGACACACGCTTCGGTGCGGCGAGCGTGAACATACGCCGCCTCATGGAGCTGACCGGGCGCAAGGTGATAACCACCATCGCGGACGCGGAGCCGCTGGGACCAAAGCCGCTCGACGCGCTTTTGATCGCGCCGTGCACGGGCAACACCCTGCCAAGCTTGCCCACGGCATAACGGACAGCGCCGTCACAATGGCGGCGAAGGCGCATCTGCGCAACGCCCGCCCTGCTTGTCATCGCGTTCTCCACGAACGATGGGCTCTCCGGCTCGGCGGAGAACATCGCGCGGCTATTGAACCGCAAGAATGTGTATTTTGTTCCGTTCGGGCAGGATGACCCCGCGAAGAAGCCGCGCTCGCTGCATCGGACTTCGCGCTCCTTGTGGACACGGTCGACGCCGCCCTGCGCGGCTGGCAGATACAGCCGATACTGAAATAGGATAAGTGGAAAATCGCCCGGAGCATTGCCCGGGCATTCCTAGTATGGTATAATCCGATCAGAAATTCGGGCACACACGGAAGGAACATTGAACATGGTCGAAACAAAGATATATGTAGGGCTGAATAATCTGACGACGAACACACAGCTCTTTGAAAACGAAAAGTATATCCGAATACCCGCAATGTGTGCTATTCGTACAAGGTCCCGTTTTCCTTCAATGCAGGAGGGCGGATATATTTACGAAAGCGGGAGTATGCCCAGGAGACAAGCCTTGTGCTCACGCTTATCGACGTTGAAAAGAGCGTTGTAAATGATATTGCTGGCGATCTGTGCGCGTTCTTTCCGCCAGGAGTCCGTTTTGGTCACCGAAAAGCCGGATACAGCGTATTTTTGTACGCGAGAGCCTGGAATAAGGCGGTGATCCCGAGATATTGCCCGGGAGCATTGCTCCGGGCGATATGCTTCAGGGTTCGTCGTCTATGCTGTCGCTCTGCCGTAGTACATCCCGGCGTACTCCGCGGGGGCGGGGCGCTTCCGCACTTGGGGTCGAGCCAGTAGAAGCTGTACCCTGGTAGTAGCCCAGCTGCTCGCGCAGCAGCTCGTGCTGCTCCACCCAGTGGTAGGTGGCGTTATTCTCGTCGTACCACGTAGCGCCATGCGTCGCCCTGCGCCTCGGAGGAGGAAGTGCTGATCGTGCAGTTAGGGCGCGCTTCTGCATCTCGACGACCTGCTCGGCGGGGGATGGGGGGTCATGCCGATCCACAGGCGCTCCAGCTCTGTCGGGGTGAGTAGAGCGGGGGAGATGTCCGTGAGGTTGGGGGAGGTTGGAGATGTTCAGATGGCGCAGGTTTGTCAGCCCCCGAGAGCGGGGAGAGATCGGTCACGTTCGTTGTGAATATTTCGAGGTATTCAAGCTTTGTGCAGCTCGCCAGCGGGGAAATATCGGACAGGGGGTTCATCGCGATGATGAAGACCTCGGTCGTCGGGCATGCCTGCACAAAAGCCGATGCTGTATATCATCTCGTTGTGGCCGAGGTCGATGTACCGCTCAGCAGTATTTGAGCTTGTCGACCTCCTCGTCGTAGAGTATGCCGCCGACGGACGGGCGAGGCGAGGATGCGCTCCGTGTCGGTGCGACGCTGTAATACGTGCCGAACCAGATGCGCCACACCACGTCGATATCCGGAACTACGCGTATCTGCTGCATGCGGTCGTTTCCCAGCTCCCGTGACGATGCCGCCGTCGTCCATGTCGAGCGTCTTGCATCTTGTGAGCGCCGGGAGCGCCGCGACGACCGCGTCGCCGTTATCGCTTTATCTCGGTCTTGCTGGAGGTTCATGGTCTCGTCGGCGAGGGTGAAGCCTTTGCCGTAGAGCGTGAAGGGTGTCAAAATCCGCCTGCGGACAGGCCTTTTCCAGCGCAGCGATCCGTCCCACGTCAGCTTGCAGCCCGCCTCGTCGCCGAGCGTGACGGAGGAGAGCGCGGTCATGTAGGGAGGTATGGCATCAGCTCCGCCGCGGGAGGCGTAGCGTCGATGCCAGGAGGGGTCGAGGGAGGCGCGGCGTCAGAGCGAAGCAGCGCCCCCGGCGTGGTGCGTAGAGAGATCGGGGTGCACCGCGGTCAGGGGCTTGCAGCGCGTCCGCGCTGGCGGATGCGCCGTCCCCGCGGCCGAGGCCGACCGCCGTCACGGCGGGAGCGAAAGCGCCGCTATGTATGTCGAGCGAGGCGCTGTCGACGCCCGCAAAGCCTACGCTCGGCGGTTGTCCACGCGCGTACCGTCCGGCGACATCATAGGTCACGTCGACCTGCGGGTGCGCGCTCTGCGCCCATGCGATTATCTCGTCCGTGCACGCTCCCCGCGGAAGTCCGCCGCGCAGCGCGGTGAAGCTGTCGAGCTTTTTCCTGTCTCCCCTGTCGTGCAGAACGACGGCAAGGTCGGCGGTATCGTTTTGAAGGTGCCCTCCTCAAGGGCGACGGAGTGCGTCACCGCGGCGGCAAGGTCACCCAGCGAAATGCCCCATTAAGCCATGAGGCGCTGTATAACCGGGCGCGAACAGCACATTATATCGCCACGCACAGCTCCTGCGAGCCTTTTGCCTTCATCGACGAGACTCCGATAGTTATAGGCAGCGCCGCGCGGGGCCGTCTGCGGCATTGCCCCGGGAATTTGATGCTGAGAATGCGGTAATAATAAGTGAAAACAAGTATATCATCACACATTCTCTTTTTCGCGTGAGCATTGATAAAATGTGACAGTTGGCGGCGTGTTTCGCGGGCGAGGGACGGGTGCGAAAAATATGCGGGAAATTAAAAACTGTTGACAAATCGAAAAGTATTTGATAATATAATCAAGCCGTGGCCAAGTAGTTCAGCTGGTTAGAACGCCGGCCTGTCACGCTGGAGGTCGAGGGTTCAAGTCCTCTGGTCGCCACAGTAAATGCCCCTTTTCAAGGGGCATATACTTTGCTGCTATAGCTCAGCAGCAGCAGAGCGCATCTTAGTGGCGGATGAGGTCCCCTGCGCCTGAATCTGGCAGTATTTCCAGAAAGTCCTCGCATCGAAAGATGCGAGCTTTTTGGCGGTTGGCAGCCAACCGAAACTGGGGGACCTCTATCCACATTTTGATAAAAAAGAGGTCCTTGAAAGCCTTTTGGCTTCCTAGTCCCTTTAGGGAAATCTGGCAGCAGGCCCAGAAAGCTAGCTCCGCATCGAAAGATGTGGAGCTTTTTGGCGGTTGGCAGCCAAATCGAACTGGGGGATCTCATCCGATATTTTGATAAAAAGAGGTCCTTGAGCGCGACGGAAATTTTGGCTTTCCTAGTCCCTTTAGGGAAATCTGGGTAGTAGATTCATCGTCGTCGCAGAAGTTTTGTATCGCTTGCGATAATTTTTTTTCTAACCATCCGCAAGCTCTGGGGCAGATTGTGGGCAGATTGGGGGCAAGAATCAATTCACCCTGCGGGAACGTCTCCTCGTCCATGATCGTGGGTAGCGGATGAGCCCGTGGGCGTCGAGGTTTCGTGGTGCATATCCACGGCGGTGATGGCGCGGTTATTATAGGTGGTGTAATAACATAACGCCGCGCCGCGCGTTCCAGCAGGAGGTATAGATGGTTATCTCATACGCGCCGGTGCTTGACCTCGCAGCAGCCGCGCTGCTGCTCCACGGCGCCGAGGAATGGAAAACTGCCCCACGCCTCTGCTCCGTCGCCGGAGACGGCGTTCAGCTTTGTAAACGCGGCGCGGACGAAGCGCGACATGGACGACAGATCGCCCGGCAGGCCCAGCGCGCTCCATGCCCCGGCTGTACGCCGCAGCGGGGAGACCTCCGAAAGCGGTTTTCCGGCTGTCTTTCCGACAGTCGCCTGTAATTGTTCAGATTGAAAAGCTGATGCTCAAACGGGGATTATTGGTCATCACGCCGACGGGGTTGTCGATGATGTGCAGACCGTCCGCGGTCGATTCCACCGTGAGGGCACCGGTTGCCGGTCTGCGATCAGCCAGTGGAGCTGGGCGGCGGGAGCTGAGAGCGGAAAACGGCGCTGGTGAGATTGATAGCCGGTTCAGTTCGCCTGCGCCTGCGTCGAGCGCTGCGCACTGACTGAGCACCCACGGGATGAGCTCAAACTGCGCGATATTGCGTCCGCTGGGCTCCGGCGGAGTGCACTGCGTTTCCGACAAAATTCAGCCCCGCTATGCACAGGCCCTTCCTCGTTGACGGCATCATAATAGAGCGGATAGCCCATCCGCCACGTGCGCCATGCCGATGATGGCATAGTGCGTACGAGCGGTGCCGCGCGTGGCGGGAAGCAAAGGGAATTCCGCGGCGTAACCGTCACCTGTTCGCCGTAGGAGCATTCATAGTCCAGCGTCCGCCCATGTAGAAGTCCTTTGTTCTATGGCTGCTGCTGCTGTGCACATATTGTTCCTGCCTTCCTGGTGTGAGCCTGTTTTTCTGTTTAAGACGAGTATAAGTTTGCAGCGCGCCGAATTCGCGGAGATGTGAACAAGCACAGATCATCCTTTGGTATTCCGGCGCGATGGTATATAGTAGACACATCGGAACTTTATACAAGGAGCAAGGTTTATGGACTTGCAGAGGCTCACGATAGGGCAGATGGCGGAGCTGAACCACGTGTCGGAGCAGGCGCTGCGCCTGTACGACAGGGAGGGGCCGGAAGCCGCAGTACACCGACGCCGCCACCGGCTACCGCTACTATCACATCACGCAGTCGGCAAAGCTCGACCTCATACAGAACATGAAGGTCTACGGCATGACGCTGCGGCAGATACGCGAGCTCGACAACGATGCCGCCGCCTGCAAAGACTGCTGACCGAGCAGGTGGGGCGCGTGAGCGAGAGGATAGAGCAGCTTGTCCGCTCGCGCAGCGCGATAATGCGCACGATCGGAGAACTACAAGCGCTATGAGGCGATGCCTGGCGGGCGGGGAGATATTCCTCGAATTCATCCCCGAGCGCTGCATTTACCGCTATTCCTGCGACGTCAACTATCGGACCAGGACGAGACGGGTACGAATACATGCTGAGACAGCTGAAAAAGCACCTCGTCAGAACAATATGCCGCTGTCGTATTTCAGCAACATCGGCACGATAATCCGGCGCGAGCACCTGCTCTCCGGCGACCTTTACCCAACGAGGTGTCCTCTTCGTCGACGGGGACGAGGCGTCGCCCGGACATTGAGCGCCTCCCCGCCGCCGCGTATGCGTGCTTGTGCTCGGACGAGCCACGCGCGAGGAGGCGAACGTCCGCCGCCTTGTTGAGCACGCGTCACCCGGCAGGGCTGGGAGATCGCGGGCGACTATATCTGCGAGGTCATTGTCGATTTCCCCCGTGCTCGACATCGAGCGGCGGCAGATGTTTTATTAAGGTCGCAAATACCGGTGAGACGGCGAGGCTCACCGGTATTTGCACATATACAATAATACTTTACATTAATACTGCATAACCGTGCCGTCAGAATTGATAATTACAGGTTGAAAACCTGTAGCAAAATCACAGGCATTATTTTTTTGACTTTATACCTGCGATAAAGATTATAATAAAGCCATAAATGTTGTTAAAAAATAACCTAAAATGAATTATAATTTGAGGAGGCAACAATATGGATCGCAAGGTTAGAGTTGTTCAGTACGGTGCGGGCAAGATGAGCCGCTATCTGATGCGCTATGTGCTGAGCACGGCGGGGAGCTCGTGGGCGCGTTCTGCCGCAACAAGAGCCATATAGGCAAGCGATGTCTCTGAAATAATCGGCAACGGTTATCCCACGGTCGGCGTGCTGGTGGGAGGATTCTGCGACGGCGGATGCGCGCATTGCCGAACTGAAGCCCGATGTGTGCATCATCGCCACGCGCAGCACCGTCGCCGAGCTGGAGGATATATTCACCATCTGCGCGCACCACGGCGTCAACGCCATCACCACCTGTGAGGAGGCGCTTTACCCGTGGAACTCTTCTCCCGCGCTGACCGCGAAGCTGGACAAGCTGGCAAAGGGAGGGCGGCTGCACGCTGACGGGCGTGGGCTACTGCGACCTCTACTGGGGCACGATGGTCACAAATCTCGCCGGTTCCTCCCACAAGATCACGAAGATCGTCGGCAGCAGCTCCTACAACGTTGAGGACTACGGCATTGCGCTGGCGGAGGGTCACGGCGCGGGGCTGACGGTCGAGGAGTTTCAACAAGACCATCGGCTGCTATAACGATACGCCGTCCGCCGAGATGAAGGAGCTTGTCGAGAGCGGCAAATACGTGCCGAGCTATATGTGGAACCAGAACGGCTGGCTGTGCAGCAAGATGGGTCTGCACATCATCTCCCAGACGCAGAAGTGCATCCCCTGCATCGACAAGGAAGACCTCAGGAGCGAGACGCTGGGCATGGTCGTCAAGGCGGGCAACGCCACCGGCATGCGCGCCGTCGTCACCACCACGACCGAGGAGGGCATAACCCTCGAAACCGAGTGCATCGGCAAGATATACAACCCCGAGGAGATAGACCGCAATGTCTGGACGCTCTACGGCGAGCCGGAGACCACCTGCATCGTCAACCAGCCCGCGACGGTCGAGCTGACCTGCGCCACGCTCGTCAACCGCATCCCGCAGCTCATCGACGCGCCCGCCGGGTATGTCACCACCGACCAGTTCCCGTACAACGAGTACATGGTGCACCCGATGAACACCTACGTCAAGACGAAGTAAACAAACGCACCGCGATATACGCATCCTCAGCCCTCCCGCGAGCGATAGCGGGAGGGCTTTTCCGCGCTCTTGCGGGGGCGTGAAAACGAAAACTTGACAAACGTTAAAAAAACTAATATCATATGGGCAGACAAAAAACCACGGAGGTAGCGTATGATACCGGCGGATAAAAAGATAGAGCGCATGCTCGCGGCGGCGCGGATGTACTACGAGCAGGGCAGAACACAAAATGAAATAGCCGCGGCGCTAGGCATATCGAGACCGCTGGTGAGCGTGCTGCTGACGGAGGCGCGCGAGTGCGGCATCGTGACCATCACGGTCAACGACATCCGCGTCACGGCGGAGACGCTGACCCAGCGGATGATGCAGCGCTTCGGCGTGGAGCGCGTTGTGGTGATAGCGGACGAGGACATTGACGACAACACCAACTGCGCGCTTGCGGCGAAGGCGTATGCGGAGATATTCAGCAAGGAGAACGAGAACACCCGCCTCGGCGTGGGCTGGGGGTCAATGCTGGACAAGATGGCGAGCTACGCCGAGCGCCTTGGCGACGTGAAAAAGGGTGAGGGGCGCATCTTCCCGCTGGTGGGCGGGATAAACTCCGTCATCCGCAGCTATCACACGAATGAACTTGTGCGCATACTGGCGCTCAAATCCGGGAAGAGACCGACGTTTCTGTATATCCCCCGCGCTGCTGGACACGAACGCCGACCTTGAGCTGACAAAGCGGACGGAGCCGTATGCCCTGATAGAAAAGGAATGGCGCGCGATGGATCAGGCGGTGGTGTCGCTCTCAAACTTCCCGTCGTACCCCGACCTCGGCGTGAAGTCGTTCTACGGCAACCGGCTGACGGAGCAGCGCGCCGTCGGACGCATTCTTGCGTATTACTTCGACGTGAACGGGCGCATCGTCCAGCCGCTTGAGGAGACGGCGCTGCAGATCCCGATGGACGTTCTGCGCCGCGTGAACGTGACGGCGCTGTGCTCCGGGCAGGTGAAGCCCGAAGCCGTCGCGGGCGCGCTGAGGCTGGGGATAATAAACACATTGATGCTGCCGTTCGGGCTTGCGGCGCGGGTGCTGGAATTGCAGGAGTAAAAATACCGCGCCGGTATCCCTGACGCGGGGCATAATAACAAAAATAATTGGCTATATCATATAAAATCCGGTTTGGGGTTTTATACGAATTAGCCAATTATTTTTTGCTTTTGTCAGAAAGCGTTGACAGCGAACGGAACATATGTTGTTTTAAAGCGTAAAACGAAGAAAGTTTACTGGACATATGTCAGAAAAGGAGCGATAACAGTGACAAGAGAAGAACTTGCACGGCGGCTGCTGAATGCCTGTGCGGAGGTCAAGAGCCCCGAGGCGGAGCTGACGGAGATCGACTCGCGCTTCGGCGACGCTGACCACGGGCTGACGATGCACAAGATATGCACGGCGATAGAAAAACGCGGTGCGAAGCGGCGCCGGGGACGTGAAGGCGATGTTGACCGAGGCGGCGGACGCTGTCATGGGGCTGAACGGCGGCAGCGCCTATGTCTCCAAATTCGGGCGCGCGAAGAGCTACGGCGCAAAGACCATAGGCACGCCGGACGCGGGAGCCGTGTCCATGGCGAAGTTTTTACGGGGCTTGCAAAGTAACGGCAGGAAGTTGTACGGCACATTCCGGTCAGAACCGGGATGATAATTTATAATTACGGAGGAAATACTGCAATGAAAATGAAAAAATTCATCAACGCGCCCGAGACGATAACCGATGAAGAGCTTGTCGGCATGGGGCTGGCGTACAGCGACATTCTCGATGTTGAGGGGCACCTTGTGATAAGCAAGGATCTGGCTGACGCCGACCGCGTCACCATCGTGACCTACGGCGGCTCGGGACATGAGCCGGCACAGGCTGGCTATGTCGGGCGCGGCGCGCTGGACATTCAAGCAGTGGGCGACATTTTTGCCGCGCCGTCCGGGCAGCTCGTTTTCGAGGCGCTGCAAAAGGCGGACAAGGGACACGGCGTGCTGCTGCTGACGCTCAACTACGCGGGCGACCAGCTCGCGGGCAAGCAGGCGATGAAGCTGGCGAAGAAGGCGGGCATGAACGTGCGCCAGGTCGTCACCGGCGAGGAGATACAGTTCGACCCCACCGGCGAGGACAACCGGCGCGGTCTTGCGGGCGCGGTGGCGCTCTATCATGTCGCGGCGGCGGCAGCCCGCGCGGGCAAGACCCTTGACGAGGTGGCGGAGATCGCGCAGAAATACGCGGACAGCATGGCGTCCGTCACGGTCAAGGTCACGGACGCGACACACCCGCAGAACGGCATGTCCTTCGGCGACCTCGGCGAGACCGACCTCATGGAAATCGGCGCGGGTCAGCACGGCGAGGGCGGCGGTGTGCGCGTGCCGATGATGTCGGCAAAGGACACCGTGGCGACGGTTGCAAAGGCGCTGACGGCAAAGCTCGGCATGACGGGCGGCGACAAGGCGTTCGTGATGATAAACGGCTGCGGCGCGACGACGATGATGGAGATGCTGGTGCTCTATAAGGACACGGTGGAATACCTCAACGGCATGGGCATAGAGGTCGTGGCTAACATGGTCGGCGAGATACTGACCGTGCAGGAGGCGGGCGGCTTCCAGATGAACATCGCCAAGTGGGACGATGAGACGCTTGCACTGTGGAACACCCCGGTGCACACGCAGGTGTTCTTCAAGGAGTGAGCCATGGCAGACGCGATAGGGAACAAGGCGGCGCATAACTATTATCTCGACACGCCGCCGCTCGATACGGGCTTTTTCGCAAAGGGTCTGGGCAACACGGACTGGGGCATGAAAAACCGCCTCAGCCGCATATTCGATCCGAAGTCAGGCAACACGGTGATGCTCGCGTTCGACCACGGGTACATCATGGGCGCGACGGCAGGGCTGGAGCGTCTGGATGTGACGATCGCGCCGCTGTGCGAGCGGGCGGACGTGCTGATGGGTACGCGCGGCGCGGTAAGAAGCTGCATCCCGCCGACGCTGAACAAGGCGACCTGCCTCCGCGCGACGCACGACAGCTCCGTGCTCTTTGAGGATATGAGCGTCGGCTCGGGGCTGGCGTTCGACATGGAGGAGGCGCTGCGGATGAACGCCTCGGCGCTGGCGATACAGTGCTTTGTCGGCGGCGCGGGCGAGCGGGATTCGCTCGAAGTGCTCTGCCGCGCGGCGGACGCGGGGTATAAGTACGGCGTGCCGATCCTCGGCGTGACCGCTGTCGGCAAGGAGATGGAGCGCACGCCGAAGTATTTCGGGCTGGCAACGCGCATCCTCGCCGAGCTCGGCGCAAGCTTTGTGAAGACCTATTACTGCGAGGACTTTGAAAACGTCGTCGCGGCGTGCCCCGTGCCGATCGTCATCGCGGGCGGCAAGAAGCTGCCGGAGAGAGGCGCTGGAGATGGCGCATCAGGCGATCGCGCGCGGCGCGCACGGCGTGGACATGGGGCGCAACGTCTTCCAGAGCGAGCACCCGCAGGAGATGATGGACGCGATACGCAAGGTCGTGCACGAGGGGTTCACGGGCGCGGACGCCTATGAATACTACCTCGACGCGACAAAGGGATAAACGGAAAAAAGCATAAAGAAAGGGTATGTGACTGCCTGTCTGCTACAACATAAGGTCACATACCCCGGGCGGTGCAGAGCACCGTCCTCAATATACTTCGTCAGAGACGATTTGTCAATCAAACATATAAAAAAGAACGAAAGTTGAGAGGATAAGAAAATGAATAAATTCGGCAAGTACATAGTCGGCCCCATTATCGTGGCGATACTCGCGTTTGCGATGCAGGCGCTGGATCAGGTGCTGTCCCCGGTGTTCGCGTTCGGCAGCATGGCGGGCGACTGGATCGCGTTTCAGGCGTGGGCGATATACTTTCTCGCCGGGTGCAATGTCAACGGCGGCGTAAAGGGCTTCATCGCCTATATCATCGGCATTGCCGCGTCCATTGCCATCATGAGTCTCGGCGGGGCGCTGGGCGGCTTCTGGGGCACGCCGATCGCGGTGCTGATAGTCGTCATCCCGGTGATCTGCTGCGAAAAGGGGAACTACATCTCCCTTGTCCCGGCGATATTTGTCGCGGCGGGTGCGTACTTCGCGCTCATGACCCACGGCGGCGCAAGCTATATGCAGGCCGCGGCGGCGGAGATGATCTACTGCGTGTGGGGTCTTGTCTGGGGCTGGCTGACGATAGTGCTGCGCGGCTGGTGGAACAAAAAAGGCCGGGCTGGAATAACAAAAACAACATAGGAGGAACAACAATGTCCGCTGAATATATGCATATCGGTATACCCGTGCTCAACAAAAAGCCGGGGATGGTCTATAACGAGTGGGGCGGCTTCTGGGTCAACCAGAGCGTGGACGAGTACGACTACAAGATAGAATACCTCAAGTTTGAGGAGGGGACGCGCTTCCCGAAATACTCTCCAAGCAGCCGCATGTCGCCTACAAGGTCGACGATATGACGCCTTATGTCGAGAAGGCGGAGCGCGTCATTTTCGGGCCGGAGGTACTCAGCGACACGGTGCGCCTCGCGTTTGTGGTGATGGACGACGCGATAATCGAGCTTTACGAGGAGAAATAAGAACGAAAACCGCCCGGAGCATTGCTCTGGGCGGCGTTTTGCTTTATTGGCGTTTATTGTGCTGTGCCTACTGCTGGTAGTGGTGTGCGTCCTGCAGCACCATCTCCTTGACCTTCAGCAGACGCACCTTGGTGGAGTTCTCGTTCTCCTCAAGCTTCATGGAGATATACTTGATGTTCCCCTCAAGCTCCGGGATCATGACATACTCGAGCGCATTGACGCGGCGGCGGGTCTTTTCTATCTCCTCTGCGAGCAGCTGCATGGTCTTCTCGACCTGCGCCAGCTCCAGCATATCCTCGAACACCTTTGCCAGCTTGTCCAGCGCATCGTCCAGCTCGCCGGAGGTCTGCGCAAAGCCGTAGGGGTATATCTCACTCGGGTCGTCGCTCTTGGTCTTGAACGAGTAGACCGGGACGTTGACGCTCATGATGTTTTTAAACTCCATGCCGAGCTCGACGCTCTGGCGCGGATAGAGCAGCGCCTGCTCCAGCATTTCGGGGGACATGATGGAGCTTGCGACCTGAAGCGACGAGAACGCCGCCGTCAGCCCCTCCTCAACGCGGGTGCGGAGCTGCTTGTTGAGCTTGACCACGTCCATGAACTGGCGCATAAGCTCATCGCACTTGTCCTTGAGCAGCTTGTGTCCGCGGCGCGCGGTCTTGAGCCTGCCCTTGAGCTGGTTGAGCACCATTCTGGTCGGGGTTATAGCAGTGCTTGCCAAAAAGCATCACCTCCGATTTCGTAAGATTTTATGGGTACGGTTCAGCTTTTTGGGCTTACTTCTTGGGCATATACTTGTCGATCATCTCGGGCTTGATACGCTTGAGCTCACGGCGCGGCAGTATGCTCAGCAGCTGCCAGCCGATGTTGAGCGTCTCCTCGATGGAGCGGTTGGTGTTGTTGCCCTGGCTGACGTAGACCTTTTCAAACTCGTCCGCGAACTGCGCGAAGAGCTTGTCGTCGTCCGACAGCGCCGCCTCGCCCAGTATGGTCATAAGCTCCTTGGCGTCCTTTGCCGCGGGAGTACGCGGCGAAGAGCTGGTTCATCGTGCCGGGGCAGACAAAATTGTAGCGGGCAACGGCAGAAAATGTGCGGCCGTGGGCAGAAAATTTTGCAGAAAATGCGTTTTTAGAAATAATGAGGATTCAAGAGAAAACGTGAGATTTTGCAAGATTGAAAAAATTACAATGAAAAATCAAAAAATGCTGTTGACAGGCACCTTTTTATGATGTATACTGACACTCGCGCCCCAGAAAGGCGCCTGAAACGTACAAAAAGCTTATCAGGAGGAAATAGATATGAGCACTACTCTCGTGAAGCCCGCTGAAGTCGAGCGCAAGTGGTACCTGCTCGACGCTGCCGGCAAGAGCCTGGGCCACGTCGCTGCTGAGGCCGCTGTTCTGCTGCGCGGCAAGCAGAAGGTCGATTATACCCCAACGTGGACTGCGGCGATTTCGTTGTTGTCATCAACTGCGATCAGGCTGTTCTGACCGGCAAGAAGGCCGAGCAGAAGTTCCACATCACCCACAGCAAGTACATCGGCGGCCTGAAGAAGGTCCAGTACAGCAAGCTGATGGCTGAGCACAGCGATCTGGCCATGACCTACGCTGTCAAGGGCATGATCCCTTCCAACACCATCGGTGCTAAGGCTCTGACCCGCCTGCACTGCTACCAGGGTGCCGAGCACGCTCACGCAGCTCAGAAGCCCGAGAAGATCGAGTTCTAAGAAGGAGGCAATCGAACATGTACGAAACCAAACCTTATTTCTACGGCACTGGTCGTCGTAAGGATTCCGTTGCCCGCGTTCGTGTTTACACCGGCACTGGCAAGATCACCATCAACGATCGTGATATCGACAACTACTTTGGTCTGGAGACCCTGAAGCTGATCGTCCGTTCTCCGCTGGTCCTGCTGGGCCTGGAGGGCAAGTACGATGTCGTCGTCCGCGTTTCCGGCGGCGGTGTTTCCGGTCAGGCTGGCGCTATCCTGACTCTCAGAGTCTCAAGCGAATTGTGGTCAAGCCCTCGACCTATTAGTACACGCTTGCTGAATGGATCGCTCCACTTACACATCGTGCCTATCAACCTTGTAGTCTTCAAGGGGTCTTACTTGTTTGAAACAATGGGATATCTTATCTTTGGGTCGGCTTCACGCTTAGATGCTTTCAGCGTTTATCCGATCCGTACATAGTTGCCCAGCTATGCTCTTGGCAGAACAACTGGTGCGCCAGAGGTACGTCCGCTCCGGTCCTCTCGTACTAGGAACAGCTCCCATCAAATATCCTGCTCGCTTCTGCGTTTGCACTCTTTTGCTTGATTTCCGTTCAAGCTGAGCGAACCTTTGAACGCCTCCGTTACTCTTTAGGAGGAGACCGCCCCAGTCAAACTACCCACCTAACAATGTCCCCCGCCTTGATTCAAAGGCGCAGGTTAGAATTCCAATATCGCAAGGATGGTATCCCAACGGCCACTCCACAAGCGCCAAAGCACCTGCTTCCCAGTGTCCCATCTATCCTGTGCATGCAACATCGAAACCCAATATTACATCTCCTCTTAACCTTCCAGCACCGGGCAGGCGTCAGCTCGTATACGTCATCTTTCGATTTAGCACAAACCTGTGTTTTTGGTAAACAGTTGCTTGGGCCGATTCTCTGCGGCTGCATTGCTGCAGCACCCCTTCTCCCGAAGTTACGGGGTCAATTTGCCGAGTTCCTTAACAACCCTTCTCCCGTTGGCCTTAGAATCTTCTTCCTACCTACCTGTGTCGGTTTGCGGTACGGGCACCGCAGAAATACACACAGCTTTTCTCGCCATCTTCCATCCGGACTTCGGTACTAACTTCCCTCGATCGCTACCGGAACCAACACCCGGCTCCGAGACTTCATATGTGTCCCTGTGTTTAACTCTTTTGGTGGTGACGGAATCTCTACCGTCTGTGCATCGGCTACGCCGTTAGGCCTCACCTTAGCTCCCGACTAACCTGGAGCGTAAGCTTCGGTGTCAGGTTTAGCCCCGTTAAATTCTCCGCGCAAAGACGCTCGACCAGTGAGCTATTACGCACTCTTTGAATGAGTGGCTGCTTCTGAGCCAACATCCTGGTTGTCTGCGTATCTTCACATCGTTTTCCACTTAACCTGACTTTGGGACCTTAGCTGTAGATCTGGGCTGTTTCCCTTTTGACAATGACATTTATCTGACACTGTCTGACTCCCAAGCATCAATACTCTGGCATTCTGAGTTTGATAAGCTTCGCTAACCTCTCGGCCGCTAGGCTATTCAGTGCTTTTTACCTCCAGGTATCTAACTTGAGGCTAGTCCTAAAACTATTTCGGGGAGAACCAGCTATCTCCGGGTTCGATTGGAATTTCTCCGCTACCCACAGTTCATCCGCCGCCTTTTCAACGGAGGTCGGTTCGGTCCTCCATGGAATTTTACTTCCACTTCAACCTGACCATGGGTAGGTCACCCGGTTTCGGGCCCATTATATGCAACACGTATTCACCGTGGCATGCTGATCCACGATTACTAGCAATTCCGACTTCGTGCAGGCGAGTTGCAGCCTGCAGTCCGAACTGGGACGTTGTTTCTGAGTTTTGCTCCACCTCGCGGTCTTGCTTCTCTTTGTTTAACGCCATTGTAGTACGTGTGTAGCCCAAGTCATAAAGGGCATGATGATTTGACGTCATCCCCACCTTCCTCCGTTTTGTCAACGGCAGTCTGGCCAGAGTCCTCTTGCGTAGTAACTGACCATAAGGGTTGCGCTCGTTGCGGGACTTAACCCAACATCTCACGACACGAGCTGACGACAACCATGCACCACCTGTCTCCTTGCTCCGTGCTACCCACACTTTCGAGCCTCAGCGTCAGTTGGTGCCCAGTAGGCCGCCTTCGCCACTGGTGTTCCTCCCGATATCTACGCATTCCACCGCTACACCGGGAATTCCGCCTACCTCTGCACTACTCAAGAAAAACAGTTTTGAAAGCAGTTTATGGGTTGAGCCCATAGATTTCACTTCCAACTTGTCTTCCCGCCTGCGCTCCCTTTACACCCAGTAATTCCGGACAACGCTTGTGACCTACGTTTTACCGCGGCTGCTGGCACGTAGTTAGCCGTCACTTCCTTGTTGGGTACCGTCATTATCTTCCCCAACAACAGGAGTTTACAATCCGAAGACCTTCTTCCTCCACGCGGCGTCGCTGCATCAGGGTTTCCCCATTGTGCAATATTCCCCACTGCTGCCTCCCGTAGGAGTCTGGGCCGTCTAGCTAATCGGACGCGAGGCCATCTCAAAGCGGATTGCTCCTTTTCCCCCTGCTCGATGCCGAGCCGTGGGCTTATGCGGTATTAGCAGTCGTTTCCAACTGTTGTCCCCCTCTTTGAGGCAGGTTCCTCACGCGTTACTCACCCGTTCGCCACTCGCTCGAGAAAGCAAGCTCTCTCTCGCTCGTTCGACTTGCATGTGTTAGGCGCGCCGCCAGCGTTCGTCCTGAGCCAGGATCAAACTCTTTATAAATGATATTTATCACTTAAAAGTGTTAAATCTTGTTCGCTCAGCACGCAATCGCTTGCGTCCTGTGTGAATTACTTTTGGAATTGTTTTTAGTGTTTTTCCAAACACAAAAGGTTCCTTACAAGTTTTTCGATATTGTTCAATTTTCAAGGTCCTGTGCGCCTCAGCCTTGCGGCTGACGACCTGTTTATTGTACCACCGAAGTGGTTTTTGTCAAGCCTTATTTTTTAGAAGCTTTTGAACTTTCTGAACTTGGAGCGCTTCAAGTTTCTCAGTGTCAAACTGGTGTTTTCTGCGTCTATTGGTCTTTTGGTTCCTGCTGTGGCTTCGGAAGTCATTCTTTTTTGCCCCAGCGCTTGGCGCTCAAGTATAATACCACACCCCCGCCTCCTTGTGCACCGAGTGGAAGAAGGCCGAGAACATGGATTACTCTCTCTACGGCACCCCGCTGGAATCCACCACCTACAAGTTTGCCAAGTGCCTGCAGAAGCGGTTCGGCATCGTGCCCGGCATCACCGATAAGAACTATATCACCAACAGCTACCACGTCCATGTTTCGGAGCCCATTGATGCCTTTACCAAGCTCAAGTTTGAGAGCGAGTTCCAGGAGCTGTCCCCGGGCCATCAGCTATGTGGAATTGCCCAACATGCAGGACAATCTGGAGGCCGTGATAAGCGTGCTGCAGTTCATCTATGATAACATCATGTACGCTGAACTGAACACCAAGTCCGATTACTGCGGTGCTGCGGCTACGACGGAGCGAGATCAAGATCGTTGAGGATGACGTGACTGGTGGGAGTGCCCCAAGTGCGGCAAACCGCGACCAGAACAAGCTGAACGTTGCCCACCGCACCTGCGGTTATCGGCACCCAGTTCTGGAACCAGGGCCGACACAGGAGATCAAGGATCGGGTGCTGCATCTGTGATGAATTACGCAACAATTAAGTATTACGACATTGCCAAACCAGCAGGTGCAGGCACCACTGCCCGCTGCTTCAACGAGGGGCATGGGTTCCGGGTACGGTCAGCCCTTCGGCAAAGCCGTGCGCAACGAATCTTTGCATCCTGCCAGCCCGGACTATATTGCAGGCATCTTTCCTGCTGGGTGGTGAGCAGCACCCCGGGCCGGAGAATCAGCGGGAGCTGCTGCCCTTGTCCCGCAACTTCAGGGCGCTGTACCCGGATAAGAGCGTCTGGTGCTATTCCGGTTACACCTGGGAGCAGCTGACCGGCAGTGTTCCCTGCCCGGCCCGCTGTGAGGTCACCGATGAGCTGCTGAGCCTGCTGGATGTTCTGGTGGATGGCCGCTTTGTGGAAGCCCAGCACGATATCTCCCTGCGCTTCCGGGGCAGCTCCAACCAGCGGCTTCTGGATGTGCCCAAAGCCTTTGCCGCAAAGGCCCCCGTCTGGTGGGAGGACGAACAGGTGTTTGCCACACACACGATGTAATCCTCTCAGTCGCGCTGACGCGCGCCAGGCCCGGTTGTGGCACCCAGCAGCAATACACTTTCATGCAATAAAACGCACCCGATTTTCCACACTCTGCGCAGAGCGAGTGGAAAATCGGGCGTTTTGTCATTTAACGGGATGACACCATATCCTCAATGACACTCCGGAACTCCTGCCCGTAGCGGGCGGCCTTTTTCTCACCCACACCGGGGATATTGAGCAGTTCCTCCACGCTCAGGGGTTTTTCAGCGCCATCTGGCGGAGGGTGGAATCATTGAACACCATATAGGCAGGGAGCTTCTGCTTTGCGGCCAGCCGCTTGCGCAGGGCATAGAGGGCAGCCAGCAGCTCCGCGTCTGCTTCGCTGAGGGCATCTTCGTCGGCACGGCGGCGGGAGGCCGAGGCCAGCCGCTTTGCACTGGCCGCGGGCGCTGGCGGGCTTGTGCCGCCTGCCCTCCACCTGTTCGGCAGCCTGTGCTGCCAGCAGACAGTTGGAACAGTTCTCGCACTTCTGGGGCGCGG
>VOFG01002200.1_pt1 | contig 40750 bp, 56 predicted proteins | sample 5384171 | NCBI WGS metagenome assembly VOFG01 (sample SAMN12384726, study PRJNA508395) | human gut metagenome | isolation source: healthy gut F | host: Homo sapiens
TCAAACAGAAGATCCACGGGATTTTTATAATCCTGCGTCGTCCTCGCGGGTATCGCTGGCATTTATCATGTCGCAGGGTGATGAAGTCTTTCTTCCTCCGGCGCTTCAGTGGATATAGCCGGATCAGCGCCGTAATAGAAAGACGCCCGACTTTTCACCCAAAATCTTCGGTGCTTTGTGCGCCCTCGCCCCTTGGGTATTGACGATAATGGTGTTGACCAACTTCAAAATGTCTTTCTTTCGTGCGCAAATACGCAAAGGGGTTGTAGCATTTTTGGAAAAGTTGATATGTTGGAGAACGGCAATGCGGTATTTTTGCTCGCTGCAAAAGCTGTCCCACTTCGCAAATCAGGCTGCCTTTCGGGTTTTGTCAATAATGATAGAGAAAAAGTAAATTATTTTATGAGGTTACAACATCGGATTGAATAAGGCGCAGTACCTTGTCGGTAAAGGTTTCCAGCTGGTCTGGCTGAAATGGAAATAAATATCAAAGGTCGTACCGCCAACGGTCTTTACCATATCGGGTGGCGGTACGTCCAGGGCAATTGACGTTGTTGCCCGCCATCACGGGCAGAGGACGGCCTTGCCCTCTCTGCTGGTGCTGTCGCTCCCCCTCCGGGGCGGGGATGGTGCTGGTGATCGTCATGCTGGGGTCGTGGGTCATAGGCTCTCCTTTCATCATTCATCAAAGTTAATCCACGTGAGCGCCATTTGCCGCCCACGTTGGAGTGGGGGAAGGGAATGTATTAGTCCCCTTTGAGGACTGTCCACAAGCCCCCTGATTGCAGTGCTTTTCAGCCTCTAAATGTCCACGCCTGCGGCGTTCCGTTCGCTGGCAGCTTTCTTTCTCCGGCGCACATTGGCGGCGCACTCGTCACAGTATTTGCCCCGATTGGAGCGCGGCACGAACATCGCCCGCACTCGGCACAGGGGCCGCGCCTGTCCTCGGTGGAGCAAGGCGGCACACAAATCCCCCTGTCTGTTGGCAGGAGACGGCGGCGCGGAACCATTTACAGACCAGGAATAGTGATACTCTGGACGCAGACACAAGGCTCCCAGCCGTCATCAAGAGCAAGACAGTTGCCGCCGTCATAATTGCAGCAGTCATGCACCAGCCGCCGACGACGGCTCGGTACTGCTGGTAGGTCAGTCGGGGAATGCCCACCGCCCACCTCCCGGCGTTTCTGCTGGGGTTCCTGCTGGTGTTGGCAGCATCGGCGTCTGGCTTCACCTGTTGAAGCCGCCGCAAATCGTCTTGATAGGTTTGTGTACTGCTCATACTCGGCTGTGTACTCCTGGTGAAGCCTGCCTGTTCCTGTTCCCACGCATGAACGGGGATTTTACCAGCAGGGGAACGGTGCTTGTCCAAATTCGTTCAGACGGTCACGCTTCGCTTTCATGGATGTGTTGATGGCCTCCGTTCGATGGCGGCGATATGGGCCTCTAAATCTTTCCAGCGTAGCGATGCCCCCCTCCTCGGTCAGAAAATTGATGGCCTCGGCAAAACCTTTAAGATTTCCAATCCTGGGTTGCGGCTCCATGCTCCGCGTTCTACCCCAGTAGTCGGTCAGCAGGGCGGCAAGGGTCGGGGCCTGGGGCTTGCTCAATTCTTCTTTATGGCCTTAATCCAATCCGTATGGACATGTGCAAGGTTGCTCTGACGCTCATAGGAGCGGCAGGGTCGATGCGGCAGGTCAGCCTCTTTCCTCAAACTTAAGGTTCACCATAGTACTTCACGCCTCCCGCCAATGTTCCAGTGTTTCCGCCTCCCCAGTCGGTGGGAACAGCGTCAAAGAGGGTCATTTGCCAGTCCTCTCCTATAATGCGGTTCCCGTCCTCGTCCAGACGGTGCAGCGGCGGCGCTGCTTAAAACCCCCATTTTGCCGTCTGGCTCAATGGGTAAGATGGGGCAAGAAATATGAAAGTGTGTTAGAATACCGCCGTCCTCCTTGTCGGCTGGTGGATGGCAAAGTCGGCAATCATGCCCTTACTTTACAAGCTGCTCTGAAACAAATTGCCTTGCAAGAAGCGATGTTTTCCTCAAATGAAACTTTCAAATTCTGCAAAGGCAATGTCAAAACTATATACCAAACTGGGCTTTCTTGCCGCGCTCGGCCTTCTCACGGCGTTCAGAGGGTGGCGCGGTCTTGTACTGGCGGGGGCCTGGGGCGGCAGGAGAATGTCTGCAGACCACGCCGCCCCTTGTGGGTGTAGTCGCTGACCTCGCCATAGTATTCGCTATGGCAATTTCTCCCCGGCTTCGGTAGGCGGCGGACGTGACAACAGACTGTCCCGCGCTCCGTTTGACCTGGGTAACCAGGTAGGCTTTCCTGCTGGTCAGTGGCTTGGCTCCTGGGGCGGCAACTTCCGGCAGCGGAAAAGACCTTTTCCATCAAAAAAAAGGCGCTTTCGCTCATGCCGCGCACCTGGATACTCTCCACCCGCTCCGCCGGGTGATAAGTCGGTGGTTTCCTTCTTCCTTTCTCTTGTGGGTGTAGTAGCGGATGCGGTTCTCATACCGCTGGCCTCTGTGCTGGTACTGCTCCAACTTAGCGGTGGCCTCAGCATACTCTTTCTCTAATTCTTCGCGTGACTTGTCCATCGTGTTTGACCTCCTTCTTGGCAAAACAAAGACCGTCTACCTGCTGTGTCGGGTAAAACGGTCAAAAACAGTATTCGGTTTTAGCCTCGCTGGAAAGGTGCAGACGCAGAGCGGATGTACCTTTCCAGCGAGGGCTGAGATAGCCGTAAAGCGGCGCAAGGGCGCAGCCCCTTGTACCCAGAGCGGGAGCGACGCAAACGCTTCCCCGGACTTTCGGGAGTCGGGAAGGCCTCGCAGAGCGCACGATAAATGGTCGCAGACCATAGTGTAAGTGCGCCCTTTGTTCCAAAGGTTTTATAAGTCCATCGATGATGAGAATTTTGGTGACATATGGCGCACCTTATCAATCCGGGTGTTTGGGCGGCGTGGCTGAAAAACTGGTTCGCCGACAATGACGATCTCGCCCGCATGCAATCTCTGTTCGGACAATCTCACCCTTTGAGGGGATACGCATTTCCGTAATTTTCAGTTTTTCTTTCCCTGCCAAGGCTACGGAATCCCGCAAATGAAGCGTACCGCTATACAACCGCAGATAGGCAAGGCGTTGGCTCTGGTTTGCGTACTCAACTTTGAACACAGTTCCGCACAATTCAGAGCTGTTCTGCCCGGTGGGTGATTGGAATGTATCTGTGACCGCTTCAATGAGTTGTCGGATTCCCAAGTTTACCTTGGCACTGCCATGATAGACCGGAAACAGAGAGACGCTTTGGATTCTCCTGTTTTCCCTCCCGCAGAAGTTCTTCTTTGTCCATTGGTTCTCCGGCAATATATTTCTCCAACAATTCATCACAGTCCGCAATCACGGTATCCCAATTCTCCAGCCCCATGTTTTCCATGATGGATATATCCGGGGAAAGCTGCACGTTCTGCTTAATAATCATATTTGCGGGAGAGCTTATCTCGATAGACTGATACACACCTGGCAGGTCAATCCCGTCCTGGTCGATTTTGTTAATAAAGATAACAGTTGGGATTTTCTTTACTTGCAGAGCATGAAACAGAATACGGGTCTGCGCCTGAACGCCGTCTTTTGCAGAAACAACCAAAATCGCTCCGTCAAGAATGGCAAGGAGCGATAGACCTCCGCTAAGAAATCCATATGCCCAGGAGTATCCACAATGTTGACCTTTACAATCGTGCCACTGGAAAGGAAGTGACCGCCGTTTGAATGGTGATTCCACGCTGCCGCTCTTAAAAACATGGTGTCCGTTCTCGTTGTTCCCTCGATCCACACTGCCGGGCGCCTGATTGCTCCGCTGGTATATAACAGGCTCTCCGTCAAGGTCGTCTTACCTGCGCGCCCATGAGCAAGAATGCCAATATTGATGATTACATGATTGTCCTCCATACAAATTCCAGAAGGGGCGCAAACCCCCAGCGACAAATACTTTACCGCTGGGGATGATAGGTAGGACACATGAAAACTGTGGCCAAGGCTGGCAGCTGGCTCATCACGATATGAAAATGAAAAGGCAAAAGAGTATTTTAAATTGGGTACAAAAACCAAGCCCTCCTTGAGGACGTTTGGTTCTTGTTCCCATTATCAAATTTTGGTTTAAGAATACCTTGCTTGCCATTGATAAACTCCCTTTTGCTTGATTTTTATAGTATAGCATATCAAATCTCTTAAAAGCAACCCTGTTAAGATAAATTTTTTCTGTCACTGCACCTCCATATTCTCGTGTATGCCATACGCAACTCTTTTCAAAAAGAAGTGGACGCGCTGGCAAAGCTGTGGTAGAATGAAACGAAAGAAGGTGAGGATGGTGGAGCTCAAAACGACAATCGCCCAGGGGACTGCATCGTCACAGATGACAGCGCGGGTTATGATGCCGCCTGTAAGCGTGTCCTGTCTGAAAAGGCAATCCTGGGCGCGGATTATGAAGTCCTGCCTGGAAGAATACAAGGATTGGCGATGTCAATGATATTGCCGTGAGAAGTACATTGAGGGGCCAACCCCAGGTGTGTCCGCCGTCCCGGTGTGTTGCCACCAGGGTGCCATCAGCGGCATGGGACACCGAGGACAAATCGGTGCGCGAGGGGACAGTCACCTATGACATTTCCGCTTTTCCGCGCCATCGCCCTTCGACTCCTGAGGAACAAATTGCCCCATCATCAACGGGATACCAGAACGATTTTTTACCCCGGCTATCCGCTGATAAAGTGTGGCATATACTACTGTTGCCGCATGATTTCTTCCCCAGTACGGCAGGGAGTTCACTGGCTCCCATTATGAGAAAATCAAGAAGGTCTACTCCATCTGGATTTGCATGGAAAACCGCCGCAGTATCGAGAACACCATTACCCGGTATCGGTTGGTGGAAGAATATCTGGTCGGCGAGGGCAAAGAACCCATCAGGAATTATGCGGATTTGCTGTCCATCATCATGCTGTGCCTTGGCGGGCCGGATGGGTCAAATTATGACGGCGTATTGCGGATGCTGGATGTGCTTCTCTCCAACGAAACCAGCGAGGCGGAAAAGCGGAAAATTTTGCAGGACGATTACGACATTCAAATGACGCAGACAATGGAAAGGGAGGTGTCGGTCATGTGTAATTTGAGCAAGGGCGTTGAGGAAAAAGGCGTTGCTAAAGGTATCTTGTCCTCTATCAAAAACCTCATGGAAACGATGGGGCTGACCATTGAACAGGCTATGGCGGCGCTGAAAGTCCCGGAGGGCGAACGTCAGAAATATATGGATTTGCTGGAACGGCAGTAATGACAAAAACGCCACGGACTATCGTTGTCCCTGGCGTTTTCTGTATCTACGTTAGCTGACTTGAGCAGCTTCGGCTTCTGCCTGTTTCTTCCTGTGGTAGTTCTCCCGCCTCGCGGCAAAGCATACGTTCATACCGGGCCTGGGCTTCTGGGATCTCCGGCGGCAGCGTCCGCATACATTTTCTGACGGGACTTCTTTACCGCTTCTGACTGTTGCGCTCTCTGCTGCGCCAACTCTGCCGCCGCTACCGGGTCGGTTTCGGCGCGGGCTTTCAAATCCTGCAAAGCCGCCTTTTTCCGATTGCGATGGGCTTCCAGCCGTTCCGCTTCTTCTAGGGTGAGAGGCAAACCTGCCTCGGCACATCTGGCAAGTTCTTTCAACGTCCGCTGTTGGGGCTTCGGGGCTGTGCGGACTTCTGCCTGTCACGCCACGCTTTGTGCTGCTCGGCTTTCTTCTGGCGGTGCGCCGCAAGCCGCTCCGCTTCCTCCGGGGTGAATCGGCTCCATCCAGCTTGGCGAGTTCCTTCAGTGAGCGTTTGCGAGGCTTCTCTGGCTGACTGGCCTTTTTTCTTGTCGCGTTGCTTCTGCTGATAGGCTGGATTGCGCTCTAACCGCCGTTCTTCCTCCGCCTGTTCCTCCGGGGTCAGCAGGCGCCCGCTTCCTCGCGGTAAACTCCCGGCGCTCCTGCTTGTACCTCTCATACCGAACCTGGGCAAGCACCTGGGCGTTCCTCTTTCTCTGCCTGTTCCTCCTGCTGGCGGCGTTCTTCCTCCTGCTCCATCGGGGTCACAATGTCGGCGGGAACCTCAAACGCGCCAATGAAATTGAAATAAATCTAACCGCTGACGGCTGCTTTCCCCGTCCGTTTGCCCTCATGGACAACGATTTTTCTCGATAAACTCATTGAGAATGGGCGTAGTCAGTTCCGAAAAATCGGTGTACCGCTTGGCAAGGTCGATAAACTCCGTCATTCTCACCCGGTCGGCAGTAATGACATACGAACTGTGAAGCTGCATGATATTGGGCTTGCAGAAAAACCGTGTCTTTCCGCTGCCAGAGCCGCCGATGACAAGAATATTCTTGTTTCTTGCGTTCTTCGGGTCTTTGGGGCGGTTGGACATCATCAGCCGTTCCGTCTGCGTCAGCAGCACATTGTTGTCAAAGATGGGATCAATGAACGGCTTGATGTCTGCCGCTGTGCCCCAACGCGCCGTGCCGTACTCCATGCCCTTGCGGTATTTCTTGGCGTTCTTCTGCTTGGTAGACCACCAGCCGGATAATCACGGCTGCGGCAAGCCCAATCAGCAGATCGGTGGGATGGAAGCTGGGGCGGCACTTGCAAAGGCTGCGGAGAAGCCCTGCCCGATATGCAGCAGCTTTGCAGATATATCCACACCCCTGCGCCAGCCGGAACGCCTATCCGACCTTTCCAAACAGATAGACAAAGGCAAGATATGGAGATGGAGTATGATTTGCTTTTTGATTTCCGGCTTCATCGGTCAATCCCCCTGTCCATATTTTTTCACCTTGTCCCGCTTGGCGCTTTGGGCAGCTTCGGCTTTCTTTTCAGCAAGGTCATGCCGCACAGAGGGTTTTCGCTCCTTGCCCAGCTTTTTCTTGGAGAACTCCCGGAACGCTGCCGTCAGCACGTCCGCGTCCCGTCCCTTGAAAAACACAAGGTATCGGTCATCTGCCTTTTTCAGTGCAAAATCAATGCCGTATTTCTTCGCCGTGCTTTCAAAGGCTTTGATATTCGCATCGGTAATTTCGATATTGAAACGCCTGTGCCATGCCGCATAAGCTGTTTCAGCGTTTGCTTGCCGCGACGGGGCGTGTCCCTTGCCTTGCGGTAGAGCTGCAAGAGCTTTCGCAGCGCGGCTTGCAGCACCTTTCCGTCCAGTTTTTGCCGTCTTGATTGCAAGGGCAATTGTCTTTCGGGTCACTTCTTCCTGCAACGGTTATCACTCCTTTCGATTTTTCTGCCGCAGTCAGGGCGGGCGCACCCGCCAGATCAGCCATATTCTCATAGGCTCTCACCCGGCGAACAGGAATAGTCCGGGATGCCTGATTTCGGCTTGCCCCAATCAGGGCTTGCCATGTCGTGCGCGACGAGGGCGGTATAGTAGTTGTCGATGGTAGACGGAGCGTTGAACAGCACCGCCCGGAGATATTGCCGGATGTTGCGGATCTTAGTAGTGTTCTCCCGCAGACAGTCAAAGACAAACTCAATATGGCTGCTGTTCAGCTTCAAGAATTTACTCTTTACCAGCTCGGCGGGTTCGTCGCCAGCGATGCGGAGCGTCTTTCGCGCAGAGCAGACAGTTTCCAGCATCAGGTCTACAATCTCGTCCAAACGCTCCTTGTCCATTTTGGGGCCTGCATGAGTTCGTCGTACTCGATATTCTCCATGATGATTTCACGGTAAATATCTACGGCACTCTGTTTGAACGCTTCCGTTCCTTTCCGTTCCGGCGCAGCCCCGCAAGGTGAGGGGTCAGGGGAAAGGATAGGAAAGGAATCGGTATTTGATAGATCTGTAATTGATTTTTCTTTCTTTGATAAGTTAGTTCTTGATCTATCTTTATTTAATTGCGTTGGATTTTCCAACGTCGGATTATCCGCTGTCGGATTTTCCAACATCGGTTTACCCGGTATTGGATTTTCCAACACCGGCTGCGGCTGCTCATAGATGGTGTATTCGATAGCAGTCATTTTGCCTTTTTCATCGCGTCCCTGCCGTCGCAGGATATATCCGGCTTTTTCAAGCTCCCATACGGCGGTGCGGATCGCGTCGATGCTCTCACGGTTGATATGGGACAGCCCTGCGAGGGTGTAGTCCCAATCGTCCGGCAGGGACAGCATTTGCGATAGCAGCCCCTTTGCTTTCAAGGTCAGCTCCTTATTTCGCAGATGGTGGTTTGACATGACGGTGTACCCGCTGTTGCGCTCCACCCGAAATACTGCCATAGGTTATCAGCTCCTTTCGCTCACTTCGCCGTGCCGCGCCGGAGGACAGTCAGTTTGCCCGGCTCATACGGACATTCCGCGTACACACAGAACTGGTACTTCCAATGCGGACGGTAAAAGTGACAGGTATTGCAATCCTCACAGTCGGCACAGCCGCCGTTTTCGTAGCGGTCAAAGCCGGGCGTTCCCCCCATGAGCATTTCAAACGCACGGCTGCTGCCGTTCGTAAAGTACATTGTGGCTGCACCTCCTTCTCAGATTTGGGCAGAAAAAAACGCCGTAGACTTTTCTCAAAATCTACGGCGTGGGCGTATGCGAAAAGGGATGCTGCCTTGCGGTAACATCCCTTTGACGCTTGGTTATTCAATTTTTGAGCTAACCTGTTTGCCCTCTGCCCTTAAAAGCGTTGATTTTACTGGGTTTCTGCTTGTTTTCCTATGTGTCAACGCTTTTTTTTGCGCATGGGGATACCTCCTTACATGATGGGGCGGCCCAGCAGCTTCTCGAACCGGGGCAGCATACCCTCGTCCACATGGCCGGCGTTCTGGCACATATCGTAACCGGGCAGGTTGTTGCCCTCCACCAGCACGGGGCCGTCCGGCGTGATGGCCACGTCCCAGCCGATATACTTCAGGTGCGCCTCCACCCGCCTGGACGCGGTGCGGCACAGCTCCAGCGCCTGGTCGAACAGGGGGATCTGGAAGCCGGTGATCTCCGTACCGGTGACGGGGTGGCGCTCGTAATATTTGCCGGTCTTGTCGCAGAAGGCGGGGCGGTACAGCTGGCCGTGCTCGTTCACCGGGGCGTACATACCGCCGGAGGAGACGTTGTCCACGCACACGCCGCCCATGTCCATACGGACCAGGGCATAGACCATCTGCGCGCCCTGCGCCGTTACCAGCGTGACGATACGCACCGTGTTCACGGAGTCGGGGCACAGGCGGTTCATGTCCGGGTGCTGGCGGATGGGCTCCTCGATCAGCAGCTGGCCGCCCTTGACCAGCCGGTCATATAGAGCGTCGTAATCGTCGATGTCCGCTGTGATAAGACGCTGGATGCCCTCGCCGCCGCACAGTCCCGCGGGCTTGCAGAAGATGGCCTCCGTGCCGGCGCAGAAGTCCCGCAGGCCCGCAGCGTCCGTCTTACGCAGGTCCAGAAAGCGGCGCTTCAGCAGGTCGGAGAAGATGGTGTCGAACTCGATCTTATCATTGAGCTGATAGAAGTACGCCGGATCGTTCATCTGCCGGGTCAGGGCCTGGTTCTGCACGGCGGTCATATAGGTCTTCCGCACCGCGCCGCGGCGGTTCGCAAAGCCGAACACATGGTAGTCCAGATAACCGATGCCGTAGCGCACCTCGCACCATACCATGTCGCAGAAAATGGCCAGGCGGTTTTTGCCTGTCTCCTCATGGACGGCGTTGATGTGCAGCTTCATCCGCGCGAAGCTGAGATGCTTCAGCTGCCGGAAAAATGTAGCAAGCTTTCTGCCCATAAGAATTCCTCCTTTTTTCAACGATGCAGTATCCGCCGCAGCGGTCCGGTCACCAGTCCGCGCTCATAGCGGTTCATGCCGAACAGCCACATACTGGCGGCGTACACCGCCACGAACAGCAGTCCCGGCGGGATCAGCTGCCAGTAGGTGGCGGGATGGACGAACACCGCCAGCAGCACCGCCGTCACGGCGGGCAGCACCATGGCCGGCAGCAGATGGCTGATATGCCGCCAGAAGCCGGGAATGTTCAGGCCGATGTGCTTGTAGTAGTAGCGGTTCATCAGGAACACGTTGCCCACCAGCGTGGCGACCGCCGTGCCGATGGCCGCGCCCAGGCCCTGCCATTTCATACACAGGGGGATGGAGATCACGATGTTGCCCACCAGTACGCCCAGATAGACCAGCGAACGGTATTTGTGCATATTCTTGGCACGCTGTATCTCGATGCCCACGGTCTGAATGTTGGTCCACAGGCAGGCAAAGAACAGCAGCAATGCGGTCCAATAGTCGATGCGGAACTGCTCGCCGCCGCCCCACAGCACCACGAAGGACTGGCCGATAGCCACGAAGCCCAGGAATATGCCGCCCAGCAGGATGAACTGCAGCCGCCCCACCTTGGTAAACAGGGCGTCCAGCGTCTGCATGGGGGCGTTCTCCGCCACCAGACGGTGGACGCGGGGCGTCATCACGTTGGAGATGGCGTTTCCGAACAGCAGGAAATAGTTGTTCAGCTGCGAGGCGATGACGTAGACCGTCACCGCGGCGGAGCCGTGGAACCACGTCAGCAGCTGCCGGTCGATGGACCAGTTGATGTTATCCACCACAATGCCGATAAATACGTACAGCGTAAAGCCGAACATCTCACGCAGCAGCGCGAAGTCGTAGTGCCGGAAGGCAAAGGGCATTTTCAGCCGTGTCAGGCAGTAGGTGATGTTGATCACGCCGCTGAGCACGGTGAAGATCAGCGAGACGATGGTCAGCGTCACGGACCGGTAGCCTATCAGCAGCAGGGGGATCATAATGAGGGGGTTCAGCACCTGCTTGCCCATGGCTACGATCTTCTGGAACAGATACCTCTCGTTGATGGTCACATGGCTCTCGAACACGCTGATGGGGAACGTCAGCGCAGCATTGACCGACATGATACGCAGCAGCCGCTGGGCAAGGTCGATCTCTTCCGCTGTCAGCTTCTTGCCGAACACCACATCGCAGTAGGACAGTCCGAAGCCGATGGCCAGCACCAGCGCACCCAGGATGAGGTACGTTATCAGGAACATACCGTTCAGCTTGGCGCAGCCCTCTCTTGTCGCCGGCGGCACGGAAGCGGGAGTAATACCGCACATAGGCGCTGCCAAGGCCGAAGCTCAGCAGGTTCAGATAGGAGATGATCGGCAGCACCGCCTGGTACACGCCGAACTCGCTGTCGCCCAGCTGTCGGAGCATGATGGGCGTGTAGACCAGCGAGATAACGGTGCTCAGCGCCATGGACACATAGCTCAGCGCGGCGCCTGCCCGTATTTGGTTCACTTGCAACGCCGCACTTCCTCTCACTTGACAATATATCATTTCATTATATCCTAAAAGGCCTGTGATGTAAAGCCGCACGCAGGCAAAAAGTGGTTTTCTTTTCGCCGCCGTATCTGCTACAATAGTGTACAGGTATCACATGAAGGAGGGCTTCCCATGGCCAATAAAAAGCTGAAGCTGCTGTATCTGGCGCGGTATTTGCGGGAGGAAACAGACGAGCGCCACCCCAGGACCCTGCAGGACATGATCGCGTATCTGGAGCGCTGCAGCATCTCCGCGGAGCGCAAGAGCCTGTACGACGATCTGGAGCTGCTGCGTCTGTACGGCATGGACGTCCAGTCCGTCCGCGGCAAGAGCTACGGCTATTTTCTGGGCGACCGGGAATTCCAGCTGCCGGAGCTGGAAGCTGCTCATCGACGTGGTGCAGGCGTCTCCCTTCCTGACCCAGGCAAGTCCATGGAGCTGATCGCCAAGCTGGAAAAAGCTCACCAGCCGCCCCAACGCCCGGCAGCTGCGGCGGCAGGTATATGTAATGGATCGGGTGCGCACCCACAACGAGCGGCTGTACTACGCCGTGGACGGGCTGCACACCGCCATCAACGACGACCGGAAGGTCACGTTCCGCTACTTCGACTGGACGGCCTCCGGCGGCAAATCCTACCGGCGGGAGGGCGCCCTGTACGAGACGAATCCAGTGGCGCTGTGCGTGGACAGGCACTACTATCTGGGGCCTACGACCCCGCCATTCAAGACTACCGCCACTACCGGGTAGATCGCATGGAGGAGCTGACCGTCTCCGACAGGCCGCGCGACCCCCTGCCGGCGGACTTCGATCTGGGCAAGTACGTCCGGCGCATTTTCGACATGTACAACGGCCGCACGGGAGACGGTGCGCCTGCGGTTCGACCGGGCGCTGATCAACGTGGTAATGGATCGCTTCGGCGCGGACGGCCACATCCACCCCGACGGGGAGCGTATTGCCGTCACCGCGCCGGTGGAGGTGGGTCCCACCTTCTACGGCTGGCTGTTCCAGTTCGGCGCGCAGGCGGAGATCGTCTCCCCGACGCCGTCCGCCGGGATTTCGCCCGCCACTGTCAGGCCGCCCTGTCCGCCTACCCTGACGCGTAGGCATCCCCGTTCTCCCGCGCAAAACCGTAGGGGACGCCGTCCCCGACACGCGGGTTCAACATACCGTCCGTAGGGCGGGGCCCGCGTGCCCCGCCGAAAAATGCGTACCCGGCGGCGGGACACATGGGTCCCGCCCTACAGGTGCATACCCCCCAAAAACAACGCGGCACTCTTTTGAGTGCCGCGTTTTGTCAAAAAAGTCCGAACGGACTTTTTTGACAAGCTGGCAAAATCGCAAAATAAAAACAGTATTTTATTTTGCGATTTTGGTCGCTGCGGCGGGTGATTGAACGCGAAAGGGAAACCCTGACGGTTCCCTTTCACACTATCCTTCCTCCGATACTTGTAACCGAGCAGGTTTTTGACAGTCTGAACGCGGCACTTTTTGGAGTGCCGCGTTATTTCATCGTCAGCAGGTCATCACGCCTGCAGCAGCTTTTCCAGCAGCTCTCCGGCGGTATCCACGATGACCTCCGCCCCGGCCTCCGCCAGTCCTTCGCGTCCGCGGAAGCCCCAGCTCACGCCGATCATCGGCAGCCCCGCGTTCCGCGCCGTGGCCACGTCCACCTCGCTGTCGCCCACATAGACCGCGTCCGCCGCATCAGCGCCCAGCTCCGCCAGCGCGTGTACACCATAGGGCGGGCGACGGCTTCGGCTCCACGCCCTCCCGCTGCCCCAGCGCCAGCATGCCGGGAAGAACCGCGCCGCCAGCGCCTTGGTGGTGGCGTCCGGCTTGTTGGATACCACCGCCGTTTTCACGCCCCGCGCTTCCAGCTCCGCCAGAACGTGGCTGATGCCGGGATAGGGCTGCGTTCTGACGCAGTTGTGCGCCTGATACCAGTCCTTGTAATCCGCCAGAACCGCCTCAAACCGCTGCGGCGCAAGTGTTTCCGGGATCGCCCGCTCCATGAGCTTCCGCGCCCCGTTGCCCACAAACGCCCGGATCTCCTCCCGGCTTCGGGCTGCCCAGCCGTTTTCAGCCAGTATATGATTCACGGCGTCGTGCATATCCGACAGGCTATCCAGCAGTGTGCCGTCCATGTCAAACAGAACCGTCTTGTATGTCATGTCGTTTGTCTCCTTTCAAAAAATGCGGCAGCAATATGCTCCCCAGTATGAGCAGCATCCCCAGCCCGCTCCAGACCGTGATCTTCTCCTTCAGCAGGAGCGCCCCGAAGATCGCCGCAAACATAGGGCTGAGCGCGCAGAACAGGCCGGCCCGCTGGGCGGTGGTGTGGCTCTGGGCCACGGGCTGGAGCGTGTAGCCGAAGCCGGTACAGACGATGGCCAGGGCCAGGATGATACCCCACTCCGAGCCGGTCTGCGGCAGGCCGCGGCGACTCGAACAGCAGCGCGCCGATCAGTGCGTAAAAGCCCAGAAAGCCCACCTGCAATATCCCCAGAACAAGGGCGTCGTCCCGGTGGGAGAGCCGATCCGTGGTGATGATGGCGCAGGCATACACCAACGCGGTACACAGGGCGATGCACTCGCCGACGCCGATGCGGAAGGCGCCCCCGGCGGAGGTCAGCAGCGCCACGCCCACCAGCGCCACCGCCGCGCTGAGCAGCGTCGCCGGACTGGGGCAGGCGGCGGCTGATGGCGCTCTCCAGCAGCGGGACGAACAGGATGGCCATATTCTCCAGCAGGGACACCGTGCCGGAGTCCACGGTGCGCAGGGAGAACATCTCGCCGGACATAATGAGGAAGAACAGGCCGCCCAGCAGCGCACCCCGCAGGAGCGTCCGCCGCCCCACATGGCGCAGCTTCCTGCAAAACACCAGCGCCAGCAGCGCAAAGGCCAGCAAAAACCGCACCGCCAGCAAATTGAACGCCGTCATCGTCCCCAGGCCCAGCTTGTTGAACACAAAGGACGTGCTGCGGGCGATGATAACGCAGGCCAGCAGCAGCTCCGCACGCTTTTCCGACATGGTATTCCTCCTTCTCCGGTACCATCGGAGTATACCTCATTTTCGCCTGGCGTAAAGTCGTTTTTATCGCGGATAAAATATAGGCTGCTGGCTATATTTCCCAAGATGCGGCCCCGAAAGGCGGAACGGACGCCGGATGAACCGGCGCCCGTCCCAAAGAAAAAGGGGAACACACATGGACGTGCGTTATGCGATTGTGTTACGCTTTCTTGCCGCCCTTGAAGAATGCGCCGATGATCTCGATGACCACGAAGACGATCAGGTAATACACCACGTTCATCTTGTGGGAGTAGATGGCCGCAAAAACCATGAACACGGAGCACAGGATGGCCAGAGCGGGCATGACCCTGCCCTGGAAGCCGCCCAGATCCTTGCGCTTCAGCAGCGCGATATAGATGGGGATATAGATGGCGTACAGGGTGATGATGGGCAGCTCGGAGGAGTCGAACTTGAAGGGGCCGAAGCCTTCCATGATAGTGCCGCCGTAGAAGTACAGCAGCCACAGGGGAGCTGACCAGCAGACCGAACACGGCGGAGTTGTTGGCCATGTTGGTGTTGGCATCCACGTTCTTGAACATCGCCAGCTTGGGGCTGTTGCTCTCGGCCGCCAGGTCGAACATACCGCGGGTCACGGCCATGGTCAGGCCGTTGCAGGTGCCCCAGCAGGAGATGACGACAAACACGAAGATGGCAGCGCCGCCCACCTGACCAAAGATGTTCTGGAAGGCGATCTTGGCGCCGGCCTCGCCGCCGGCCATCATGACCTCGGACTCCACCGCGCCGGCCAGACCGACGTAATAGATCACGTACACGATAGCCACGATCACGGTGCCGATCAGCAGCGCGCGGGGCATGTTCTTCTTGGAATCCTTCAGCTCGCTGCCGATGGAGGTGGCACAGATCCAGCCCTCAAAGGCGAAGGCCAGGGAGACGATAGCGCCGAACAGACCCTCGGTGAAGGGCATCTCGGTAACGACATTGGAGAAGTTGAACTCGGTCATGCCGCTGGTCAGACCCACGATGGTGCCGACAACGGCCATCAGCAGCAGGGGATCAGCTTGATGATGGTGGTGGCGATTTGGAACTTACCGGCCAGCTTGGGAGCCAGAGCGTTCATGGTGTAGGTAACGACCATGAAAACACCGGCCAACATCATGGTGCGGCCGCCGCCCACAGCGTCGTCCCAGCCCATGAGCACGCCGAAGTAGCGGGCGGGCAGCCAGCTCAGCACGGACACCAGAGAGGGGTAATAGATGACGGCCATGAACCAGCCTACGTAGTAGCCGTAGGTCTTGCCGCAGGAGGCGGCCGCATAGCCCACCAGGACCCTCCACGCCCTCGTGGCTCTGGGCCACCACGCCGAAGGTGCAGGCGCTGATGATCATCACAACGCCCATGATGATGAACGCCAGGATGCCGACAGACAGGTTACCGCCGGTCTTGGTCAGAACGGCCTCGGCCTTGAAGAACACGCCGGAACCGATGACAGTGCCCACCACCAGCGCGATGGCTACGGGCAGGGTATATCGTTTTTCCATAACTGAATTCCTTTCTTATCTCTCCTCTTGATTGATTGTGAGGGTTTTCACAATCACCAACCCCATTATAGCGCGTACACGATTTATTCACAAGTCTTTTTTGTTCTGCTTTTTGTAGAAAAAAAATCACAATGCATTTGGGTAAATCGCCAATTCGCGCTTTTTACACCGCTACATTCACCGCATTTCTCGACAAAAAAATGCGCTTAACGGGTTTTTCACAGCAACGGCAAAAGGGCGGCGCGGATATCCCGCGCCGCCCTCAGGCTGTCGAAAAAGCCAAAGGCTTTTTTCGACAGCCTGCAATAATGTCGTTATTTTTGTGCCGCCTTGCGGCACGAAAATAGTCGCTTCGCTCCACGCACGCCTTGCAATGCAAGGCTTTGCGCGACATTTGATCTTATTCGAGGCGGGCTTTGCCCCTCGAGCTCCCCCCTGTGTACATGAACCGCTTGTCGTATAGAGAGGGTTTATCGACAAGCTGAGGGCGTATGCAATTGCGCTTACACGTTGAAGCGGAAGTAGATCATGTCGCCGTCCTTCACCACGTACTCCTTGCCCTCGGAGCGCAGCAGGCCCTTTTCCTTGGCGGCGGCCACACTGCCGCCGCAGGCCATCATCTCGTCGAAGTTGATGGTCTCCGCCCGGATGAAGCCGCGCTCGATGTCGGAGTGGATCTTGCCTGCGGCCTGCGGGGCCTTGGTGCCCTTTTTTTGATGGTCCACGCGCGGCACTCGTCCTTGCCGTAGGTCAGGAAGGAGATAAGACCCAGCAGGTCATAGCTGCACTGGATGAGACGGTCCAGACCGGACTTCTCGATGCCCAGGTCCGCCAGGAACATGGCCCGTTCCTCGGGGTCATCCAGCTCGGCGATGTCCTGCTCCAGCTTGGCGCAAATGGGCAGCACCTGCGCGCCCTCCTTGGCGGCCAGGTCGCGCACCAGGGCGAAATACTTGTTGTCCTCGTAGTGGGCGAAGCCGTCCTCGTCCATGTTGGCAGCGTAGATGATGGGCTTGAGACTCAGCAGGTCCGCCGTCTCGATGATGGCCCGGTCGTCCTTATCGCACTCGAAGGTGCGGGCGGACTGGCCGCCGTCCAAATGCGCCGCCAGGGCCTTGAACACCTCGGCCTCATGCAGGAACTTCTTGTCGCCCTTGGCGGCCTTTGTGGCCTTCTCCACCCGGCGGTTCACCATCTCCAGGTCGGCCATCACCAGCTCCAGTCGATGGTCTCGATGTCGCCCAGGGGGTCTACCGGCACGTTCTGGCTGGCATCGGCCACCACGTGCATGATGTTCTCGTCGTCAAAGCAGCGGACCACATGGACGATGGCGTCCGTGCGGCGGATGTTCTCCAGGAACTTGTTGCCCAGGCCGGCGCCCTTGCTGGCGCCCTTTACCAGACCGGCGATGTCCACGAATTCGATGACGGCGGGGGTCTTTTTGTCCGGCTGTACATCTCCGCCAGCTTGTCCAGCCGTGGGTCCGGCACGGCCACCACGCCCACGTTGGGCTCGATGGTGCAGAAGGGGTAGTTGGCGCTCTCTGCCCCGGCGTTGGTAATGGCGTTGAACAGGGTGCTCTTGCCAACATTTGGTAATCCGACTATGCCCAGCTTCATGAGGTGAGCCTCCTTTGTATTTCTCAGCTACATATCATACCATTTCCTGTGCCAAAACGCAAGACCGGGCATTACTTTCAGTTCCATTCCTCAGCTAAGAGGAAAATCGCGGATATTCCGGTGCTTGATCCCGTTTCGGCTCATATCGAACTCATCGAGTGAAACAACGTACTTCGGGAAGTTGTCGCGGATGCTGTCATACGCACCAAACTCACGGTTGACCGTTTCTTCCGATGCCAGCAGATAAGTGACCTGAACATACAGCTTTTCGCCGCGCTTGTCGCATACAAAATCAATTTCCTTATCTCCCGTTCTGCCGACAGTCACTTCATAGCCCCGGCGCAGCAATTCCAGATACACGATATTCTCCAAAATAAGGTTGATGTCCCGCATATTGCCGCCGAAAACAGCCTCGCGGATGCCGTGGTCGGCAATATAGTACTTCTCATTGGAGGCAAGGATCTGTTTGCCCTGCAAGTCCTCCCGCTTCACCTGATAGAAAAGGTACGCCTCACAGCAGTATTTGATATAGTTCAGGATCGTTTCCGGGGCAACGGTGCGCTGCTCGTTTTCAGGAACCTCGCAAGCGAGGTCGCAGAGAAGGTCGTGCCCACATTGGCGATCACATAAGCGATGATCCGTTCCAGCAAATCAACATCCCGGATTTTATTCCGCTTCACAATGTCCTTGAGCTGGACAGAGTTGAACAGATCATGAAGATACTGCTTGGACGTCTTGCCGATGGCGGCCTCGTGAATGAGCTGGGCGTCCGTGGAGTTCGCCGCGATCTCGGGAATGGAGCGGATCTTCGCGGGCGCTGCCCATGATGATGGAGTCGCACTGCACATGACCGAAGCACTTCGCGTTGCCGACCATGCGGGGATAGAAGAGCTGGCTGGACTCATCCTGCGCGACGGAGCGGGAAATGACGCGCCCGCGGGAATTCTCGCCGTCGAGCACGATCTCCATGTCGCTCGTGGCCTCCTGATGGCCGTGGGTGAGCAGGCGCTCGGTGACGACGCCCTCGGCGTCCTTGCCGCAGACGATCTTCGTGTAGCGCTTGGTGGAGTCGATGCCGCGGATCTGCACGGTGTCCATCTGGATGCTCGCGCCCTCCTCCAGATACACGATGGTCTGGGGATTCATAACGTTTTTGCCGTTGCCGTCTCCCTCGCCGTAATGCTTCTCGGAGTAGTGGACATGGGAATTTTTGCCGACGTAGAAGGTGTGTACGCCGTCGTGGCGGCTCTCGTCGCAGCCGGAGTTGTGGATGCCGCAGCCGGCGACGATGTCCACGTCGCAGTCCTCGCCGATGTAGAAGTCGTTGTAGACCATCTCGGAAAGGCCGGTCTTGCTGATGATGACGGGGATGTGGCACTGCTCGCCCTTGGTGCCGGGCTTGATGCGGATGATGATGCCGGGCTTGCCCTCCGCGCTGGGGCGACGATCTCAATATGCTCGGTGGACTGGCGGGCCTCGCAGCCGCTGTCCTTACGGATGTTGAACGCGCCCACGGGCTTGCCCGTGAGATCGGCGATCTTTTCCAGCAAAGCGGAGTCGATTTCGGTGATCATTGCGCGGCCTCCTTTCTCTCCAGTACGGGACAGCTGCCCAGGGTGTCCGCCAAAATCAGGGGGAAAATCTCGTCCGTATTGCCCCGGTGGGCGATCTGGCCGCCGGAGATGACGACGATCTCGTCGGCCAGCTTGATAATGCGCTCCTGGTGGGAGATGATGACCATGGTGGCCTCGCCCTCCCGGTGGATCTGCTCGAAAGTCTCGGTCAGGCGGGCGAAGCTCCACAGGTCGATGCCGGCCTCCGGCTCATCGAAGATCATCAGCTGGCCGCGGCGGGCCAGGATGGTAGCGATCTCGATGCGCTTGACCTCGCCGCCGGACAGAGACACGTCCACCTCGCGGTCCAGGTAGTCGTTGGCGCAGAGGCCAACCTTGGTCAGGTAGGCGCAGCACTTGTCCTTGCTGAGCTTGTCCTCCGCCCGCCGCCAGAAGCAGCAGGTCGTGGACGGTGATGCCCTTGAAGCGGGGCGGCTGCTGGAAGCCGTAGCTGATGCCGCGCTTGGCGCGCTCGGTGATGGACAGGTCGGTGACGTCCTCGCCGTTGTAGAGCCGCGGCCGGAGGTGGGCTGCACCAGGCCCATGATGACCTTGGCCAGGGTGGTCTTGCCGCCGCCGTTGGGCCCGGTGAACACCATCAGCTTATGGTCGGGGATGGTGATGGAAATGTTGTCCAGGATGGTCTGGGACACCCGGGCAGATATTCTGCAATTCCAGCATGGGATGGTTCTCCCTTCTTGAGCTTTCCTGTTGCTGCCCGCAGGCAGGGGATACAACTTAATAGATTCTGTCGGAAAATGCAACGCTTTCCTTTCCGCACGGGCCACTCCCGTTTTTCATAGTATAACCCGAGAAGGAGGGGTTTCAACATGGAGCCCGGCCATTGGGCTGCGGCGGCGGAGGTCTGGCGGCGGGTGGCGCTTCGGCCATCCCCGCCTACGGCGCGGGCGTGTGCCCCGCAGGGGCGACCTGTCCCCTGCCCCGGCGGGAGACGGACGGCGAGGCGGCGCTGGGCAGTCTGATCGCGGACGGCGCGGCGCTGTACGCCGCCGCCCGCCGGTGCGCCGCCCGCTCGCCGCATGGGCGCGGCGTGTGCTTGAGCAGCTGGCGCGGGAGCAGCAGCGGACGGTGCGCTCGCTGCTGGCGGCGTATTTCCTGCTCACCGGCCGGTGGCGGCAGCCGCCGGTACCGGCAGCGGGCTTGCAGGAGCCGTGGCTGACGGCGCTGCGGCGTGTGTTTCTGGCGGAATCGGTTTTGCAGCGGGACTGCGCGGCGCTGGCGGAGCAGCTGGAAAACGGCTGCCTGCGGCAGCTGCTGGCGGCGGAGGCGGAGGCGTGCGGCGGCGCGGGGGAAAAAGTTTGGCCGCATTGCTGGAAAACAGCTTGACAACCGGGAATAACCTGCTAAAATGGTAGGTAAGTTCCCGCGAACTATTTACAAAGGAGGGTCTACCCCATGAAAGAATGCATTTCCCGCGAAGCGGCACTGGCGGCGCTGAAAGAGTATAACAAGGAGCCGTTCCACATTCTCCACGGTTTGACGGTGGAGGGCGTGATGCGCTGGTACGCCAACGAGCTGGGCTATGGCGAGGAGGCGCCGATTTTTGGGCCACGGTGGGTCTGCTGCACGACATAGACTTTGAGATGTGGCCGGAGCAGCACTGTCTGAAAGCGCCGGAGCTGCTGCAGAAGGCGGGCTGCTCCCCGGAGTTCATCCACGCGGTGTGCAGCCACGGCTACGGCCTGTGCTGCGACGTGGAGCCCACGCACGAGATGGAGAAGGTGCTGTTCGCCGCCGACGAGCTGACGGGTCTGATCGGCGCCGCCGCGAAGATGCGCCCGAGCAAGAGCGTGATGGACATGGAGGTCAGCAGTCTGAAAAAGAAGTTCAAGGACAAGAAGTTCGCCGCAGGGTGCTCCCGTGACGTGATCAACACCGGCGCGGAGCGGCTGGGCTGGACCATCGAGGAGCTGATGGAAAAGACCATTCTGGCCATGCGCAGCTGCGAGGAGAGCGTCAACCAGGAGATGGAGACCCTGGCCTGAAGCGGATACATACAAAAGACGGACGCTCCGCGTCCGTCTTTTTATATAGTTTTCGCAGGGAAATTTCAGCAAAACGCCAAGTGCCGCAGGAAGAAGCTCTCCTTGTCAGCGGCAGCTTTGTGTACTATAATAGTTTGTGAAATACGAAACAGGGAGGCGCGGTCATGGAGCGCATCAGCAAGGAAAACTACTATCTGGATATTGCGGAGACGGTGCTGGAGCGCGCCACCTGTCTGCGCCGGGTGTACGGGGCCATCATCGTGAAGAACGACGAGATCATCTCCACCGGCTACAACGGCGCGCCCCGCGGCCGGAAAAACTGCGTGGACATGGGCTTCTGCACCAGGGAGGCCATGCAGGTGCCCCGGGGACAGCGGTATGAGCTGTGCCGCAGCGTGCACGCCGAGGCCAATGCCATCATCTCCGCCAGCCGCCGGGACATGGTGGGCAGCACCCTGTATCTGGTGGGCAAAGACGCACAGACCGGCGCGCTGCTGGGCGACGCCACCAGCTGCGCCATGTGCCGCTGCGGCGAGGTCATCAACATAAAGCATCAGCAAGGTGGTCATCCGGAAAACGAAAACGGAATTTGACGTGGTGGACGTGCAGGGCTGGGTGCAGCAGGAGGATGACGTGCCCGCACTGTAAAGACTATCCGGCTCAAGGGCTGATAGAATACAACAACTGAACAAAAAGGAGAATGTGTGATGCTGAACGACTCTAAGATCGCCGCCTACACGGCGATACTGGAGGAGCTCCTGCTGGCCACAGGGTGTACAGAGCCCATCGCCGTCGCGTACTGTGCCGCAAAACTGCGCGAGGTGTTGGGCGGAAAACCGGAAAAGATCCTGGCTGAGATCAGCGGGAACATCCTGAAGAATGTGAAGTCCGTGGTCGTCCCCAACACAGGAGGACGCCGGGGCATCGACGCCGCCATCGCCGTGGGCATAGTGGCCGGCGACGCCGACGCATAGCTTCAGGTCATCGCCAACGTGACGGAGGCGGATGTGGCTGCCATCCAGACGTATCTGGACAGCACCGACATCCGCGTGACCTGTCCCGAAACGCCGTGTCTGCTGGACATCAAGCTCACCGGCTGGCGGGAGGGGCATCACGCCTGCATGCGGGTGGCCAACAACCACACGAACATCATCTACATGGAGCGGGACGGAGATATCCTGCGGGAGCTGCCGGTCACGGGCAACGCCGAGGACAACCTGCAGAACAAATCCGTCCTCAACGTACAGGACATCATCACATTCGCAGAAACAGTACCTTTGGACAACATACGCCCCACCGTGGGGCGGCAGATCGAGAAAAACACCGCCATCGCCGCCGAGGGGCTGCGAAACAGCTGGGGCGCCAACATCGGCTCCACCCTGCTGGAGAGCAGTCAGGACTGGGCGACACAGGCGCGGGCATGGGCGGCCGCCGGCTCGGACGCACGGATGAACGGCTGTGAAATGCCGGTGGTCATCGTATCCGGCTCCGGCAATCAGGGCATCACCGCCTCGGTGCCCGTCTGGAAATACGGCAAGCTCATGGGTGCGGATGACGACACCATCCTGCGGGCGGTGTGTCTCAGCGACCTGATCACCATACACCAGAAGACCGGCATCGGGCGGCTGAGCGCCTACTGCGGCGCGGTCAGCGCCGGTGTGGGCGCGGGCTGCGGCATCGCGTGGCTGCGGGGCGCGGACTGCGAGGGCATCAGCCACACGCTGGAAAACGCCGTAGCCATGATCTCCGGCTGCATTTGCGACGGTGCCAAGGCCAGCTGCGCCAGCAAGATCGCCATGGGCGTGGGCTGCGGCATCTTGGGCTACGACATGTACGTCCGGCGGCAACAACTTCCGCCCCGGCGACGGTATTCTGGGCGGCGACGTGGAGGACACCATCCGGAACGTAGGCGTTCTGGCCGCGCAGGGCATGCGGGAGACAGACCGCGTGATCCTGAAGATCATGACGGAGTGACCGGCAGCGCAGGGCACGCCGTCCCGTTCCGTAGGGGCGAGCGACTCTGTCCGCCCTTCACACGTACTCCCCGCGATCTTGTAGGGGACGGCGTCCTCGACGTCCCGTTCCGTAGGGGGCGGACGACTCTGTCCGCCCCTGTCACCGGCGCGGAAATCCGTCCCCCATGCGGCGGGGTGAGGGGCACCCCGCCCTACGGATGGGTACAGCGAACCGTCCGTCAGAACGCCGCGGGGGGCGGTCGTGGGCGGTCATGTCCGCGGCAGCCTGCTTCAGCTGGCGCAGGTCGCGGATATTGCGTTTCTGCTGGAGCTGGGTCTGCATCTCCGGGGACAGGGCGTAGAAGTAGTCGTAGGCCGCGGCCTCGTTGTTCAACAGGTCGGTCAGCGTCTCATACTGCATAAAAAGCACCTCCGTGCCTAGTGTGCGCGGAGGTGCTTTTATTATACGGTTTTTTCAAAATAGAAGTACGTCTCGTCCTCCCGCTGGGGCGCATGCAGGAGGCCAGCATCCTCCGGGACGGCTCGTTTTCCTTGAAGCACTTGGCCACCACCCGGGCAAGCCCCAGGTGGTACAGCGCCCAATCCGCGGCGGCGGCGAAGGCCTCCGTGCCGTAGCCGTGGCCGGCGTAGTCCGGCGCGATGCGGCAGCCCTGCTCGAAGCCGCCCCGGAAGTCCGGACGGTAGAGCACCACCTCGCCGATGAGCCTGCCCTTCAGCCGGACGGCAAAGTTCACGGCGCGGCGGGCGGCGAAATCGGCGCGGGCCACATCATAGAAATAGGTGTCGGTCAGGGGCTTGTCCCCAGATCGGCGCGGTAGTCGTAGCCCCACCAGCGGTTGCGCTCGTCGTCCAGACACAGGGCGCTGTAGGCGGGAATATCGGCCTTGCGCAGGGGCGTCAGGGTCAGCCGCTCCGTCTTGAGGGTGGGGACGGTCTTCAGGCGTCAGCTCCGTGCCCACCTCCATGCGCACCTTACCGGCCAGCGCTTCCGGCAGGTATTGCAGCTTGGAGGTGCGCAGCCCCTTGTCACGGGCGTCATCCTCCCGGTTGCACCACAGGCAGTCCTGGCCATAATAGGCGGCAAAGGCCTGCACCAGAGCGGGGTACGCCCCGGCGTGGGAGTACAGCGCCTTCTCGATGTGGTTTACCAGCGTGCCGCCGCACTTTTCCGCCAGGCACACCGCCACCAGCCGTCCCTCGGCCATCATGCCCCCGGCGCAGAACCAGCCGGTGCCGATGCGGGAGAACATCTCCTTTGCCAGCTCCAGCTCCTTCACCGCCAGCGGCGCCGGTCTTGTGGAACTCCGCCTCGTAGTCCGTCCAAAAGGCGGCCAGCCGCGGGTCCTGCGGGTCGGTGAGGGGCGTGAACTCCGCGTCGGGGTAGTCCCGGCGGAATTTATTGATGTGGTTGCGCTGGCCGCTGTAACGCCGCCCGGCGAAGCTGGCCAGCTCCTCCGTGTGGTAGAGGTAGTCCTTCCACCCCCGCTCGTTGGTGACACGGAAGCGGGGATAGCGCAGCGCCAGCAGGGGGCAGCTTTGTCCTCCGGCACCACGGACAGCACCAGCGGCGTACCCGTCTCGGCGCACCACGCTTCGATGGCGCACAGCGCGCCCTCCGGGTCGCCGCCCTCGCCCACGACGGGGTAGTCGAACACGTACTCCCCCCTCGATGCGGTTGCGGACGATCAGGCAGCCTGCCGCCTCGGCAAAGGCAGGGGTGCAGATGGCCGCGCCACATGAGCTTCACGCCCAGGGAGTATTCGCACAGGCGGTAGTCACAGGCTTCATAATAGCGCCGCAGGCAGTCGCCCTGCGCGGCGGTCAGTTCTTGAAATTGCAGCATAACGTTTCCTTTACATTTTTTCTATCATTTCGCAGGATTGCTGGATAAAGCGCCGGACGATGGGGCGCAGCTCCTTCTTCGGCCGGGCGGCGATGCCCAGCTCCCGGACGGCCCGGGGCGCCAGCGGCAGGGCGCGGACGCTGTCCTGCCTCCCCGCAGCACCAGCCGGGACAGGACGCTGACGCCCAATCCATGCTCCACCATGGAGATGACGGCGCTGTCCGACACCTGGGTGGTGCGGATCAGGGGCGTGACGCCGTGCTCGTTCAGCACCCGCAGGATGTCCTTGTCGAAGCCCATGGAGGGCATCAGGAATTCCTGCCCGGTGAAGAACTGGATGGGGAACGTGTCTTCTGCGCTGTCGTAATCCGGCGGCAGGATGGCCAGCAGCTCGTCGTCCCGCAGGAACGTCCACTCCAGCGCCGGGGACTCCTGACGGCTGGCAAAGCACATGTCCACCCGGTCCTCCGTCACCCAGCGATAGACCTCCTCCACGCTGCCCATCTGGATGTCCACGGTCACGTCCGGGTGCTCCCGGCGGAACTGCTGGATCACCTCCGGCAGCCAGTGGCGGGCGATGGACTCGTAGGCCGCCACGCGGACGCTGTCCTCCTTGTGGGTGTTGATGAGGGTGATCTCCCGCTCCAGCGCCGAGGTGGAGGCCAGACAGTCCCCGCACCAGCGGCAGCAGCCGCTGACCGGCGGGCGTCAGCTGGACGCCGCTGCGCCCCGTACCAGCACCGTGAAGCCGATGTCCTTTTCCAGACTGTTCATCATGTGGGTCAGGCCGGACTGGGTGTAGCCCAGCTGCTCCGCGGCCCGGGTGAAGCTGCCCAACTCCACCGCGGTCAAAAGCGCCTCTAATTTCCTGGTATCCATGCTGTCTCCTGTATCATGATACTATTTCATAGTAAGATTATACTCCCTGATACCCCGCCGCGGCAAGAGCCTGTTTTCGGCGTTTTCTCCGAATTTTTTCGAGGCGGAGGGTGCGGAACCATCTATATATGACATTTCCTAATACATGCATGACACATTGTCGCTTTACAAACGACCAGGTGCAAAAGTATGGCTAAGATTTCCGCCAACTACGAGGTCGTTTACATCATTGACCCTGCACAGAGTGAGGAGGCTGTTGCCGCCACCGTGGCAAAGTTCCAGTCCCTGGCAGAGCAGAACGGCTCCGACGTGGTGGTCGATGAGTGGGGCAAGCGCCGTCTTGCTTACGCCATCGACTACAAGACCGAGGGCTACTATGTGCTGATGAGCTTCACCAGCGCCCCCGAGTTCCCCAAGGAACTGGATCGTATCCTGGGCATTACCGAGGGTATCATGCGTTCCATGATCGTCTGCAAGGGCGAGTAAGGAGTAGCGTTATGCTCAACAAAATCTTCATCATGGGTCGCCTGACCCGCGATCCCGAGCTGCGCAGAACGCAGTCCGGTACGCCTGTCACCAGCTTTTCTTTGGCCGTCGACCGCGACTTCAAGTCCCAGTCCGGCGAGAAGGAGACGGATTTTATCGACGTGGTCGCGTGGCGCGCCACCGCTGAATTTGTTGCAAAGTATTTCACCAAGGGCCGCATGGCCGTGGTCGAAGGACGGCTTCAGATCCGCGACTGGCAGGACCGGGACGGCAACAAGCGCCGCAGCGCTGAGGTCGTGGCCGACAATGTGTACTTCGGCGATGCCCGCCGGGACAACGGCGGCGAGGGGGCAGCTACACCGGCGGCAACAGCGGTTATTCCGCACCGCACCGGCGCGCCTCTGGCGTGGCTACGCCGCGCCCGTGGGCGGCGCTTCGCGGCTTTGCCGAGATCGACGAGGAGGACGGCGACCTGCCGTTCTGATGTGCCCAGGCACATGACATTTTATAAAGGAGGAAACTTCCATGGCTATGGAACGCGAAAATAGACCCGTCCGCGGCGCCGGCAAGCGTCGTAAGAAGGTTTGCCAGTTCTGTGTTGACAAGTGCGAGTGCATCGATTATAAGGACGCCGCCAAGCTGCGCCGCTTTATCTCCGAGCGCTCCAAGATCCTGCCCCGCCGCACCACCGGCACCTGCGCCATGCATCAGCGTCAGCTGACCGAGGCCATCAAGCGCGCCCGTCAGATCGCTCTGCTGCCCTTCGTGACCGAGTAATTGCGAAACAAAACAAGACCTGCCCCGGCAGGTCTTGTTTTTCTTGACAGGAGCGGATGCTCCCGCTATAATGAGAACGAGGAAGGGTGCCGCCGTAAGCGGTCAGCCCTGAATCGATTCGCTTAGATTATGTACTAAGAAACCGTCACTTGGCCGAGTGGCGGTTTCTGCTTTCAGCTTCATGACACGGATCGAAACGGAATACCGTCCGATGTGAAATGTGCCGACCGCTCACTTTACCGTAGTAATGGTGGCACCCCGCGTAAATTGTACGCTGCGAGGGTCAATTTGTCAAGAAGCGACACAAACCGACGCAGGGGCAAAAGCCCCGCCGTCCGTTATATGGACACGACCGCCTGTCATTTCGTAGGGGCGGCGTTCCCGACGTCCGTTCCCTGTCATTCCGAGCCAGTCGCGCCGCGAAGCAAGTGCCCTTTGGGGTACAGACTGGCGTGGGAATCCGTCTCTTTGTAGGGGCGGACGACCCTGTCCGCCCTGGATGACCAATGCGGCTACAGGAAAACGGATTGCCACACCAGTGACACGGTCACTGGTTCGCAATGACAGCGCTTCGCGCTGTAGGGGACGGCGTCCTCGACGTCCCGCCCCGTAGGGGCGGACGACTCTGTCCGCCCTCCCCTGCCAACGCACAAAAAGACCGCCCCGGCGGTCTTTTCAGCGCTTATCGCTCAATCCGAGTATATAATCTGTGGTGGTATGATAATACTTCGCCAGCTCGATCAGCGCCCAGACCGGCAGCTCTGGAAAACGCCGTTTTCTCGCAGCATCTTATCAAAGAACATCCGGCTCTCGTAGTCACCGAAGTTGATGTTGCTCATAAGGCGTTCAAGCCACTTGCCCTCGACAATGTAGGTGTTGTCCTCGACGGTGATCTTGAGCGGCTCGCTCGCGTCGATCTTCACGGGCTTGGGAACGTACTCGGGCTCGTAGACCGTGACGGGCGGGAGCGTTGCGAGCTTTTCGGCGATCTTGAGCACGAGCTCGCGCGTGCCGGTGTGCGACGCGGCGGACAGGGCGAAGAGGGGATAGCCGAGCGGCTCGACATGCGCGCGCAGCTTTTCGAGCAGGCTCTCGTCCTCCATGATGTCGGTCTTGTTTGCGACGACGATCTGCGGGCGGGTGGCAAGGTCGGGGGAATACTGCGAGAGCTCTGCGTTGATGGCGTCAAAGTCCTCGACCGGGTCGCGGCCCTCGCTGCCCGACACGTCGACGACATGAACGAGCAGACGGCAGCGGTCGATATGGCGCAGGAAGTCGTGACCAAGGCCCGCGCCCTCGGCTGCGCCCTCGATGATGCCGGGGATGTCGGCCATGACGAACGAAACGCCCTCGTCGACGTACACGACGCCGAGGTTGGGGTAGAGCGTGGTGAAGTGGTAGTTTGCAATCTTGGGGCGCGCCTTCGACACAACGGAAAGAAGCGTCGACTTGCCGACATTCGGGAAGCCGATGAGGCCGACGTCGGCCAGCAGCTTCAGCTCGAGCACGACATCGTGCTCCTCGCCCTCAAGGCCCGATTTGGCAAAACGGGGCGCCTGACGCGTCGGCGTTGCGAAATGCGCGTTGCCCCAGCCACCCTTGCCGCCGCGGCAGAGGATGAACGGCTCGGAGTCGGACATATCCTTGATGATCTCGTTCGATTCCGCGTCGCGCACGACGGTGCCGCGCGGCACGCGGATCGTGAGATCCTTGCCCTGCTTGCCGAACTTGCGCGCGCCCTGACCGTCCATGCCGTTGTCGGCGACGTATTTGCGCTTGTAGCGAAAGTCCATCAGCGTGGACATGTTGTCGTCGACAACGAGGACGATGTTGCCGCCGTTGCCGCCGTCGCCGCCGTCGGGGCCGCCTGCGGAGACGTACTTTTCGCGGTGGAACGCCACCGCGCGTATAGACGCTCTTGCCGTTGGGACGCTTGTGCTCGTAAAGCTCCGTCAGCTCGTTTTCGCGGATGTTGCAGGCTCTTTGCAGCTCGTTGGGCATGGCCAGCAGCGGCTTGCCGTTCAGGTACCGGGCGCGGTTCACCAGCTTCAGCACGTCCCACTCCTGCTGGCTGACAGAGAGCTTGTCGGTGGGCACCTTACCGTTCACATTCGCGGGCTGCCCCAGCGATTTGTCGGTCTTGACGCCCAGCTCCTTGGCCTTTTTAACGATGTCGATAATCTGGCTCTCGTTGATCTGACCGGAGGTCACCGGGCAGATGATCTCCACCGTTCTCTTCGCCACGCCGCTGCTTCCGTCCAGCGCGCCGCTGTCGGGATACACCAGTGCGAAGTAGGGTGTGGTGAGGTACTTCTGGTAAGCAAAGGGGAAGGAAACATTGCCCTGATCGATCACGGCGCCGTAGATGGGTACGCCGTACTCCTCGATGATGCGCTTGGCCGCGCCGCTCCTCTGCAGGGTCTGGCAGTTGCCGCAGGTGGTCTTTGTCACCAGCAGCAGGAAGGGATCGCCGCTGCTCCGGTACAGCTTATCCGCCTTGCCGGGGGTGATCTGGGTGTAGTAGTCGGACACCATGAAGGCTGCCGGCCCGTCATCCTCGGGATATTTCGTCTCCTTGATGCCGGGGAAGCTGCTCTCCAGCGCGTCTCTGTCCACCAGATCGATGTAGTCCACGAAGCGGGTGCGGGTGCCGGTGGTGTTGGTGGGCGGGGTGATCTGGATGGCGTTGGAGCACTCCCAGCCGCCCAGCTTGGATACGGTGATGGAGGCGGAGGATTTGGGATAAAGCTGCGTCATCCACATGGAGCCGTCCGTGCGCTCCAGCAGCACGGTGTTGCAGCGGCTGTTGTTCAGGTGATAGGAGCTGCGCGCCACGTTGGGCAGCAGATACAGGTTGCCCACGGGGTTGGTGGAGGTATTCAGTGCCATGAACACCTCGCTGCTGTCGTTCAGGTAGTGGAATTCCGTGGGCTTCATGCGGAACTGTCTGACAGAGGTGCCGTCATCGGCGTTGTTGTCAAAGGCGTAGGTATAGCGATCCGTGGCCTTGTAGCCGCCGGGCACGTCGCTGAGATAGTCCGCCGCGAACAGGCCGACCTTCGGTACGTTGTTGGAGCAGTGGTTGGCAACCAGACCGTAAGGATTGCCGTTATCCTCCGGCACAAAGCCGCAGAAGTTGCCGTTGTCCTTCCATGCGGGCTGCTGGGTCTGGAACGCAGGGAATATGTGCTTGATGAGATCCTTATTGCCGGACAGGTTCATGACACCCATGTTCTCTTCGTTTTGCAGACCGAAGCCCCACATCTCGCCCCTTGCGTTCTGCACGAAGCCGGTCAGAGCTTCCTGTGCCGTGTTGTACTGTCCCGTGAAATACTCGTTGGGGAACACGCGCACCACGTTGTTGGTCAGATACTTCAGCTCGAGCTTGTACTTGTTGTACTGTATGTAGTAGCCCTTATCGAAGGCTTCCTTATCATAGCCGGTACCGATGACCTCCTCATACCAACGGTAGAAGTTGTTGTCCACGTCCACCACGCCGCAGGGCACCACCGTCTTGGCCTTGCCGGGCTTCAGCTTCTGCGTGAACTTGCCCATGTAGTCTTCCAGATTGCTCAGATAGCTGTAGCCCATCCAGAAGCTGTTGTCGTTCTTGATGAAGCCCAGCACCGTGCCGTAGCGATGCTCGGCAAAGGACTTGACACCGCGGGCGAGGTCGTCGCCCGTGCCGATGTCGTACAGTATGCCGCTGTTTGTCAAGTAGTGTGCCTTCCCGATCTGCTTGACATCGGTGTCGATATTCCGCGTTCTGCCGCCGCTGCCCACGGCGATAAGGGTGCCATCCTGGAGAAGGATGTTGCGCCAGGTATCACCATTGTAGGACATGGTGAATTCCGCGTAGTCCTTTACGTTCTCGATCTTCACCTTCACCACCGGGTCGATGTTGTTCCGTCGCGCCCCACCATGTAGTAGGTGTCGTAAGGGTCGATGAACTCGTTGGCGCTGATGATGTTGTTGGTCATGTACTGCTCTTTGCCGGTGATCTCCCCGTGCTGGATGAACTCATACTCGAATTCCGGGATGTCGCCCAGCAGGTTGTTCACCACATCGATGTCCGTGATCCAGCTGTCCACCGGCTGGATGCTCAGGGCTTTGCTGGGATTTTGCAGCTGATTCCATGTGTCTGTCGCCTTGAAAAGGTCGTCCTGCCGGGAAAAGAAGAGGGAGCAGTCCTTGTAATCCCGGCATGGAGAACGTCAGGAAGGTGCCGTCCTCCGCCACCGCCATGATAGCGCTGTATTTGTTGACAGTTTTTATAAACTGCTTATTCTCGTCGTACAGGTCGATCCTGACGATGATGGTGTCTTATCGATCCACTTGCTGTAGTTGGAGCCCTCCGGTATCTCCATTTCATTCATGGCGATCTTGTAGGACGTCTCGTCACCATAGCAAAAATACTTCTTCATGATGTCCTTATCCAGCGTACCGTAGGTGCCCAGATAGGTGGTCTTGAAGTAGCAGTCTATGAAGTCCTTGCGCTCCCATTTGGTGCTGAAATCCGAATAGTTGTCGTGGATATAGTTGGTGCCGATGCTGAAGGGCAGCGACGAGCCGTCCGTGGGCACATGGTAGTTGCTTTTGGGATCTGCGGCGTACACCTGTCTGACAGGGATAAACCGGTCAAGGAACTTGACGTTCTCCTCCTCCCGCTGTGTTCATGGCCGCGGCCGTGACCGGCTCCAGCTCCACCGTCTCCGTCACCGTTACGGACTCCGGTACCTCCGCGGCGTCCGCGGTGTCTTCGGTGTCCTCCGTTTCGGTGGGCTGCGCAGGTTCCTCTGTGACCGCGGATTCCTCGGTGTTCGCAGGCTCCGGCGTCTCCACCGGCTCCTCCGCGCTTATGGCAGGCTCCGCCGTGACGGTGCTCTCCCTTCCGCCCATACGCTGGTGGGAAGCAGGGTCGCCGCCATCTGCAAAGCCAGTATCAGTGACAGAATGCGCTTCTTCATATCGGCCATCCATCCTTTTCTCTCTGTTCCGCGCTGTACCCTCCGGCGCGGTCTGACATAATGGCAGTATAGCAGTCTTTTTTCCGCGCAGGGGGGACGGATGCCGCAAAATGCACTCTGACCGCCCTGAAAAAAATCCCCGGCGGGCCGGGGAAACAGTCATGCGGGGCGGAATGACAGCGCGCGGCGCGCTGCCTAGGGGGGACCCACGTGTCCCGCCGCAATGTCGTATTGTCACCGGCGGGGCGCGGGCCCCGCCCTACAAATGCAATGGTCACGCGGGGCGGATGTGGGCATCCGCCCCTACGAGACGCCGGGAGGGTTCAGTTTTCGTAGAGGATGTCGCGCCACGGGCTGGTAGAACAGCTTCCGCCTCGTCGAAGTCGCGGGTCTGGCCTAAGATCCACATGAGCTTGGCCACCGCCGCCTCCGTGGTCATGTCGAAGGCCTCCAGCAGCCGCAGGGCTTTTCAGCCGCCCGCCCCATGGTACACCGCCAGATTGCTGCCCTCGTTGGGCACCTGGGTGGTCATGACCACCAGCTTGCCCAGCCGATGCCCCGGTGAATGATATCGAAATAGCTGGCGTCGCCCTCATATTCCGGCAGGCCGCCCACGCCGAAGGACTCAATGACCAGGCCGTCAAACCGGTCCAGCATGAATTCCAGCACGGCGGCAGGGGTGCCGGGGATCAGCTTCAGCAGTCCCACCTTGTCGTCCAGCGCGTCATAGAACACCGGGCTGGGATAGCAGGCGCAGCGCATATATTGCAGCAGGTGTTCGTCCTGTAGCACGGCCAGGTCGGGGTAGTTGACGCTGGAGAAGGCCTGAAAGCTTTTGGAGCAGGTCTTGCGGGCGCGGGTACCCAGGATGACCCTGCCGTTAAATACGATCTGCACGCCGCCGCAGCCGCGGCAGGCATAGAGAAAGGCGTCGGTGAGGTTGCGCTTGGAATCCGTGCCATCGAACCAGATGGGCTTCTGGGCACCGGTGAGGATAATGGGCTTGGGGCTGCCCTGCACCAGATAGCTCAGGGCGGCGGCGGTATAGGCCATGGTGTCGGTGCCGTGGGAGATGACGAAGCCGTCGTAGCTATCGTAATTCTCCTGCACGAGCCCTGGCCACACCCAGCCAATGGGCGGGACGGATGTTGGTGCTGTCCAGGCTGTAGAGCTGAACGCAATCCACATGGCACATCTCCCCGATACGGGGCACGAAGGACAGCAGCTGCGTGCTGTTCAGCTCCGGCGTCAGGCCAGAGGGCGTCATCTCACTGGCGATAGTCCCGCCGGTGCCGATCATCAGGATATTCTTCATGCTCATACCTCCCGGTTGTCCATGGCCGCCGTGCCGAATCGGGCCGCCTGCTCGATACGGCGGCGGACAGCGTCGTCCGGGGCGGCGTCGTATTGGCGGCGCAGTTCCTGTAAAAACAGGCCCCGCAGCGTATCCTCGCCGCACTTGTCCCATAGGTCCCGGCGCACGGTAGTCTCGTCCCGCAATTGCAGGGCAAAGAAGTCGCTCCGACAGGGCCTCCTGCAGCAGGGCCGGGCGGGGCGGCTGCTCCGGGGTCGCCGGTGAGCGGATGCGGTAGATATCCTCTCCGTATCATGGGGCAGGGTGCGCTCCAGGGCGGTGAGGGCGTCGCCATCGGTGACATCCACCTGGGCAATGCAGTAGCGGCGCCGGGCAAAGGGCACGAACCGCAGCTCCGCATGGCCCGCGCCCACCTGACCGGTCAGGGAAGCCCTTGTCGCCCAGCTCGTCGAAGCCTCTCCCCTCTATGCAGCCGCAGTAGCCGTAAAGGGCACATCCCCGGCGGCGCGCGCCGCCAAAGGCTGTGAACGTGACCCAACGCCAGATAGTCCAGCGCGCTACCGGCGATATCCGCCGTGCGGATCGGACGGTAGCGGCTGTCGGAGGCCGTGACGTCGCCGTGAAGCAGGCCGATGTGTATCAGGCCGTCCTCCGGGGCGCGGAAGCCGGACAGTACGCTGTCCGTGGGCACTCCGATGCGGTGAAGGCCGCGCCGTGTACGGCGCAGTTCAGGTCCGGAAATGTAATGGTCTGCATACGGTCCTCTGTAAAGATGTGAACGTTGTCGCTCCAGCGGGGTGCGGGCGTAGGGACTTTCGGGGTGTAGGGGTCGTGGTTGCCGGGGGCGATGACCGCCTGTCCGCGGAAGCACCCCAGTGCCTGTGCCAACAGGGGCGCGGTGTCGCCGCAGAGGCTGTCGCGTCAAACAGGTCGCCCGCCCAGCAGCAGGCTGCACGCCGTGGTCGTTGGCCCACTCCACCAGGCGCTCCGGCGTGCGGCGGCTCTCCATACGACGCTGGCGGGCCTGCTCCGGCGTCAGCGCACCGAAGGCACTGTCCAGGTGGAAGTCACCTGCGTGCAGAACGACCCGCACCATTTACGCCTTTCCTCCTTCCTGCCAGCCCTTGCACATCCACCCACTGGACGAAGTTCTTTCCGCAGCAGTGCTCCAGCTCGTCACAGGTCAGCTCAATGGCGCTGGCCGCGCTGCCCACAGCGGGGAACACCGTGTCAAAGCGCTTGAGGGACACATCCAGGTACGTCTTAACACCGTCGGGCAGAGCGAAGGGACACACACCGCCCACGGCGTGGCCGATACGCTCCACAGCCTCTTCGGCGGTGAGCATTTTGGCCTTAGCGCCGAAGAAGTGCTTATACTTGCTGTTGTCCACCTTGGCGTCGCCGGCGGCCACGATGAGGATGGGGTCCTCCCCCACCTTAAAGCTCAGGGTCTTGGCGATACGGGCGCCCTCCACGCCCACAGCCAGAGCAGCCAGCTCCACCGTGGCGCTGGAGACCTCAAACTCGCGCATACGATCGCCACACCGTAGGGTGTCAGGTATTCTCTTACTTTTTCAACAGACATGCTCGCTCCTTCTTTCCGCGCGTAAGCGGCTTTCTTGCACAAATTTATCCTTTATCTGATCTCGATCCGCTCCACTTTTACACAGGCCGGTGCCGCTGTCCAGCGTGAACAGACAGCCCTGCGCGGAGCAGGGGCCCTCCGCCGCCTGATAGCGGCCCGGCAGACCGCCCAGGAAAAACTCCACAGACTGCTCCGGCCGGATACCCAGGACAGAACGGATGGGGCCAGTCATGCCAAGATCGGTGACGTAGCCGGTGCCCTTGGGGAACACCTGCATGTCCGCCGTGGGCACGTGGGTGTGGGTACCCCAAAGGGCGGAGACACGGCCATCCAGATAGTAGGCCATGGCCAGCTTTTCGCTGGTGGCTCCAGCGTGGAACTCCACCAGTGTAAAGGTGGGCTTGTCCGTCTGGGCGCGCAGCAGCTTGTCCGCCGTGGTAAAGGGATTCTCCGCGTTGAAATCCAGGTCGCACCGGCCGATGAGCACCAACACCGCCACGGTGAACGCGCCGCAGTCGATGAGCTGGTAGCCGTGTCCCGGCGCGCGGCCGGTGAAGTTGGCCGGGCGCAGGATATAGCGCTCCTCGTCCAGATAGGCGGCGATCTGGGGTCTTACCGAAGGTATGGTTGCCCAGCGTCACCACGTCCGCGCCGGCGGCAAACAGCGCCTCCGCCTGCGCCTTGGTCAGGCCGCTGCCGGAGATGTTCTCCCCATTGACCACGGTGAAGCGCACGTCATGCTCTTTTTGAATGCCCGCAGCTTCTTTTCCAGCAGCTGCAGGCCCGTTTCGCTGGCCACATCGCCCAGCGCCAGAACCTTGTATTCCACGGAATACGCCTCCTTGCTCAGTCGTTCCAGCCGATGATCCTGATCAGCTGGCGATTGGTATAGTAATACGCGGACGCGGGGAAATTCCGCAGATCCGCCGTGTTGGAGCAGAGCAGATAGTCCACCACCGCGCCGTTCTCGTCCTTGATCGTGTCCAGGATGACGGTGGTGTGGTTGGCCGGCTCCTCCACGCCCATGGTGATGATGTCGCCTGTCTCGCCGGTGAAATAGGGGGCGTTCGCCACAGCCACAAGGCCGTGCTCCCGCTCCGCCGCGGCGTACTCCAGGAACCAGCCCACATTGACCCAGGGCAGCGTGGTCTGGCTGGCGCTGTACCAGTACCAGCCTGTCTCATAGCCACCGTTCGTGTCCATGGGAATACCGCCGGCAGCCAGCACCTGGGAGCCGAAGTTCATGCAGTTGCCGCCGTAGTCGTCATAGGCCTTGAAGTCCCCGTTCCGCTTGCCCACATAGGAGAGCATATACTGCCGGGCGGCGGCGCGGTCGTAGGGATGGGCGGCGGTGGCGGACACCGTCTGTTCATCGCGGGCAGCTCACGCCGCGCCTGAATGTAGTCGGTGATGGCGGGGAAGTTCCTGTCCTGCTGCGTCTCCTCGTCGTAGTCGGCGCTGTAATAGGCGTTGTCGTCAGACCAGTGCCTGACGATGAGCCAGCGGTCGCCCTCGCCCCGCAGGGTGAAGGGTGCTTGATGCCGAACTGCTCCGAGGGGATGCCGTTCAGCCCGGCGAATACGTCACGTTGCTCTCCCGCAGCACCATGTCCACGTCACCCTCCGTCTCCTCCGACGGGGTAATGGATCGCAGCGCAGAGAATAGCTGTATGAGGTCATGGTCAGGTCGATGGGCGAGAGCTTGCGGATGACGCACAGGCCGTGCCAGATATTCTTGTGGTAGACCACCTCCTTCGCCTGCACCAGGCAGGCCACCAGCGTCTTGCACTCCACGTCGCCGTGGTGCGCCTGAATGGCGTGGACGATGTCCTCCTTCTCGCGGTACTTGCGGGCGTATTCCACGACCGAGCGAGACGTGGCGTACCCCTCGAACTCGTGGTCCAAGCGCCTTGCCGATATCGTGCAGCAGACCCGCGCGCTTGGCGGCCTGTACGTCGGCGCCCAGCTCGGCGGCCATCATGCCGGCGATGTGGGACTGACCTCGATCGAGTGCTGCAGCACGTTCTGGCCGTAGCTTGTGCGGTAGTGGAGGCTTGCCGAGCAGCTTTGCAGCTCGGGTGCAGCCCGCGCACGCCCGTCTCGAGCACCGCCCGCTCACCCTCGGAGCGGATGACGGCATCGACCTCACGGCGGGCCTTCTCGACCATTTCCTCGATGTGGGTGGGATGGATGCGCCCGTCGGCAATGAGCTTCTCCAGAGCCAGACGGGCGACCTCGCGCCGCACCGGCTCAAAGCAGGAGACGGTGATGGCCTCGGGCGTATCGTCGATGATGAGATCGACACCGGTGAGGGTCTCCAGTGTCCGGATGTTGCGGCCTTCCCGGCCGATGATGCGGCCCTTCATCTCATCGTTGGGCAGGGGCACCACGCTGACGGTAATCTCCGCCACATGGTCGGCGGCGCAGCGCTGGATCGCGGTTGCCACGATCTCACGTGCCCGTTGATCGGCCTCTTCCTTGGCCCGGGTCTCGATCTCCTTGATCTTGATGGCAGTCTCGTGGGTGACATCCGGACTCCACCTGAGCGATCAGGTAATCCTTGGCCTCATCGGCGGTGAAGCCGGAGATGCGCTCCAGCATCTCCATCTGACTGTGCTTGATGTTCTTGATTTCCTCCGCAGCCTTGTCGGCGGCGGCGTGTTTTGCGGTGAGAGCCTTCCTCTTTCTTCTCGATGGAATCCATCTTGTGATCGAGGTTTTCCTCCTTTCTGCTGCAGTCGGCGCTCCTGCTTCTGAGGTCGGCCCGGCGCTCTTTGACCTCTCTCTCGTATTCGCTGCGGTTTTCAAAATCTCTTCTTTTGCTTCAAGAAGTGCTTCTCTCTTTTTATTTTCCGAACTCTTGATGGCTTCGTTGATAATGCGCGTGGCTTCTTCCTCCGCGCTGGAGATTTCTTTTTCCGCTACGTTCTTGGAAAATTTTCTTTTGTCGTTTTTTGGACAGGACGTTGAAATTGTCTGGGCGGGGTTCCGCGTCTGCCGATGGCAGGGCGGAACCATTTTTTTTTTCGGCCGATGGAACGACGACGGCGTACCGGGTGTACGTCGAGGAGATCTGACGATGGCAGGGCGGAAAACGCGTTATATGATGAAGTCCGCATAGGCATAGCCCGCTTCCCGTTATATCCCACCGTGTACCACTCCTGATAGCGGCCGTAGACGGTGACCTTGGGCCGGTGACGGCGCCACCACATCGGCGCGGGTACCGGGGGCGGCGCGGAGGTTCAGGGCCGCCCTGGGGCGTCTGCACCGGTGCCCTGCCAGGGGGTCAGGGGTGTGATGAAGGGCAGGCCGAAGTAGGTGGTAAGGGACTGCACCAGATTCGCGGCGATGGCTTGTATGTTGTTCTCCACCCAGAGGGCGTCTGCGGTGTTGTCGTGGTAGCCCAGCTCCAGCAGTACGGAGGGCATGTAGGGCTGGCGCACCTCGCCCAGGGTGGTGGTGGCCATGGCGTAGACCTTGTCGGGCAGAGGGTAGATCTCCTTGAGCCCCTGCACGAAGATGTCGGCGGCACGGCGGCCGTTCGCGCTGGTGGGATAGTAGAAGGCGATGACGCCCCGCACTGTCCCCTCACGGCTGCCGTTGGTGCTGCCGTTGGAGTGAAGCGCCAAATAAAAATCGTAACTTCCAGAATTTGCCAGGCGGATGGAGCTGGCGGCGGTCATGCCGGGGGTGTTGCGGGTGAAGCGGATGGTGTTGGCCCGCAGATACGGCTCCATGGCGTCGGCAATTTGGTTCATAAAGTACTCTTCTGAGCCGTTTCCGGTGATATATGGGTTATATTCCTGGGTAGATGGACTTAAAAAATACGCGGCATGGTATTCCCCTCCTGATAATTTCTCAATTTATTATATGGAAAAGTGCGGATATATGTGTTATACTTGGTGAGTTATAATTCCGTCGAAAGGTGAGAAACGCCATGAAAGCTGCACGACCGTACCCCCGGATCATCATCACGCCCAAGGGAGAGCGCGCCCTGACCGGCGGCCACCCGTGGGTCTATGAGGGCGAGGTGCCGGAGCTGTCCGACCCGGTGGAGGACGGCGCGCTGGTGGATGTGGTGTCCCGGAAGGGCAGCTGGCTGGGCTGCGGCTTTTTACAACAGCGCATCGAAAATACGGGTACGGGTGGTGACGCGGAACGCCAACGACGATCCCTCCGGCGACGCGTTCTGGGCGCGGCGGCTGCGCTACGCGTGGGACTATCGCAAAGCGGTGATGGGCGAGACGGACAGCCGCTGCTGCCGCCTTATCTTCGGGGAGGCGGACGGCTTCCCCGGCCTGACGGTGTATCGGTTCGAGTCCGTGCTGGTGGCGCAGGTGCTGAGCCTGGGCATGGAGCGGCATGAAGGCGCGGCTGTTCCCCCTGCTGGCGGACATGCTGCGGCAGGACGGCAGGACATACGGGGCATCTATGAGCGGAACGACGCGGCGCATCCGGGAGCGGGAGGGCATGGCTCAGAGCAAGGGCTGGTTCCGTCTGCCGGGCGAGACGCCGCCGGAGCACGCACGGATGTGGACATCACGGAAAACGGCATCGTGTACACGGTGGACTTTGAGAACGGGCAGAAGACCGGCTTCTTCCTGGACCAGAAGTACAACCGGCTGGCGGTGGCAAAGCTGGCAAAGGGCGGACGGTTCTGGACTGCTTCACCCACACCGGCTCCTTCGCCCTGAACGCCGCAAAGGGCGGGGCGAAGCGCGTGACCGCCGTGGACGTGTCGCAGTTCGCCGTGGACTGCGCGGCGGAGAACGCGCGGAAAAACGGGCTGGACGGCGTGATGGACTGCGTGTGCGCCAACGTGTTCGACCTGCTGCCGCAGCTGGCGGAGCAGCCGCGGAAATACGACTTCATCATACTGGATCCGCCGGCCTTCACCAAGAGCCGCAAAACCATCCACAATGCCATGACGGGGTATAAGGAGATCAATTACCGGGCCATGAAGCTGCTGCCCCGGGGCGGATATCTGGCTACGTGCTCGTGCAGCCACTTCGCGTCGGAGGCGCTGTTCGTAAAGATGCTGCGGGACGCCGCCCGGGACGCGGGCGTGCAGCTGCGGCAGATCGAGGCGCGGCAGCAGTGCGCCGACCACCCCATCCTGTGGGGCGTGGAGGAGACGAATTACCTGAAGTTTTTCATTTTCAGGTGGTATAGCCGCCTGTCAAAGGCCGCGCCTGCGGGCGTGGGGGACAGATTCCCACGCCAGTGACATCGGTCACTGGCTCGGAATGACAGCGCGGCGCTGCCGCGCTGACGGGACGTCGGGGACGCCGTCCCCTACGGGCAGATTCACCGTCATCCTCCGTAGGGCGGGGACCCATGTGTCCCGCCGCGATTCGCGCGGTGCCTGCGATAAACGGCGGGCGGACAGAGTCGTCCGCTACGCATCCTGTCATTGTGAGGAGTACCCCAAGGGCACTTGCTTCGCGGCGCGAAGCGACGCGGCAATCCGTCCTCCCAACCAAAAGAGACGGATTACGCCAGTGACATCGGTCACTGGCTGGGAATGACAGCGCGGCGCTGCCGCGCTGACGGGACACATCGGGGACCCGTCCCCTACAGCGGGTCACCGTCATCCCCGTAGGGCGGGAGGCCCATGTGTCCTGCCGCGATTCGCGCGGTGCCTGTGATAAACGGCGGGCGGACAGAGTCGTCCGCTACGCAACCGCGCGTCATTGCGAGGAGTACCCCAAGGGCACTTGCTTCGCGGCGCGAAGCGACGCGGCAATCCATTGTTTTCCCTGCCCGGAGACGGATTCCCACGC
>VOFG01004113.1_pt1 | contig 40747 bp, 59 predicted proteins | sample 5384171 | NCBI WGS metagenome assembly VOFG01 (sample SAMN12384726, study PRJNA508395) | human gut metagenome | isolation source: healthy gut F | host: Homo sapiens
TGAAATCGTCGGAGAGACAGGGATTGACAATAAATCTTCCTGATATGCTTTCTCCACTGCCTGTTTATGGGAAATACGTTCATTATCTTTCAAAATACCCTGTAACAGCACGTTCCAACTGGCGAATCTGTTTTTCGTCCTTTCCGTTTTATTCCAGATAGGCGGTTGTGTTGATAAATTATTATATCTCCTAAAATTATCCTTTAAAACGGGAAACACAGGCTGTGCCCACCGTTATTTTTCTTGCAATCTTTACCAAATAGGGTATAATAATCTGAATAGCTGCATCTTTTATTAAGGGGTTTTACAATGTTAAGCATTTTTATGAAAAACTGACCGTCAACGAGGCCAAAAATAAAGTAACCACATCCGATAACGCAGTCCTAATTGACTGCCGTCCCAAAGAAGATTATGCGCACGGACATGTAGCCGGTGCCATCAATTTTCCGATCGAAAAAAATCACGGAAGAACGTGTCTGCCGCCGGCTTCCGGACAAAACAACCGGACTGTATATTATCGGAAGTTATTACCACAAACCAAACGTTGCCATGAAGAAATTTAAAAACTCGGTTACAAAAATCTTCACTTCAGCGGATTTATGGAAGAACATCACGGCATGCTGACACGTTAAGATAAACAGGAGACATAAAATGATAAAAACAAATGGATTTCGTGTTCTGGCGATGGTAATGACAACTCTATGGATGGTTACAATAATCCCGGTTACCGTTGTGCAGGCGGCAGACTTTCGTGGACAGGGATTTGATTTATCAAGCTATAATGGAACCGTAAACTGGGGAACAGGTTGCAGAAGCAGACATGGATTTTGTAATGATCCGTACCGGAGAGGGCCGGGCACCGGATGTTGATACCCAGTTTGCGGCAAATTATGATGGTGCTGTTGCTGCCGGGCTGAAAGTCGGTGTGTATCATGTGTGCTGCGTGCGGACTCCGAAAGAAGCCGTGGAAGAAGCAGAGTATTGTCTGGAGATTCTTGATGGAAGGGATCTGGATTATCCGGTTGCCTATGACATGGAGCGCAAGGGCACCTTTGCAGGTGGCAGGAAAATACGACTGCGATTGCAAAGGCCTTTTGTGACACGATCGCCGATGCCGGTTACGTGCCGATGATTTATTCTTCCGCTTCCTTCCTGAACGAAAACTTTGACTGGAAAAAGTTGAAAAACTGTAAAGTCTGGGTTGCATCTTACAGTGATACCAGACCAAAGCTGCCGGTATCTGCAGACTTATGGCAGTATACAAAGAAAGGTTCACTGGGAAGGTGCCAACACCGACAAAGGATATTGTGATCTGGTCTATTCCTATATGGAAGCAACAAGTATTAAGTTCACGAAACCCCACTTACCATGAAAAAAATACGACCGCGCAGGCAACGGTCAAAATAAAACCGAATGGCTGCACGGATCGCAAATCTTTTTACATCTTCCACCCCAAAGGTTGTTGCGGTCAATAAAAAGACCGGTAAGCTGACCGCCAAAAAAGCAGGTAAGGCCACGATTACGGTAACAACCGGAAGTGGCAGGAAAGCGAAAATGAAAGTTGTTGTGAAGTAAATATGCCTGATTGCCCGTGTATCAAATGTGCGGATCATCCGGATCTTCTTCCCCGGATTCTGCCGGCAGTGCTTCGTTCCCTATGATATAAAAAGAGGTGTTTGACACAATAAAATTTATTTCCGACAAAACAACGTACTATTTAAAATAGCCCCGTATTGCTCTATGCGCTTGTTATAAATGAAACTGAAGTTTCCTATAAAGTAAAAACAGGCGGTCGAAACCGCCCGCCTAATCAATTACCATATTCTTTGTTTTCTTCAATAAATGCATTTAAATTTTCTTCCAGGGACAACCCCTCTTTATGTTGACTGAGCAGCCATGAAAAGGTTTCTACATAGCCCTGAGGCTTATTAACGTTTGCACTTAAGTATTCACCTTCTAATGTACTTACCACAAGAGATGCATCTGCAAAATAGATATTCTCCTTCTCTGCAAAAGTCTTCCAAGCGTCTTTATTTATTTCTGCAGTATCATAAAGAGACACTTCTATGGATGCCTCATCCAATACTTCTTTTTCTCCGGAGGGACTAATACTGAAGACCTCGTAATCACATGATGCCATGTCATGATCTACAAGTGGCTTGTATCTCATAAGATAATCTTCCCCATCCTGTTTCACTAGATAATACTGCTCGCCCAACGCATAGTTGCATGGAACTTCCTGCTCAAGCAAGGTAACTCCGTTCTGTTCCACTGAAAGAATTACACTGTTGTCATCTTTTCGTTTTTCTGTGAATACGCTGATAATCTCAGATTCTCCATCATGGTTCAAATCAGATTCCCAGGTATTTTCTTGTGTTACTGGCTCTGTTGATTTCAGTTCCTGTTCTGAACCTTTGGTATTTGCACATGCCGAAAGAGCACAAATAACTAACAAGATTGTCACCAAATATCCTCTTTTTTTTCATAATCACCTTTCCTATTCTATTCTATCTAATAGCTGTGTTTTTTCATCTCTATTATTCTAAAAACAGCAAAATATTTATTATTTCAGCACAGTATATCATATTTAATACTATATTATTATGCATGTTCTGCTCTTAATACAATTCGCAGTATTTTTAATAGCCAATACTGTAACCAAACAAAGAGACGTCTCCCGAAGAATAGTCAGAACCACTATAGTAATAATTTAAAATTTGGCGACAACTATATCCATCCGTAGAAGCAAGTTTCTGTGTTCCATATTGCTGAAGAATACCGCTTCCTTTGGTTCCGCGACTACCGGATGTACCAGCCACATACCTTGGAAAAAATAATTTGCCAGATGAATCCGCCATACCGCTATTACTAATAGAATCAATTGCATTAGATGTTGATGCATACGATGAATTAGGTTTATACATTTGCGTAGATTGAGTAAGATTATATCCTCCGGCACTACTCATAGGAGTTATGGCTCTGTAAATGCCAACCATCTTACGCAATATGCTCCAGCCTTCAATGCCTCGGTATTCCAACTAGGAATCCACTCGTTAGGTAATACGTTCTTCATATAGCTGGTCATCGATACGGTTACTATCGCATTGTTTCCTGTTTTATTCAACTTTACTTTAATTGACGTAGGATATGAATATGTAGAATAATGACTTAACATTGGAGGATCAACTGCCATTGGCATGATTTCACCATTCTCCTTCCGTGTAGCCAATTCAAACCCCTCTGTAAGTATTTCATTTTCTCCATTTACTACAAGCCCTTTTTCGGCGGACTCTAAAACATTTATGGCATCCTTTTTTCATCTTCAGTTATTTTACCATTTGAAATCAATAACGGTTGAACTTTATCCTTAATTAACGAAACAGATGGTCGATTAAATTGAACAACCTTAATATTACCGTCTTCCACAGCTAAAATAATCAAAAAATAGTTGATTCCATTATAGAAAAACTGGTTTTCTTTAGAAACTTCGCAGTTTACTTCCGCAACAAAAGAATAAATCGTTGAACTTGTCTCTAATATAGGATACTCATTTTTAAGCCACTCTTCTTCTGCAATCTCATTTTCTATGGCATATGCTTTTTACCGACGATACTGCATCTACCTGTTTGATGCCATCTTCTATGGAATTATCTGCAAAATAAGAGCGATAATAATCCGCCTCTTGACTACACATTAAATCAGAAAAAGTGATCCAATCCTTATGATTCACAGCATCAAACATTTGATAAATAGCTTCTTTTGCACTTGAAAGATTGATTTCAGATTTCTGTGTTTCCGCAGCCAAAACAGGACAAGTTGATATTAATGTGATACTTAACACTAAAATAATTGACAGCATTTTTCTTATTTTATTCATCCCAATACCTCCATTACTTCAAATTGTACATTACAGTATGCAACTCACAATTATGTCGACTTAATCGTAGCTTTATTATATTCACATTGCACTATATTTGTCAATATCTATATTTACATTAGGTATTGTAGTGAAATAATATATATGGTAAAATGTAGCTACGATTGGATGGTACCAACATGAAAACATTAACAAATAACATAAAAAAAAAGCAGTCATAGAGTTGCTTATCCTAAAGCTTTTATCAGAACAGGATATGTATGGATACCAGATTACGCAGGAATTTCGAAAGCGGAGTAACAGCCTTTTTCTCACTGCTGGAAGGTTCCATGTATCCTATTCTATATCGACTGACAGACAACAACTGTATAACCAGCTATGAGCAAAAAGTCGGCAAACGACAGACGCGCGTCTACTATCACCTTGAATCAGAAGGGGCAAAACGCCTCGCCGAAATGCGTGAAGAGTATGAAACCGCCATTTTCGTTGTCAATTTTCTGTTAGATAGCAAAGAGGGAGATTGTTTTGAAGAACATGAATAAGAGGGAAATTAGAAAATACTGCAAGACGTTTAAACATAAACTTCCTTATGTTCCGAAAGAAAAAAAACGATTTACAGACTCCATCAATACGTCCATTAAAGCTTTTCTCGTTGAACACCCTTTCGCTACATTGGAAGATATCCATAGAGAATTTGGAACCGTTGAAGAATTATGTGAAGAGTACAAAGATCATTTAACACCGGAGCAGATGACCAAAAGTGTACGCCGTACGAAGCTATTGTGTGGATTGGCAGGAATCATTGCAATTGCACTTATTTTGTTCTGTGTATATTTTGTATACGAAGTACGAACTTCTGCTCCGAAAGAAATACATATTTATACGATTATAGAATCAGAAACTCAGGAGGAATAGAAAATGAAAACTAAAGTTAAATTTATAATTTGTTTATTAAGCCTATTGGTTGTAACTTGTTATCCCTGTGCCAAAATACAAGCGCAGAACAACGAGACATATTCCATAACGGAATCATTGCCTAATGGTTATTATGCAACTATATATGTTGAGGTCTCTAATGTCAGTGCACGTTCCTCAATCATAACAGCTTCTAAGGTATATGATATTACAAATTCCTCTAACGAGGTTGTCGCATCTTTTAAATTAACAGGCACTTTTACATATCCATATAATAGTTCTGCAAAATGTACTTCCGCAACATATTCTACAAAAATTAACGATTCCAAATGGTCATTTAGCAACTGCTCTGCATCCACGTCAGGTAACTCAGCGATAGGATGTTTTACTGCTAAGAATAAGATAGCCGGAATTACAATTTCAACAATCGAAAAATCTATAATACTTTCCTGTGACAAAAATGGAAATATTTCCTGATTTTCTTGAGATGTAAGTACAATCTGTAAAAGGTCGTTAAATTCAGATTTTGTTTTTTTTAAAATGCTCATTACATATCTAATCATACTTTATAAGGCAAAGAGACTATGTTTGTAATTACAAACATAGTCTCTGGAAGGTGCCAACACCGACAAAGGATATTGTGATCTGGTCTATTCCTATATGGAAGCAACAAGTATTAAGTTCACGAAACCCACACTTACCATGAAAAAAATATGACCGCGCAGGCAACGGTCAAAATGGGACCGAATGGCTGCACGGATCGCAAATCTTTTACGTCTTCCAACCCAAAGGTTGTTGCGGTCAATAAAAGACTGGTAAACTGACCGCCAAAAAGCTGGTAAGGCCACGATTATGGTAACAACCGGAAGTGGCAGGAAAGCGAAAATGAAAGTTGTTGTGAAGTAAATATGCCTGATTGCCCCGTGTATCAAATGTGCGGATCATCCGGATCTTCTTCCCCGGATTCTGCCGGCAGTGCTTCGTTCCCCACAGTCTCTTTTGGCAGTGCTTCGTCCACCACAGTATCTTTCCGCAGTGCTTCGTCCACTACAGCCTCTTCCGGCAGTGTCTCATCCCCTGCAGCCGCATCCGGCAACGTCTCGTCGGATACCTCTTCATCCACAATATCCTCACTCTTTTTGAAACCGCTCCAGAAACTGTTGTTTCCACGTTTCCCATTTCTGCAGTCTCTTCCCCTGTTTTTCTAAGCGCACTTCCTGTTTCTGTTGGATTTTCAACAGTTTTTCGGACTCTTTTTTTCTGCAGACGATCCTGTCGCAGTTCCTCTTTGCCTGCTGCTTCTGATTCTTTTTTCACCTGTTTCTTTGCAGACCGCTCGATACTGCGAATCATGCTTTTGGCATCTCCCACCCTGCGGCGTGCACTGCGGTACGGATCGTATAAAAAAGTAAGAAGCCGTTGTCAGTGCAAGCAGGAAAAGTCCGACGGCCAGACAATAGGGCAGTGCACGTTCGTAATAAGAATAGTGCAGTTCACAACCAATAAACAGGATCAGCATCCCCGGAAAAATCAACGCAGAAAACACATCACAGACAAACTGCCAGAACTTCGGGCACTGTTTTTATGTACCAGAATGGCTGCCTGTACTCCGGTAAAAACATAAGTACAAGGCATGTCTGGGAAGCGATGCCATGCAGATACCCGGCAAACACACACAACGCCAGCGAAAAGAAAACCATTGCCAGTGCATAGCCCCTGCGGTACGCATAGCCGTATTCCGCATGCCCTCCCGTTTGTCTGCGCTCAGGTCATGCATTTCATACACGCGGTCGTCCACACGCGCTTTCATATCTTCCCGGTATCTCCGCCCCTCTTTTGCATGTGCCATATTCTGATCCATGTCTTCATCGAGTTCCTGCAGCATCTGCTGCTCCCGCAGGATCTGCTGCAAAAAGCTGATCTTCCTGCGCCCGGCGTTTTTCCAGTTCCTCCCGGATCCATGCCGCTTTCTGTATCTGAAGACTGTTTTTCGTCAGCGATTCCTCTTCTATCTGCTGTTCTCTTTCGATCTGATCACTCATGGTATTGTCCACCTTTCTTTTTCCATCATAAATGGAATACATTTATTTGTAAAGTTTTGTTCCAGTATTTCATATATTACAGAACTTTTCTTCTCTTAATGTTATAAATATTCCATGTATTACAGAACTTTTCTTTCACTTTTTGTTTTAATTTCCCTGTTTTTTGATATGCTAATGCATTAGAAAGATACTTTATAAAATACAAATTAGCAGGGAACTCTATGCATATAAATCTAAATGCCATGGGCACACGCATGAAAAGACGCAGAAAAGAATTAAAAATGAGTCAGGCAGAACTGGCAGAAAAAGTAAATGTTTCCAACAATCATATTTCTTCGATTGAAACCGGAAAACAGATTCCAAGCCTGACAACATTTGTAAAAATCTGTGAGCAGCTAGATACCACTCCCGATTTTCTTTTACTGGGAAGCCTGCACACGGACAATCTCCCGAAAAATATTTATGATTCTCTTGCCTTGTGCAACAAAAAAAGACCTTCCATTGATTCAGGATATTGTAGAAAATTTTGTTTCCAAGCGGGAGTAATAATTAAGGACTTTGCATGATGCAAAGCCCTCTTGTGTTTCCCTTTCTAAAGGATAATTCTAGGACACATAAAGTGTGGTAATTTTATGGGTGGATTGCTATGTATGGCAGTCCACCTTTCTAAGAATCTTCGGGAAAATATAAGTGGAATATAAGAATTGTGCATGGTACAATAGAAAGAGAAAATTAGATTGATCGAGCTTAAAGCTGGGATACTTCTTGTTCGAAGGACAAGAAGGTTGAGTTGAGAAAGATTATAACCATCGGGAGATATAAACTCAAAGTTATTTGGTAAGGTATTAGATACTTTTTTTGTACGAGGCGATTTTTATTCCCGAATGTGTTTTCTGCACCATCCAAAGATATTATTAACCAGCCAGATTTGCAGGTATATGTAAAAGACTTTGGTAAGAATAAGGGAGACTTATGTTTGGTTGCTCAAGTTAGTGATAAAATTGTTGGTGCTGTATGGGTTCGGATTATGAATGATTACGGGCATATAGATAATGAAACACCGTCTTTTGCAATTTCACTTCTTAAAGAGTATAGAAACTATGGTATCGGAACAGAATTAATGAAACAGATGCTAATGAAATTAAAACTAGCAGGATATAAATAAGCATCATTATCTGTTCAAAAGATGAATTATGCTGTCCGTATGCATAGGAAGGTAGGATTTGAAATCGTTGATGAAAATGATGAAGAATATATTATGATTTGTAAATTATAGGCACTTGTAAATGCCGGTTTAACAAATTAAAAGGAACTTTCACATTAACTAATTTTACCACACTCCCACGAGTAGATTTTATCTGCCCGTGGGAGTACTTTTTTCAGCTTAGTGATTTATCTTACAGCAGCCATGATACAAAATATTCAGTCAGACCGAAAAGCCAATCCTCCAGCTCACTACATTGATATCCACTGGAATATACCTTACGGCAATCAATGCCAAAGTTACGCTGACAATACATAAGGCAAGGTTGCTGCGGTATTCTCTGCGAAAAACACATTTACCTTATAGGTGGTCTGTCCTTTTCTTTTGGTAAAAGAGGACATCGCCCTGCTCCTTACTTGCTGTCTGCTCCATAATAATTTCACCTCCTCCTTGAAATGCAAACATATGTTTGTTATAATTGAAGTATCTTTGATGGACTGCGACAACGGATAAGATAAATCTTCATGGAATACGGACGATGTGCAGATGATGTTTTCTTTTATGCTTACAGATGAAAAGTCCTCGCTGAAGGTATGTAAACACTGCGGATAAGCCTTTGTTGCCAGCAGACCCAACAGCGTATTTTGCAGTGGTAAATGTAAAAACCGGTATAATGTGTATAAGAGCCGGGCTAAGGATAAAGACAACACTAACTAATTCATCTGCTATAAGAAAGAAGGCTGATTATGAATACAGATATTACAAAGCAAATGGAAATGGTACTGTACAGAACCGAAGATGACAATGTAACGGTCAGTGCCTTGATAAAAGATGAAACGATATGGCTGACACAAAAAGCTATGGCTGAATTGTTTGGTATTGACAAATCGGGCATCAGCCGCCATTTAGCAAAGATTTTTGAATCCGGTGAACTGGATGAGGAAGTGGTTGTTGCAAAAATTGCAACAACCACTCAGCACGGAGCAATGCAGGATAAAACGCAGACTATTCCTACCAATTATTACAATCTAGATGCCATTATTTCCGTTGGTTACAGAGTAAACTCCATTCAGGCAACCAGATTCCGTATATGGGCAACCAGTATTTTGAAGGAATATATGATAAAGGGCTTTGCTATGGATGACGAACGCCTGAAGCAGGGTAAAACAGCTTTTGGAAAAGACTATTTCCGTGAATTGCTGGAAAGAGTTCGCTCCATCCGTGCCAGCGAACGCAGAATATGGCAACAGATAACGGATATATTTGCCGAGTGCAGCATTGATTACAATAGAGATTCTGATACTGCATATCATTTTTATGCAACCATACAGAACAAATTTCATTATGCCATTACCGGTAAAACAGCGGCTGAAATCGTCTATAATCAGGCTGACCACACCACCAAATGAGGAAAATATGGGCTTGACCACATGGAAAGGCAATGCTGAGTGTGCTTGGCAGTTCCAGACATCCGTCAGGGTCTCAAGCAGACAAAGGAGATTTCCTTGTAATCTGCCGGGATTTCTTCGGTTCCGTCCAGATGATAATATTCATAATACACTCTGTTTTTGTCCTGTACTTCCTTGTAGAAATTGCGATGGTAAAGTTCACCATACTGCATCCGGCTTTTAAGCTGTTCTTTTCTGGCGGTTTTCAGTATTTCAGTCAGAGTATTGCCAAAATCAACAATCCTTACTTTCTTTCGCTTGGTCGGTCCGATGATGTTTATATGTTTTGTGCCATCATAGCGGATACTTCTTTTTAATGGTCAGGCATTGTTCTTCAAGATTGATGTCCTGCCATGTCGATCCGCAAGCTTCACCGATACGAAGTCCCGCATAGTATGCAATCTGGATTGGCAGAATTGCAGGTGGATTCTTTACTTTGAGGTATTCCATCAGTTTCTCATAATCTTCGTGGGAAATAGGCTGTATGCCTTCTTCTGCTTCATCATCTGAGAATAAATCCACATCCTCAGCCTGTTTTTTCAGCTTAATATACTGCATGGGATTAAAAGTAATCAACTGTTTTGGAAATACTGCAAATCGGAAAGCCTGATGTAATACTGCGGAAAAGGAATGGATATAATCTTTGCTGTATCCTTTTCTCACTTTTCCATCTGGAAATTCACCACCAAATGTAAGTAGGTCAAGAAATGCCTGTAAATGTTCAGCAGTAACCGTTTTTAATTTGCGTTCTGCAATCGGATGTTTCTTGATACAACGGATTGCACCAAGATAATTTTCCACTGTACCATTGCTGAGTGTTCCGACTTTCAGTTCTTCTTCCGCCCACATATCAAGAAGTTCTCCTACAGTAAGATTATCTGTCTTTGCGACAAATTTCTTGCTTTCGTAATCATCCATTGCCTGACGGAGCAGTTTTTCCGTTTCACTTTTACTTTCTGTTCCAGCGTATTCTTTCTGAACCAGATTGCCGCTTGCATCTTCTACATAGAAGCGGTAGTACCATTTCTTTCCTTTTTTTCTTACAGATCCTTTTGCCATAATCGTGTGTCTCCTTTCGATATCAGACAATCGGAACTGATGAAATGCTTCTTGCGTGTAAGTATATCATAACTCCGGTTGTCGTTCTATACCGAATCGGAATCCTCATACAAAACTTCTGATAAAAGATTTTCAAGCCTTTGTTCTGCCATTTCCGGTTTCTTGGAATAAAGCCTTACGATATCTGCCATGTCGTTAAAGGCATTAACAGTGTGGGTGATCTCCCGGAGAAACATAATCTCGTTATATTCATCATTCGATTCATCCAGAAACAGGTTATATTGCTTTAACATCAACAGCAGTAAATCTTTGGAAAAAGCATCTTCCTTTTTACTAAGGTCGAGAGGTAACTGTTTGAGAATATCGCCCATTGCATCACGAATCTGTAATTCTTTCTTATCCGTAATATCGGTTTCGTATTCATCGGTTTCCCCTCTGAGCCATTCAATAGATACATGAAGTGCTTCCGAAAGACCTTCCAGCACCATCTTTTTGGTATTGTCAATCGAACCATTCTCATAACGCAGGATGGTGGAAGCGGTAACTCCCATCTTCTCTGCAACATAAGGCTGTGTCAGATTTAATTCCAGACGACGCTGTTTTGCCCTGCTGCCTATCAGCTTGCGTAGTTCTTTATCTTTCATGCTGATTGCCTCCTTTTTTTTCGGTATGTATGAATTATAGCATGTACCTCACATAATTGCAATATGCAATACTGTAATTATCTTTATAATTTCGTAATGCTTGACAATAAGATATAAACGCGATATACTGACAGCACAAAAAAAATTGCATAATGCAATTTGACAGGAGGTGACAAGATGACGGAAAGAAAGATTGCATTATCCATTGAGGAAGCAGCCGACCATACAGGAATTGGCAGAAACACTTTGAGAAAGTTGGTTGAGTGGGAAAAACTTCCGGTTCTAAAGGTTGGAAGAAAAGTTCTTATTAAAACTGACATTCTGGAAAAGTTCATGGAAGCCAACGAGGGGCGTGATCTGAGGGATAAAGGGAATGTAAAAGCTGTTACAAGAAATGTGGCAACTTTAAAAAGGCGGCTTCCTACGAAACCGCCAAAGGTTCTATCAGACCGAAGCCATGATATACCTACACGCAAGAGGATTATACCATGTGCTTCTCCTGATATGCAACCGGGAACTAATGTTTATCTTGTCGGAAAAACATCGACAAGATAATGCTCCGCAAGGATGCACCACGATTCTGATTGGAATTATGTCAACAGAGCTGACCAGAATCGTGTGCCAAATCTTAGCAGAGCAAGATTTGATTATAAGAGAAAGGATGAAGACGATATGGCGAAATCAACAAAGACTTATGAAGAAAGAATACGTGCATTAGAGAAAAAGGAACAGGAAAGCATCGAAGCTACCAAAAAAGCTCATTGCACAGCGAAAGGAACTGGAAAAGAGAAAGAAAGCCGAGGAAAGTAAAAAAAACGAACCCACAGGCTCTGTCAGATTGGTGGGGCGGTGGAATCGGTTCTTGGCTGTCCGATTGAGGAGGAAGATTTACCAAAGTTGATAGGCTTCTTAAAAAGGCAGGAAACAAACGGAAAGTTTTTCTCAAAGGCGATGCAGAAAGAGCCACTTACAGATATGGAGGAAGTGTAATGGCGGAGGGAGTGGTTTTTCCATTCCCTTCATTGCCTTTGAATGAAGGGCGCACTTATGGACAACCAGAGGTCGTCCTTATAAGTTTGCCACAAGTGGCAACCGGTCTGCGCTTACGCTTGCCGGGCTCGTTCCGTCGGCGGGGCTTTCAGCCAGACCTGCTCATGCCGCAGGGGGCACTCTTGCAGGGCGTTCCGACAGCTTCACTCCTGCCAAACCAGAAGAAGATGCTGTCGGAAATCAATGCCGGATACGGCAGAAAGGGGAATCGTATCATGGCGATATTTCACTTTACAGTAAAGATTGTCGGACGCAGTAAAGGAAAATCTGTCATATCCGCATCTGCATATCTTAACGGAGATGTAATGAAAAATGAGGAAACAGGCAGGATCAGCTACTACACTTCCAAAAAGGAAGTCGTCTACACCAGTCTGATGATGTGCGAAAATGCACCTCCTGAATGGCTGCATGTACCGGAAGAAAATATAAAAAGGTTTCAACAGTCTATCCGTTATAAAAGAGCAGGATGATAAAGATGCCGCACTGGAAAAAGTTTAAAATCACATTTCAGAAACAGCGTCTATGGAATGAGGTATTGAAGATAGAAAAAATGCAGATGCACAGCTTGGACGCTCATTTGCATTTTCCCTGCCGAAAGAATGGAGCAGACAGGAACAGATTGATTATACGACCGAATATATTCAAAAGACTTTCGTGGACGAGGGAATGTGTGCCGACTGGAGCATACACGATAAGGGCGACGGGAACCCACATGTGCATTTACTTGTAACCATGCGACCATTCAATCCAGATCACTCATGGGGCAACAAAGAAGTCAAGGACTGGGATTTTGTCAGAGATACTGACGGAAATATCGTGGTTGATGAATCCCACCCGGACTGGTGGCAGGATAAGAAAAATCCTGACCGGCATGGAATCCGTATTCCGGTACTTGATGAAAACGGAGTACAGAAAGTCGGGGCAAGAAACAGAAAACAATGGAAAAGGGTTCTGACTGACGCTACCGGATGGAACAATCCAAAGAATTGTGAGTTATGGCGAAGCGAATGGGCAAGGATGTGTAACCGACATTTATCCATAGACAATCAGATTGACCACCGCTCTTATGAAAGACAGGGCAAATTAAAAGTCCCTATGATTCATGAGGGTGCGGATGCAAGAAAGATTGACGAAAAATATCTCACCGGACAGATAAGGAAAGGTTCATGGAAGGTTGAGGAAAACCGGATGATAAAAAAACAAAATGCACTGTTACAAAAGGTAATTGCAACCTTTGGTAAGGTATCCGGTGCATTGTCGATGTGGAGGAGTGGTTGAATGACATTAGAAGAAAGCAAAGAAGTAATGCCCATGATGGAAGCAATGATTACACAGATAGAGGAACAGCAGAATATCATGGCAGAGATGCTTCAGGAAATACAGGAAAAGGACGAGAAGCTGATGTGCTTTCAGGAGCAGGAAGAACGATTGCAGCAATTAGAGAAAGAATTGTCAGAGCTGCTACAAATCTTACCGGATACAGAAGAACTGTTGATGCTTCTGGAAGAAAAGACAGACCAGATACAGAAACTCACAGACGAAAATCAGCAATGGCAGGAATTGGCACAGAAATTAAACAGCGAGAACCGGACTATTGCAGAAACAGAACAGCGAATTACTGAACTTGAACAGCAATTAGAGAAAGGAAGGTTGATTGATGAACGAATTAAGAAAACTCAAAGAGCGACGATCAACTGGAAGAGTTGCTTCTGCTGACAGAGCAGATGCAGGAAGAACTCGACCAGAAAGACCGGACTATCAGGGAACTGAAAGTGCAGCTCGACGAATCGCTGACCTTGAACGAGAAGTTAAACAGCGAGAACAAAACAGAGAACATTCAAGCCTTAAAGAACGACTTGAGGAAAACAAAAGAATTGTTGCAGAGCGAGAAAGAGAAAACACACACCGTCCAAGCCATGATAGAGGAATGTCGAGATAAGCAGAGACAGGCAGAACAGGAACGGGATTATGCACTCTCCCATCAGAAAAAAGTAGAGATACCGGTTGAAAAGCCGGTACTCTATCAAAAGTGCGGGAATTGTAACCAGACAGCTTATCTGAAAGCTAAGGAAAAGTATGATACACAGAGAGAAAAACTGGCAGGCAGATATAAAACAAAAACAGCCATGTATGAAGCATTGATGTTTCTGCTGATATGGTATTCCGTATCAACTACTCTTTTTCAGATGATACGGTCAAAAATATTTATTTCTGATTGCGTGGTATTCTTTGATACAATCGCAACTTTCACACAGACCATTGCTGGCTGGGTTGTACTGGTAGGAAAGAACGTGGCACAGATTAGTGATGGAATATCCAATCCTGTCGTTGCTGGAATTATATACTGGCTGATAAGAATACTGATTTGCGGTGGATGTCTGGTGGGTGTGGGAATACTTTTGGCATTCATAGGGATGAAGATTGCAGGGCTATATAAAAAATACTGTTGGGACATAATTACTGTACTGGTGATACTTATAAGTATGGCAATAGCTATCTACTTCGCAGATTGGATAAAGGAAGTATTGCCAATCAATCTGCTATTTCTCTTATTATTCGTGCAACTGGTATATGTTGGAATCAGGTGGTATGTAAAGGGATGGCGGGAAAACAGAGGTTATGGTGATGGAAAACTTGAACCGAAATGACAACCTGTGGCATTTTTGGAGAGACTGGTACGGATTCAGAAATTGACAAATGGCTGGGAGAGAATGAAAGAGGATAAAGAAAAAGAAGATAAAAAACAGAAAATATGATTGCTATAGAAGCGACAACTAAAAATAAGGTAGGTTTTGATACATATGCATAGTATCAATTTCTATAATTTTGAAGAAACAGGAAAAGGAAGCAGTAAAAGAGCACAGGCAAGACGAAAATCTGTACAAAACGAATATCTAAATAGCCAGATGGCGGCGGCAGCATATGAGAGAAAAGCAGTATTATTTTACCGGATAATCCTGTTATACTGTAGGCTCATCTTTTGACAGGAAAGCATAAGAATACAGGTAAGATATTTTTCGGGAGGAAGGATAAGAAATGGAAATAAACAGTAATCATTCTACATATGGTGCGGCATTTCGTCAAAAACCAATTTTTTTCATGTCAGGGAAGGAAACAGTGGCATATTTTGAGGGAAAGGTTAAGAAAAATATGACACTTCAAGAGGATACCTGTACACTTGGCAGCAATGACACTTATCGCAGACAGCATACTACTTATGAGGTTTCTGACAAGAAGGGAAGTACATTTCTGGATCTGGATTTTCTGATCAAGGACGAAACCAGCAGTCTGAAACGAAGTCTCAGCGATAAAAGGATGTGGATTTCTACAACTTTTCCATCCCCTTTAACCGGACGATACAGAATTACTTCGGTGTCCAAATCTATATGGACATGCCGGAAGGCTGCGATTATGACCTCACCTTATATGATGAATATGGCAATCAGGTCGGAAAGGGCAGAATGGGATGGGGAAGGACGGAAAACACTGACCATCGAACTGGGATACAAATACCAATAAATATTGTATCAAAATAGAAAACAAAAATGGGGAAGAAGTTTCTCCGCATGATTATTATAAAATCAGTTTCAAGGTTACGGAAAATAAAGAACAGGAAAAGACCGATGCCATAAAGGGAGGCATTCGGGAACCTTCACGGTGCATACAGCCGGAAAGATGAAAATTGGAGGGAATGCCTCGACAAATATAATGAAGTCCTGATGGATACAGAGAAAAATTATACAAAAGAAATGGAGAAACTCCACCAGAAGCAGTTTGAAAGTCTGCCGGAAGAAAAAAACAATACAAAGGCGGGCGCACAGTGGATGAATTGTTGCAGGACATGGCAGAAGGAAAGACACTGGATGATGCGGAAACGGAGTATGTGAAGATTTTTGCAAACCTGAAAGATTTTAAGAAAGCACAGCAGAAGGCGGAACTGAAAAATGATTTTTCCGAGGATTTTGTAAAGGATCTGGAAAGCAAAGGTATCTCCGTGATGAGCTGGAGGGAATGCAGATAAAGATTGAAAGCAATGGGAATGTAACAGTGAGCGGTATCGAAGATAAGGAAGTCTGGGAGCAGGTTCAGAAACTGGTAGAGGAAAAGTACAGTGACCGGATGTATCAGTATTACACAGGAATTGCTGACAGTGTGGGAAATCTGTCGTCCAATACCTATCAGTATGCCACGGATGTGCAGGAAGTCAGGCGTTACTTAAAAGGGGTTACGGGAGAAGATATTTCTCTGGAGAACCTTTACCTGACACCAGACGGAAAGATTGGCGGGCTGCCGGGAAAAGCTGCTGATCTGATCAACAAAACAAAGGACAACGCCAAGATAGAGCGGATAAAGGATGCATTGATAAATATCATAGGACATAACCGGATAAGTGGTGATCTGGGGATTCCTGATTTTACTGCGGAGTTTCAATTCAGCAATGGAGCGTTCTCTGTGGCAGACAGTGGTTTTACGGTGGATATGGCGGCATTGGATAGAAGGCTGACGCCCCAACCGCATGATAACATGTATTCGGATATGTATGAGTACAGTTTCAGAAAAGTATTATGATTATGAAAAGTAATTATACACAAGGAGAATGAACAGATGGTAAAAACTCGCACAGTAGAAATGCAACCGCAGCTTGTGGGATATGATTTTAAGAAAAAAGGTTTACCCACTGATAAAAATATTGCAGTAGAAAATAGTAAAGTTTCCAATGATTATTTCTGGAAAACCAATAAATATACGGATCAGGATGTGTTGGGAAGAACACTGGATCTGACGGCACTTATCAATAAGCCGGACGGATATTTAAAGGGAAATTTATCGGATACGGAAGATGTGGACTATTACGAATTCAATATTACAGAGTACCGGGCATTAAGTTTTGCGAAGGATACCTATAATAGGGATATTACTATCACTTTAGATCATATACCGGAAGGCTGTGATTATGAGATGGTTTTGTATGATGAGGAAGGCAATCAGGTCGGCATTGGGAAAGAGAATGGAAATGGCGGTCTTAGTATTACCATACCGAACTGGAATTGGGACAACACGGGTTATACCGTAAAGGTACAGGCAAAGAACGGTTCGACGGTAAAACCGGATGCCGAATATCATCTTTCTTTCCAGACAACGCAGGCGGATAAAAGCCATGGAGCTTATCAGGAAATGGCAGAGGTTCAGAAATATGAAGGGACAGTCCGGAAGCAGATGAAGGAAGGCTTAACCGATACTGAGGAAATGCGTGCAATTAAGGAAATCCGGCAGAAGTACAAAGCTTATTATACAGAGCAGATGGAGAAACTGCATCAGAAACAGGCAGAAGATGTTATGCAGGGTGGGGCAGTGCCGGATGATGAGCAGATTCATAATTTACTGGAAAAAAAGCAGCAGGAGGAGAACTGACGGAACAGGAAAATGCTCTTTTAAATATCTTTTGTACTGCAGCAGAGCTGGATCGTGCGAATGCAAGTGCAAAAATGAATACCACAGTAAAAGATAGGATATCTGCTGATCTGCAGGAAGCGGGAATTGATATTTCAGATTCCACGTTTTCCATAAAAATTGGGGCGGATGGTCAGGTAAGTGTGGACGGTATTCGGGATCATGCAATGAAACAGAAGATAGAGAATGTTCTGTCAAAGTATTCGGATGAGCTGATGGATATTTATTTTTGCACGGATTCAAAAATACAGGAGTTGTCAGATAAAGAAAAATATCTGTTGCAAGCTGCGGTGGATGTGGGAAAATTTTTATATAAGGCATCTGGCGGCAGCGTATCGCTTGGAGACCTCTCCGTGGAAAATACAGCGATACATGGTCTGCCGAAAACACTGGATGATCTGTTGAATAATCCAGGCGATAACCTGACCTATCAGGATTATGCAAGCGATATCCGGGAAATTTTAGCATATAACCGGACACAGCACAAAGATATTATGTCCGGGTTGAATGTACAGTTTGTCATAGCAGACGGTACATTTCAGATAAAAGATTAAAGTTTATAATGGAGTATTCAATAAAACCCAAGTGATTGGGAGGGAGAATCATGAGAATAGAGAATGGTTACTTACAACAAAGTATGTTATGCAGTAAAAATAATAGAAATGTAGTAGGAAATTTTTCTGATGCATAAATAAAGCCCAAGAGTGTATAAATAATAAGATTAGCACAAGGGATTCCTATGTAAACAGTACAGATTATAGTAACTTTGGAATTTACACAAAAAATAGCATATCTCAAGATGTTGAATTACCAATAGAAACAGAAAGATATAAAATCGAAGATGCTACATATGTAAATGGAGTAGCAGCATATGAGATTGTAGATAAGCAGACAGGAAAAGATTTTTATATAAGAGAAGATCAATTAGCAATTCAAAGAGATGAGAAAACAGGAATGGAGTTCCTGATTAATATGGATCAGCCATTTTCGTATAATGTAACCATGACAAGTGAACTGAAAAATCTTTTGAATGATTTGTCTGACAAAAGAAATATTGATATAAAGGAAATACCGCTACAGGGGGATTGGTAGTAAACCGTGATTCAAAGACAGGGTTAAATTATTTGTCGATAAAAGGAAATGAGGCACAAGGAGTTTCGGTAATCATAACATCCGATAAAGATATAGAAACGCTGAATAAATTAGCCGATGAATTTCAAAAATATCCGGTAAGTTCGCAACGGTCTACGGCAGGATTATATGCTTTACTTGAGATATCAGGAAATCTGAAACGCGAAAAAGATGGTTTTACATTTTTGACTCCTAATGGAATTACATATATTCCGTATGATGGTGATTTCAGCAAAGCATGGGAAATTGATATGCCGGGTTCCTGTTATGCTACTGCCAGAAAATGTTTGGCGACAGAAAATGATTGTGCAGACATAAGTGCATGGACAAAAATTTGAAAGGAATAAAGATATATTATGGTGATAATTATGGCGCCACTCAGGAAAATAATGTATATAAAGTTGATGATTTAGGCAGATATTATATGTTTGCATAAGATATATATACAAGTATGAAACTATAAAAATATAGTATGTTTTATGTGGTAAAAAATATTGTATTTATGAGACTTTTGGTATTTCATAAATACCTAAGAAAAAAATAAAGTAGAGGAGAGTGTATATTATGAATATTGATTACAGTCAGTTTTACAGAGGAACAACGAATATTCCCTCATATGGGAATGGTACATATAAGAAAGACACCCTTGTAAAGTATGAATTTAACACTACAGATGAACATGGCAATAAGATTATGGACAAGATGTCAAGGGAAGAAACCCTGCAGGCGATGAAGGACATCGGTTCGCAGTATGGAGATGCGGTTATTGTTGAATTTTCGGGAGATGGAATGGCTGCACTTGTGGAAAACAAGAAAGGTATAGTGGATGCCAATGTAACACAGGAGCAGCGGGAATCAATGGAGGCGAGAAATGCAGCGTTCCAAAAAGAAATTACGCAGGTTGATAACTCACTAGAACTTCCGGCATATTCCGGAATGTATGGTGCAGACAAGGCGGTTGCATCTGCGGTAGAGAACTGCAGCAAAGAGGAACAGGGATTTGTGTATGATATCATCCGTCAGAATTTCCTTGTCGGAAATACTGGCTCTATGACAGAGGAAGAACGGCAGGCAAATATTTCACTTGGTATGAAAAAGCGGAATATGCGGCAGAGAATTTTATCCCGGAAGATAGCAGAAAATCATTTTTGGAAGCAATGGAGTCTATCGCAAAGCTTGCGAGCGCAGGAAAAGCTGACAATAACGGAAATATGGACTATGGAGTAGGGAAAGGTACACATATCTTGGACATGGTAGCAATCTTGTAAAGACTACAAATGCGCTTGATATGATGAGGACGCAATGGACGGCAGTGCATAGGGCACGATGGGATATAGTCGGAGAAGATTAGTCAAAGCTGGAAAGAATATAAAGACAGAGAGAATAAAGCGGCTTTTTGAAGAGATGCAGAAAGTGTTCAGAATAATAATCCTAATTTTTTATCTATTTGGAGAAGCTAAAAAAAGTTATAAGCTCGGAAAATGGAAATAACAACAATAAAGTGTAAGACTAGGGACACTTGTTACCAATATTATGAAATGCTATCTATCAATCCAGACGAAAAAGGATAGAAAAGAGAATAGCGGTCAACCCGCATACCCTTTGCGGAAGTGGTGCAATACGCAAAGGATCATTATGATTTAGTGGAAATCAATCCTGCCGCAACAAATTGGATGGCAATACCTATAATGGCATCAACACAAATAGCAAACAATATAAGGCTTTGAAAGAAAAGGGCTGGTTATCAGGTATTATGCAAAATGAAGCCATGATGTCATCAGAAGAAAGAATGATATATGAAACATTCGGTGGAAGAGATACCATTATTAATTAATAATCTGATGAAGCAATTTGATTCAGATGGTGATTTGCTGAATGCAAATGGAGTGGCAGGAATGGATGTTACCGGCAAAGGTACATCGTGGCAGCAACTCACGAAGTGTATCTGAGGAATATCGTCAAAAGATGTTTGATAATGTAAAGAAAGGAATTTATTCAGGAAAATGGTCTTTCAAATGGTGATACAAGTATAAATATCAATGCTGTTTCTGTGTGGATTGTATTCTGCAAATATTGTTCTCATCGTATAGAATCTCCTTATCATTCAATCAGTCATTTTTCAAAAAAATCAGAAGCATTTCAATCAGTTCACCATAACAGTTATTAAATTCCTAAAACAGGTTTTCGGAATTTTTGCCATGCTGAAAGTTGAATTGTTTTTAAACATCGTTATTGGTTCATTCATAGGAATTTTTATTGGTGAGATGGCAAATATGTCTGGTGGTCAGAGTTATTGGATGGTGGAATCATAATCTCTTTGCGTTAGGTATGTTTATCTTCTTAAAGCCGGGCTTAATATGGAAATTAACAGAAGAATGGAAATCTTATCGTGCAGATGAACCATCTGAGTTCTATTTGAAAGCCACAAAAATCGGTGGTGCTTTATTTGCCCTATTTGGAATTATTATGATTATGCTTCCATTTATTTTGGAGTGACAATTTCAAGTTTGTAAGGAACAGAAACTTTGAAGTTATAGGAGATTAAATATGATTTGGCAACAGGATATACAGGACGCTATTTTTAAACATATAGCAGAACAAATGAAATGTAGTGTAGATGAATTACATTCTGGTGAAACTAATTTTATCATGGACGAAACTGTTTCAAAACGCTATGTAAAAATTCTTAGTGTAGGTGATACAAATGTTGTAACAGTATCTAAAAATATTTATTCGGAGGCTATGAGATGCCTTCGTGGAAAAAAAACAGAGATGAGTTGTATGAGAGCGATTTTTGTATTTGGTCAAACATTGCATTATGTTCCGGATTTAAGTCAAATGACCATATTACCTTATACTAATGATTTTACATTTGAATTACTGGTTAGTGATGAAATTCAAAAATTGCGAGGAATACATGGTTTCGATAATTCATTATCATGATAATATTCGATTGGGATAGAATTGATAACGATAGTTATTTAAAGGGAATAAGGCTTTTAAGGGAATTCAAAAACTTGATTTCAATAAAGCAGTTACTTTTTTTGTTGGAGAAAATGGCAGTGGTAAATCCACTTTGTTGGAAGCACTTGCCGTAGCACATGGTTTTAATCCTGAGGGTGGAACAAAGAATTATGTTTTTTCTACGCATGATACACATTCAGAATTATGTGATGCGATAAGAATTGCAAAAGGCTATCGGAAGGAAAAGTGGGGTTATTTTCTTAGGGCTGAAAGTTTTTATAATGTTGCAACGAAGGAAGAAGAATATGCAGATCTCGCGCATCCTTCTGCCAAATATCATGAAAAATCACATGGAGAGAGTTTTCTCGCATTAGCGCAGAACAATCTGCATCCAAATGGCTTGTATCTTTTTGATGAGCCAGAAGCTGCATTATCACCGCAGAGACAGCTTACATTGTTAATACAAATATACAGATGTGCAAAAGAGGGAGCACAATTTTTTATAGTTACACATTCGCCTATTCTGTTAGGCATACCGGATGCAGATATCTATTGTTTTGATGATGGAAGCATACATTTATGTGAATATGAAGAAACAGAGAGTTATCAAGTGACAGAAATGTTTATAAATAGGCAGATGCTGTTGGATAGATTATTAACAGATTAAATAATAAAGACCAAGAAGATGGAAGTAGAAGAAAACACAAAAATAATTTTTTTATATGAAAGGCTGGTTGCAGAATGTCAAAACAAAATATTTATGATAATGATTTATTTTACGAAAACTTCGAGAAAATACGTAGCAAAGAAATCAATTTTAATGATATTATTGAGACACCAATAATATTAGGAATGATACCTGAACTATATAAAAAGAAAGTATTAGATATTGGATGTGGTATGGGGCAACATGCACTTCAATATTCAAAGAAAGGGGCGTTATCCGTTCTTGGAATTGATATATCGGAAAAAATGTTAGCATATGCAAGAAAAAATAATGCTGCCTCTAATATTGAATACAGAAGACTGGCTTTTGAAGAATTGGATGATTTAGAGGAAAAGTTTGATGTTATTACAAGTTCATTGGCTTTTGATTATGTAGAAAATTTTGAAAGACTTATGAAACAGATTTATAGTCACTTGAATGAAAATGGCAAATGTGTTTTTTCGATGTCACACCCAATAAGTACAGCATATGATGGGACTTTTGACAGATATACCAGAGCAGAAACTGGAGAAAGATTATATGCTAATCTACGAAATTACGGAATAGAGGGTAAGCGTGTTATTCATTGGGTAGTAGATGAATATGAACTTTATCATAGAACGATTTCAACATTAATAAATGATATTGTTTCTGCTGGATTTATTATTGAGGAATGTCAGGAATCAAAAGTACCAGAATCAATTAGAGAAAAGCGAGCAGATATGTTTGGAGGCTTAAAACTCTTTTTGTCTGGGAATGGATATGAGGTATTTGCAGTTACGGATTTTTCCAGAAATAAAGGTTATAGGATTATATAAGAAAAACAATAGAGCAGTTAAAAGAAGCTGCGCCACATCTGGTTATTCTGGATATAAAACTTCCGGGGAATAACGGTTTTGAAATATGCTCGGGGATTCGCACCTTTTCAGATATTCCGATTGTATTTGTAACAAGCAGCAATACAGATATGGACGAACTGAACAGCATTATGCTGGGTGGAGATGCGTTTATCACAAAGCCTTATAATCCCGCTATTCTTCTTGCTAAAATTGCTGCATTGTTAAAGAAAGCCTACCGTTCCCCTCAAACAGAAATTTATATGTGGAGAGAAGCTACCCTGCATTTGGAGAGTAGCATGATAGAGTACAAAGGACAGAAAGCAGAATTGACAAAGAATGAATTGAAAATCCTCTACTACCTTTTTAAGAACGCTGGAAAAATCTGTTCCAGAAATGATATTGTGGATTTTCTTTGGGACAATCAGCTTTATGTTGATGATAACGCCCTAAGTGTCAATATTACCCGTATTCGCGACAAACTGGCAGCAATCGGACTTGTAGATTTCATTAAAACAAAACACAGGCAGGGATATACATTATGAGTGGAAAACAATATTTGAAAAATCAACTCCCCGTTATTTTAATCAATCTGCTGGGTATGCTTGTCCTTGCTTTGTTCCTGATTGCAAGCGATAATCCTATCCAAACAGTCCTGTTTATTTTTGCAGTCTGGTCGATTGTCCTTGTTTTATCTTTGCTGGCATTTTATTTCTCACGAAAAAATATCTGGATAAATTGCTGGATATGACAGAGAAGTTGGATGAACGGTATTTGCTGCCGGAAATCATGCAAGTGCCGGAAAGGGCTGATGAACAGGTTTTTACCAGATTATGAAAATGGCTGAAAAATCCATGTTGGAACGGATCGGAGAAGTACAGAGGGAACGGAAAGAATATAAAGAATATATCGAACAATGGATACACGAAGTAAAAACACCAATTACAGCGATGAAGCTGCTGTGTGAGAATAACCGTTCTCCCTTTTCCAGAGAGGTATTGGCAGAGTTAGAGAATATCAACCAATATACAGAACAGGCACTTTACTATGCCCGGAGTGAACACGCTGAAAAAGACTATTCTGTCCGTGAAGTCAATTTATGCGATGTTGTGCATAGTGCAATCGCAGATAATAAGTATCTTTTGCGTCAAAGCAATATGTCAATTCAGATAGACGATATAGAAACAAAAGTTTATACCGATGAAAAATGGGTGCGGTTCATCTTAAATCAGATTATCGGTAATGCAATCAAATACCATGCAGAGCAGCCTATTTTGCACTTTGGGGCAACAAAAACGAATGACAAGATTGTGCTATCTATCAGCGATAATGGGATAGGTATTCCTAAAAGTGATTTACCCCGTATTTTTGAAAAAGGATTTACAGGTCAGAATGGGCGAACCGGGAAAAATTCTACTGGAATTGGCTTATATCTTTGCAAGCGTCTATGTGATAAACTGGGAATAGGGCTTACTGCTTATTCCGAAAACAGAGGAACAACGATTTCACTTATCTTTCAAATGAATGATTTTATTATCGGAGTGCAGGGCTGACAGGTTCTGCACTTCTTACATTTTTGTAAGAACTGTGTAAGAAAACTTGATACAAAAAATGAGATACTCCATTTACAATAAAGATATGGAACAGTTAAGGAGGTTTATCAGATGAATACGATTTTGAAACTGGAACATATCCAGAAATATTATGGCAATGAAGGGAATATTACCAAAGCCATTAAAGACATTAGCTTTTCTGTGGAAGCTGGGGAATTTCTCGGAATTATGGGTGCGTCCGGTTCTGGAAAGACAACGCTGCTCAACTGTATTTCTACGATTGATACCGTAAGTGCAGGGCATATTTTTTTAGATGGAACAGATATAACGGAAATCAAACCAAAATCCCTTGCCCGCTTTCGCAGGGAGAATTTAGGGTTTATATTTCAAGACTTCAATTTGCTGGACACATTGACGATTTCAGAAAATATTGCACTGGCATTAGCAATCAACAAAGTCCCTGCTGGGAGCGTAGAATCCAGCATTTTGGATATAGCCGGAAAGCTGAATATCAGCGATATGCTAAACAAATATCCTTATCAGGTATCCGGCGGACAAAAACAGCGTTGTGCTTGTGCAAGAGCAATTATCAACAACCCGAAGCTCTTACTGGCAGATGAGCCGACAGGGGCATTAGACAGCCATTCCTCACAAATGTTGCTGTCTACCATTCAAAGTATCAATGAACAGCTTAGGGCGACAATTCTTATGGTAACTCATGACGCTTTTACCGCCAGCTATGCCAGCCGTATTCTTTTTTTGAAAGACGGAGAAATCTTTATGGAACTGCGCAAGGGCAACGACAGCAGAAGTGCTTTTTTTGATAAAATTCTGAATGTCCTTACCATGATCGGAGGGGGACAGAGCCATGTATGCTAAACTTGTTTTCAGAAATGCAAAACGGTCTGTAAAAGACTATCTGGTCTACATTGTCACAATGACAATCTGTGTTACCGTGTTTTATGCGTTCTTGTCTATTTCCAGTAGTTATTATAGCCCGGATATAGGCAGCGAGTATGATTTTACTCTGTTAAGTGACGGAATGAAAATTGCAATCTGCATGATAACATTGCTGTTGCTATTTTTGATACGGTTCGTCAATCATTATATGCTAAGACGAAAGCAAAAAGAGTTTGCTGTCCAGTCCATTATGGGAATGGAACAAAAAACTATTGGCAGGATTTTCTTTGCAGAAACACTGATTATGGGTATGTTTTCCATTTTGATTGGTATTTTTTGCGGTGTATTTTGCTCTCAATTCATTACCGCAATGCTCCTTACTGCTTATGGAAAGCCTTATGAAATCTCATGGACATTATTCCCGGATACCGTTTTGCTGACAGTGATATTTTTTGTGGCAAGTTTTTTTGTGGTAGGAGTTTTCAATACACGTACCATCAAGAAAACAAAAATTATTGATATGCTTTCCGCAGAGAAAGAGAACGAGCCAGAGCTAAAAAAGAGCCGCTTCATTTCTGTTGTAGTAATTCTGTTTTTAATGTTTACTTTATGGGAATTGTTTTCAGGAATACAAAAGGTCCGGTTTTATTATGACTCCCGCTTTGCGTTCCCGGTGCAGCTTATGTTTTGGGGAAATATTTTGCTCCCTGCTTACTTTAGGCTGTGGTCGATATTTTGCATAATCAGAAAGAAAAAAGAGAATGTTTCATTGATGGGCTGCTTATTTGTTCTGTATTGCACGCCTTTTTAGCAGCAAGCGTCCTGCTCTTACCAATCAATACTATTTGCCTTTACATGGTGGTGGAACTGAATCAATATCTGGTATTTGTATTGATTGATTTGCTCTTCTTTATTTGTGCATTGATTTATCTTGCCAGCAGCTTGATTGTAGCATGGAAAGTAAAATCGCCGGAACATAGATACAAGGGAGGAAAACCTGTTCTTTTTTCGGGCAAATTATATCAAAACTAAATACAACCAGCAAAACAATGACGCTGATTTGTATAACCCTTGTCCTTGCAATCTTCATGTTTATTGCCGCCCCTATTTTGACGGGCTGGGCTTCAGGTTATTTGGATATACGCTCTATGTATGATGTACAGGTATATTCAAAATACAATGATGTTTATGAAGAAGAAAATCTGCCGCAGGACAGTTATGAAATCATTACTGAGTTTCTGACAGAACATAAAATAGATACAGACTATGATTGCACTTTCAATCTATATCTGCCAGAGAAAGACGATTTTCACAACAGACAGAAATATGATTTTCCGATTGTGGCAATTTCTTTAAGTGATTATAACACCATACGGGAAATGTTGGCTTATGAACAGATTTCTCTGGAGGAAGATGAATTTACAACACAATGGAAAGCAATCGCCACCGAGGAAGAACGGGATAGCTTTTTGAAAGAGCATACCAGCATTATGACGGACGCAGGAGAATTGACTCTTTCCGGGCAGTCCTATTATGAGGAAGCAATCGGAGAAACAGCGTACAATTCCTATACAAATGTATTGTATGTACTTCCAGACAATATTTGTGAAAAGCTGTTGCCAGTGATAAAAAACCGATATATTACAACAACGGAAAATATCTCCTATGAAAATGCAAGGGAACTGGAAAAACTTTTTACAGAGAAGTATCCCGAGCAGGCAGAAACCGGGGCTATTTATGGCGTGCGTTTTAGCACACTGCAAATCAATAGTTCCATAGCGAATAACTTTATTTTACAGACTGCAATGATTTATGGTGCTGTTGTACTGATGGTTATATGTCTTACCGTACTTTCCTTGCAACAACTCTTAGACGCAGGACAATATAAATATCGTTTCTCTGTACTCCGAAAATTGGGGGCGGAAGAAAAGCATATCGGAAAACTTATCTTGCAACAATTAAGTGTTTGGTTTGGGCTTCCAATTATCACAGCAATCATTGTAGCTGCTGTTGTAATAGCTTACTTTATCCAAACCATATCAGCAGAAATTTCAGCCTATATTGGGTTTAGTACATTGATGTTACAAATAGGGGCAACAATGGGGATTTTGGCAATTTTATTGATTTGTTACTTCATAAGTACATGGATTATTTTTAGGCGTTCTGTTAATCCATAGAAAATATGTAATTATTGCATTTCGCACATTCTTTAAAGAGGGATAGCACTCTTAATGAACACTATCCCTCTTTCACTTAATAAAGTTCTAATGAATCTTCTGCATCCACCTACATCTGTAAATTTCCCTCAAGATATAATCTTGCATATTCCAAAGGCTCATCCACAGCCAATGAAGTAAGTGCGCATTCTGATCCATATGTGGTTTTTAAATCTTTTTCAGCTTTCCAGCAATCAATGCGAAGCATATATCCAACATTTGTGTAAACATCAATACTATCGTGATTTATGTTGTATTCTGCATAAATTGTTCTCATCGTATCTTATCTCCATTTTCTTTTGATAATCAGTTATAGAGTTAAATATCGAAAACATTTCAATCAGTTCACCATGTCGTTATTGTTATATGTTATACTATGTTATGAAATTTTCTTTCCCTTAATTTTTCCCATATTAAGGTTCATGAAAGCTAATGGGAGAATGTAACACAAGGGAAAAGTAGGGGAAGTACACTTGCTACAAAAGTATTTTCAAGGGTTTGCGAAGAATTTGATAACAAATTAACAGTTTTACTGCCATGCAATGCCGCACGCCGCGCCGATGCCGGCGCTGGTGGCACCGCAGAATGCAGACAAACGACCGATCCCGGTTTTCTGGTGGATGGTGATCAAATCGGAGATCAGCACCGCCCGCAGCAGCTTTTTCCTGCGTAGCACCGAGTTCTTTTGCATAGACAATGACCGGCAGGATGCCGTCATACCTTGGTTTCCGCTGCCGGAAACAATGCCCACCGGCAGCTCGCACCCGCTCATACGCGTCGCTTCCTGCCGCCCGCGGCGGCTGCCGCACGGGTATAGACGTCGGCGTTTTCTGCCTTCAGGATCGTGCGCCCGACCTGTGCGCCCCAGCTGTTCTTCAGCCCTTCCTCCGAAATGGCGGTGTTGCACTGAATCTGGCGTTCTAGCAGAAAAACGAACCTCCTCAAGTCTACCGTTTCGGCATATTCAGAATTCCCTCCACCGTCATATGGCTTCGGTCGGTTTCCGCCGCTTCCTGTGCAGCTTCCCCCGCAATGCGGCAAAGGCTGCTGCACGCCGTTGTGTTCCACGCGGGTGATATGGGTGTGGAAATCCTCAATCACCGTGCAGGAGGTTTCCCCGTCCGCCGTCAGGTGAACCTCAATGTAAAAAATCTTGTCATTGGGTGCCGTATATTGCCTCATTGCAGGGCAGCTGCGCAGCGCCTGTTTGGTTTTTTCGCGCTGAAGCGCCGTCACGTTGGAGATTACCTGCAGCCCGCTGTTTCGTCCCCGGCGATAACGCCCAGGATAACGGCGGTTTCCAGTCCCCTTCATACCGTCCGTGTTGGGGACAATGACGCTTTTTACGTTTTTGATAATGTTGCCGCTGACATATAACTCGCATTTGCGGATGCTTTGCGGCTTGTCCAGAACGCTTCGGGCAATGGCTCCGGCATAGGCAACGGCAACCGGCTCTGTGCAGCCCATCGCCAGAAGAAGCTCCTCCCGCAGAATGTCCCGATACATCGTGTATGCTTCTTTTTTTCATGGATTTACCTCCTGCGCAAAATTCTTACGGAAATACCGCATAATTCTAAGTGTCGATACGGCGAGCGAGGTGCGGCAGCTGCTAAAAAAGCGCAGATAATACTTTGTGTATTATCGAGGCATTTTGGCAACACAGATGCGCCGTGCCGCAGCCGCCGGAGCGGTGCTTGCCGTCAGGCGGAATTGTGCGGTGTTGCCTTACGGCTCTGCGTCGTGCGGGCAGATTCTGCTGCGGTAATCGAGGGAACAATGCCCGTCGAAATATTGGGGTTATCAAACCCCACCATACCTGCCACTTCCCCAGCGCGGTATCGCATATCCCGCAGCAGCTGCTGGGCGCGCCATACCCGCAGCTGGTTGACATAGCGGACAAAGCCCACGCCGGTTTCTTTCTTAAAGCGCGTAGAAAGATAGTTGGGGTTCAGCTTCATTTCCTCCGCCAGCCAGTTTAAGGAGAAGGTGCGTTCCATATAGTGGGCGTCGATTGCCCGCAGGCAATGCTCGATCACGGCGCTGGCTTTGGAAGCCTCCGCCGTGGCGGGCTGCAGGTACGGCTGCAGTTCTTCCACGGTAGACACAAAGGTCTGCCATAGCTCTGCGTCCCGTATGGCTTGCCTCAAATTGAACCAGCCCCGTTCATCGGCAGGCACGCAGGCTGCCCATTTTTGGTGCTTTTGCTTAACGGCTTCCAGCTGGGTATCTGTGTACAGCGCTATCAAAAGCGCTTTTGCCTTCCCAGTCTGACCACGGCTCCGGCAATGCCTCCAGCTTTGTCTGACCAAGGCGATGCCCTCTGCGGTATGCCCCCGCATAAGGAATCCGTTATAATTTTGCGAACCTCGTCATACAGTGCCTGACTGTCCGGGCTGCTTTCGGCGCGCTTGCTGCGCACGGCCGCCGCGGCTTTTTGCAAAAGCGTGCAGAAGTTGCCGCGGCGAATCGGTTTAAGGACATACTCAAACACCTTTGCGGGAGCTGATTGCCTTTGCGCGTATTCAAACTGGTCATAGGCAGAAAGCACGATGATCAGCACGTCAATGTTCCTGCGCGTAATTTCTCCAATAGCGCCATACCGTCCATAATCGGCATACGAATATCCATAATAAAGATATCGATTTTGTCGTGGCAAAGATGATCCAGCGCCAAGGCACCGTTTTCTACGCAGATCGGCGTTTGCATCCCCATTTCTGCCCATGGCAGATAATCCCGCATGGTTTCCCGTGCGATTTGTTCATCATCTGCAATTAAAACACGAATTTCCGTATCCATACTGCTTTTCCTCACAGTTGCGCCGGAATGGTAAAGCGGGCGCAGGAATAATCGCCCTCAATGGAAAATTGAAGCCCGCTTTCTGCCCCGTAGTATTTGACCAACCGGTCATTGACATTGCGCAGCCCGTAGCTGGTCGGCTTTGCATCCTCCGGCAGCTGCAGCGCCTGTTTCACCTTTTCCAGATCCATTTTTGTTGCCGTTATTCAGCACCGAAAACTCAATGTTGTTTTCCTTCTTTTTTACGCGAAGCATCAGCTTTCCGGTCTGACCGGATTCATCAAAAGCCGTGCTGCAGAGCGTTTTCTACCAAGGGCTGCAGCAGCAGCTTGATGACCCTGATAGTCCAGCACCTCGGGGTCAATTTCATAGGACGTGCTGAACGAGTTGGAAAACCGCTTTTGCTGAATGTTCAGATAGCAGCGGATCTGGGTCAGTTCTTCCGACACCTTCAATTGGTTGACACCGTTATTGAGCGAGTAGCGCAGCATCTGCGAAAGATCCGTGACCATTTCCTCAATATCATCGGCGCCGTATTTGACCGCCATCCAGTTGATGGAATCCAGTGTATTGTACAAAAATGCGGGTTGATTTGCGCCTGCAGGGTGCGAAGCTCTGCTTCTTTTCGCGCACCTTGGCGCCGTAGACTTCTTCGGTCAGCCTTTCGCGCATTTCCAGCATATTTTTAAAGTTGCTGTACAAGATGGCAACCTCATCGTGTCCTTTGTAGACAGGCACATCCACCTTGAAATCCCCCGGCGCCGACCTTTTTCATAATGTTGGAAAGCGCCAGTATGGGGGTGGAGATATGGTATGTCAGCAGCAGCGCCGCCAAAACCGAGATTGTCAGCGCCGTCAGAGCAAGCAACAGAATGGTTTTGCGCTGTGCCGTGATTTCCTTCAGCGCGTCAAAATCCCTTGCCTCGCCGACAATGCGGAACCCGTTGACCGAAAGCCTGCGCATCACAAAAGCAGAACGCCCGGATGCACTGCCGGCAATAGTTACCGTTTCACCGACATTTTCCGGAATGGAAACGCCAGTTTCATAGGGGAAAAAGCAGGTTGCCCTGGCATCCAGCAGATACACCACCGTATTGTTTCCCAGCCGGATGGAGTTCAGGGCGTAGCGCAGATAATCACTGTTGACATACACGCTGACAATGCCCAGCGGCTGCTCCCAGTTCTGTTCATCGTAAATCAGGTGGGAAACCCGCACGCTGGAGCCGTATTCTGTATAGTGGTAATCCCATACAAACTGCCCCTGCGCGTGCAGCACCGCCTGCAGCCATTCCTCGGAAATGTTTTTGATATTGTCTGCGCCAAACAGCTGATGTTCTGCATCAAGCCATAGATTTCCGCATTGAAGGTCGGGAAAAATCTCGTCAGATTTTCGCTGGATTGTCTTGCGGCTTGAATCTTCTGTTCCTCGTCCTGCCAAGCAGCATCGTCCTGCCGCAGGGCTCTCTGCACGGGAGGTGTTGGCGCAAAGCTCCAGCGTCAGATTGCGCGCATCCCGGAAAACCGATGCCAGCTCCGCCGCGCCGGTGTCCATTGAGGTATAAAGGAATTGTAGACTTCTTCCTCCACGATTTTTTGCGTACTGGTAAGGTTGTACCAAACAAAACCGCGGTAAGAAATACCAAAATGGTACTGTTCCATACGACAAGCCGCCGAAAAAGCATCGTTTCCCTGCTTTCCTGTAGACCAAACGATTTTCCTGCCGTTATACGGCAGGAAAATCGTTATCTGCATTATTCTTGGCAGCGTGCCTGTTCAAACTCATCGCGGGCTTTGCGCAGCAGCACCGGCTGCAGGCAAAGTTCTCGCCCAAAGCAGGCCATGATCTGTGCCGCCTTGCTCATACCTGTGCGCCCCAGTTCCGCTCCGGAGCACGCCGTCACCGACCAATGATGCCCGGGGATGCCCCGTGCCTGACAGACGGTATTCAGTGTCACCGTCGGGGTGCGCCAGCTTACGGCAACCATCCGTGGAACCGGGTACATACCGAGGGGCTGCCGCCCGGGCGGAGCGTTTCCTCCAGGGCAGGACCCGGCAGCCCCAATTCCTTTTGGATGGCTGCGGCAAAGTCCTTGTCCTGCTGCGTAAGCGCGGCGCACCGAATTTCCAGCTGGCGATGCATTGCTTTCCATCAAGGTGCGGTTCAAAAGCGTTTCCGGCGAGCGGGTCAGTTCCTCGGTTTCCATGCGTGTTTCGGTGGCGTGGGCTGCGCCCTCTGCCGCCAAAATCACGCGGCGGTCCATCCAGCATGGTTTTCTGGACGCTGCACGAATATAATACCATAATTCTGCGTAATTGGGAACTATATTCGGTTTATCCCCGCGTGGTGTACACATAATGCATCCGCACATCGGTCGGCACATGCTCCCGCAGGTAATTTACAGCAACGTTTGTCAGCTCTGCCGCGTCCAGCGCGCTGCGCCCCATTTCCGGGCTGGCAGCCGCGTGGGGCACGCCATAGAACCGAAAGACGCGGGGACGTCATCGCCTGAAAAACTTCCTCACTGACTTGGTTCTTGTCCGCCGGATGCCACGATTGCCGCATCGTCCCTGTCAAAGCAGTGGGCGTTTGCCATAACGATTTTTCCCCGGCAGATTTCCTCCTCCGGGCGGCCGTAAACCACGACCTGCCCGGAGCAGGTTTTTCCTGCTCCAGCGCATAAGCCAGCGCACAGGCCGCCGCCGCAATACCGGCACCAGCAGGTTATGCCCGCAGCCATGCCCGTTTCCGGGAACAGGATCGCAGTGCGCGACCGGGTTCTGCCCCAGATTCGGCAGTGCGTCATACTCTGCCAAAAAAAGGCGATGCGCGGTTCGCCCTTACCCTTTCGGCGGTAAATGCGGTGGGCAAGCCGGCGGTGTTTTTTTACCGAAAATCCGTTTTTCTGCAAAAAAGTTTTCAAGGGCCGCAGCGCTTTGGGTTTCCTCCCCCGCTGTTTCGGGGTGGGTAAAAATGGTATCGGCAAGCCTGTCGATCTCAGCCTTATTTTGCTGCAGCCACTCTGTGATCCAATCGGTCATCGAATATCACCCGGCTTTCCTTTACGGCTGGTTGAAGTCCAGATCCTTCAGCGCCAAATTACCTCGGTATAACCGCTGCCGAACCGGCGGGTCAATCAAACAGGGCGGCATCCGCAATATCATTGCCTGCGGTTTCTCCCAGCTGCTCGCACAGAACGCGGCGGCAGGTGACCCACAGATGCGCCGTATGAAGCCGCTTTTGTGCCGAGGTGCCGATGCGCTGACGAATCTCTGCCAGCTTTTCGCGCAGCTCCGGGGTCATCTTAAAGCCGTAGCCAAACTCACAGACGGCGTCGCCGGCGCTCATCAGGGAGTTCACGCCCAGGTCAAAGTCGGGGTCATAGCCGTGGGCAATGCATTTGTCTACGTTCTGGCAGTATGCCTTGCCGTACTCCATCAGGTTGTGCTTGTTCCAGCAGCGCGGCACCACTCGCATTTTGTGACATGGGTCGTATACAGCTCGATTTCGGGAACCTCGCCCACTTCCATCTGACCGGGCTTGGGGCTCGCCGTAGGCAAGATAGGTAAAGGAATTCACCTCGTCGCCATGCTCCAGCGCATGGGCGCGCATCCGGCGTCCTCTCTCCAAGCCGTACTGTGCAGTCGCTTCCGTCATGGCGGCACGCCCGGCTTCCCTGCCTGCTCCACTGCTTCTTTTTCCAACAGCGCGTACAGCACCGCGTGCTGCTCCAATATCGCAGACGCTTTTTCCTTCTTTTTTTGCCAGCTGGCTCGGTGGTCAAACACGTCCTGCGACATCTGCACAAAGCCGTCCTCAGTGCTTCTGCCCACTGTGCATCGGTGTCCAGTCCGGGTGCTTGGCAAAATGGCTGCATACCGAGTCCTGCCAGTTCTGGGTGTAGGAAATGCAGGGCGCGCTCAGTACGCCGCCGCGGGTGGCATGATGTCTGGTCGCGCGGCGCAGCTCCTCACGGGGCATCAGCTGCACCTTGCGCAGGTTCAGGTCATAGTTCATACGCTGGATGGTTTCTGCCTTGTCGGCGTCAAAGCCCTTTCCAGCATAAATTTCAGCGTGCCGCGGTGGGCATGGTAGGTCACTTTCTTTACTGCCTCCAGCATGGCGGGCGGGACTGCCTGCGCTGCTTTCCACCGGCTGCGGCGGCTGATAGCCCAACTTTTCCATCAGGTAGGCGCGCGCCCTGCCAGCGCGGAGGCACTTTCGTGGTATGTCTCGGGCAATGCCGTCTGCATATCCAGGAAAATTTCCGACAGCATCTGGTTCGAGCAGGAAACCGCCAGCGCAACCTGCACCTCTGCCGGGTCAGGAACACCACCTGCCCCAAAGGGCTGCCAGAACCGTCGGATAAAGTCCAGCTCCTCCGGCTGCCAGGTGTGGCTTTCGGGCAGGGTGACCATGGTAAAACCCGGCTTCCGCACAGGTGCGCCCGCAAATTTCGGAAATCATATTCGGCAGGATGTTCACGACCTTGCAGTCGTGCCCCAGCTGCTCTGATAGTATTTGCCCTCCGGCTTCGGCGGGAAGGCGAACAGCATCGGCAACTCCTTGCCGGCCCGCGCGGCACTCTGCAAAATAGGGTACCAGCACGCTTTCGGTAAGCAGGGGCAGCCAGGCTCGGCGGCGGGGCAAACAGAATGATATCCGGCTCCATCCGGCGCAGCGCCCCGGCATTGTCGTTCAGGATAACGGGGATACCGGTTTGCCTTTGCCTTAGTCTGCACAGCCTGCGGCTCGGCGGTAACGCCCAGCATCTGCTCTGCCTTTTTGTCGCCCAGCAGCTTTGAGTAGCACGGGGCAATGTATTCCATCAGGTAGCCCATACCGATGATAACAAAACGAAGATTCTGATCCTGTTTTTGTAGATTCTCCTTTACATTCCAAGGTAGACAAGTTTTACATCCTCACTGTTCAGCAGCTCCTGCCCGGTACCCGAAAGGCTGATGCGCCCCAACTCGATGGCGTAGGCGTAATCGGAGATCTGCAGAGCGATGGATGCGTTCTGCTCAATCAAAACGGTCGTTTCGGCTTTTCTGACCTTCTCGATCATATTGAAAATTTCTTCCACAATAATCGGCGCCAGACCCAGACGGGTTCGTCCAGCATCAGCAGCTTCGGGTTGGACATAAGCCCGCGGGGAAATGGCAAAGCATCTGCTGCTCACCGCCCGGACATGGTGCCTGCCATCTGAGAGGAGCGCTCCTTCAGGCGCGGGAACAGCTCAAACTGCCGTGCTCAATGCGGTTCTGGCTCTGCGCGGGGCAGTTTTTTGCAGGGATCGCACCCGCCACCAGGTTTTCGTCCGAAAGCTCCGGAAAACGTGCCGTCCTTCCGGCACATGGCATACGCCCATCTGCACGATCGAGTTGGGACGGCGGTCGGTAATGTCATATCGTCCAGCAAAATCTGCCCTCGGCGGCATCCCCAAACCGAGTCGCCATCAGCGTCGTGGTCTTTCCGGCGCCGTTGGCACCGATCAGGAAACGATGCTGTTGTCCGGCACCTCAAACGGATACCGTTCAATGCCGAAATAGTGTCCGTAATTCACTGAGATTTTTTCACCTTCAGCATAAATTACCCCTCCGTTCCGCCAAGTCCGGCGCGTTTTCCGAGAAATAGGCTTCCACACTGCTTGTTGTTCTGAATTTCCTGCATTGCCCTCGCAAAGCTTCTGACCGTAGTTCAGCACCATATTCGCCGGTCACAAACGTTCATAATGAATTTCGGGTCATGCTCAATGACGACCACCGTTAGCCCCTCTGCGTTCAGCTTTTACAAACAAAAAGCAGCTCGTGGGTTTCGTTCGGGTTCATACCGGCTGCGGGTTCGTCCAACAGCAGAATTTTGGGAAATTGCAGCGCACAGGCGAATTTCCACCTTGCTGAATGCTGTGGGCAGATTTTTTGCCAGGTATTAGCCGTATTGCTCCAGCTCCAGACCCAGCAGCGCCGCGCCTTTTCGTAGATTTCTTTTTCCGGTGTTTTTCTGGCGTGCGTTGCCCAAAACGGCATCCAGCATATTGGTGTTGGTGTGGATGGAAGCCGACCACAGCGTTTTCCAGCACGGTCGTGTTCTGGAAAAGCTGGGATGTTCGAATGTTCTGGCGATGTGCCCGCCTTCGCCGCCAGTATGCGCTGGCCGCTATGTCTCGTGCACACCAGATCTCCGCCCTCCGTGGCGGGGATAGTCCCGCGCAGGAGGTTGAAAAGGTCGTCTTACCGGCGCACCGTTCGATCCCGATATGCAAAAACCTGCCCCTGCACTTCCGCTATCGACATGGTTTACCGCCTTCAGACCGCCGAAAATATTTACCAAAGCCCGACTGTCTTCTTTAGCCGCCATAAATCTTCCCTCTTTCGTTTCCGGCTGTACCGGTTTTGGGATGTGCGGTACGCCGCCGCGCACGACCTTTGGAGCCGCCGCTGACCAGCACGCTGTCCTGCTGCCGGCAATGCCCGCCGCAGGCGCAGCCACATCATACCGATGATGATCCAGCAGCGCATACGACCATACGGTATTCCGACAGGAAGCCCAGAGAAACCTCGGTAACGATGTTGATCAGCAGCGCGCCACCAACGACCGGCAATGGTACCCATACCGCCGATGATCGCCATGGACAGAATGTTGAAGCTTTTCATCCGTAACAAACATCGAGGAATCCAAAGTGGTAATAGGTTGCCATAAAGGCAACCGGCAACCTTCCCAGAAGGTGGCGTACATAATGTTCATCGTCTTGTATTGCGCCGTATTGATACCGATGGATGCTGCCGCTGCGCCGTTTTCATGATGGATGGAGATCCACGCACGCCCGGTGCGGGATTTCAGAATGCGGCTGGTGCAGAAAACCATAATGACCAAAAAAGGTGAAGATAATATAGTAATACCCGGGCGCGAGGACTGCAAGGAGAAGCCGAAAATTTTCGGACCGGGAATTGCCTTGATGCCCATAGGTCCGCCTGTTACCGAGGTCCAGTTCAGGCAGATAATACACGATTTCGAAAAGCCAAGGTGACAAAGCCCAGATAAATGCCGGACAGCTTACCGATGGGAGAAAGGAAACCAGCATCCCGAACAAGGAGGTCATCACCCCAGCATAGCAGAAAAGACGGAACATTGGCGCGCGCCATCAGGATGGCTGCCGTGTACGCACCCACGCAAAAAACCCGGCATGACCGATAGCAAACTGACCGCTGTAGCCGTTGATGACGTTGACCGAGCTTGCCAGCAGCATATACAGAAGAATCTTTTGTGCAGATACCCAGCACATAGCTGTTATCCACCACAATGGGCAGAAGAATTGCCGCCAGCAGTAAAAAGCGGTATCAGTTTGCGGCTGTTTTTGCGGAAAAGCCGCGGATGGATTACCATTTTCTTCATTTTGCTTTCCTCCCAATCTTAATGCGAAGTCCCTTCGGGAAAAAGATCAGAACGATAATCAGGAATACAAACGCGATCATGTCACGCAAGCTGGACGAGAACAGCGCAATGCCGTAGTTTTCCGAAATACCGATCAGCAAGCCGCCGATGGCAGAGGCCTGTATATCGACAGACCGCCCAGTACGGAGGAGCTGAACGCCTTCTATGGTCGCCATACCCGCCCATTGAAGCCGATAGTGAGCCGTAATACAGCGCATACAGCATACCGCCGCCGCCGATGCCGCAGCCCAGCATCGTTGCCCATCAGCGTTGCGCCGCTGACATCAATGCCGACCATAGCCGCTGCCTTGCGGTCCTGGCATTGACTGCACGCAGGATGACGCCCTGCTTGGTTTTGTTCAGGGAAAATCGAGAGCAGGATGCACAGCACGGGTCACAACCACCATAACAGTGCATTGCACATAGGTGATACGATAATTCCCGATTTGAATGCCGCCCAAGGGGATGACCTCCGGCATGGCTTTTGTTTCGCTGCCGAAAAGAATCTGCACGGTGTTTTTGATCAGCATACTCATACCGATGGTGCAGATCAGCGGAATGTAGCGCGCGGACTCAAAAAATTTCTCATAGCAGATTTTTGGATCACAATGCCGATCAGACCCGATGCGGCAAAGCTGAAAAGAATCGTCAAAAGAATATTTCCGCCGGTCGGGTTGCGGTAAACAGCGCGGCAAAAACGCGCCGATCATAATCACCTCACCAAAGGTGGGAGGACACCAAGCCCACCACACCACAATGATGGTGTAGCCAATGGCAAACAGCGCATAAATTGCGCCCTGGCAGATGCCATTGATAAGTTGTTCTATCAGATAGGTCATTTTTTATCCTCCTGTGAAAAGGGATAGAAAATACCCGTGCCTTTTCGCTTCATGGGTCAAGGCATCGGGTACGATCACCATCATGTAAGGCGTTTCGCCGTCGGCAAATACGGCCTTAGTCGTGGAACCATCATGTAATGGTACGCCGTCCTGATACTGAACGACCTATAGCCGCGGTACACAGCGCCGTCCTCGGTAAACTCAAAGGGCCCCATCAGACCGTCAAAGCCCTTATAGCTCTGAATACGGCGTCCTTCAAGGTTTCGCAGTTTCAGGTTGTCGCCGCATGATCGCGGCATCGCATACCAGCTAACCGTGTCGCAGGTGCTGATGCTGTGGAAGGACAGGGGTATATTGGCACGCTTGGTAAACTCCCTTTCGTTAAACTCCCTTCCGTTTCCGGGGTGTTGTCACTGGCAACAAAGGCAATGTTGGAGTAGATGCCTGCCCACGTCGTCGCCCAACAGCTCCACCAGCTGGTCGGTCAGGGGCAGAACCGGAGATCGCAACGGGAACATCCCAGCCTACCTGACGAATCTGCTTGACGCAGTTGCTACTTCGTTGTAGCTGCCCATAATGTAACGGCTTCCGGCTCGATCTGGCGCATCTTGGAAACGATGGTGAAGTCCTTCTCGCCGGAGGCAATAGCCTCGGTGTCGTGATCACAACGCCGTCCGCCTCAGCTTCCTGCGTCATATAGCTCAGCATATTCAGACCGTAGTCGTTGTTGGTGTAGACGATCGCCACCGATTTGGCGCCCATCTTCTCGTTGATGACGCGGTTCATCAGGAAACCGCCGTCGTTTTCCTGTACACCGGTGGTCGAAAAGTTGTAAGGACCTACGCGGGGAAGTCGATCAGACCGGCGGAGGGGAAATCTGCACGGTCTTGTTTTCTTCATAAATGGGGCGGTGCCATGCGGCAGGTGCTGGAGAAACGCCGATGGTGGCAAGGATGGTCTTGTCCTGGCAAATCAGGCGGGCAACCTCCGCCTGCTTCCTTGGCATCATTCTTGAGTCAAAGCTCTTCAAGACGACCTGCTTGCCGATGCCGCCGACTCGTTTGATTTTGTCGGCTGCCATCTGCGCACCGACGTTAAAGTGGATACCGTATTCTGCGCTGTCACCCGTAACCAGGGCTGACGACCGCCAAAGGTAACGGTATCTTCCGCACCACTTGTTGCTGCATTGCCGAATTACTGTTTGCACCGCAGCCAGCCAGCGCACCGGCTTCGCGCAGCCGCCAACAGGGCACTAAGTTGTTTTTTCATGGTTTTGCATCTCCTTTAAATTTTGGAATTGTTGTGCTAAAACCGTTGGCGCCTTGCGGTTTTCTATGCACTTGCTATAGTTTTTATTATATGCTGGGTTGATATCTTTTGTAAATATAGACAAATCTCACTTTATAAGCACAAATTACAGTTTTGCCACGCTCTTTGCTGCTGACAGCGAAAAATCATAAAAGCATCTATTTTTATGCCCACCTTATCAACGCACAGAAGCCGGACGGCGTATCATCTGGGATATGATCTACGGCACTATTACGCCCAGCACCATGCGTTTATCAAACATTTCAACCTTCCGGCACATTTTCAGTTTGATGTTGCCGCTGGATAAACTTATGTTCTTATAACCCTAAAACCCGTAATGAACAGCGCGTTATGCCTGTCAATCACAGCAATACGT